>Ga0058704_10001307_pt1 | contig 11718 bp, 10 predicted proteins | sample AgamicMgSfe_FD_71363 | JGI IMG/M metagenome (GOLD analysis project Ga0058704, IMG submission 71363) | Agave microbial communities from Guanajuato, Mexico - Mg.Sf.e | ecosystem: Host-associated > Plants > Phyllosphere > Phylloplane/Leaf | place: Guanajuato, Mexico | collected 2012-05-30
TGGTGCGCGAGCACAGCCCTGCTTGGTCTTTCGAGTATACAAGGACAAGCCCAAGTGGCGATGTGTATGAGTTGTGAGTTTGCTGGCGACGTCGGTAACTCGTGTCGAATGGGCAAGAGTTGTTGTTGTGTTGCTTAAGACGCGGTTAGACGGTTTGGAATAAGCGGCTACAGGGTCTTGTATGTGAATGAAGAAAATACCCTGGGGTTGTCAAAAGGTCATCTGAAGAATGACGAGGGGTTCTTCAGGGTGATGGACTATCACTGTATATTCGATGAGATGGGAACGATCATGAAGGCAACCAAGACATGACGGCTATGCAGGGTCTCGTCGTCATCTCCCGAGATGTAAAGGATGAATGGTTCATGCAAGAAGATAGAGTATAACGAACGTGCACGGTACATGGAATAATGGAAGGAATGTGCATATTGTAACGATGTCATGCTGAAGCGCCCAAACTTAGCTGCCCACTTACAATGCTTGTTTCAAGACCGGACGTGTGCGCTATAACGTGGAAGACAAGACTTGTGGCGACCAGAAGGGCCGGTGAGATAGTTGCAGACGGCTCAGGCGTGGATTTGAAAACAGGCTGGTAGAAAGCCTAACGGCACAAGGTGTCGTGATCGGCGCTGAACAACTGGCAAAATACTCCATTTGATGAGTGATCAGAAGTGATCGATCAGCTCTCAGATAGGCGTCGCTTACAGTGGAAGCCGATTGTAGCCACAGCAATGATGCGTGGAAGTGGCGGTGCCTGTGAAAGTAGACTGGTCATGGAATCGTACAACGGCGACAAGTGTATTCAATTGAATTGAATTGATGGACATCGGAGATTGCGTTGTATTGTCCTGACGTACTGGCACAGCATCTCGCATCGGGAAATAGAATTTCTGGGATCTGATCTCGGATCAAAGACCTAGATAGAGCGTTTCAATGGATCAGGGTGCATGCATTGATTGGATGTTTGCACGACTGAAGGAAGACTGGAGCACCTGCACTTTGGGACTTGGCGATCAGGAAACGCAGCTTCCCATCTCGAGAAACCAGAACCACGATGCTGGTACGGGAGTACGATGCGGGGGATAACAGAGTAGAGTGTCCCGTACCGATCAATGAGTCATAAGTCGAGCAAAAAACGACGTCGACGTTGATCTGGAGCGGTCAGAAATTTGGAAGAAACAGCATACAGTTCACTTCAATTACTTTCGATTGCGGTCGACTGTGGATATTTGATGACGTCAGACACGTCAGACTGACTTTTGCTCGTGATCGATCAACGCCATCAGCAATCTGTCGAGGATCTCCTGCCATGGTCGAAGCATGTTTTATTGCTCGTATTGGGTTGCACGATACAGGTACGTACCTGTGCTTCGGGTCGCTATATCAATTTTGTGAGTACTGTGACTTCGTCCGATCGGGGCAAGTCCGAGCGATGGCTATACGGGCACGCACGCGACACGTTCTTTACCTTCACTGCAGAAGTGTACTCCATATCATAAGCACTTCTCGAGCCCACCTCTGCGTACATCCACGGCAATGAAGATGACTGGGAAGCGAAAAGACACTACACTAAATGATATCCAGAAGCACTGCAACGTAGGCGTAAAAAGATAAAGATGCACGCACCATCTTAAGCGACTTTTTAAGAGCGTTTCATCGGGTAGCAAAGCTGCTCAATCCATTGTCTCGTGCAATGCAGTAGAATGCTATACAGTGTTGAACGCCATTCCATGCCATTGGTGTATCTCAAATGCTGCAAGCTTTGTCTCGTAATTCATTCGTCCGTCAATTTGGCAATCTTTACTCCTTCTGTCTCCAAGCTGCATGCCATACGCCTCACTCAGAGTCGTAGTCTCGGCGAGAGGTGCGTCTGCTATCGCGGCGGCCGCTGTTGGCACTCTGCTTGTTCCTTGCATCCTTGCCCCTGATGGATTGTCAGCGACTTGTCAATACCCAACTGATATGTCCCATCGGCTCAACTTACTTGTCACGAGCTTCGAATGCATTGGCTCCGAGGCCGCCAACAATTGCTCCTGCGACTGCTGGCAAAAACCCACCTTTGCCGACCTCACTGCCAATCAATCCTCCAGCAAGAGCACCAACACTACCGTATCCCAAGCCACGCTCAGAAAGATCGAATTTGTCGCGGACCGAAGAGCGAGCGCGAGATTTGTCTCGCTTTCCGTTGGGCGACTTGCGGCGGGAACGAGATGCGTCGCGCTTTTTTTCACGACGACGCTGGCGGTGATCGTCTTCAGAGTCGGAGCGCGAGTCTGGACGGGAATCGTTTCTCCTATTGTCGCGGCGACCATCACGGCGTTCATCGTGGCGACGTGTGTTGCGTTCGCGGCGATCATCGTAGCGATCATCATATTCTCGACCTTGCTGAGCATAGCCTCCAGCAGCCGAGCGAGAGTATTGCTGATTGTATGCATCTTGTGGAGGACCACGACCATATGGGTCGGTGACGTTGTGTTGATCATAGCGAGGGTCGTCACCGTATTGCTGATTTTCTTGGGAGTATATGTGTCCGTATGGTACGTAACCAGCAGTCGGGCCAGAGGACAATGGACGATCATCACCATAGGCAGAAGCTGCAGCGACTCCAGCACCAGCACCAGTACCTACTGCGGCAGCGGCCTGTCAGAGTGTCAGTAATTGTGTGGCGTTGTGGTAAGCTATTTGACACGTTGACCGATAAGGTATCAAAATATGTTGTGAATCCAAGTTGTGCGATGTTTTGACAGAACAGTACTCACCGGAGCATAACCCCTCGAATCATAACCTCGCTGGGCATAATCGTAACCGTCATCGTGCCTGTCGTATCTGTCTCTGTCCCTGTCTCTGCCTTCATCACTTCTAGCTCTGCCTTTGTTTCTTGGATCATCGTATTCTTCATCGTCATCGTAATCATCTTCGTCACGATGGTGTCTGGAGCGTCGGCCTCCATCATCACGATCAGCTCGATCAGCTGTGGAGTGTCGACGACGACTTTTGAGCTCTTTCTGCTCTTTCTTCTTCTGTTTCGCGTCGGGAGGTCGATAGTATCCGCCGGGAATTGCGTGAAACCAGCTGTCTGGAACTTTGTCGACTCCGTAGAGTACACTCCAAAATAAAGCTCTTAGCGCGGTCGAATTTACGGGCATGGTGAGTGAAGAGAGAATAAAGGATGATGAAAAAGTGGGATATTGAAGTTGTGAGATGGATTGTGCGAAGGGCTGATGGGGAAAGCGGGAAAACAGGGCAAGTACGGTACGCGGTGGAAGTGCAGTGGTGCAAAGTGAATGGCCAAAGACTTTTTTCGTGTTCGTGAAACAATGAAAGAGTGCACGACAGGCGATTTGTGAAAGGTGCAAACGGAAGGTGCGATTGCGTTGCATGCGAGCTTGAGACGTACACAAAACAGAATGCTTGAAAAGTGACTGCCGTGGCCCAAGAAAGAGTAGTCGCCATATCCGGAAGGAGTGACCATGGAAAGGGTGAGGTTGAGTTCAGACGTGATAGGCAGTGATGTGCTCACAGAATCTTATGTCTGGCATTGTTGACCTCATTTGAACCCCAAGTGTCTCTTTCATGGCCACTCGCTCGTCGTATACAGAGCGAAGCTGTTTCTGGTACATGGCCGCGGATGAAATGAAGCAAGTGAAGGTCAAGTGAAGTGCATATAACGCAACGCAAAGGCAAGTTGAACCACATGAAAAGTTGACTACATACGCTTTCAATCCGAGGCCTGCCATTTCCCTTTCAATTCAGGTAGAATGTACTGATTATTCGACCACTCTCTTTAAAGAGCGATGTAACCAATTGGTAGTGGTGAATATGTCCTGATGTTTGGTGAAATTCGCAAGCGGTCAAACTTTGGCGGTAAGTGATCGCGTAAGCGGAAGTTGCTCTGGTGTTTTGAACCTGTCGTCGATGCAATATGTCGTTATATCGTAAAATCGTTGTCGGAGTTGGACAGAATGGAGCGCAAAATCAGCGACGGAAAGCAATTCAAGAAACAATTGCAGCGCAATGGGTGGTACTATTGTAAGGAATGGTTAAATTCAGAGAGAGGAGGTCAATTGTGTTGTGTCGCGCAAACTGCGTGATGACGTGACGCTTTAATTTCCAGCCATCTTCTGACCGCCACGTCGATGCTGTACCACGGGTCGTGTTTCCTTTTACCAACGCATGGTTGACAATCAAGTCTCCCGATGGGGCTCCCGGGTGGCCATCCGAATGTTCCAACCTGTCATCAGGCAGCAATCCCATGAGACGCGCAGTAGTCGTGTCCCGACGTGGTGGAACCAGAAGTGCAATGATGCAAACAGAGGGGATGATTATTTTGAATTATGCGGGCCTAATGCGCTGTGCCCAAGGATATCAATATCAAAGCCGAACACCGCCAAACCCACTTCATTACATACTCATCGCAATGCAAACACAATAGAGGAAGTCCATGATTACATGACTGGCTGAGCATCAGTCGGCTTCCACGACTTCTCCTTGGTCCATTTCTTGCCCGAAATGATCTCGGGTGATTGGCCCAGCATGTAATCTCTTCCTTTGATCGCCCATACCATCATCGAAGGGAGCTTGTTGCCATTGAAAGCTCCAACACCCTTTGATCTGCCAATTGGTACGAGTTGACCTTCGGCAGTCAATGGCTTGTGAGAGCGATCGCCTCCAGTGGGCTGTTGTCCAGCATCAGAAGCGAGTAGATCACGCTTGAGATTGGTGCCGAGTACTGGGACTGCCTCAAACATGTCGAGAATGCCTCCGCGGCCGTACGAGGCCACATCTCCAACGGCGTATAACGAGCTGGCTTTGTCCACTCGCATCTGTACGTTGGTGATGACAAACGCCTTTTCGTCTAAGAATTGCTTCGGAACGAACTCGCTGTTAGGAATCGTGCCGGTTGCTGGGATGTAGACATCGGCTTCCATTTCTTTGCCGTTGGAAAGAATCACTTTGGTCTTGCCGTCGGCTTGAGTCGAGGCACTGGTGATTCTGGTGTTGTAGACCACATCGACTCCGACACGATTGAGGTAGGTCTCGGCTTGTTGAGCACTTGCTGGTCGAAGAACCGGAAGCAATCGCTCTGCTCCAGTAATGACGGTAATCTCGACCTTTTGCTTGGAAGGACGTGATGCGAACCATCCGGCGGTACCATTCATTGCTTCACCAATTTCACCGGCTGTCTCGACACCAGCTGGTCCACCGCCACCAATGATAATCGTCTTTGCTTTCTTGATCTGGCTGTTGATATCTGAAAGAGCCTTCTTGGTCTCTTCGTGCGGATTCGTTTGACTCGAGAGATATGGCGCCGAAGTCCTGGTCCCTGAGGCCAGAATCAGGGCATGATATGGCAATCTGTCTTCCGCTCCGCTGGCCGTCTGGAACGTCAGAGTACGCTCCGCTGTGTTCAAGTTCGTGGCCTTGGCCTGAATGAAGCTGAATCTGTCTTTGCCATATTGCTTGAAGCCATCCTCGATGCTGTTGAACGCTTTGCTAGGTGGTAAAAGCTCCGGGGAAGCGACTAATCGCGGCACAGCCATGACATGGAACATGTGAGTCGCAGGATTGATCAAGACGAGTCTGTATTTGCCTTCCTTTGGTAGTGAAGGCAGAACATGTTTGAGTACGTAGTGAGCAGCACTTACACCCGCAAACGAGGCTCCGACGACAATGATATTTCTTTCTGAGCTCATCGTGTTATGGATGGTTGTATTTGATCCGTGTTTAGAGGTGAGGTAAAGACTCTCGATTTAACAATACAACAACAGAAGTAAAGCAGATGTTGAAGACTATCCCTAAGTTCGGATCCGAGAAGGACCAGAAATGTTGTGGCAAGATTGTATGGATAGGGTGGAGAGCCGGTGTGATGGATGAGAATGTCGAGCTATGTACTGTACCTCGACTCACCTTTATAGTTACAGTACCCGACTAGTACCATATGCAGCGTCTTCGTGGCTTTTCCGACGACCTGAACTAAGCATCACTGCATTCCTAATAGTGTCAAGCAGGTATCGTTATTGAGATTATGGTCTTTGGTTAGCAAGTATATGCACACATTTCAGGTTGTAAGATTGACGTGTCGGCGTGCTCGGCAAGCTTCGGTAAATTCCCGATTGGCGTCGAAATCCCCCGAGTCGGCTGTGCTGCCCTACGGAGTACCGACCTCTACCGACCTTGCGTGCTTACATTTATTTTGCCATTGTCCATACGCTGCAATATCAAAGCTTGGCGCTGCACATGAATCAGGTGCTGAAGGCTGACAGATCAAGGGTGATGTGCGCAGAGTCTACTCATGCTCAAGACGTGTTCAACGGAACGCGTTTCCCTGTGAATTGAAATGGCGTAAATTCATTGGATACCATACTTTGAATAGCACGTCTTTGATCTATTTTGGAGTGGAGAGACCTTCACCACGCGAGTACCACCGTAAACACCGGAACCCATAAATTCTTGCAAGCATTCAAAAGCGAACCACTTTTAAAGAGTGACAAACAAAGCGGTAGCGCCGACAGCCATAGCAGCAAGACCACCGACCTGAGCAGCGGAGGCAGCACCGCTCTTCGCAGTGGATGATGAACTCGCAGCAGAAGCAGTTGAGCTGGCGCTCGCACTGGAGCCGCTACCACCTGATGAGCCTTGTTCAGTGGTCTGGTTGGCGTTGACCGCAGCACCGGTCAAAGGAGCAGCCGAAACACCAGTGCTGTTCATACAGTTGGCGCTGTATTGGGACTGCGAGAGAGCTTGCGAGGTGAAAGTGATGTCGGCGCACTGAGTCCTCGTTAGCAGTATTCAAGAGTTGATACCATGTTAGTAGGAACTCACGTTGTACAATCCGCCGCTTGGGTCACCATTGGTGATAACCTGGATGGTGGCGTTCATGCCCTCGGTGATGTTCATGCCAGAAGGAAATTGGAGAGCGCCAGCGCCGAGACAGAAATTCTGTGGACCAGTCTCGGTAAAGGTAGGCACAAGAACGGTGTTGAAGTTTGAACCAGGGTCGTTGCCGAATGCAATCAGTACTTCAATGTGCGACTGGGTGTGGCCCATAAGGAGCTGGATTGGAGCACCGTCGATTGGGAACATGGTCCTGTTTGAGCTGACTGTGTTCTGGCCACCGCAAGGGAAGGTGCCGAGAATGTCCTCATCGAAGCCACGAGCAGCTGGGTAGATGAGCTTGAAGTGTGCTGATACGAGTGGGAGCAGAGTCGCCAGTAGGAGAGTTGTTGAGACCATATTGGAGGTGATTGCGTGTTCTATCGATGATGATGAAGACGGTCAGTTGTAGAGAGCTTGACGAACGAGTAAGTGAAGGAGAGATGAGATGAAGATAAGATGGACATGTCGAGCCAAACATGGGTAAATAAAGTCATCGGCACGTCCATCCACATTCTGTGAATCATAAATGGCAAGTACCGCAGCTCTCTCCGCAATTCGGCGTGCCAATAGACGAACTAACGTGAACTAAGGTAGGATCCGGTAAGTCTCGAGTGATGCCAAGCTAATAGCGTTGGTCGAGAACAATTCGAGACGGTCACATCCTGCAATCCTACCGCATCTCTGTCCCTGATTGACAAAGTCTACCTGAGTCGTAGTGGCACTCCATCAGAAGAGCGCAAGGAGCAGCTCGCTCCGGCTGCAACCAATGTCCGGGTTGAGCTAGATACTGATGTTCTTGGCAGATGCCGTTCGTCTCACCAGTAGTTTCTGTACAATCAATTCGGAACAAGTACATGTACCTTTAAATATGAAATGTTCATAATGCGTTCATTTAGGCTATAGACCGAACCCCTTGTGACCCCTCGATCCTTCAGAAGTGCTCACCTCCGGCATGTGGCGCATATCGGCCTGAAAAGATCTCACCGACGAAGAGTCCTGCAAGGACAGAGAGAAAGTATCCTACGTTGAAAGTCATGACAGCAAGCATTCTGTTCCGATGTTAGCACTTGCAATCCGGTCGTCGAACTAGACACTCACAGAAGGTAGCCCAAGCCAGCTTGCACGGTGTAGATCATGGCCCTTGGTACATCAACGCTCAATCTCCACGGTCTGCTCCTTGTTCCAAGCGCTTTGGTCGCAATGATCTTGACATCCTCCTCCTTGCCTCTGGCCGTCAAGACTCCGGCTTCGCCCGTCGACCTCACTTTCTCCTTCAATGTGCCTTCCGGCTCGCCTTCCTGGTTTGCGACGACAATGTATCGTCTGTTGATTGCGGCGGCGTGCCAGTTCTCTTCTTTTTTGTAGCGGTAGACCGAAAGAAGACGTGAAATAGTCGCCAAAGCGATCAGGAAGACACAGGTTCCAGCGTATTGACCTGTTGTGGAAGGTGTCCACGAAGAGGAGTAGAGTGGTGTGGTTGTTGAGGTGGTAAAGTACATGGCCATTCCTGACATGGTCATTCCGCTTGACATGTCCATTCTTGCTGTGGAGTGGTGAGAGAGGTCGTGAAGATGATATAATTCGAGGTCGACAAAGTAGCGGTGGTTCTGCACAATTCGAGTTCAATAATCCTTGATGCGTGCTCAGCCAGCTGATCTATCGCAATGGAGATGGTCGCTCTGTGAATGGTGAGATGTTCGAAGATGCACAAGAAGTCCGGAAGTGCTGTGCTGGATTGACCGTCTCATCCGCGTCGCAGCTTGGCTTGCCGAGACTAGGTGAGCACGTTTCCACCCGCTTCAGGCAAGGCGTCAGATTTACATGTACCCCACTAAAATCTCACCATCCTTCGACCAAACCACCTCGTTCTTTGACTATGCGTGTCAGACCAAGCCGCAATACTACACACACGTCCTTGCCTTTATTCGACACTCTCGTGCGGCTGTGGCGCTAACAAGTCCATACTAAGCCTTGAATCGTATACAAAGCTCTCATTCGTAGCGGATATACAAAGTGGATAAGAAAATAGTGCAGGGAGTCATCCTGGTCGGCCTTGCTTGGCAATAAATCTTGACCGCCGATGCCACTCCGTAGCGTACCTTACCTGCTCACCTTGCTCAACCTCTCTGGTTGACGGTCTACCACTTCTGCCAACCACCATGTCCCTTACAATCGCGAACCTCTAAACTTGTCACGATCACACTCCTACCCACTCGATACCCACGTACACAGCGCCCATCATGGACATGGACATGGGAGGGATGGATATGGACATGGGTGATATGAGCATGGGAAGCGGTATACCAAGCCTGAACTACCTCCAACAAGTCTACTGGGCAGCCGTTGGAGCGGTCATTGCTGCTTTCTTCCTCGCGAATGTCTACACAAAGGTGCTATGCTGGCAAAGGTATGTTCCACCTCATATTAACGCCAGTGCAGTACTGACATTTGCAGACGAACCTCTTCAGCCAGATCGCCTGCTAGACCACAAACCGCCGTATCACAGGCTGCATTTACATTCACGGCCACATACCGTGAGATCTCGAATTATGCCGCACCACTTTTCAAGCGCGGAGGGAGAATGCTGTACACGCCTTCGCTGGGTAAGGTCATACTTGTAGTTGCAAACGCCGTCCTCCTTATCATCCTCTGTTTATACAAACTCGACGTCAACGACCGATGGTCTTTTGAAGATATCGGATACCGGACCGGCTTTATCACAATCTGTCAGCTGCCTCTGCTGTTCCTGCTATCCGGAAAGCGCAACATCATCGGTGCTCTGATCGGATCGTCTCACGAAAGACTCAACTGGCTACACAGATGGGCATCGCGCACGCTTCTGCTCACCGCGACAATTCATATGGGTTACTGGTTCGCAGATTGGGCGCCTTTCGATTACATCGGCACAAAGATCAGCACGGATTATATCACAAAGCACGGCGTTATTGCCTGGGCGGTACTGGTATGGATCGTCATCAGTTCGATGACACCAATCCGGGGGTGGAACTACGAGTTTTTCGTCGCTCAGCACATCATCTCATTCGCCGCTTTCATCGTCATGGTGTACCTCCACACACCTGCTGAAGTGCATATCTGGCTCTGGATCTGCATCGGTCTGTTCTTCTTCGATCGTCTACTCAGAGCGGGATGGTATATGTACAGCAACTTGTCTCTCTTCCACAAGAGACCAGCAGATGCCAGTGAGAAGCATCCAACTTGGGGCTGCAACGCCGAACTCACCCCTATCACCGGAGACGTCACGCGCATTACGATTCGCAACCCACCTCGATCTTGGCAACCGGGCCAACACGTTTTCTTGTCATGTCACGCTCTTGCGCCTCTGCAAGCTCATCCCTTTACAATCGCCTCACTCCCGAGCGATGGACAGATGGACTTTTTCGTACAATCTCGTGGTGGCAGCACAAAGAGGTTCAGCAAATACGCCGGTAGCCTCTTGCCTCAGACCAATATGGATCTGCTACGTTCGGTCAAGACGGCGGTCATCGAAGGACCGTATGGTAGCATGCGGGATCTGCGGCAATTCGACAGTGTCGTCTTGTTCGCTGGAAGCACCGGTGCTACGTTCATCACTCCTCTTTTGAGGAACATTGTCCGCTGTTGGCGTGAGCAAGACCGCTCAATGTTCGGCAAGCAAGTCCGTACAGTAACGAGACACATCCGCTTCGTCTGGGTCATCAAGTCAGGGATGCATCTCGAGATGTTCAAGCAGCAGCTGGACCAAGTAATGACCGATGTCGAATCCGCTCGCGAGGCAGGCATGGATGTGCAAGTCAAGATGAGCGTATACGTCACCTGCGATGAGACCTTTACTTCCTCGCACGAGACAGCAAATCAGCCCAGCTCGTCAGTACCAACTGGCACCGTTCTCTTCGACGAGAAATCATCAACGAAAGACTACGACATGGACAAGGAAAAGACCATCACGACAGCCATCTCTACCAAAAACTCCGACGACAACTCGAGCATCCACAGCACAGATAGTTGTCGTCCACGATCGGTCAAGAAAGCAGGGACCTGCGGCTCAGGTACAGGGTGCTGTTGCCGCATGCCCATAGAAGAAGGGTCAGCCTCGAGGGCGGTATGCAGATGCAACGGCTGCCCCGGTAGCTCGAACGCCGCTCCCGTGGAAGAGGTTACCGCGACGCCTGCTCACTCATTACTTCATCCCTCTATAGCGTTGTACTCTGGTCGCCCAGTGCTCAAAGAGATCACGCGGTCGACGTTGGAACAGGCACGTGGCGAGAGCGCTGTTGTTGCATGCGGACCTCGAGGACTCTTGGACGACGTACGGTCTTCGGTTGTGTCGTTGAGTGACGAGCGCGCTGTTGGCAAGGGCAGCGGTGCGCATGGTATCTGGCTGCACATTGAAGGATTCGGCTATTGATAGCCATGCTTGTAACGAATTTAATGAATATACTGTATCACTCTACTGCTTTGGTGTTGCTTGTACGGCATTGGCGATATGAGGGACCTCGATCGAGCACATCCAGATACCGTAGGCAGGTATTGCATGAAGTACGATAGGTCTGTGTCCAAGGCATCGGGTCTCTTGATCGCTCACTCGACCCGTCTCGAGCTATAGAATGATCAACCAATGCATAAAATTAGCCAAGAATAGACTGGGTTCATCGATGCGTCAGTACTGCATACTGCACATTGAGGAGCATTTACTATACTCGCTAGTCGGGTCTGCGGCAAGCCAATGAATCAATCGATTCGTGCACGACTCTGTCGAGCTGCATGCAGCGAAAGCGTCATGAGAACAATCTGGTGGCTTTGCTGACTTATCGGCCCTTGAAACAGTGTTGTACAGTACATGAC
>Ga0058704_10001309_pt1 | contig 11705 bp, 10 predicted proteins | sample AgamicMgSfe_FD_71363 | JGI IMG/M metagenome (GOLD analysis project Ga0058704, IMG submission 71363) | Agave microbial communities from Guanajuato, Mexico - Mg.Sf.e | ecosystem: Host-associated > Plants > Phyllosphere > Phylloplane/Leaf | place: Guanajuato, Mexico | collected 2012-05-30
CAATACACCATCATACTACACCTTTACGTGCAGAGGTCGTGGGTGGTGAATTGGGCTACGATTGAGCAGAACCGTTGTAAGTGCCTTTCTTCAGCCCAAGAGCATTGATAGTGGACGTTGGTGGACGCAACACCTTTCCTCTCGACCTCCAACCATACACACAGTACGCGCTACGTTGATCGAACCGACATTACTACCTACCTTACATATACCTACTGTCGGGACAGAATCTCCCTCGACGTATCTCTGTACACAACTGTACGCTCATCCCTCCCTCCACGGATGCATGAAGCACCTGCCGCTGCCGCATACCGATCTGGCAACAACCACCCCAAGCACGTCAATGCTGATCCATCCCACTTTCCAGCCATGTCCTCCGAACGTGCCTCCTCCGCCGTCCACAACCTCAGGTCAATCTTCGAGACCAAACCATCCGACAACAGTTCCCCCGACACACGAGGACGATCGAGGGGTGGATTACCGGAGACGGAGAACAGCAGACCGACGTCGAAAGTACGAGCGAGCTTTGTGTCCGTGGAGCCATCAGGAGGGATGGCGGCCTCATTGGATTCATCGGCACCCTTTGCAGATCTGAAGAGGCAAAGCAGCGCAGGGCTGAGGAGGGGGAGTTTTGGTGAAAAGGACGGCGATGAAGGATTGCTTGAGCTGAAAAAGACGGTTTCGAGAGAGGCTGAGAGGCGAGAAAGGGACCCAAAGGTTGCAGAGGCCATTCCGGAGAATGCGGCCGAGAGTCTCCCTGCCACTCCAAACACCCACGCAGAGAACAACAATGCCCATGCTACAGTAGAAGAGAGCCTACGGGCGCGCGTGGATGACCAGGAGCCTGTAAACCCAGACAAACCCACGACAGGCGCCGAGGAGGAACCGAGTGATATGCAGCCTGCGGACCTGACAAGCGTGAACGCAGTCAGCGGCGGTGAGGCATTGCCGCCGGTCGCTGAGGATCTGAGGCCGTCCGAGCCTTCCGTAGAATCGGCACGAGTAGAACCGGACATTGTCGACGCACAGACACCGCCCGCGAAGAAAATGTTGGAAACGGCATCGAGTACGGCCAAGAAGGCTGCCTCCAGAGCTACACCGAGTGGCAAGCCATCACCTCTTGCGACCAAGGCATCTTCGAAACCAACACCAAATGTTCTGAAGTCACCTGCTAGCCAGAGAACGCCTTCGTCCACTTCCGCCATCGCCTCAAAAGCCGAATCACCAAGAACATCGACGCAGACTAAATCCAGCCGAAGCTCTCTCACCGCACCCACCGCCTCATCTGTCGCAAAGGCTACCGTTTTCGACAAGCGCGACTCGCACCCGTCCGAATCATCCAAGCTTAAGCCGAGAGAGGGCACGAAACCGATCAACCTGCCGACACGTCTGACGGCGCCTACAGCAGCGTCAAAAGCGAGGCATGACCCGTCGATCCCCAGCGCTTCCGCATCCAGATCAACAACCGCATCTAAGCCTAGGCCTCCACCTGCTTCCACCAAACCAACCCCGCGGTCCTCGCTAGCTCCTGGCCCGCGATCGGAGTCTCGCACTTCTCAAGCATCCTCTAGACGAACGGCGCCGGCAGACGGCAGCTTTCTCGAGCGAATGATGCGGCCCACAGCTGCTTCCGCAAACAAAACGCACGACAAGGTCGATCCTAAGAGTCCACCCCGGACGAACAAAACCGCTGCGCCCCCGAAGCCCAGGGCGAATGGACTGGTGAAGAAGCCAGCCGCAAAGACCGCATCGCGACTCAGCGCAACCAGAACGGCCCCCAACTCTGCCGCACACGAGCTCAAGTCTCAGAAAGCACACGATGATGCAGCCGATGCGCCCAACGATACGCCGGTCGAGGACTCCGCTGGAGAAACTCCAGCAGAGTCCCTTGCTGCGCCTAGCGAAAGCACCGCTTCGGGACTTAAGACCGAAGAGTCAATTGGTAACGAGACGCCCCTTACTCGCACAAACGGTGACCATGTAGACGACCGGACTATGGAAGCGACGCCTGCTTTTGGCGGACAGGACGAGACGATTCGCTAGGTGGGGAAATAGTGGCGTTCGCACAGATACCAGCTCTCGTTTCGACCGAGCGTGCGATGCGAGAAGATGTCTTCTTTCATAGCGAAGCCTTCTAGTAGGTAGGAGAGAGCGGAACTGGGGAATGCCTGGGTGATTGATCGATTGAAAGCTCTATACCACACTGTTACTCTACAGATGGATGTTTCCTTCGATTGTGTGTAGGTTATGTGTGACGGGTGGGTTGTCGTGTGTACACTTCACGTTCGTCGAAGATGGCTGCCGATGTGCCACCCATCGGACGTACTGTACTCTATCGGGCTTCAGTCTTAGCCGCAGTGTATATGGTCGACTGGACGCGGGTGCTTCGATGTGTCCTTGCTACATGAGCACTATCGTCGACTGCCGCATTCGAGTAAAGGTATTTCTCCTGATTGATCCTTCCGATCGAGTCCGGCCGTGGAGCGTCACTCATGTACTCGCTTCGCGGATGTGGGGTGAGAGGTTTCAACATCACTTCATAAGCAACAATGCCACCACGTCGCACTTGAGCGTACTTCGATGACTATCGACTTAGTATAATATAGCTGATCATTTCACTCAAGCGATCATGGCAGATAAAGATGAACCAGGGAACGAGCCGATCTCCCAAGCGGCGAGCAGCGACGACACCAACATGAAGAACACTGGACAGGACAGCAATGCTCAGTCTGATAAACCCACCAAGAAGCCCGAGGAGCCTAAGCCGCCTTCCAGACTCAAGCAACTATGGGACAAAGTAGGCATCGATTTCATGACAGTCTCCCTGATGTTCAAAGGCTCGCTACCACCCACGATCGCCCTCGCGATGTATCAATCTCCGGCGGTAGCAGGACAGTTCGGGAACTTGGGCTACCTGGTGGCCATCACCAGCATCCTGGGCTTCTGCATCATGCCGCGTGGCAAATTCATCCAAACGATGATCCTGAATACCTTCGCGGCCTGCCTATCCGCGGCCGTCAATCTGCTCGCAATTTACACTGCAGTGCAAGCGCGAATGCATACTACACCGCCCGGGAGCCCACCGACCGGCTACAACTCTTCGGCGAGCGCGGTATGCGGCGTGTGGCTGTTTGTTCAGGTTTATCTGATCAATGTTGTCCGCGGAGCGCGACCACAGTTCAATTTCCCGGCGATTATCTACAATATCTTCGTCGCGGTCAGCATGACCTATGCCACCCAATTCCCGAATATGGCCTACTCGATCAACTTTATGAAGAGGCTTCTGACGGCTTTTTTAACGGGATTCGCTCTGGCTACAGGAGTGCATTTCTTGGTGTTTCCAACCAGCTCCAGGAAAGTGCTATTCATGGAAATGACTGGGTTTTTGATGTGCATCAGTGGCATGTTGAAGGCGCAGACGGCCTACATGCAGTCCCTCGAGACGATTGACCCGGTTGCTTTGCGCAAAAAACAGGAGGAAGAAGCCAGCGCGGCGAAGAAGAAGTCCAAGAAAGACAATGCATCGACCGGACCGCTCGTCATCCCGGTTGCGCTCAAATTGAAGGAGGTGCATGGAAAGACGGTTGAGCTGTCGACTAAAATTCACGCAGACGTGACCCCTGCTAAACGCGAGTTCGCCATTGGTAAACTGGAGTCACACGACCTGACGGAACTGTGGAAGCTGTTGCGCTTTCTCTTCGTCCCTGTCAACGGGCTGAGTGCCAGTATCGATATCCTCCAAGGGCTAGCTGCAGAGAGAGATTGGAGTCACGAGGGCGAGACCAAAGAAGAAACGCAGCAAAAGCGGAAGCAGATTGAGAATCTTCATTTCCTGATGAAGCAATTGCACGAGCCGTTTGCCAGTATGACCGCGGACGTGGAGGGCGCAATCATGCATGTCCTCCTCACACTCGAGCTGGTCAAGCCTCCCAAGAAAAAGGGCGACGAGGAGAGTAAAGGCGACGCGCCTGTGCCCGGTACTGCTACCTTTACTGCAACGTATAAAGCCAAAGTCGACGAGTTCTACCAATCGAAACAGAAAACGCTCAAGGACTGGTGCAGAGAGCACGACATCGACATTCCCGATGACTTCTTCGAGTCCAATTTTGTGGGGCCGGACAGTATCAGTCCAGAGGGCAGCAAGCGAGACGAGTACCAGCGGCAGCTCCTCTTCACCCTCTACCTCGAGTTCCTGCTGTGGCGTACCGGCGCCGCTGTGCTCGAGATTGTCCTTTGGGCAGACCAAAAGAAGCAAGACGGGGTACTCAAACACTCCAAGCTGATCTTCCCGGGCTCCAAAACGCTGTATAAATGGCTGAAAGCTGTCGTCGGTCAGGAAGACGCCAGCAAAGACGGCCACGTCATGGCCGGGGTCGAGTCCGTCGGCTCGGAGGGCGTCTTCCTTGGGGATGACTTCGCGCGCAGGAAGGATCCGGAGCACCTCCCGCCCCGGGACGTCGCAGAGAGGTTTGGCGAGGCCCTTCGTGCCACCCCCCAATTCTTTCGCAGTGATGCTTCGGCGTTTGGGTTTCGCGTCGCGTGCGCTACGATGTCGATTGCCATTATCTGCTACCTGAGAGACTCTCAGGCGTGGTTTTTTCAGCAGCGCCTTTTGTGGGCTATGATTATGGTTTCGCTGTCCATGACCCGGACGGCAGGGCAGAGTGCGTTCACTTTTGGTGAGTATAGAACATTCGCGCCCGTTACGATTGATCTATGCTGACATCTAAGCAGTGAGTATTGCTCAGCATCCCTACAGACCGTCTCTGACAATGCGAACAGGCACTCCGGATCCTGGGCACCCTGATCGCCATGATCGGATCCTACATCATATGGTACATCGTCGACGGCAGAACAGCCGGCGTCCTCGTCTTCCTCTGGCTCTGGATATTCGCTGCCTGGTACTTTGTCCTCAAAGTTCCCAAGCTGACAATCGTCGCAATCCTCTCCCTGGTCACATCCGTGTTGATCATTGGTTACGAACTTCAAGTCCGCGAACTCGGAGTCGCCGCCGCGACGGCCAACGGCCAACCCGCGTACCCCACGTACCTCCTCGCTCCGTACCGACTGGCTACCGTGATGGGCGGCCTCTTCGTGGCATACATGTGGACTTTATTCCCGTATCCGGTGAGTCCTCTTGCTTTTCATATCGTCCAGACCAGGCTGAATCGTGCTTCAGGTCTCCGAGAGCAGCGAACTCCGCAGAGATCTCGGCGCGACCCTCTACCTGTTGTCGAACTTCTACTCGGTCATGCACGAGACCGTGCAAGCACGCGTCAGAGGCACCGACGGCGACCCGAACGTCAAGGGCACGCACGCCCACAACCTGGAGAAAGCCCGCAACGCGGTGTTGTCCAAGTTGTTACTGCTCATCACTGACATGAAGACCAACGCGGCGTTCTCGAAGTTCCAATTACGTGTAGGGGGCAGGTTCCCGCGGGAAGAATACGAAAGGTACCTCAGATCTGGCCGCGAAGAAGACGGGCGTCTACTAACCAAGCTCTGTACCAGTCTCATCGAATGCTGCTCCCGACTCACGCAAAGCATCGCCCTGATAGGCTACGCGTCCCGGACCTTCTCCCTTCACACCAGCAGCCCCGATCGACCCGAACTCTCGCAATGGTCCACCGACTTCCGCAAACTGCTCGTATCCATCAACCCCACCTCCCACCGGTACACATCCTTGCTCGCGCTGCTGTCGTCGAGCTTGGCGAACGGCGCGCCTCTCCCGCCGTACCTAGAGATGCCGCCGCCGTTTGAGATGATCAAAAAGATTGAGACGATCGATCCTGATCTACTGAGCATCCGACACATCGCGGAGCCGGAGTACAGTGCTTTCGCCGTGGTGCAGATTTCGGCACAGACTGTTAATGCGGATATTCTTGAGCTGACGAAGTATGCTTTCATGACCCCTGTGTAGGTTGTCGAAGAGAGGCTGACTGATGTTCCAGACACGTGAAGAATCTTGTTGGCGAAATCGACTTTACCTTTCACGCCGTAAGTCTCCTTAGATCATCCAACAATTAACAGCTGCGCCGCTTTACACCCCTCCAATGGCTGCTGATCCAGCACACAGGTTAAATCGAGTCAGGCCAGTACCGACTCCTCGTCGCTCGAGTCCCAAGACGACAAGGGCAAAATCGAATGATTGCCGCTAACAAGATCGAAGCCTAAATCTTCCCGGTCGCGGGAGCTTTACCATCGCTCTTTGCAAAATAGCCCATCAGAGTATTCTTCTGACCGGGATCAATACCCGACTTCTTCTTCTTGCTCGGGCTAGCCTCTTCCTCCTTCTTCGGCAGCTTGACGCCGATCTGCATGAGATGCATGAGCTCCTCGAAGTCATTCGTGCTGACTATACCCCCCGAAGCCTGAACGTGTCCTCGGGCGAAGTTATCGCCCAGTCGCTCGATCAAAGGCACCTTCGTCTCCGGCTTTCCATCCGCCTCTGGTGCCGCATCAACAGGCTCCGTCAGACTTGCGTAATACTTGAGCCTCTCGATGATAGATATCGGCGGCTCCCGACTCCGAGCACATCTCGGGATGCGGCACGAGAAGTTCACCTTCCCTTCCAGGTAGCCTTCGTTCGCCACCATGACGATCTCGAGAGCTTTGCTCTGCAGATGCCCCGCCCATCGCGTCGCGATCACCGGGTGCACCTGCGCTTCGCTTCGGATCCGGAAGACCGCCACCTTGCCATCGGGCGAGAATTTGGGCGCCGTGTGCGTGCATCGCTCGACCTCGGCGTTGACCTCGGCTCGCGCCGCCAGCAGGCGAGGGTCTTTGAGGATGGGAGCTGGATCGGGCGTTTCGCACAAGGCGTTCCACGCTGACCGCACGTCGTACGTGGCCGTGCGCCGGGGCGCGTTGACGAGAGAGACCACATCGTTGAGGAGTTTCTTCGTGTGCTTCTTTAATACATCTTTCATGTCTGGGAAGGGCGCCTCCCACTTCAAGGTATTGCCCAGGTCGCCGTGCGTGCCGACGATGCACAGCCAAGCGCAGCGATCGCGGACGTCCGGGTGCAAGGGCTCGCAGAGTTCATACGTGAGAAGGGAAGAGGTTGCCACTGGGGGCGAGTCGCACGCCGTGACGTGCTCGGACTTATCAGGGAAGTCTGATGGAGTGGCGCGGTGGTGATCGATGATCAGTGCGGTATGATCGGCGTCAATGACGGACGGCCCTGATCGACTGCCTTGGTCGAGGACGAAGACGTGCTTTGGCTTGTAGGCCACCATCTTCGCCCGCTCGTCCTCACTGTGGATCGTGGTCCCTTTGGAGAGAAGATGGACGTCAATGAGCTCCGGCGATAGGCCAAGCAAAACAAGTGTATGCCGTAGAATAGCGCCAGACGAGAGACCGTCGGCATCTTTGTCGGGTACAATCAAAGTCTTTGCGTTGGCTGTGGCACTGCAGCACCGTTAGTTGAGGAGAAAACGGAGATGATACACCGCGTGAAATGGCATCCTCACCATTCTCGTATCATCTGTCGAGCTCGCTCCATCTGCGCCCTCGGCGCCGGCCACTGCACGCTGCCATCAAGTTCCTTCACGGACGGCGTGACATGATACTCGGGGACTTCGGGCCGCGGCTTCTTCGCTGGCGACTTGGTGTCGTTGCTTTTCGTAGGGGCCTCTTTTCTCTTCGCGGCCATTGTTCGCTTCAATGTCGGAGGAATGATCCGCAGCCTGCTGGCATCGAAACGCTGATGAGAGAGTGCTACTGATGACCATGCGATTGGACGCGGTGGAAGCGTCGCGCGGCAGATGGAAGCGATGCGGCTCTGCAGTGCATGCATACAGGCTTGACGAAGCTTGAACTGGGAAGGGGGAGAAGGACTTTTGCTGCGAGGACTGTCTATGTACCCGACGTGAGCATTGCTGAGATCGTTCACGGCGGCGAAGCTGGTGCAACTCGTCCGGCCGTTTTATTATTCACTCCTCATTCACTGACGTCACGTGCAATATTTGGTCCCCGTCAGCGCTTGGCGAGTCTGTTGCGAGCGTTTACCGTCCGCGGGTAGGGAGATGTAAACAATCCGGTGCTTTAAATGTGTTTTGGGGCATGTGTTCGGACCTCGTGGCCATCGGAGGTTGTTAGGGGGTCCGATTGCCCTGTAGTATGTAGGTGGGTGGTGGTGGTGGTGAGGGTGCGGGAGTGAGGGTGTATACCTAGTAATTGCACGGGCCAACATTGACCGCATGGATCGTGGAGGCGGGGATCTCTTGGACTCCCCTTCACACAACACGACACGCACCGCCCTTAGCTTCTCCCGCCCGGTCTGGGTCAATTCATGATCATCTCGGCCTTCCACAAGCCGCATGCTTGCGCCGCGTCGATTGATTGCGGCTGCTTCCTGGAGGTGTCTCCCCCGTCCCGTGCTCACCCACGCCCAGCCTCCACTGCTATCCTTCGACACTGGCATCCGGAACCGACGTGCGACGGCGCACAACACGCGCTCCGCCCAAGCAAAGTTGCACGACCCTGAAGGCCTTGTTTCCACCTCCGAGCTTCCAGTGCACGACAGGGCTCGGCAGGCGGCTCAAAGAACGTGCCAACCAAACCGCCCCAAAGTCAGACCCCACGCCGTACTATCGCCCCGCTTGGCCTCGGTACTGTACCTTCAGACGCCTCCTCCTTGTCTTGTACGATCTGTTTTTAACGAAGAGGAGACGCGCCAACTTCGCCATTGCCGCCCATGACCATAGGAGGTATTCACCTTTACGACTTCGAAGACCAACACAGCTCCATCGTCCTCGCGTTGTTGCACGAGCAGCCTCGCCAACCTGACGTCTCGGCGATCGCGGCTCTGCTGGTATGCTTCGGTACGTTTGCTCTGTATTCGCGGCGACCACGACAAGGAGCAAGCTGTCTGTCACGCGCATGCGATCGCGCTCGTTCAATCGTTTCGTTGCTAGAGGGCGGCAGGAAGGTCACTTTCGTGTCACCTGGCCGATGCGGCTTTGATTTCCCCACAGTCCTCGCAAGACGATCACTGCTGGGACCGGGAGAAGCATCCCCTTCATGAACCCTACATCTATCCGCATGTGGTCGACTTTGCAGTGTCAAGGCACAGGTGTTCGCTAGCTATCCAACCGCTCGAATGGCTGACCATCTTCACAGGCGTGCATTGGGCGCCCAGCTTCGAATCTAGGAACTTTTAATGCATCACACATCCATCGCATGCCGTGGCGACCTTCAACACAGTACTTGAGTGCACCTGGTCGCAACCTGGCGCCTTCTTCTCACCACTGAGGGCCTTGTCTTACTGGAAACGCATCCCCGAGGCGCGCCAGGAACTCAGGTCCTTCTTCTGGCTGTGCCACGATTTCCACGACGAAGAGCCGCACTTTCGCCTCGAGTCACCTCTGGTGTGCATACACGCCGGCAACGCTCGTGACTGAACCGTTGACCTCCCTTCGCCGTCTACGGGGTCCTGCAAGCTACATCCCCAGAGCGCGAGACCAGGTGACGTCGCCCTTCAAGGCCTGGTCCCCAGCCCCATACATTTCAAGTTGGAGCAGATCCAGGACTCCTCTGAGGCGTTCATTGCAAGTTCCTCCGACCGAAGTCCTTCCGCTCTTAAGCCTATGGATAGTACACTATCTCAGGAGTGTATGAGAGTCGGGGGCACTGAGCCTGTTACCCCCGATCAAGCATCCGACCATGGTCTCAACGCCTGCACTCTAGGAGGTGACTCGGACGTCACGATAGACGCCACTCTTCTGAAGCAAGCGCGCGCTGCTGTCGCGGCCGTTGCGGTGGCCCAGAATGAGCCACAGACTCGACCTGAGATGAAGGATCTTGCGTCCAGGACCAGAGTCGACTCCGCAAAAGACAGGATCCCGCAGCTGCCTCCAAAGCAGCGGCCTTCCAGATCTCCACTAAGGGTGCAGACTATTACTGAAGATAACAGAGCACCGTTGGTAGAGGACTTGATGGCTACGTCTCCCACCCTTCGCAAGCACGTTATACCACCGGTTGGGGACAACGCCAACACCCTGTCGCCCCTACAGCCTACCTCGCCGACCCAGGAAGCAAAGGAGAAGCTGCCGTCCTTTCGACAGCTGACAGAGCTGGCCGAGGCTGCTGCTACCCAAGAATCACGACCGGCAGCCTCTCATCACCATTCACACTCATTTGGGTCGACGACCTCGCAGTCACCTCGAATGCCCTATTTTGTGAATAGCGTGCAAACGTCTCCGATCAGTTACTACCGCCAGAATGCGCGCTCGCCCACGAGCACCATCGGCGAGGCTCAGCACTACCAGTCTCCGCCACAGTACCCGATGCCGACGGCCTACTACACCGACAGGCGGTCGTCGGCCGCCACCGATTACCCGATCAGCCTGCCGCCTTCCCTGCCATCCGCCTCTTCGGCCGAGAGCCACGGGCACACGAGCTCCAGCGCAGACGGCTACAGCACCGCACACACGACCCCGATCGACCAAACCTTGACCGCCGACGTTCCTCCGCGGCCCATGCTCCCACCGCCACCCGGCATGCCTCCCAACGCACTCCTGATGGCGACGGGCTTCAAGTGCGACTACCCCAGCTGCACCGCCCTGCCCTTCCAGACCCAGTACCTCCTCAGCTCGCACAAGAACGTCCACAGCCAGGACCGACCGCACTACTGTCCGGTGCCGGACTGTCCCCGCAGCGAAGGCGGCCGGGGGTTCAAGCGTAAGAACGAGATGATCCGGCATGGCCTGGTGCACAACAGCCCCGGCTACATCTGCCCCTTTTGTCCGGATAAGGAGCACAGATACCCTCGTCCGGATAATTTACAGAGGTAAGTCAGCCAGCATTATGCACAGAGAACTTCAATGCACTCTGAGTGAGCGAAGGCTGACTCCACTATCTCCTACCAGACACGTCCGCGTCCACCACGTCGACAGAGACCGAGACGACCCGGCGCTCCGGGACGTGCTGGCGCAGCGGAACGAGGGCGCCGCGGGCAAACTCCGTCGGCGGAGGACGAACGGGAGTGTGGGTGGCCATGCGGGGTGAGGACTTCTCTTTGACGGAATGATTGGTGCTGCTGTTGGCTCATGGAGCTTTTCTCCGTCGAAAGGAGGAGTGGCATAGGAGCGAGCTAGGGCGCATTCGGCGTCCAAGAGGTCGAATGTCGATCGGTGTTATGGACGGCTAGGGAAAGGGATATCTCAATGGGCTTGTCTTAGGCTATACGGGTTTTAACGAGAATCACGACTGAAATCTGAACAGAGCGCATGAATCGCTGCACCATGGTCTCGGCGGGGAAAACGTTTTCGTGCTGTTGGACGTTCGACTGGAGACTTTTCTTCCATCGATGGACGTTCGTCACTTACCTTAGTCGGGAAGCTGCTGAGATCTCACCATGACACCATGATGAGAGTGTGCGGGACCCCAACTGTCGAGTATGGAGTTAAATAACGTGCGTTGTGCGTTGTACGATACGGTATGAAATGGCTGTAGGTGGGGAATGTGTGTGTGTGTGGCAGGCGCTGTGGCGTTTTCTAGACCTTTGAGTCTGGGCCCGGCGGAAAGTCTGTCTCTTGCTCACGTGTGCGTGCGGTTGTGCGACGACTGACACGGCTGTAAGATGTCTGGAGATTGACCTGATCGAGTCGAGACGAATCGATCATGTTTGACTCGGTCTCATGGTGATTGATTGTTCTTATATTCGACTTTTGCCGCTGTTGTGATGTTGTGATGTTGTGATG
>Ga0058704_10001311_pt1 | contig 11700 bp, 14 predicted proteins | sample AgamicMgSfe_FD_71363 | JGI IMG/M metagenome (GOLD analysis project Ga0058704, IMG submission 71363) | Agave microbial communities from Guanajuato, Mexico - Mg.Sf.e | ecosystem: Host-associated > Plants > Phyllosphere > Phylloplane/Leaf | place: Guanajuato, Mexico | collected 2012-05-30
GAGCATGAGCGCGAGATGGCGATGCTGTGGCAGCTCTAGCCGTGTGCTGCGCTTTTCCAACAACATGCGACTAAGATCACTGAAGCGAATGGGCTGGCGAACCGGCAGGAGGGATTGCTTGCTTGAGCCTTCGGTAGCATATGCGAGAACTGGCCTTGACGGGCTGTCGAACCCATACATGCAGTCACGCGCAATTACTACTACGAACAAGTGTCTAATTACGCCTCTTTATTCCTCTGTAGTCCCGTAATGTCGAGATTATGCCGTGCACGTGACATTTGCATGAACGACGTTCGGCTGCGGCCCGTGCTCAATTCGAAGTTCTGTGCGGAAGACCGAGCTTGCCAAGCAAATCGTTCCTCGAACTTGAACTCCAAGCCATTGAGCAGGAGGAATTGCCGGACATCTTCATACGTCTACCGTCCTGCATTGACTGCTACATCGTAAGTTGTGACCTTCAGCTCGTTTTGCGACGTGAGCTAGTAGGCACCAAAGTCTGGAAGCTTTGGCGCAAACATCTTGCAAGTCTCCTGTCAAAGAGTGTCAAGCTAATAGCTACTGCAATCACAGCTCTCCTCTACACCACACCACATCACCCATCATGGCCAACCCACGCGTCGAGGAGCTCCCCGACGAGCCGGAGAACACCAAGCCCGAGATTGAGGAGGACGACAGCTCCGACTCCGGCGAGGAGGGCGGCGAGGCCAACATCCCCGCCGGTGCATCCGTCGCCGTCCACAGCAGGAACGAGAAGAAGGCGCGCAAGGCCATCGCCAAGCTCGGCCTGAAGCACGTCGAGGGCATCACGCGCGTCACGCTCAGGAGGCCGAAGAACATCCTGTTTGTTATTAGCCAGCCGGATGTTTACAAGAGTCCCAACAGCAACACTTGGATGTACGTATATCATCCTCAGACAAACAAGACAAGCGCAATGCGATCTACATGATACAGGTTACTGATATGGACTACTGCAGCATCTTCGGCGAAGCCAAGATCGAGGACCTGAACTCCCAAGCCCAAGCCTCCGCTGCCCAGCAGCTGGCCGCGCAACAGCAAGGCGAGCACGCCGGCCACGACCATGCGGCCAACGGCGCCGACAAGGGGAAAGCGGTCGAGGACAAGAAGCCCGCGGAGGAGGAAGAGGATGATGGGGAGGAGGTCGATGATACGGGTCTGGAGGCCAAGGACATCGAGCTCGTGATGGCGCAGGCGAGCGTGAGCAGGAAGAAGGCGGTCAAGGCGCTGAAGGAGAACGACAATGATATTGTTAATAGTATTATGGCGTTGAGCATATAGTGTGCTTGACGGCATGCTAGGTGCTCAAAGGCATGGTGCTGAAGGCTTTGGCGGGTAGCGACTGGACGGTATGCTGCCCGGCCTAGTCGAAGCGACAGATCAATACCTTGTGAATGGCAGTCATTGCTGTCTTCACGGCGATGGATAGGCTCCAATTGTATAACATTGTTGCCGTGTACCAGCACTACGGTGTCCCTTCCTTCACCTGAAACGCACCCACTATTTCGTCTAGTTGCTGTTTCACAACACCTGGTCTACCCGTTGCAACATGGTGAAGATGTTACATAGCCGAGAACGTAGAGATAGAGATCTATCTTCCTGATGCAGCGTGCAAGGCTGTTCATATATCAATGTCACGTGATTGCTCGGATGGTCGGCGGAAACTCCCGTTTGCCGAAGCTTCAAGCTTCAACGACGGCATCTCCTTTGCGACAGCGCACCACAGACGTCTCCGCTCAACCACATCTCTCCGACACATACAATGGCGGCAGCAGTACGTACCCAACCCTTCATACTCCCCAGCAACGCCGTTGAAGCGAGATACGGCACCCGGGACCATCTACAGCCACGATAGCCGGCCAGCTTTCCACCCGAGAACGCCATGCTAACACGAACACTCAGCGCTCCGCCGCCCTAAAGCTCGACTGGGCCACCCTCCCTCAAAAACTCGGCCTCAAAGGCAGCACGGCCCAAGCTCTCCAAACCTTCAAAAAGCGCAACGACGACGCGCGCCGCCGGGTCCAAGTCCTCTCCGAGCAACCCCAAACCGTCGACTTCGCCCACTACCGCTCCATCCTCAAGAACCAGGCCATCGTCGACGACCTCGAGAAGCAGTTCAACGGCTTCCAGGTCAAGAAGTACGATGTCAGTCGTCAGATCAAGGGCATCGAAGCCTTTGAGGCGCAGGCTGTGAAGAGTGCGGAGGAGACGAAGGGCAAGGTTGATGCGGAGTTGAAGGATCTGGAGAAGACGTTGCAGAATATCGAGTCCGCAAGGCCTTTTGAGGATTTGACTGTGGTATGTATTGGCTTGGCTGTGATGGGTATGTCACGTGATGGGATTTGGGCTAACCGGGTGTTTAGGACGAAGTTGTGGCTGCGCGCCCGGACATCGACGAGCGTGTTACTCAGCTTGTGTCCAAGGGCCGCTGGCAAGTTCCCGGCTACAAGGAGAAGTTCGGCGATCTCTCCGTGCTGTAGGTGGGCCTTCGCGGGTTGTGCTATTAGAGATACTTGTAGATATGCGTTGCTCAAACCATCGGCTTCTTTTCTTTGGCATCACGATTCATAGATACACTTAGTCTTGCTTACCTGCTTCCAAAATTAATAGCACAGGAACCAACATCGCCTCGAACGTCTGAAAGGCCATAGTAAGTATTGGCGTTATTACACTCATGGGACCTTGATCGCAGCTACAGGGGGCAACAGCAAGTCTTTTGCTCGGCAGTTTCGGACGCAAACAATCTAATGGCACGCCTTAGGCCACACAAAGTGCTGTGATGTCGAAGCCGGAGCTGGCCGACGTAGTCTCTGGAACCTATTAGATTCTCCAGCTCACTGGCAGCAGCAGCTTGCCCTGCCCATGTGTCGGTTCACCGTACTAGTAACACTACCAACGCTATCGAGTTCTTGCTGCTACAGTGTGGGTTGTTGTACCTTTTTCCTCCGCGCTGCGCCGGGACTGACCTTTTGGCTCTTCCAACGCATCTTGGACAGATACTTCTTAGCCGACGGTTGCATAGGTCTAAGGAGTTCTATCGGCAGCGCGGTGTGACACTACCTTGACCGACGTAGCTCGAGGACAGTCACCGCACACTGAAGGTGGTGGAACGGTCTACTCGCTCCTGTGTCTTAGTGGGAGGACTCACTTGGGGATTCCTTGATGGAGTCGATGCGTGTGCAGGACATTGCTCTCTGACGCAAATAGAGTAGTATTCACCGTTTGAGCAGCTAACTGGTGTGGCGGTCGTATTTACGCCGTGAAATTTCCCTCACACTTAAGGTGGGTATGGTCCACCTGTTCTTTTTTTCCAGAGGGAGGATTCACTTGGTGGTTCGTTGATGGAAGTAAAGCGTGTGCAGGACACTCCCCTGACCACCCCCAGCTGCGAAGAGAGCAGTATTCACCGTTCGAACAGCCAACGGTTGTGCCGGTCGCACCTGCGCTGTGGAACTCCCCTCTTGCCTCAATGCTTCGCAAAGAACGGTACAGCATTGGCAGTAGGCTGTACCATGATCGTCAAGCCCTCGACCGAAACACCGCCCTCTGTCCTCGTCCTCGCCTAGACGGCTGAGCAAGCAAGTCTCGGGAATAAGGATATTCTTCGTCTTCCTGACCAGCCTCGATGATACGCCCTTGATCTGAATCTCTCCATTGCGATCGGCTTGCTGTGGGTCCTCTTCTCCCATGTCCGCAACGATCCGATAAAGTATACCAGGGTCAACATCGGTCTCGCCTCAAGCCAGGAGCATGGACGGCTGGCACAACCATTGATAGTTGCTGATGGTCAGATCTATGGAGCTCCCCGATTCACGTCCTTAGCCGTACTCAGTCGTGCCGACGCCAGTGCCGAGTGCTGAAAGGTCTGGTTTGTGAAGCTAATCAGTAGTATCTGAGCAGCCGACTTGTCACGGTGCCGATCATACAAACTGTGCAAAGGCCAGTGCAACGCGCCAGCCATTGCACTTCGCGATAAGTGGCCTTGTAGCGCCAATCTTTGGTGAGGGCGGGTCTAGGGCATGCTTTGATGGAGAGACCCCTTTCACATGGGCCGGTGGCTCGACTAGAGGAAGAACCGGCGCGCTTGCTTGGGAGGCCGGCGGTCTCTGGAGTCATGCTAGGCGTCTTGTTGTGCCATTTCGAGGGCGTGTAACATGGTCGATGCGGTAGAGCGGTATCAAGCATAAGCAGGACGTGGAAACAACCGATATGGGAACACTGATGGATGCGATTGCAGGGCCCTGAAGAAGGATTTGTATGTGGTACAACGTCACATTAACACTTGAACAAGCCCACCATATCTACGCGACTGCTCTAGTCGCAGGGTATCTTATAATACACATTGCGGTACGTCTCGAACGTCAGGATCCCATATTCGCCAGTTCTCGCCCAAACAGCCGTTGCAAGCAGACCATGCCAGGTCGATGGTAACCCAAACGCCTCATAAACATAAACAGGTTTGATGCCCTGCCACCCCTTAATTGCGCCTAAAAACACCGCGCTCTGCAAGCTTGTGCCCGGTTATCAAGAAAAGACCGGGCAGAACGGATTGAAGGTACCCCGCGCCGCATCAATCGAAGTGCGAAGGATTTACGGAGCTCACCGTCCCTCCTGGCCCTGTGTGACAGCCCCTCTCGTGCCTCTTCATGTTACTCCGTACGCTGAACGCCTTGCCGCACCCCGCATGCGGGCACTTGAAAGGCTTCTCGCCTGTATGTGAGTGGCTATGGATCTTCAGACTGCTGGGTCTGCTGAAGGCCTTATTGCACGTTTGACAGATGTAGCGGTCTTGCGACTGCGGGAAGCTCGCTTGTGAGGATGGACTGATGTAGTGATGATGTTCCCATGGGTTACCAGTGGGTAGGCCTGGTGTTGATTGCACCGGCATTGGCGGCGGTGGTGGGAAGTTGGATGGCAATGGTCGCTGACTGTACAGGCTGGATTGGTAAGGGTCCGTCGGAGAGTAGTATGAGCCGTTCGACAATGCGCCAGGTGACGAGCCGTAGGGTGATGTTGTGTAAGGTGACGTTCCAAATGGCGAGGTGTTCGGCTGTGAAGAAAAGGACTGTTGACGCTTCATGTAATTGATCTGCGCGACCCGTTGCTGGTCGGCTTCGGTGTTGTTAAGTGACGAGCCCATGTAGTAAGGTTGACCTGATAATGACGAGCCTGTGGAGATTGTGGAAGGAGTGTGAGTGTGCTCGACCACAGAGTCGTTGCGTAAAGGCTGTGGAGGTGCGATGATAGTCCGTTGGCTGTTTGACAGGTCATGGGATGGGTACGTGCTTCTTTGCCGTTGTTCCAAAAAGGCTGCTTGCTGTTGCTGCTGCTGCTCTTGCCGTTGCGCATGCGCCAATCGCGCTTGTTGTTTCTGATCTTCCTGGGTTTGCTGAGAGGCTGTAGGATGTCAGTGGAGCTCTGTATGAGAATGTCATTGGCGTCACATACCATCTTCCTGGCCAGGTCGTTCTCCGTCCGCAATGCCAAGCAAATTGGATATGGATGGTAATGACGGCCTGCTGCCGTCTTCTGAAGCCGACGAGCCCGAGGAATGCGAGCGCGAAAGCGATTGTTGATATGGCTGTTGCTGAGAAGTCGATGCGAAGCTCGCATACGGGTTGGTGCTCACCGAAGGGCCTTGGTTTGGTGGTAGGTGCGCTCTACTCTGGTACATAGAGTACTGTTGTGGATAGCTTGAGAAGCTATCACGTACCGGATATGCCATCATGCTGACAGCGGCCATTCAGTCGAAGTCGTCTTCCAGTACAGTGAATCGGTAAGTCGCTAATGCCGTTACCGGGTAGAGCAGGACTTCAAGGTGAGAGACTCGTGCTACCAGATTCCAGAGCAAGACGAAGAGGTTCCAAGTATCTCGGAAACTGGGCGGAGCGAGGTGACGTTTTGAGAGAGACGCGCACCCGAAGGAGACGAGGTACCGAGCGAGTGATCTCCACGTAAATTGAAGGTGGCAGCAGCCGGTGAGCCAGCACTTTGCATAGATTGACTTCTCCACAATCTTACTCGTAGTCTAACGGCAATAAGGCGATAGACGTTGGATTCGAGCGAAGTAGGAGCGCGCCAGAACGTTGCAACCTTGTCGAGAGATGGTCACAGCGTGCTGGCGGATCCGAGACTGCTAGATGTGAAGCACTCGAGCAAAGAAGCGCGCTTTCTCTGGAGCTCGGATGCTGCCTTGTGTGTGAATCCTTGCTGTTAATCTATCGGGCTCGGGAGATTTACTGTTCGGGTAAGGGAGAGCAGCGAGAGCTTCGCAGGGCACCAGTAATGATCTTCCGGCGTGGTAGAGATTGAATGACGATCGACAGGTCAAAGGATTGCAAGAGACATCTGTTCTTTTGTTCAGTCCAGTGTGGCGGATAATTCGGGCTCGTCGGTAGCAGTTGGTCTCTTCGCGCCGTTGCTGTCAGACAGCAAGGTCTTCAGCGTGTAAGAGAAGCACTCAACCGTGTGTACGCCGCGTGGTAGTAGATTGGCCGGTTTGCTAGCGAACGTCACTAATTTGGTGGATACGCACTTCAGCCTGCAACTTCGAGGTCGCAACAGGACCGGCGCAGGGACCGGACTGGGGTTGAGTAGGAGGGGCCACTATTCGCAAAAGCATGCTAGTCTAGTGCTGCACGGTGACTGCGCATAAACGGTAACGGTCGGTGACAACATGGCGATCTGTGTCTTGCTTTGTCGCGAATTTCGTGATGTCCATTCGGAGAATTAGACTTCATGAATAGTAGAGTAGTCAAGACAGCAAAAGGTACACGATCAAGGTCACATCACTCGGATGGTGTGGAGTGAAGACATTCGGAGTAGCTCGCGCGACACTGCTGAGCACCGAAGCAAAGCAGTTCCATCCCGAAAGGCACCATTTTGCCTACGCTAAGCACAAGTTTGAAGAACAACCAACAGAGACTCTCCTTCAGCTAAAATTCATACCGAAGAATAGTCCTGCTAGACCTGTTATTGCCTCTGGTGGCGCAAATGTACATGTACGTGGACGATCTGGTTCGCCGTGTGCAGTGTGCCTTCTGGACAGCATTCTGCCTTCGCCAGGTTCTCAGGTGCGGCGTGGCCACGAGTTTGGCCAGCATTTGCTAATGTATCGCTCTTCTGCATGCCACCCGGCGTTCGAGAGGAGTCTAGGGACCCGTAATCGAATTCACAAATTTTACGGGCATATTTCGAAGGTCACCGTCCCAACACAGGCCATCATCAGACTCTTGCAACCTGAAGAAAGTGGAAGGCCTCTAAAGAATGGGACGCCGAGGTATGCTAGAAAAGCTTTTGGTTCAGCCGAAGTCGAATCATGCTTCGTCGATCGGTCTGTAAGCATGGCTGACAGGGTTAGCGCCTAGCCGAAGTTTTGTGGACGCTTCCCGTTCCGTATCTGACAGGTGAAAGTGAAGATCTCTACCGGCCACGCGAGTGATGAGCGCAGACCCGCCGACCTGCATTGCTGATCTTCACTCCCCCACCATCACCCGGCTACGCAAGCAGAAACAACGTCCCATCGGTGCCATCATCAACGTGAAGGAGGGTGGGCTGTGGCTACTGATGAACACCATTAGTTGCTATAGAAGCCCTTTGCCTCGTGTTTTGACCCTCCACGGGAAATCAATGCTACCTTGGCCCCGCTTGAATCCCGAGTAAATACCTATGCGTGGAGTGGCCAATGCTCAGGAAATGGCGATCGACGAGCGCACATGGCTCGCAACGTCGTTGGTTGCACAGCTGGACAGCGTATACCGGCACAAAAAACTCCGATACACTACTGAGGATAGCCAGGTACTGGCTGTGCTTCGGAGCCTACCAATACTGCTCTTAATCTCTGGTAGCGGCGCACAGCACACACTACTACTGCGGAATCTGTCTTCAGGGTTCCTGTGAGACAGCAGATGCGTGTCTCACGGCATCGGTATCACAAGTCACTCTTGATCGTACCCGTGGTTGACGAGCCCGACCAGCACGCAGCGCTCCGTGTTCTCGCTGCAACGACACGCGTGGATGGCGGCTAAGGGCGTTACACGTAGATCGTTCCGTTGCTGCCGCCGCCGATCTGAGTCTCGGCCAAGCGGCCCAAGCCACAGTACTGTAAAACTAACTCTAACACCCCGGGCAGGTAGACTTCGGGTTTTGTTGGCAGACCTGAAGACTCTGTATGGGTGCATCCAGATCTAAGTCAAGGACAGACGGTCATTCAGTAAGCTCACTTCATCGATGTCACCCGCGTCTTATGTAACACTGGCTTGCAAAGTACGGGTGCACTGACTACAGACCTACCGTAGCGTGAGGGCATCCCTGCAGCCGAGCGTTTTTGAAACCGGGGATCTGTGTCGCTTGGATCTTGCCTTCCGTATCCAGCGTAGCGGCCATCATACGGGAGATTGACCCGGCGGCCGTGTAGACTTGCATGTTGCGACACAGCCGACACGAGAAACGCACGCAGGACGGAGGGAGTTGTCTCACTTTCTTTGGACTGCAATGCAGTTATAATGATGGAAGAAACAAAGTACTTTCAAGCAATGAACATCGCCGGCCGTACATCTCAGGCGAAGCGTCGAATGACAAGCGTTGAATTTAGTGAGCGTAGTGCTGTCAGTCGGCTGTCCACTGTCCACCTCATGTGTGGTCAAAGCAGTGGTAGACTTCGAGTCGTGCTTCAAGGACATCGTTGTCTTCATTCCGGACCTCATTTCGCTTTGATAGTACGTTAGTCTGATGCCATCACGCAAATGCGAGGCTTGCAAGTGCTCGGTGAGGGTCTGCTAGACCCAACCCCCTACCTTCAGCAATGAGTATTCGCTGACACCTGTTTCCACTACTGGGAAGTGGACAAGATGGCAGCATGCTGAACATAAGAGCAGGAAATTTACTGACACTACTGACCTGATCATCAGTAGGGACTCGTGATAGCGATCCTTTGCCGCTTTCCACCGGCAATGCACTTGATCTCCTTATTCATCCGAGGCACAAGTTGGCAGGACGTGTAGCAGACTACTATGTTAACTCCCCATGCTTCGGGATAGTATCCAAACTTCACCGCCTAAGCCACCTCACTCGGCAAGCCGGCGCGGCTTCAATTCATAGACTTCGGAAGCAAAGATGGCTTGTCAAGTTGTCACGGGTCCCCGTGCCTCTTGTCGGCATCCTTCCAGGTCACTCGAAGAAGCATGTATACATCGTGGCAAACTTGTCGAAATACCTAGTACAACCTTCCAGCTCGCATGTTGCAGCTTGGCCGCATCGCCTCCTGATTCTACTGGTCTTCGAAAAGCTTCGTGCTACACTGTTATCGCGATCTACTACTGGTAGTTCACCGAGGTGACCCAGCCAGCTGGGCCTGGCGTGAGGCGCTCCTTCTTGCTGCGCAAGATCACGAGCTGGGAACGGTTTGCTGGACTGACTTGACATCATCACTGCCAACTATTGCGACAATTCGTTACTGATGCGCTTGCCGGTTGGGTAGGTAGTTAAGCTGATCAACGTAACAGAGTTCAACATCATGTGCGCCTGGAGGCAGGATCACCCAACACAGTTGTAAACCACACGACACGGCACGACACCGCGCGAGATTAGCGAGATCCTAACGGCTATCACCAAACGAACAGCGCGCGCCGCGCGCGCGGTCCACGGCTCAGCCTTCTCTGTGAGTCATGTCATACTTGCGCCTTGCCGAGTCTCCACCTGCTCCACGATCTGCAACAAGCCCACTTCGACTACTTTCGATGATCCATGCAGCTTCAATATATCGTACATTAGGTGCGCCGGTCTTGGTGCGCTTGCGTGTTTGCAAATTCGGCTCGAATTCGCTTGCAACCTCCTTGTTTTTCGCCTTCTCGCTGCCGTGAGATTGGTGAGCGATTTACAATAACCGTGCGCAGAAATCTTATATACCGTGCGCTCTCTCTAAGACACCTAGGCAAAGGAGGGGAGTGAAGCAACCGAAATGAGTACCGAGTCTTTACTTCAGGGATTTATTCCCCTATATACAAAGGCGACGTACGATACCCGACTACGCGAGGCACTTCGTTGCTTAAAATTAAAAGTAGAGAATGCTTTGAGGTCGTAGCGAGTGCGACCCGAGGCACGAGGGGAGCATACGAGCGACTCTATCTTACTATGTGCGGTGCACGGTATAAAAAATTTCTGCGCACGGTAATTGACACTACCCGATTGGTGCGGTTTCTTCCTCTTGCCCATTCCACGAATCAATCTTTATCGGCAAGCGACTCCGGTCCCAATATGCTCTGAGGATCGCTGTTTCGTCCACGGAACCTCCTGGCGAGCTACCCGAGGATCTTCGCTGCTCCGTTGACCATGAAGCGTGCCTGTCAGCACATGAGTCTACAGCCTGGTGAGATGACAACGGTGGCAGAGAGTGTATTTAACAGCTACACAAGAACGTCCTGCATGCCGGTCAAGTCTCACCTTGTACGGAAGCCGTTGCACTCGAGCGTTACCCTCAGCTCGCCGAGCGGATTGCATTGTCGTGCTTGTACTCCGTAGAGGTGACAAGACGCCAGGCAAGCAATATTCCGCTGCTATCTCTCCATGAGTGAGGCGCGGTCGCAGGGTCACAAGAGATCAGCCCTCGAAAGGATGTACATCAAGCATAGCTGTTGCGATCATGTTATAGGCGCTGACACGAAAGCCATCATGCAAGAATACGAGCTGTTCGAGACATATCGCCAGCACATACCTAGCTTCATGCGTAAGCTTTGGTTCGAAAGGGCCGAATACAGCTTTTACATTCGGCTGAAGGAAGACATAAAAGGGAGAATATCAGTTCTTATGTCAACTTCTGAGCCTCACGAGCCCATCTCTAGGCCAGAGAGAACATCAGGCTAACATCCTCTGAGCCATCATGCGCGTTCTCTGCTACCCCTTGCGAAAGTGACCGACGGCATCCTCTCAAGCACTCTAGCATACTATGCTAACCGCCTCTATGATCCCAAAAGAGCCTACTTCTGTCACGGGTGGTGCGAGCGCGGGGACACCTAGGAGCTCAGCGATAGCGATACGACAACATCGACCGTTGGCTAATGTCATGGATTGCAGAACTCAATTTCGAGACGTATAGTCCATTCGTGACAATGTAGTGAGCAACCGTATAGCCGTATGCTGGACCATCGTCGCTGACTGCAGCTACGCCTCAGCAGAGTACTCCAGAGCATACTCATCAAAGGCCTTATTCGATTCAAGCCGACCACTGTCAGTATGCGACTGCACGTCAGGCGCATCAGATACAGTCCGTTTCGTTATAGAAGCAAGCATGATTGGTTAGCTGATGCTGTTGCATTATCTCCGCACTTTCCGTCGATATCCGACCTCGGCTATTGTCTGCCCATAACTACCTATTGACACGAGCTGACTCTACCACTTCCTGACCGGGCGGCGGTTCCAGGCGGACAGTATCGGCAAGAAAGAAGAGTGCGTTGACCATGCCACCAGCCAGCATACCCTCAAATAGTTCCCAAACTCGGAACAGTGGCCGTGAAAGCCGGCCTCGTGGGGCGTATAAGAGAGCTTACAAAGCGTGTGAGCTATGCCGGAAGAACAAAGCAAAGTGTGAGGTGGAGCCAGGTGCGACCGCCTGTATCAAATGCCATCGTGAACAACGGCAATGTGTATTCCCACTCGAGCGGTCAAGCAAGCGGCCCAGAACCTCAGAAT
>Ga0058704_10001312_pt1 | contig 11700 bp, 17 predicted proteins | sample AgamicMgSfe_FD_71363 | JGI IMG/M metagenome (GOLD analysis project Ga0058704, IMG submission 71363) | Agave microbial communities from Guanajuato, Mexico - Mg.Sf.e | ecosystem: Host-associated > Plants > Phyllosphere > Phylloplane/Leaf | place: Guanajuato, Mexico | collected 2012-05-30
ATAACTTCACGCGAAGACGGTTACACAGCATGTGCACTGTTGATGCCTAAGCAAAGCCCAATCAACATGGGTTCACATGCTTTGTCTAGCTTGTTGTTTCACACTGCGTGCCGTCTCGGGCACCACGCGTCAGAGACGTGAAGTTCACGTCGTCGGAGATACTTCTATTAATCTTCGAATCTGCTCCCACTACTTTTTTTCCCTGCATACCCACCTATTCCAAACATCACCAACTCTACTAACAAGATGGACTACTTTCGATCTCTGCACACAAACCAGCTCAAGAAAGCAGAAGCGATCTGCGGATACAGCTTCAAGAACAAAAGCGGCCTCTACGAAGCTCTTCTCATGGCCGGCTCCGCCGCAGCTGCCGTCAATCCCGCTCTCCAGGAGGGTAACAAGCGCCTTGCTCTAGTCGGCGACCATGTTCTGGCTCTGGTCGTCAGACTGCATTCGTATGGTCGCGGGGACAAGATTGGTGAGTATCTTGTCTTTCGGAACTGGCTCTTGCTAATAAGTTCCAGGCGTGTCCACCAATTTTCTGGCCTCCGTCGTCAACAACAGATTCCTCGGCGAAATCGGATTCAAGAAGCAGCTCCATGAGTGTGTTGTTAAAGGACATTCTCACCTTGGTCCCATCTCCCAGTACCAGATGGCGACTGCCATTGAGGCCATCATTGGCGCGGCTTATATGGAATCGGGCGTCGAAGCTGCAGAGATTATCATCAAGAGCTTGGGCATCCTGAAGTAGCGAAAGGTATGCTTCGACGGCACTTCTGTGTCGCATCTTTCTGACGAGATCGTAGGAAACACTCCGCTTCGTGAGCCAAAATGCCAGGAGGGGTTCGAGAAGAATGACGCTGGGCATTCATCGCCGTACATTTCATATTGCCATCGCTGCGGCTACTATCGCTGCTGAGGATGACAGTGAAAGATGCACAGTGATGCTGCCTGGCGCCGATTATCTCGAACCCCTCGTGGCGTTCTGTCGCATATCCGTACGTTACTTCTCCTAGTCCGTGCGCGCTTTCGGTTTTTGGTTTCTTGCTGTATAGCACTACACACTCCTTTTGCGTTGAATTTGCTTGAAACACTCACAATCTTTTTATCTTGCTTACCGTAACAACGACGTCCCCCTTCCATAGAGTGAACAATACATCGGTTTTCTCTAATTTAAAGATATGGTGCTTGACGGATTTCGCAGATCACCTGTTGATATATCGTTGTGATGTCTCCATGAATAGATGGTCGTGACTTTCCACTTTTCAGTAAAGCGAACCGTAAAACCATAGGATTTTGATATTGCATCAACTATAGACGTCAAGTCATGGGGAGCGGACTAAGACGTATATGCTCGTGATGCGACGATGAAGGGGAAATGAATAGGAAGACAAGTCACGCCGAGGAGGATAAGTCAAGTAGCAGGTGTCATGATTCGTGATATTCGTGTCGTAGCTCTAGGCTTCATATATCACACTAGTACAGTCAGTATTCGAACACGAGGCATTGAGAAGTAGACAGACCATTCAGATAGTCCGCTGCCATGAGCAGTTCCAAGCAAAGCTCAGGAGGAATGTCCATTTCCGGAACGTTCTTTGCGTCCTGATGCTTTTGGTTGTAATAAAAGTATTCGCAGACCTTTTCAAGCACGATACCGCTAGTAGACAGTCAGTGACCAAAGCCAGTCTGCGAGTACATGATGTTCGTACTTGATGTTCTCAAATCTGCAGATGTTGGTTGTTGACTCTTGGAAGCCATCTGTGTGGTGTCAGTGACGATTTGAATGCTGCTTGAGTGGTTCAGATTACTCTTTGGATCAAGCATTTTCTTAATGGCTCCAGAAATGCATGCAGACGATCTCTGGACAATGAACTCAAAGCCATCATTGCTGACCAGAGTCACAAAAGCAGGCGCCTCGGCCATGCTGGGTGATGTAGCTGCGCGCTGATACTACTTGGAGAGTGGACGGTACGCAAACACAGCGTTATCGCTGCTACATCGACATGAAGCAATCGTCAAGATCTGTCAAAAAATCTTATTGCATGTGGTGACTAGAAGGCAGAGATATTGCCTGGCGAAGATCTTGCAATTCACGTCGAAGCATTGGCCAGGCTTGGCAATAACGCTGTAGGCAACCTCACCTCGGCCATCGTTTACGACATACCATAATACTGTCTGTTGTCTATGATTAATAAAAACCAGAATGGCTATGCTGTTGCATCATAGATATTCTCTTCGGCTCAGAACAATCAAAGGACTCTGTCAGGCCGCATCTCCATTCCGGGTCCGTCACCATAGTACCATCTTCCGGCCATCTGCCTTCGACGGCAAGCATATTCTCATTACAGGCGGTAGCCGTGGTATCGGACACGCAATTGCAAACACTTTCGCAGCCCTAGGTGCCTCATGCACACTGATCGGTCGTAACGCGTCGACTCTTGAGACTGCTACATCATCCCTCGCCTCTCCATCAAGCGCAAGCCATACATACATAACCGGGGATATCTCCTCAGCGGACTTCTGGTCAAAGTTGTCTCTTCCATCTACGCAGTCAGATATTGACAGCAGTAAGCGGCCTAAAGACCGCCGCATTGATGTGTTGATCAACGCGGCGGGTGTCACGCATTCTTCTCTCCTTCTCCGTACAACTGAGACACAGATCGATGAAGTCATACAGACTAATCTCATGGGCACGCTATGGGCTTCAAGAGCAATCGGTAAGAAGATGCTCCGTCAAGTATCTGATGCCGAAAGTGGGGAGAAGGGGTGCATTATCAACATCTCCTCCTTGTTGGCGATACACAGTGGTGCAGGGGCTGCAGCATATGCTGCTTCGAAAGCTGGAGTCGTAGGCTTGACGAGAGCACTGGCTGCAGAGCTGGGAGGCAGTGGCATCAGGATCAACGCCGTATTGCCCGGATACGTGGAGACGGATATGACAGATGGTAGGTCTTTATCTCGATTCTTGACTGCATGGCGAATGATTCACGAGGTCACATTCATGTTGACTTTTGTTCATTCAACATGGTCGACATGGTCGAAATGTCTTTCTCTATAGTACAAGATTTCTATATCTCCTTTGATGCTTCAGCGCCATCTTTGGCGTGACTCCTGGGGCATGCTCGCTAATGTTTCACAGCCATGACCGAAGAAGCTCGAGAGAAAGCCCGGAATCGTATTCCACTGAAACGCCTTGGGACGCCATTTGAGGTGGCTGACGCCGCTGTCTTTCTTGCCGCCAATGCATACGCAAGTAATTGCATTTTGAACTTGGATGGTGGGCTGAGTGCAACCTGAGCCGAAAGCTGGACGCACTTTTCCTGACAAGGTGTTCTCCAAACCAGCACCGGATAAGAAAAGAGAATCGTGATATGGGTATCAGAGTCGTGGGTGTCATTTCCTCAATCGAGGACGATAGCTCCTTCAGTATCATCCACAGCAATAGCGCCATCGCCATTGGTCTGCTCTGGAACCTTGCCTCTCTTACGCACGTTCTCAATGTCCAGCTCGGCTTCATCCAGTTCACGCTTGCGCTTCATGCCAGAACTTGGTGGTTCTGTAACGCTTGCTCCGTTACTGGTAGCTTGACCAGCCGCGGGCTTTGTCTTGACTGGAACGGAAAGCTCATCTGGATAGAGTCGCATGATGTCGGATGGGTCATTAGTCGTTTCCTCGGCCACGTTGAGGATCAGGTTAACTCTGGCGCCGTCATCCGCTTCGTCGATTACGGTGATGAAGGAGTCTTTGCCAATACCAAGGTCAACAAAGGTCTTCGAGAGATTGTCTTCAAGGTCAACGTCGTAGAGGACGCCGGCATCAGTGGAGACGCTAATCTCCTCGGTGTAGCCCAGTTTCACTCTCAAGATACCGTTCACCAATGAATCCAGCGTAGCTCGTGAAGGGTCAACGACAAGCTTTGCCTGCACATTGCCGCAGATTGGACATTCGGCGTGAGGTGGTCTCAAAGCTTCGGTATCGACCATACGATCAAGTGACTTGGACAAGAAGACCATCTTCGCTTTCTGATAGTTGCCTTGCATCACTTTGAAGGCCTCCAGGACACAAAGAGCAGCTGTTGTCGCATTGGTAGTGGCAATTGCAGGGATGATGTTTCCAGCCATTTGCTTGATGTCGAATTCCGACTTGACTTCGATGTGGAATATGATGGAGCGCAAATTGGCCGCAGCTGCGACAAAGTCCAACGTGTCTTTGTCATCCTTGTCGAATGAGAGGATTGCAGGCGCGTTACCGGTAGATGCGTTCGCCCTGAGTTCTTCCAGCCTGTTGCTCAATCGGGTCAAGCTACTGTTGAAAACCGCAACATTCTCCGCTACATTCCAAGTCCTTTGGTCCTGATCTGCGATCGTGGGTGGTGTCTGCGCAGCTTCCTTGAGTAGTTCATCAAACTCCAGCGCTTGTGGCATCTTTCTCGACTTCCACATATCCTCCATTCCTTGCAGTCTCTTGATGTCGTCGGTGAAGACCTTGTTGAATACCCGCTGTGGAAACTCCTTAGACCCCATTGCCTGCCTGATCTCTTTCAAGGCCGCAGCCTCCTTTCTCAAATTCTTGATTTCCTCGCTGTTGTCCGAGTCCTCTGTGTGATCCAGGTCTGATGACTCTTCCTCGCTGATCCCGAATAGCTCCCCGAAAAGATAACTTTTGGCCCACACAATGCAGTGGATAGGCTGAGATGGAGTGCTTCGAATCGTGCAAACGGGGTAGCTCTTGGGCGTCTCTTTTGGTGTACAATCGTAGCATTGAGTAAGTCCTTTGCGAATCGGCTGTACTTGTCCCTTGAATCCCGTGGTACCGCTCTCGATCAGTGGCACGTCCGCTGCAATGCACATCTTGTTGACATGTCGCCTCGCATCAAGGTTGTCCAACGCATTGAAGACAATCGCAAAAGACTTGAACCAGTCGATGTTGAATTCCGGATCCTTGATATTCGCATGAAGCGCATTGATGTTGACGTTTGGGTTGAACTTTGATGCGGTTTCCTTTGCTACCTGTGGCGTTTGTTAGACCTCGAGGCGCAAAAAATTGATCAGAATGATAGTACCAGAGCCTTGGACTTTTTGATGTGAGCATGTCTGAAGAGGAATTGGCGGTTGAGGTTGGAAAGATCAATGGTATCGAGATCTACGATGTGAATGTCGCCAAAACCAGTGGTGACCAGATTCTTCAGCAGCTCACATCCAATTCCGCCAGCACCTACGACAAGGATGCGCGACTGAAAGGCGATTAGCATATACTCTTCACTGCTCGTATGGACGCTTTACTTCATGGATCTGGCTGTAAAGAGAGCCGAGGGATTGCTTCAGAAATCGATCGCGTGGCATGATGAATGTGTGAGAAAAACGGAGAGAGCGTAAATCAGCGAGGCATCTGCGCGATTCGCCAGAGATTTAAAGAATGAAAAGAAGTGAGCGAGTAGTGAAGTGATGAAGCGCAACCTCTCCTACAGGACGGCCAGAGGTGACACAAAGAGGTTCGCCCCGAAAGTCCGATGCGGCTCTGCGGCTATGCGGCCCGATGGGACCGATCATCTTGGCAATCTCAGGTACCATGATCATTATTCCCGGTGTATCAGTCTGGTTATGGAATATAGGAGATATATATGCTACCACGAGGCTGGATTGACGAGAGGTTTGACTAATCTTGAGCAAAATCGCAACCTTCGAGGCCGACTAGGGAATTGATTTCCTGCCGGAATCGACATACATACTGTCGGACGGTCAGGCACGCCTTTTCTTCAAGAGAACTTGTACTTGGATCATCTCGTATCACGAGCAATGTCAGATGACGAGGCTGACCCGGAGCTCTTGGAGCTGCTTCGTAAATCACTCGGCATTGAGTCGACTCAGGTTGGAATCTCCAGCGATACCAAGGTGCTTCAAGATGCAGAGTACGTTTACAGCAACAGCATAGATGTTTCAATTAGCAGAAATGCTACGGTGTTAGCTGCAGTACTGATATGGGATCAAATGCAGCAACGTAGTTACGACACCAGTGCTTGGTCGAAACATGAGTTGCATCCCAAGTCCAAAGACGAAGCCACAGTCAACTTCATCTTCACTATGGATCTGCTTAATTTCAGTTTTTGGAGTGAGCTTCCAGAAGCTGAGAGATTCTGCGTAACTTATCGTGATAGGCGATGGACCGGGTATTGGAGTCTTGTAGCATGCATACAGCGGGCTCTCGAAGAAGGTAAATCTCTGCCAGAATTCCCTTTATGCAATACCCTTCGCATCCTTTACGAGCTCAACATTTCTTTTCAATGCCTGGTAGCAATAGCCTGATTGACTCATGTCCAGGTATTCCAATCACGTCACCCTCATTTTGGCTACAGCGAGAACACCACGACTTCGAAAGCAATGAGAGCGAGCAAGGTAATGGCGAAGAGCACGACGCAGTACCATCGGTTTCCTTGGATTCCGAACACGAAGAGGAAACCAAGAAATACAACCTAGATGCCGCCATGTTTTCACACATTTTCCGATCGGACACTTCAGAGGAAATACCCCTTGCAGCTGAGCGTCTGGTTTGTCTTCGCGAAGCTGGCGAGGTCTTGCACCAAGTAAGCGTCTGACGCCTACATATGGTGTGCTTGAGCTGATAAAACAGGATTTTGACGGAAGCGTAGTCGAGCTCATCGAGTCTGCCGAAGGCAGCGCAGGAAAGTTGGTCAATCTGCTTGCCCACCATTTCGATGCTTTCAGAGATGAAAGCAGATTTGATGGCAAGCAGGTCCGCATCCTGAAGCGAGCCCAGATCTTCGTTGCCGACTTATGGGCAGCATTTGCTGGCGAAGGCTATGGAGATTTTGACGACATTGACGATATCACCATGTTTGCGGGTAAGTCGACAAGAGCTCGTTTGCAGCACTCACTGACAAAACGCAGACTATCGAGTACCACAAATGCTCCACACACTCGGCTGCCTTACCTACAGCCCACCGCTTGACTACGCAGTTCGCAATCACAAGACTATTCCATCCGGACATTCGTGGGAGATTCAACTTCGTGGCAACAGCATCTGGTGCGTTGAACTCATCCGTCGACAAATACTCAAAGATCATCCCGAAGCAACAGTCAACGCTATCCTGATCGACTTTTTCCTGTACGATCTGGCGAAGGAGCGAGAAGCAGCCGGAGAAGAGTCAATTCCTCCTCATCGTACACGCAGTATCTGGTACTGATAGGTCTACGGTAATGATTCTGTCCCAAACAAAGCCCGCTTGAACAATTAGTGTTTGACCAATGCCGAAGCATCTTTCAAAACCCTGCTTCGGAATCGAACTTTTCCAGACGACAGAAACGTGCGGCCTTACCTTTCGGGAGCGAAAGACATGACAACATATGGCGAAAAGTTGTTCGATATCACGACAAAGAATGCTTGATCAAGAAGATCTCGAGTACAATCGAACAGGGTGTAACAGTAGCCCTATTCTTGGATGTTGATCAGTTTGGTCCAAATGAATCCGAGGGATTTGTGCCGGAAGCCCCGTCACCAATTCGACTGACAGTCATCCACGATTCGCAGATAAGCTCAGAACATTGCTTTCACGACGGAGAGGTCTCTCTCTTTCGACGATCATTTGTTTACCAGGGGGGAGAGAGAGCAAAATATGTATAGTTCGTAGACTCGTTATAGTGTTCGCAGAGCAGGCCCCACGCAAGGCCTTAACTTTAGCCCATACTAGCAGCACTCGCGCTTCTCTTCTCGATCTCGCGGACAATGCCCCTAACACGTCCTTCCTTGGCTCCTTGTACCTGAGAAGCAGCAGCGGCAGGCTTCTTCCTCTCTTCCTTCTTCCCTTTGATATCAACCGCTGCATCCACTGCAGGTGGTTCAACACCCTCCATTTCAGCAATCTGCGCCCGTATCTTCTTTTCCCACTCAATGTACCGAACAACTCGATCCTCAGCTAACCAGTCCAACGAATCTTGGAACATGGTTCCCAAACCTGCCAACAAACCCGCACGAGTATCAGCTTCTTCGCTATTTATAGTTCTCATCTCTGATTTGACATCATCTGCCACTTCCGTAGGTCGAGGCGCGTGTTTCTCCTTCCTCCTCAGCGGCGTCTTCTTCCCTTTCTTCTCCGCGGCTCGGAGCGCGGAGATGTCGTCGTCGTCGTCGTCGTCTTGGGACGAGGAGACAGCGATTAAAGTGCTGAACCACGGCATACTTAGCCAGGAGTCTGTGACTGCTTGGCGCAGGAAATGGGAGACTAGGATGTGCATTTCGTCCTCGGCGATGGTAGTCAGACTGGAGGCTGTGGTGGGTTGAGTGGAAAGCATATCTTGCACGCAGCTTATGCCGAGGATCTTTTGCGTTTCGAGTTGTTCGGGCCGTACTTCGGTGCCGCTGATGGCCATGGCGAGGTAGAGCGTCAAAGTCACCATTAGCAACGGGAGTTGAGAGACGGGAATTGGTCCGTTGGAAGGGGAGGCGGACGAGGAAGAGATGTCCAGCCCGTGATCGTGCAGAACGGATGTCAGTCCTTCCATAAGCCTAGAAGCCTCGTTCTCGATGTTGAAGGTGGTGCACAGTGTCTTCGCCATGTCCTCTGCGTATGGGGGAACGTCGATGTCGTGCGATACCTTCCTTCTCTTTCGCATGCTCGATGTCGCTGAGACTCCGGTCGCGGCATTCTCGACAATCTTCGCTGTGGGTATCCGTGTTCTTTTCTCTGACCTCCTGCTGGGTGTCTCTTCGCTGATCTCCAATGCTGTCGTTGGAGGAGCGGGAGTTTTTGAAGGTGTCTTGGGTGTCGGCTTTCCACTCCTACTCGTGCCTCTGCTTCCCGGAGTACCCGCTCCTCCGCTTCTCGATCCAAGTGCATCGATCTGTCTCTGCGTCCGTGGTGTTGCTGGCGTGGCGAGCGTCTGGTTTAGGAAGGTATAGAGCTTCTTATAGATGCGTGGTGGAACCGGTGGACGAGGTTGGAGCTTTTCGAGACCGAGACGGATCTTTAACCTGGACTATTCAGCGAGTGCGCTTGAAGAAGACTACTAGTCCTCATGACTGTAGACTAACCGTTCGCACGCTATGTTTGCGCAAGCATATGCACGACCGATCTCTTCTTCTGATTTGAGATTCGCTGCTTTGCTTTTCGACTGTATGAGCAGCGCATTCGCGAGCTGAACGAGTTCATCGGGTAACGAGTTGATAGAGGGTACCAAAGTCACAAGGGCTTGTTCTATCTGTGTGGCCGCCATGTCGACATTACTATGATATACTTGGACAATGACATCGACCATGCCTGACGTCGATTGGCAATTAACGCGCTAGTGTCGCGTGGGCGCGAAGTCACGTGCGCCATTTGTCCGGATTTGGAACAAAGAGATATATATAAATCACCACATTCAGAATTCATGTAATTTCAACGTAACTTCACTTGTCTTTTACTGGATAGTATACATCTGCGTTGCGAAAACACCGTCTTTGTGCTCGTCTCAATCCACCATTTCCCTTCCGATGAGGTATGCGTATCTGCCGTTCATTTTGTCATGTGATGTAGTGATCGCGGTCACATTAGTATCGTGGTCCTTGGCCGTAGCCGTATCCGCCTTGATCGTATTGATTCTGATGGCCGTGGCCTTGGCCAGGGTATCCTTGACCAGGTGGTGGCTGACCATAGGGCGGCATGGGCGGCTGCTGACCCCATGGTTCAGAGCCCTGTGGCCCCTGTGGTCCACCGAATCCAGTCTCATAACCTTGTTGGTATGGTGCAGTATTCGCATATTGATCACTCTGCTGGTACGATCCAGGAGGTGGGCCTTGGTCATAGCCACCATAGCCATGTGGACGTCCAGTTTGGGACTGATATTCATCGCGGCCATTGTCTCTACCACCGTAATGTGTTTGTCCAGAGTAGGAGCTTGATTGAGATTCGCTATGACCACCGAAGTGTCCTTGTCCAGAGAAGTTGCCGGAATGGGGCTCTTGACGGGCGGGCGTCTCGAATTCTGCCTCTCTTTTGTTTATGTAGCTTGAGTAGTCATCGGCCGGCTCACCCATGTCTCTCTTTCCGAACACGGCCGAGGTCCCCTGGTTCAAAGCTTGCGAGTATGCTTGGAAACCTTGCGCAGGCATTGCTTCAGCTTTGTGGTTCTTGCCGGCACGGACGCTTTGAGTACCAAGGATCTGATTGAGATCAGCACCACGGTAGGATCGAGCCCATTGTTCGACAACATTGAACATGTTACGATGGACTTCCAGATCTCTGTCGCGGATTGCAGGATGATGGAAAGCCCGTACCACGTCTTCGACCACTTGTTGGTCAGAGACTTCGGGATGGTCCCAAGCATAAATGACACGAGGTGCGGCGTATTGAAGTATGCAGGAGGCGACCTTGCCGGCTGGTTCGTTAAGAATGTTGGAAAAATGATCTTTGGAGAGCTAGACAACGTTAGTACTGATTCGAAGCGCGGACTCTTAATCCATACCATGCTGTGAGTTGGGTCGCTGCAGTGGGGGTCGTCAAACACCAGATACTGCTGGTTGGCACTGGACTGAACAACAGCACCACTTCCCTGCTTCAAACCTTGTGATGCAAGTGAGATCAGAGGCATGACGTATGGAGAGAGTAGCCGCATGACGAACATTGTGACTGTCTCGGTGATCTTGTCAACAATAGTCTCTAGACCCGGAATCTTCGAGACAATGCCGTTGATGGTGCGAACGACATTGTCGCGGAAGAGCAAGATCGGGTAGATCTTTTTTACGATTTGCTCTGGATCCGAGACTGCAAGCTGTTGCATACTCTGTCCAGATTGGCCAGACTGACCGGCTTGACCAAGTCTGTTACCTTGTCCCGATTGTCCACCTCCGCCAAGGAAGCTCCCGATGAACTGAGATGGGTCGAAGCCGCGCGAGTCACTGTACTCTGGCTCACCTCTGCTGGAGCTGTAATCAGGTTGTACACCTCTGTCGAAGCTATCGTTGGCTCTAGCTTGAGCGTCTGATTCTGCCTGGAGATCTCTAGCTTGTTGGCCGAGGTTTCCGGTTCCAGGGATGCTTGAGAGGAGACCAATGAGAGTGTCTGCATTTGCACCGTTCCCACCAGACTGATTGGAAGCGTCTCCAAGCGCTTTGGTTGCCTCGTCGACTTCAGACTGGGTGACGTGATCGGAAGCTTCACCTAGGACAGAGTGCAAAAAGTCAACACCACCAAAGGTACCCGTGACAAGTGGGAAAACAGACTTGCCCCTCAAATTAATCTGGGTTGAAGAACCGACGTGAGGGAAGACGCCATGGTAACCCAGTTCTCGCAGAGCAAGCTCAACGTACTGAGAATGAGCACCAAAGTCTTCCAAGCAATGGAGTCCTTGGCCAAGGCATCGGAGAGCTTCACAGAGATCTTCTTCTCTGCCTTTGTTGGAACCGTGTGTGTACAAGCGACCGTAGTGGATGCTGCGCTGGAAGCTATATTTGACATAGCCGGTGGAAGTGGCCCATCCGCCATCTTCGTTCGCAATGTAGTTCTTCATTCCAGTCCTGGGATCGATGGCGAGCTCTTCCGGAGACACGGGTCCACGCAGACGCTTGTCGAACTTGCGGGCATCTTGGTTGTCGGCGTAGTCCTTTGGATTGTCAATGTGCTCTTCGGGACGATAGCAACCAAGACGTTCCTCGGTAACCTCGAATTCACCAGTAGCGTAGCCAAAGCTCATGAATCCTAGAATCCAA
>Ga0058704_10001314_pt1 | contig 11695 bp, 15 predicted proteins | sample AgamicMgSfe_FD_71363 | JGI IMG/M metagenome (GOLD analysis project Ga0058704, IMG submission 71363) | Agave microbial communities from Guanajuato, Mexico - Mg.Sf.e | ecosystem: Host-associated > Plants > Phyllosphere > Phylloplane/Leaf | place: Guanajuato, Mexico | collected 2012-05-30
ACCTCGCACCTCTCCCGCTTGAACCGGATCCTGCCTTCGCTTGCGAGTCTCGGAATCACGTCGATATGGCTCCCGCCGGCCTGCAAAGCCAACGACCCGCAAGGGAACGGGTACGACTGCTACGACCTCTGGGATCTGGGCGAGTTCGATCAGAAGTGGACGCGCAGCACCAAGTGGGGTAGTCGTGAGGAACTGGGAGATTTGATGGAGACGGCGAAGCGGGAAGGGGTGGAGTGTATCTGGGATGCGGTGCTGAACCACAAGACTGCGGGTGACGCTACGGATGAGGCTTGGGCGGTGGAGGTCGATGAAGAAGGTGCGTACAGCTTCTGCGCATTATGGGGAAGGTGGATTGGCTGATTTGGACCTGTTTATTGGGGAAAAAGACCGAAGGGTGGAGATCTGCCCCCCGAAGAAGATCGAAGCTTGGCTGAAGTATGACTTCCCGGGCCGGGAGCGCGAGGGCATGAAGTACAGTAAGTTTAAATGGCGAGCGGAGCACTTCAATGGCACGGACTGGGACCAGCGAGCGCAGAAGAATGCTATCTACAAGTTGGTCGATGATCCGGCGACTTATCCCAAACCTCACCAGCATCAATTACCGACACAGAGCGGCTTCTCGGGTTTGAACAGGCTGGCGCGGCTCAAGGACAAACTGACGGGGACACCGGCACGACGGCCAGGCAAGGGATGGGCGGAAGATGTCGACGACCTGCACGGCAACTTTGACTACCTGATGTTCGCGAACATCGACCACAATCACCCGGCTGTGCGGGACGATGTCCTGCGCTGGGGCCAGTGGATGATTGAAGATGTCGGGATCGATGGCTTCCGCCTCGACGCCGTGCAGCACTTTTCGTACGCCTTCACGCGGGACTGGGTCGCGCGGGTCAACGAATGCAGTAAGCGCATGCGAGGTGGTCATAACGCATTCGTCGTCGGTGAGATATGGACCGGCGAAGTCGAGCGCATCCTGAAATGGCTCGATGCCGTCGGGCAAGGGGCATACGCATACGACAGTCCTTTGCTCTACAACTTCAGCCGTGTCTCAGAAGATGTCCGCCGCGGGAGCAAGAACGCCGACCTCCGCACCATCCTCCGTGACAGTCTGCTGCAGGCTCGCCCGGATCATGCGGTGACGTTGGTGACGAACCACGACACGCAAGCGGGGCAGACGTCCTTCACCCCCATGATGCCGGAGCTGAAGCTCTTGTGGTACGCCTTCATCCTGCTGCGCGAAGAGGGCTATCCCTCCGTTTTCTGGGGTGACCTGTACGGTACTAGGGGGCCTAAAGCCGAGCCGCCGGCCCTCGGAGTGCCTAACGGCAATGGTGGAATGCGCAGTCTCCTCCCAGATCTAATGCTCGCTCGCCGCCTCTTCGCCTTCGGCGGGCAGACGGATTGCTTCGATGCCATGAGCTGCATCGGGTGGACGCGAGCGGGGACACGCGAGAAGCCAGGCTGCGCTGTGATGCTCAGCATCGGCCCGTCGGATCAGTATACCGTCAAGAAGATGGTGCTCGGCCGGCCAGGGGAGGTCTTTGTCGATGTTCTGGCGAATTGTGGGCAACAAGCGGAGGTCAGGATCGATGCGAAGGGGTGCGGCGATTTCCCTTGTCGGGGGCAGAGTGCGAGTGTCTTTGTCTCGAAGGAGGCGGATGGGGTTGCACGCTTCCCGGTGCCGTTCGATACGGATGTGTATGCCTTATGAATGAAGAAGTCGGACGGCGATAGCACACTTGCATGACCTTCCAGGCTTCCAAACCATTATGTTCATCGCGCAGCAAGAGATGTGCAAGCGGCCACCGTCTCCGTCCGCTGCATATCGTTCGCATACTCGGTCTGCCATTCGAACATTTGACTCCAAAAGCTGCCCCTATTCCCGAGTAACGAAGAGAACGAAGTATGCCAGAGACATCTGGACCGAAACTGGTAGTAAGCTCGACAGGGAAGCACTATCAAGCGTATCACAGGTATTCATGAAACGTGGTCCATCGGCCTGCACGAGCCAGACAAGTATGCAGTTTCACTTCCTCCCACGCCGGCTACGATCGCTTTGAGAGAAACATGCACCATGGGCCTCACGAGTTCCAGAGTCGCCAGGACCTCGATATGTACCAACGATAAGCATTCACGCCATATGCGAGAAAAGTGGTTACGGGGAGTCCAGGGTTCGGATACAGGTTCATTCCGATGGTTAAGAGGCACGCTCGATGATCTCTTCGACAACGTCAGGAAACTCCTGGTACGTGATTTGGCCTTGCCCGTCCAGCGGCGTCAGCTTTGAACTGACCCCGATCTTAAGGCCCGGTACATTGCGAGGATCGACACGCTCGCCGTTGACCTGATATGGTTAGTCACAGGTCGTATTGCGGGAAGATCGAGACGTGTCTTACCGTAAGTATCCTCCACTTCAAGTTCTTGACCAAGAACGGCTTGACATTGGCCATACTGAGATCGGCCAGGTCGCCTAGCTGCACGTAGTCGAGCAGAATGGGTGTGATCGGAGCTGTGTTGGACACCAAATGAGCCTGCTGCTGCTGGTTGCCGCAGTTGTCGCATGCTTCCACTGGGGCGGCGAAGACATGGTTGACTCCGGCGAGTGTCGAGTACGACAAGTATTCGCTTGTGTCAACCGTGGTGGCAGGCGTCCCTCCGACGAAGAAGAAGACTGTAAAGGCACCGTTGAGCGCCAGCCTATGCGGTCAACGTCAGATATGGACTAAGGTCAATGGGGATATTCTTGCTTTACCTCTGCACAACCTGATCGACGAACCATTCCCGTTCGACTTTGGATTCATCAATACCAGCTGAAGCGGCGATCTTGGGACCAGAGCCTTCAAGCTTGTCGAGCGAATGCTCAGTCGCAACGCCCCCTTGGCCCTTTGTAGGCTGCGCTGACTTGGTTCGTGCCTCAGGGGTTGCTTCGTTCACGGTTGTTGCTGGAGTAGCCGGAGCCAGCTGCTGATTCTGCGCAGTCTCGGCCGACCCAGTCCTCGTCTCGGGGCTTGCTCCGTTCGAAGTTATTGCGGGGGGTGTCGTAGCCCCCTTCTGGCCCTTCGTAGTCTCAATTGATTCAGTCCTCGTCTCGAGGTTTGCTCCGTGTACAGCCATATCGGGAGTAGCAGCAGCCGAGACGACCTTCTGTTCCTTCGTGACCTTGGCCGATGCATCTCTCAAATCCAGATTCGCTCCGCTCACATTCCTAGCTGAAGTGACCGCGATCTTTGCCGACTTCACCGGCTGCGCGATGACCGCTTGCGCTGCATGAACCGCAGCTTTGGCAACGGAAACACTGTTGTACTGGTATACTTGCGCATGAGATAAATCAAGAGGACGCATTGCTAGCGGAGCGGGACCGGGGGTCGGCTGTTGGCTGGTCCGCTTGCTCCAGCCGTAGTTGGCGACGAAATTGTCCTTGACCTGCTGCGCGCTGCCAACGGCGTCACCATATGAGTACCCGAAGGTTTTGGTGTCCATTGAACGTTCGGAAGTCCAGAATGCGGCGGAGCCTTCAGCGCTTCGGAAAGGGAGCAGATCCTCTTGATCAGTGTTGAACCTCTGATAACCATTCACTGCCTGCCAGACCGCGAACCACCTGTCAATCTGGCTTCTCCTTGTCAGCGATCATGCAAATGGCAACCATGACAAGCTGTACCTACCAATGATGTAGCCAGAAGATCGGATCGAACGCAGCCACCGGTACTCGACTCATGTGACCACCAGTACCTCCGATCAGAACGTGATAATTACCATGGACTATATTTACTTGTCAGTGACTGGACAGTGGAGAGGAGTGATGAAGACTGGGATCAACCGGACGGGCTGGGACTGCCTCTCAGGGTAGACTTACTGCCTTCCAAGGAACCCGAGGATGGAGTGGCGGCGGTATCGTGCGCGAAGGCGTCGTAGTCCTTGTAGGCGAGGTCAGAGACCATGTTCAGAATCTGCGCCACTCCACTCTCCCGGTTCTTGTTGATGGCGTCATTCATGGACTTTAGAGGATCTGGAGAAAACGGGTAACGTTGAGTTTGCTGCCTTGAAAAGTTCGCGGAGTCCTGACCAACGATGCTCCACTCGCGCTCCGGTATGCTACCGACGCTTGGGAAATCGAAGAGCCGGAAAGGGTTGTTACGAAGCTCAAGCTCGTTTCCCTTCTCTGGCGTCCTCAGCACTATCTGATCGACAGTGAAGATCTGGGGCACAGAGAAGTCGTATTTGAAACTCGTTTTGCCGTTGCCGAAGACCCCAGGGAAGACTGTGTGCTCTCCGCGAGGTCGATAGTAATCCCAGTATGGCAAACGAAACTGCTGGGCCGCTTCTCGATATGCCGACTTGCTGGCTTCAGGGAAGGTCTCAGCGATATCACGCATCTTGAGAAAAAGAGTCTGCTCAACCATGGCCAAGTATGGGCGGTGCCATGGCGGAAAGGTTGGCCTGCTGTGGGCACAGTACCCGTATCCCCCAGAATGCTTGGAGTTTGCGTCGACGCCGTCCCACAAAGCCTTGGGTAGCCCATGAATGCCGGCGAGCTGGAAGTATCCCATGGTGTCTTTGCTTTCGGGTTCACTCATGAGCTCGCTCAAGGCGAGGCAGAACAGATTGAAGGTTTCTGGGTGCTTCACAAGAAGTTCATCCACGTCGAGACGGTCGGCGACTCCGGCAACGTCCTTCAACCCTTTGACGACACCGTCTCTGTGGGCTTGGTTGAGGGCTTCCATGATTGTCGACAATATAGATTCCTTGTTAACCGGGGTAGAGTCAATGATGAGCTCAATGAGTTTCGAGTGAAGGTTTATATACCATCTTGGATGCCGCAGGAGGTCCTAGGCCAGGGACTCAGCTGGAACTTCCCTCCAGCCTGCCACCGAACGTCTAAAAGCTGCGATCATACTGCAGAGGTCGGATCAGTGCGCTAAGGTTCGGCCGGAGACACGCAATTAGCGAGTACAAATTGCAAGTCGAGAGGCAGATTAAAGCACGTCACGCGCGTGACATATCAGATGCAAGCTACTCAAAGGACACACTGTGACACTGCATGCTCCACAGGCCGAAGCTGCGCTGAGCCCTGACAATGGCTCCGTATGCGAACATATCCGACATTTAGGAGCTGCGGGCTTATGGAATATTGTCACCTTGCCCTACAGTAATTGGAGGAAAGCCTCCGAACAGGCCAAGCTGGGGAAATAGGACGCAACGTTCGCTGAAGTGTCGATAGCCGTAGAGGAGCATGATGGATTCGGTATTTACGCTGACCGATGGTCGCGTTGATTGTACGTGGAGCCAAGCACAACCCGAGATACACTTGGCGCATTGACTCCGCAGTCGGTAGCCAGCATGGCAGCAATATCAGCATCGTACTGCGAACAAGCGTACGGCTCCGCGGATTGAATATAGCGGTGAATCAATGTCTGGAACACAGATACGAGATGATTGCTGACTGCTTGGCTGCCCATGTGTAGCGAGATTTGACTGCATCGTTTCCCTTTCGTACCGTAAGTTCGATCGCAAAAGCTCCAGGCATTCGATGCTTGGCCGTCAGCTTGATTGGCACAGCCTTGGTACTCCTCTGTGATCTGTTTGTTCGGAATCGCATATCGCGTGCACAAGATGGCTGAAACATGCAGTGACATCGTTCTCGGGTGCTGTTGCAGGCCACCGTTCGCTCGGCTTGAGAGACTTCGACGCCAGCCTCCGGCGCCTTTGCTGACCGTGAGGAGGCTGGATCGAGCTGATCGGGCTCCCAGCTTTCCTTGCAGCTTCTCTGGGAGGAGGGAAAGCCAAGTAATCCTGCAGTCAGCGGTCTGGTGCCGTCAGCAGAGGCTGCCAGTTGAACGTGCTTATACGAGATGCATGTCAGCTCTCGAGAGTCTGACTTGCGTTGCTGAGACTGCTGTATGCCGAGATGGATGTTGGCTTGAGTAGATGGCTCGACATAGGAAGGGCATCGAGAAGAGCCTTGAGGTGCAGCCTGGATGCATGTGTGCAGGTGGGGATACCCGAGATTAGTCAGCATGGCAGCGATGCAGCTCTCGAATATAAGAGCGGCTTGGAGTGAGACATTCGCGGAAGTAGAGCCGGACGAACACCTGGTAAAACAAAGCCTCCTTCGATCGCTAAAATTCCGAATAGTCCCCGAACCGTCTGGAAACATACTGTCAATACTGTAAGGCCAGCAGCACATTGTCACATCGGCAACCCTACCGAGATGCAGCGAAGTAGCGTTCGAGGTGGTATGTAGAAGTTCACACCCCTCGTGTGGAATCTTGCACTTTGACTTCGTTTCGAACAGTCGCTCCAGTGGCATTCACCTCTCGCTACGTTTCCAAGCCGACTCTTTCCAGCAACGTAGTGTCAAAGATCTGACACTAGGCACAAGTACGTCTTGGAAATCTGGCAGAGTTGGTCCGCCGGGCCACCATGCTTCGACTCGACGAGTGTGGGTTGAAGAACGTCTATGATGGTCAGGTTAACACTAACGTGACTGTAGCGAAGGGTGACATTTGGGAGAAGTTGGTAGGGTCTTATATGAAGATCTCATACGGAACCACACTTAAACCCATCGGCCTCATGCTCGAGCGCGCAACTGCTCTCTTGCCATCCTCCAAAGCCACCGGTATCTTAGACGATGGCTGTGGGCCCGGGCCGATCATGGCGCGCATCGTCAAAGACTACGGTTTAAACATACCCGAAGACTGTACGTTGCTGCGTACCGACTTCAGCGAAGCTATGCTCAAGCAAGTCGAAGTTTAGAAAGGTGGTGCTAAGGCCGGGTCGCCGTGGAAGCATGTCGACGTCAAGGTGCAAGACGGGACGGATTTGAGCGCCGTGGAAGACGCTAGCCAAAGCCACGTGACGGCCGGCATGGTATTTTCCATGACTCCTGATCCACTCAAGTCTGACGAAGACATGAAGAGTCCTCAAAGACAACGGTGTGGCAGCCGTCAGGTCCTGGGAGGGAAGCCAGTGGATGGATCTCATGAACGCGATCTCCGATATCTAACCTGACAAGAAGCTCCCTGAGATTTCTCATGCATGGCGGAGCACGAGCGGTCTCCAAGGAGAGCTGAACAAGGCTGAGTTCACACATGTGGAAACCCACAGAGTACCCGTCAACATGCCCTTTCAGCCATATGAGTCCTTCATTGATTTCATCCTGACGAAGATGTCGCACATGATCGCGCTTACGGAAGATATGAGGGAGAGTGAGGTCGCTGAGCTGCAAGAAGCCATGAAGGGACAGATGAAGGGAATATGTCCGAGTGCGCCCGGAAGACTGAGTGGTGTAGTTGTTGTTGGCATTGCGAAGAAATGAGAAAAACCGGATTGGTAGTCATAGCTTTCGACCTGAGAGACTTTCACAGGCGCGGTAGTAGATGGAGTCAGACGAGGTATTGCTGCACAATGGAGCTCTTCGAACAAGTGATTGCGTGTGGCGTGAAATTTGTTGTGTAACAAACGAGTGGTCTATTGGACGCCCGCGAGGGCGTGCCGACAGGTTGGTGTAACTCCAAAACATGAAGAAGGTATGGCTTGATTCACTGAATGGGTAGTTCCGTCCCGGCTGTGCTCATGTTCGTTTCGGGGAACCAGAGTAGCGGATGTGCATGCTTCCACAAATCCTCGATCGGAGAGCATGAACTACCACCGTTCAATGTCTCCTTGAATCGATATGTCGCCGGCTGATGCTCGTACATCTGGTGCTGTGCCACTGCCAAACCAGCCAACAAGATGCGAATCCCGGACACGTCCGTACAAGAGGTTCTGAAGAAGCAGCAGAACTTGCTCGTGCCTACTTCAAGCAGAGCACACAAGCAAGCTGCATTTCTGGATCTCATGGCCCGTGACGTTGCATCTTCGAGAAGTTGATTGCAGTCAAGGCGCTTCCACCGTCGATGAGACTCGTCGATCCGCCCATCCCCTGCAAAGCTACCGACTGGGCGATTGTCCTTTATCCAGAGCGACCACGGCGGGATCAGCTTGCTTTCGACCAAACAGCAAATGCTGAGCCCTGTTCGCCATGCATCGCTGCACGGCTCCGGCATTCGTTAAGACACGCATGTAACCAGACGATTGTTTGTCCTCAGCAGTTGCCTGCCCCTTCCCTAAACGCAACGTCTTCGGGCAGCCGAAAGCTAGCACAGAACATCCTCTTCTTCGGTGCCACGTCTCGCACATCGTGGATCACCACATCACCATCCTCAATGGTTCCCGCCTTCATCTCACGATCCAGCTGCCGACTTATCTCTTCACAGATCTTTACGCCTTCTTCGATGTTGTCGTCACTTTTCGTGCTGAAGCAGTATACATGTACAAGTGGCATGGCGAACTGTGTTGGGAGGTGTCTCCGGATGCTGGAAGGAAACAGTCCAATGAAGCTCGGCAGGAAAGTGAGCGCAGAAGCTGGCAGGTTGAGCACGAAATGCTGGAATGTCTTGGGTTGTTGCAGTGTACGGATGACCTCGCGCTTCACACCAGGCTCATTTCTGGTCGGTCTTTGAGTAATGTCGACAGAATAATCCGTTTCGGTCAGGGCAGCTGATGCCGTCTTGATGAAAGTCCTGCCGTCGTCGTTGAAGGGCCTCACATAGTCCTGGACTTTGTTGCGCTTGACGGCGTCCTGGAGGCTGCTGAAGCTGTCCGGGTTCAAGTCATTTGCCCAAACGAAAACATTCTTTCTCCCAGCAGGTACAGCGAACGGACCAATGCCGGCCATTACATCGCATACAGCTTCGCCTTCTTTGAACGTAGAAACTAGTCTACGATGTTCGGTGTTGAGCCGGCTGTTCCAGTATACTTTGCCGTAGTCAAACTTAAACGTGCAATTCTCCTCAGAGATCGTGACATCCAAATCATCTGGGCCAGCAAGAACTTCGTACTTGAACGTGCGGAACTCGTTCTCTTCGCCAACGTCATCAATCTTGTTGATGACGGTGCGCACACCCGCGTTCTTGTCCATGAGGATTTCCGCGATCAGGTGTTTGTGCTTGAGATACTCATCGCGCAGGTTGAGATGCGCTACGTGGCCGACTTGCGAGAAGCCGGACGGGATCTCGCCTTGCTCGTCTTCGGGTAAGATAGCTGTGATGATGTCGAGGTACGTCCAGTAGCTGTAATCCAGATGCAGATCGAACGGAACCACTGCGACGAGGTCTTGACTGACAAGGTCGGTCACGGTAGCGGAGTGTGGCCAGGGACTGCTTCGACCGTTGAGCTGTACATCAAGTCCATTGGTCCGGTCAGGGGCAGGCGCACCCGTGCTGCTCACCTCCGGCCTTAGCAAAATGCACTTCTTGCCTGCCTTAGCACGCCCCGGATCTGGGTCGGAATGCACGCTACCAAGCCTGTCCTGTTGGAGGGCATCTTTACTTCTCTCCAGCTCCGTCCGGATCCTGGAAATGTGCTTGTTGTCAAACACTCGGGCAGCCTTCAATGGTACTGTGCGCTGGAATGCCGAGCGATCAAGTGTGCGCATGCCTCGCTGAACAGGTGCACGAAACATGTCCTCCGCCATCGAAGTAGAATTGATGATTGCTGGGAGGTGTATTTACTCAGCAACTCACGTCGTCGCCTTATCGTAGCAAGGCAGTACAATAGCAACCTCATGCCCAGTTCGAAGGATATATGTACCTTACAGACACTTTGGCCACAGCCACAGACGATCCCTCGTATGTCCGGAAAGTGAATTGCAAGTACACATTCTATCCTCGATACAAACGAAAGTCAGGAGACTGTGAAATTTGATATCGTTAGCGCTGTAAGCGGATCGTACCAAAATGGTAAACATTGGCACGTAATAATCCAAACTGATCATTACTAATCGTCGTGCAGCACCTCACCTGCATGATCAACATTCGGGGGCTGAGCGAGAGCAAAGGTGGGCTGACACCACTTTATACGCAATGCCGCCTTTGTGCGTGGCTCACATTCACTGAACTGAGCTTACACACACAAATTCAACGTCAGGTCTCTGGCCGCCAGCTCGAGGGTAAGAATGTCTGCACCATCCATCCAACCTGGTCACCCGGCCCAAATACCGTCGCGCGCAATGGATGAAGCAATCGAAGTGGTGTGCGCGAAGCACATCCACCAATGTCTCTGGTTGCCGCCGACTGAATCACATGGAAAGCTACGCGTCACGTTTGCGACGACCTCGAACTTTTCCGACAACACCCTACCCGTCATCCTCTTCTGCCCGCCAATGTTTGGCGGTCGGTCTCTTGCGTTGCACTTCGATTATCTGGCGAAGCAAACAGGCGTCAGGTTGCTCTGCGCGGATCGACCTGGCATGGGTGGTTCGACACCTGTGCCTCTCAACATCCGCATTCAGGTTTGGTTGGAAGCGGTACCGGTGCTGCTCAAACATCTGCAGATATCACACGTAAGCTTGGTCTGCCACAGTGCCGGCACACTCTACGCACTCAACGCCCTGTATCACTTTCGCGAGATGCTGGACCCACACGCACCATACATAGGCCTCCTGGCTCCCTGGGTCGACAATGTCCACTCGCATACGGCTCTCATGAATATGGCGTCGATCCTCCCCACTGGAGTAATCGACAATCTGTCCAGAGTCACCAAGTTCGTCAATGAGCGCGTTGTGCCTGTCACCTCATGGTCTGGCGGCATTGTCTCGTCCTCGATGAGTCTCTTCAAAGCCGAGGGTGCCAGCAGCGACCCTGGCAGTACCACTCCGGCCGAAAAGTACGGTGTCGACAACGAGGTTGGCAAAGAGATCGAACGGCTGTCGACCAAGTGTTTCTTCGAGGAAGACGTAACAGCTGGCAACGAAGAGGCAAAGTTGTGTTTGAAGAAAGCCGGATCGGGTCTGTGGGGTACCTGTGAAGACTACATGGAGTATGTCAAGCTGGTCAACGGTCGGGAGCAGCAGCGGCTAAAATCCGAACCCGAGACTGATTCAGCGAGAACAAAACTGCAGCTGCAAGTATACTTCGCCGAATCGGATGCGCTGGTCGGAAAAGCCGGGCAGGAGTACTTCGACAAATGCTGGCAGCAGGACGACAGATATGTTCAATTTGAGACTCACGAACTTCCGGGAACCGATCACGACACGATACTGCTCGACTATAAGAAGGGTGCTTTACGGCCGATATTCGAACAGGTGCACAAGCTATACGCATCGCCAGCGTAAGTAACAAAGCACATGAACAGCACACTTGTGGTCGGAATACTGCTGTGATGGCTGCGGTGCTCATTCACCTGTGTACTACTGTTTTCAGGGGGCTCGGGCGAAAATTCCTGCGTCGGAAGCGTCATCACGTGACTGATAGATGATCTTTTAATTCCAAGGTTCGGAGGTACTGTCTTCAGGGGAGTTTTTGAATCTTCACGACGTGGGAAGCAAACTACGTTGTTGCTGTCCATTGGACGGGGAACGCAGAGATAGACGTAACCCAAAACCCCTGCCAAATGAGAAGATCCTCAGACCATCACGTGACCGTGCTTCCGACCCACTGAAGATCCGAATAACCCCCTAAAGACAGTATCTGGATTGTTAGCTCCTAGCAATGCCACTTTCTTGTATTAGTTAAGAAGTAGTTATGGTATTTGACTAAAATACTAACAGAACAATTATAAGAATGTGCCTAGATTTAGTATATTTCAGGGCTGTAGCTTTACTATATTTTTAAAACCTCTTCCTACTAGTATATTCATCTCTACTAGGTATGTATAT
>Ga0058704_10001315_pt1 | contig 11692 bp, 5 predicted proteins | sample AgamicMgSfe_FD_71363 | JGI IMG/M metagenome (GOLD analysis project Ga0058704, IMG submission 71363) | Agave microbial communities from Guanajuato, Mexico - Mg.Sf.e | ecosystem: Host-associated > Plants > Phyllosphere > Phylloplane/Leaf | place: Guanajuato, Mexico | collected 2012-05-30
CGCTATTCGGCCTTCCAGGCGAGATTCGAAACGAGATATATCGCCACTCTCTCACGCCGAACACAACATGTATCGTCAGCCGAGCCGCTTTCAAGCAGCCTACGCTGCTGCAAACGTGTCGTCAAATCCGCAATGAAGCTGCGCCGATCTACTACCACGAAAACACCTTCATCATCAAGGTCTACGATCTAGACTCTAGCGCAGTAGTTGCCTTCACCCGACATGCAGAGCGCTGGAATCCTGCGCGGGACAGGATCATGTTATGCTTCGTAACGTACTCGAGGAGCTGGGAGAACTTGCTCAGAGGAGCTAAGGCGTTTCACGAGGGCAAAATGCTCGCCTTCCGCGCGAATTTCGACGACCACTTTGTTCGAGGCGTGACGCGGGCGTTCAGGATTGTCAATTTCCTGCCCGGAATACCATGGGAATCGGTGGTTAAGGTGCTCCAGGAGCACAAGGCGGAGATGGAGGACGCTGATCGCGGCTGGTGGCAGTGGGAGTGACCGAGGAGCGCCAGGAGTCGGTTGGCATTCAACAGCGTGCAGAGCAACGAGGTAAAGGAATACGCCAAGCAGTCGTAGGGGCGTGTTGCTGAAATACTTGTCTATGTACAGTATTGCGTTTTTACACCTTCGCCACGGAAGGAACCGATGCAGTGATGATGTTTGAAAGACCCCTGCCGCTACTGTACCCCGGACCATGACGGCTTGGCAAGATCTTGCGGGGACAGCCACCGCGATCATCACGGAGGAAGTCTCTCGAGCTCATTCTGCCAATCCCCGTTGGTCCGGCAAGGCCTTGCTCGGGCTGCCATGTATGTTGCTCGTCTTCGTCACAAGGTAGGTCTTTCATCTGGTTTTACCTGCACCCTACCGTCGTCTCTCCACCAGTCTACAATGGCTCCTCATCTGCAAGATGTGGCATACGATGCCTCTATCAAAGACCCAGTCAAGTTCTGGTCTTACCAGGCGAAGCAACTCACTTGGCACAAGCCGCCCACGAACGCCTTCCGCAAGACGACACGGCAGCTGAAGTCCGGTACCTCCCATCCAAGCTGGACGTGGTTCCCAGATGGTGAGATCAGTACGTCATATAACTGCGTCGACCGACACGTCGAAGCTGGCCATGGCGACGAGACGGCCATTATCTGGGATAGCCCGGTGTCTAGCAACAAGCAAAAAATCACCTACGCCGAGTTGCAAGAAGAGGTCGCCACATTGGCTGGCGTGCTACGGGAAGAGGGCGTCGAAAAGGGTGATACGGTGATGGTGTACATGCCCATGATACCTGCTGCGCTCATTGGCATTCTTGCAACGATACGCTTGGGTGCAATTCATGCTGTAGTATTCGGTGGCTTCAGCGCAGCGTCTCTGGCTCAACGTATAGAGGCTAGCGGAGCAAAAGTGGTACTTACCGCAAGCTGTGGTATCGAGGGCGCGAAAGGCCCACTAGCGTATGAGCCCATGGTTAGAGGAGCTGTAGAGCAATCGCCTCATAAGCCTAGTAGGGTGTTGATATGGCAACGAGAGCAGAAGAGGTGGGATGATGTGCGCAAAGAAGCCGGTGAGCGGGAGTGGAAGCGTTTAGTGAAGTCTGCGCGAGGCCGAGGTGTAAAGGCGGAGAATGTACCGGTAAAGAGCAGCGATGGACTCTACATTATATACACCTCGGGTACGACAGGGCTGCCAAAGGGGGTCCTGCGTGAAGCGGGTGGACATGCTGTTGGCTTGAACCTTAGCGTTCGCTATCTCTTCGGCATTCGTGGGCCAGGAGACGTGCTATTTACAGCGAGTGATATAGGCTGGGTTGTAGGACACAGCTATATCATCTACGCGCCTTTGCTTGCTGGTGCAACGACGGTGCTGTTCGAAGGCAAGCCGGTCGGGACACCAAATGCAGACACATTCTGGCGCATAGTGGAGGAATACAAAGTCAACTCGATGTTTACTGCACCAACAGCATTACGAGCGATACGGAAGGACGATCCGCACAATGAGCTGTTCGAAAAAAGAGGTCGTAATGGTGGCCTCAAACACCTTCGTGCCCTGTATCTCGCAGGCGAACGGTCAGAACCGAGCATCGTATCGATGTACCAGGACTTACTATCGAAACATTGCGCCGAGAACGCTACCGTAATCGACAACTGGTGGTCATCAGAATCAGGCTCGCCAATGACTGGCCTTGCTATGTTGCCAGGCACTGGTCAGCAGTTTGACGACCATACCTGGCACAAGCCACTGCCCATCAAACCTGGCTCGGCAGGCAAACCAGCGCCTGGTTTCGATGTCCGCATTGTTGACGACGAAGGCAAGGAGCTTCCGAAAGGCAGCATGGGCAATATAGTGCTCGGCATACCGCTAGCACCAACCGGCTTCACAACGCTTTGGAATGATGAAGAGCGCTTCTACAAGAGCTACCTCAAGCGCTTCGACGGAAAGTGGATCGACACCGGTGACGCAGGTATAATCGACGAAGACGGATACGTGAGTGTAATGTCCCGTTCTGACGATATCATCAACGTCGCCGCGCACCGTCTCAGCACTGGCGCTATCGAACAAGCCATCTCTTCGCATCCGGACATCACAGAAGCAGCGGTAGTCGGACTGCCAGACCCGATGAAGGGACACGTGCCGTTCGCTTTCATCGCCATACCTGACCCACCGAAAGACTTGCTGAAAGATCTGAACGGCAGGCTGAGACATACTATTGGGCCCATTGCCAGCTTGGGCGGCTTTATTGCTGCACCCGGCATCATCCCAAAGACTCGGTCTGGGAAGACGTTACGACGAACATTGAAGGAGATACTGGAGAATGCGGCGGCGGGTGACTTTGAGAAGGACCCCTCGTACCCTTCTACCATTGAGGATGCGAGTGTGGTAGAGAACACGAAGGCAGCGGTGAAAGAGTATTTCAGTACGGGAGAAGGCAAGAAGATCAAAGCGAAGTTGTAAGCATATAATTAGACATGAGAGGGATTTCAAAAATTGATACGGGAGTGATTCTGGAAACACAATGTACGATGTGCCATCCGTATTCGAAGAACTATGTACTTCAGCGCCACAACACAAGAAGCGGTGTGATCATCAAGAACAAGAGAGTCGTAGCGCTCGAACGCTTCAGATGAAGTTTGCCAAAGTGCGCCTAGAACGACCTGTATCCAGCCCCACCAACCCGTCAAACACCTATCATCATCCAGACCAATCTCTACTCCCGATCACCTGTGAAAAACTCGCTCTCGGTCGTGCTGAGAGCCGCAGTAGGCAAGTCCGTCCCAAGTCCACTATCGCTGGGCGGAGCATACTGATGCTTCCCATCCTCCCTCGCCAACGCCGCCTCGATCTGCCTAGGCTCCGCGGCATCCTCTACATCACCAACAGTCCCATCCTCTGACTCCTCGTCAATGTCCGGATGAACGCCGACCACACCATCCGCAGAACTGGCAAGACTATCCCGACGGTCGAGCTCGGAGCCAGTCATGTAGCTACCCGTCCCGTACGACAAATCACTCCTGCCATAGCTTGTACGCCTGCCGTCGTCTGTGCCTGGCGTGACGCCATCGGCGTAGCTGCCGTCGCCGTACGTCAAGCCGCTCTCGGTTCCGCTCATGTAGCTGTGCCTACGCTCAGTACCGGCTTCGCTACCGAACTCCTCGAAGTCGTCATGATGAGGCTCATCACGCGAAAGCTCATCTTCACTCTCCTCGGACAGGATGTCGTTTTCCTTGTTCTGGGCCGACAAGCTAAGATTCCGCTTGCCGCCCCAAGTGGCCTTGCGTAATGCTTGGGTCTTCACGGAGTGACTGCGCTTCACGCCACTGTTCGATATCAGGCTGGGCGTGGTCGAAACGTAGCTGTGGTTGCCGGTTGGCACGTTGTGGCTGATTTGGTTGAGCGACATGATGCGCCGCTCATTGGATTGAGCGCCGCCGCGCTGAAGCCCGGGCCTAGCCTTCATTGCAAGCGCATGATTGGCTTTGAGAGCAGGCATTGTCGACGTGACCGTCTGCGCAGAGGCTGCCGAAGCAGTACTCGGAACACGCAGATCACGTCCTTGAGTCTTCTTCTTGGGTGCCGGCCTAGCAGACTTGGCCAGAAGGAGCATGCGTGACTGATTCATTACGCCCTCAAGCATGCGACGCTCAATCATCTCCGCCTTGCGATCCATCTCATGCAGCTCGTCGCGGCGAATGTGCAAAGCCGTCTCAAGCGAAGAAACATCGGCGGCCAGGCGAGACTTCTGCGCTGTCAGCGCCTCTTTCTCATCCTTCATAGCCTGCACAAGCTGCCGAAGCGAGTCCTTTTCCTCGTTCAGAACGGTGATGTCGGCTTCGATGTCATCCTTCTGTACTTGCCGACGCTCAAGCAGCAAAGCGATCTCCTCTGCCTCCCTCTCCTTGTTCTCGTGGTCTTCGGTGATCTGCTTGGCTTGCGCAGCCACGAAAGCAGAAACCTCAGCAGCAGTCGCCATGACCTTCTCGTGGATCTGATCCAGGCGTTCAATCTGAGTAGAGGGGTCGGCAGCCTTCTCAGCATGGCCCATAAGCTGATCGAGCTTCTCGTGCAGAGCCTTGTCGTCGTACTGTTCGATTTGGGGAGAAGGTTCGGCAGCCCTCTCAGCATGGCCCATGATCTGGTCGAGCTTCTCATGAAGAGCCGTGTCGTCATACTTCTCGAACTCAACCGGAGCTGGCGTTTCCGGCGGAGGTGGCAGCAAGGCAGGCAGAGCAGTCTTCAGCTCCTCCGTTTGCGACTCATGCCTCGTCTTGTTCTCGTCAAAGCCCGCCTTGAGCTGCTCCTGGAGATCGCGCAACGCTTGGTGGTGCTCGGCGGCTGTGTCGGAGGCCAACCTCGAGTGGTCGTAGTGCTGTCCGATAAGCGCCTTGACTTCTTCGAGCCTGACTAAGAAGCGCGGGTTGTGCTCTGTCAGATCGCTCTGCACGCCACCAATAACGTCCAAGACCTTGGCAACTTCCTCGCGGGTCGCGGAATGCTCGCCCTTGAAACCTTCCTCCGCCTCCCCGAGCTTGTTGTACGTGTCATCAACCTTGGTGTACACCCAGTCAAGCTTGTTAAACGTATCCTCTACCTTGTTGAAGACAGTCTTCGACTCCTCGGTCAGCTTCTCCATCTGCTCCGGGTACGTCGCGGTAAATACCGTCAGCGCGGTGCCGAGCGTATCTATTGATAGCTTGAGATCATCTGCCATGACCTTCGTGCTCTCCAACAGCTCTGCTTGAGCGGCCGCCTTCTCCTCCATGGTCCTAGACTTCTCTTCCGCAGCGTGCTGGGCATCGTCGTACTTCGACATCATGCCATCGAACAGGCCATCGAGCTTTTCGACAAGCTCCGCAACCATGGCGTTCTTGTGCTCAGCCTGCTTCTCGAGCGAGCTTTCGGCAGACTGTTGATGATCGACCTTCATCGCCTCAAGTGAGCCGTGGGCGCGCTCGAACTCGCGGTTCAAGGCTTCCAACACCTCCTTGACCTCCGCGATGACCGGTTCATTGTTACCAGCCTTCTCTTCGAGACCCTTGAGCGTCTCACCGAGCGTGTTGATGCCGGACTCGCCATCACCGATTTTCGCAAGCAGCTCGTCCTTGATCTCGGCTAAAGCGTCCTTGACACCGGTGATTTGCTCGACCGTGTCATCGAACTCCTGCTTCCGGTCATCGAATGCCTTGGCAGTGATGGCGATGTCGTTCTCATAGCTCTCCTTCAGCTTGTCATGGCTCTCGCGGAAGTCGTTGATGAGACCTTGTAGCTGCTCCATATCGGCCTTGGAAGGAAGCTCGTCTGCCTGTGGGAAAGTCATGTCGTTGACGCGCGTCTTGATCTCTGTGCAAAGAACCCCGAGCACGTCGAGGTCACCCTTCGTCATGAGCTCAGGCTTTTCTTCATCAGACGGCGGAACTGGCATCTTCTCTTTGAGCTCGTCGAGCGCCATCTTGACGTCTTGTGCAAGCACTTCGACAACCGCGACGTCAGCCTTGGACGCAGTCGTGTTCTCGAGCTTGTCAGCAAGCCCCTCGATCGACTCGTTCGTCACCCGGATAACAGCTTCGACAGTGTCTAAATGCTCCTTAGTGACAACATTAGCCGCATCAGGCTGCTGCAGCACCATCTCATCAAGTTGGTCCTTGGCATTGCGCAGTAGCGTCTCTATGGCATCGGTGTCCTCCTTCCTAGCAGCGCCTTCCGGAGCAGCTTCCGAATCTCTGGCAGCCAGCGAAATGACGTTGTCCTGCACTTCTCTGAGCATCGCCTCCATTGTCGTGAGATCTTCCTTCAACGCCAACGCGATCAAGTCGTCCTTGCCGGCCAAAATCATCAGGTCTGCCTTTGTCGCTATGGGGTCCAAGTGTTCTTTCATCGCCAAGCCTTCAGGCATCTGGGCGGGTTGAGCAGTCGGCATATCCTGAATTGTGTTATCCATGGCTTCGATCTTGATCTGCAGCTGAGCGAGCAGGACCTCCATTTTCTCGAGATCCGACGCCTTCAGATGCTGCGCGGCAGCAGCAGGCGCCGCCTCTGCCTCCGTGGGTATCTCGCGGGTCTCGCCACCTTCGGTAGGCTCAGCCAGCACCATCTCATTACCTGACAGAGATTCCACATTGTTCTCTTCCTTCCCAGACTTCAGCGCATCCAGTTCCGACCTGAGACCTGCGAGACCATCCTTCAGCGTATCCAAAATCTCGTAGTTGACCGTCATATCTAGCGGCTTGTCGAGCGTCTTGACAACTTCCATCTTCATGTTCTCGAGGCCCTCATTGATAGCGTCCAGCATCTCGTTCTGTTGAACCTGGTTACGGTCCGGACTCTCGAGCTTCCTCTCAATGTGGCTCCTCAGGTCATCGAGACCAAGGCGCACTGCATCAAGGACTTCTTCGTTGTTTCCGCCATGAACCATGGTAGTGGCAATAGAGTTGCGCAAACTCTCGAACTCGCCACGCATGGCTTCCAGAAGCTCGATCGGCACGGCGCCGTCACTTTCGTTCTTCGTGGCAGTCGTCTCCTTGATTTCGGCCAACGCGCCGCGAATGTGTTCGAGTGCTTCGCTGTTGTCGACAGTAGCAGCTCCAGCCGCTCCACCAATGACAAGCGAGCTGGCCATCGTCTCTTTGAACTTCTCGAGCTCCTCCTTGACCGCGGCGACTGCTTCGGCGGAGGCATCACTCTGGTCGGCAGAGAGCTGGGTGCGCAGCTCCTCGACAGCTTCGCGCACGCCCGTGAGCACAGCTTCTCTATCAGCTTCCCTGTCCGTCTCACCGCCGACAATAGTTTGGAGCGTCTCCTTGAGCGTGTTGAACTCTGCGTGAAGCTCGTTAATGATGTCCTCGGATGCTCCGCCGGACAGGGTACTCCCTTCGGTGCCACTAAGCTTGGCATGCAGCGCGCCCATACTGTCCTGGATCGTCTCGATGAGCTCGCCCTTGTCGGCCGCGTTGGCGTTCAGGATGCTAGCCTTGAGCGTTTCAAATTCCACCTTCATGGCATCGTTGATTTCGTCAGTCGGGAAGTCAATCTCGAGGTCGTGGTCCTTCTCGTCTATGGCCGCTTTCAGGCTGTCCATGCCTTCCTTCACAGCTAGGATGATCTCGGCGGTGTGGTCCGCCTTTGGCTCATCATCCTCTTTCAGCTCACGCGGAGCATTGCTGCTCTCGATCGCCTCATGAAGATGCTCGAACTCCAACTTGATGTAATCCAGCATCTCCGCCTTGCCGCCATCGTGCGAAGGGCCGGCAGCACAGTAGCCGTGGACGTCAGCGCGCAGCTGTTCAAGGCCACCCTTCACCGTGTCGACGATCTCGTCCTTGCCGGTGACGTCCTGAGCGCGGTCGACATAGCTCTCGATCTCGGCGCGCAGAGACTCCAAGCCATCCTTCATGGCGTCCAAGACTTGCTCAGTATCGCGACCGTTGGCAGTTGAGTATTCCTTGAACTCGCCTCGCATACCGTCGATCAACTCATGCATCTGCTGAATTAATTGCTCGCCGAAACTGCCGAATGGGATAGTCGAGCCGTCCAGGCTGGCTTTCACAGCATCAAAGAGGTCGTCGCGGCTGATATCTATCTCTCGAGGCGCGGCAGGACCATGGTTGACAAGCCCCTCCTTGACTGCTTCGAGAACCGCAGCTTTCGTTGCCTCCTCGTCTAATGGTGGGCTGTTGGATGCTGGCTGATGCTCAGCAAGCGCTTGCCGGACGTTATTAAGAATCTCGTCTCGCATCTGGTTTAGGGCGTCTGCTGGTACAGGAGGTTGGAAGTCCTTGAGCGCTTCCTGCATCACCTCGAAGATCTCGCCCTTATCGATGCTAGCTGCGGCCGCTGTTGGCTCAGGCCTGTTGTTCTGATAGTCTTCCAGGCCTTCCTTGAGCACGGCCAGAATCTCATCGCGCTCCAGACCGAACTGTTGCAATTCGATGTTCGGCTCGAAGTCCTTCAGGCCTTCCTTCACAGCCTCCAGAACGCCTTCGCGATCAATACTGGCATCGACTTCCTCAGGCTCACGCTTCTGGAGCTCAGTACCGTGCTCGGCCAGCGCATGCTTCACAACCGCGAACATCTCGTCAGGACCAGCGCCGGTTCTGGCAACTGCAAGCTGCTTCATAGCGTCATCGTCTTGCTCAGCTTTCTGCTGTAGCAAGCCGCTGATGTGCTGCTTCAGCTCAGCCATGCCCTCCTCAACGATGCGCTGAATCTCTTCGGCATGCTGTTGATCTTGTCCGTCTTCGATGCCCTTGTCGAGAGTACTATTCAGCTGGGTCTCAGATACCTGATCGAGCTTGCGGCCAAGGTCTCTGCCCATGCCGAGTACCTCGCCACGCAGGTCGCGCACGATACCCTTCACCTCGTTCGTCGCGCCACCGCTGTGACCGACAGACTCCTTGATCCTGTTCAACATCTTCATGACTTCTTCATCCGCTGCTGCCCTCTCTTCCGACACGCCTCTGCTGACCTTGGCCAAGTGACCTGGCGAGTCAAAGCTGAGCTCCAGCTTCGGTGGCCCATCGTTTGACATCGCCACGAGCGCCTGCGTCTGTGATTTGTCCTTGATAAAGTCCGATAGCTCCTCCACCTTTTTCGCGGCGTCTGTGTTGTCCTTCTGGCTCTTCTCCAACAGCTCAGACAAGGTAGAGAGAAGCCGTTCCTGGCCTTCCTTAGTCACCATTTCGCGAATGATCTTCTCCAGCATAGCGACACTAGCAGCACCCTCGACCGAGTATGGGGATGGCGAGCCTAGTCTGTCCTCCAAGAAGCTGTGCGCGCTCGCTGCCCTGGGCAGAGTCCACGACTTCGATGCTGAAGGAGGCGAGTTGAATGCCTTGTTGTCCAGATAGCTAGTGGTTCTGGCAGAACTGCCTGGAGGTGGTGGAGGTCCTAACAGACCTTGTGTTGGGCCAACGACATTCGCTAGTTCGCGCAAGCTCTTGCGGATGTCTTCGTCGCGCTGGTTTGTCGCTTCCTTGAGTCCGATAAGATCCGTTGCGTTGTCTTTGCTTCGTCTGCTCAAGCTCGCCATCTCCTTCTGCAAGTCGGTTGCGATCTTGGTAATGTGAAGTAGCTGACTTGAGAAGTCATAGTTGGTGTGGACACGGCTTGGAGTAGGTGTGCCTGGGCCATTGTTGGTGATGTCGTGTAGTGGTTGCTCCGGTACTTGCATGGTCTGTAGTGCTAGCGTGACCGCAGATGGTGGAGTGTTCTCACCCAAGATCGACCTCGGTGGGTTGCGCGTCGAAGGCCGTAGAACAGGCGTGTCCTTCAGCGGGTCACGCGGCGCTGGCGTTGGAGAAGAGGGCTCGAGAGTAGCTGATACGTCCTCGCTACTATGCTGCCTGCTGAAGTAGGACTGTCCACCTCTCGAGCTCGGCCGCTCAGGTGACCTCTCCGGGCTCCGGTTGCTATCCAGATAGCTACGCAGGTCCTTGACGTTGCCCGACTGGTACGACTGCATGCGCCTGTGGTGCGCGCCCTTGATGAGTGACCTTTCTGGCGAGCCTTGCGGTGTCGTGTTGGAAGTGTATGAAGATAGAGGCGCGCTCTCACGTGCCCGGTCTATGATCTGCTTGGCAGCCGCAGCAATACTCGCCGATGTGTTCGCTCTCGTAGTCGGGCCGTTGGCAGCTGGCGGGAAGGGCAATGGAGGCGGTGCGCGGTCTGGATCAGAGCTGTCCCACCTACGTTTGATCTTTGTTAGTAGGTGCATCTCACTGCCGTACTTCCATCCTCGCGTGTCCGGTCCGCAGTATGAATCGTTGTCTAGTCACACAAAACAGTGTACTCACATGGGCACGCTCATCCGTCCACTCTCGGAGAAGGAATGCTGATGCTTGCCATCGCGGTCGCAAGAACCTGCCCGTTCGGTGCCCGGCATCGCGTATGTATTGCTGCTACCAAGTCGAGCCGAGATTGACTGGAATGTTGATGGCAGAATGCAGCTTAGTTCGTCCCCAGTAAGACGGACAATTGCATTGTAGTCCTGCTGAGTGTATGCGCCAATGTCCAAGAGTATGTGCGCAAAGGTAAAGAGTCTGCTGCGAGCGGGTACGGTGAAGCGGTAACGGTTCGAGGGATGATGCTCAAGATGAAAGTCGAAGCAGCAGCCATCGCAAATCTAAACAGACGTAAACAACCGCTCGAGGGCAGCAACGACCAATCAGCGGCCTAGCTTCCCGCTAGCTCATCGCATGCTCACGTGTCTCCAATCGGCGTATCTGGTCGCCAAGGCCGTGAGGATGCCTGAGGATGCCGCAAAGCCCACTTGCAATTCGAGAGAATTCGGCTTGCGACAACGTCAATTGTTCGATCGGCGACAATCTACTAACCACAGGAACCCACAACGACAATGAAGTGTACGTATGTTACAAGTGAAGTACTGAAGCATTACTGACAGCGCCATAGTCCTCAAGGTCGGCCGAGTGGTGCGAAACAACAGTCTCCCTCCATCAGCGAACACCGCACCAGTCTAACATGCAGTAACAGGCCATCATCTCCCGCGGTCGCTACGCAGGCAAGAAGGTCGTGATCATCCAACCACAAGACAATGGCAGCAAGAAGCACCCCTTCCCGCACGCGCTCGTAGCCGGTATCGAGCGCTATCCACTACAAGTCACCCGCCGCATGTCAAAAGCCCGCCAGACCAAGCGCAGCAAGGTCAAGCCTTTCATCAAGGTCATCAACTACAACCACCTGATGCCGACAAGGTACACGCTCGAATTGGAGGGATTGAAGGGCGTGGTCACGAATGAGACGTTCGGTGAGGTCAGCCAAAGGGAGGAGGCTAAGAAGACGGTGAAGAAGGCGCTGGAGGAGAGATATGTGAGCGGGAAGAACAGGTGGTTCTTCACGCCGTTACGTGAGTACATCCGGTTATATTAGGTAAAGTGGGATGGATATACTGACGTGAAGGGGCAGGTTTCTAAACGGATCGCACGCGGACATGGTGCGAGGACGGACGGCATGGCATTGAGCAGGGCACAGCGGCGTTGAGAGATAGCGTTCGGCTGAGCCTTCTATACCTGCGAATGATAACTGCTTGAAGCCAATGATAAGCCGCCTCAGGAGGTGTACCATCTCTTGCCCTTTGCATCTCCACATTAACATACAGCTCATCAATGATCGACACTCCGCCTCCACTACTGCAATCACAGATGTGCCCGGCGAGATCAGTACCAATAGAAGGTGCATCTTCCTGC
>Ga0058704_10001316_pt1 | contig 11691 bp, 9 predicted proteins | sample AgamicMgSfe_FD_71363 | JGI IMG/M metagenome (GOLD analysis project Ga0058704, IMG submission 71363) | Agave microbial communities from Guanajuato, Mexico - Mg.Sf.e | ecosystem: Host-associated > Plants > Phyllosphere > Phylloplane/Leaf | place: Guanajuato, Mexico | collected 2012-05-30
CCGGCACGATATCACTGGTGCGTCGAAGGATATACATCCTGCTATCGCAGCCATCGGCTTTCAGATGGCCAGCTACGAGATCTGCGGCTCCAGCGCAAGGTGTGTCGCGATGATGCTTGCATTCAAAGAGGTCATTCAGGCCTACAACCAACCCTCTGGCAAGGCCATCGCAATGCACCTAACGCCACACTACCTAGGCCCGCAGATCGACTTCCTCAGGTCGTGTCGGCCGATCTCAGAGTCCATGGGCAACGCTATCCGGTATCTCAAGAAGTTGATCGGGCAGATCGATCCGGACATGCCGGAGCAGGAAGCGAAGGATTACCTGTGCGACGAGATTGATCGCTTCATTCACGAGCGCATCACTATCACGGATCAGGCTATTGCTGCGTCTGCAAGCGGCCAGATCAGAAACGGCTCGGTTGTGCTTACCTACGCTAAGAGCTCCATCGTTGAGAAGACCATTTTACAAGCTCATACTGCTGGAACACGCTTCCGGGTCATTGTCGTTGACTCGAGGCCACTATTCGAAGGCAGAAACCTCGCCACCTCGCTCATAAAAGCTGGCTTGGAGGTCGAGTACCTGCCTTTCTCAGGCCTCGCGCATGCGGTCAAAGTAGCCACGCTCGTGCTACTTGGCGCACACTCTATGCTCAGCAACGGCAGGCTCCAGTCACGGATCGGCACTGCAGCTGTTGCTATGCAGGCTCACAAAGTGGCTATTCCGGTCATTGTCTGCTGCGAGTCCGTCAAGTTCTCCGGCAAGGTGGCCCTCGATTCGATTGTGTTGAACGAGGTTGCTCCGGCTGAGGAGCTTCTACCGCCTAAGCCTACTACTTCATCGATTCCTGTTTCGGACAAGAAGGATGAAGAAGACGATGAGGGCAAGGTGCGGTCTCTGCACGACTGGAAAGACATCACCGGCTTACAGATACTGAATCTGATGTACGATGTCACGCCCGCTGAGTACATTCGCATGGTGATATGCGAGTACGGCAGCGTGCCGCCAAGCTCGGTGCCAGTCGTACATCGGTTGGCGAACGAAGGCATGTGAGAGGACTATGGCTACGAGCAAAGCAGTGCATGTTCAGCGACGGCGCTCGGGTGCAGGAAGAGCATGGGCGATGAGCAATCAGCATTATGTATACCATGAACTTCTTCGATAGCATGCTATGAGTCTATGCAATCATCTCTCAGCAAGCAATGATGCTACCGTCCATCTTACATTGTCGGTACAAATGTGCCGTTCGCACACGCGAATCCCAATTCGGGGTTCAGCGCAGCTGTCGCGTTGATGCAGATCAGACTCGGCGCGTCCAGGCTTTGTGGGATGACATCGATGTTGCTCAGCTCAAAGTTCTTGCACGAGACGTTGGTGTTGCACTCGATAATGACGGCTTCGGTGTGCGTCAGATTCGGGAGGCCGACGTCGTACCAGCAAGGCTAGAGGAGGCAAAGTCAGTATAGCCAAGTGACTCAGGTCTGGACGGCACGTGCAGGCACTCACATCAGTCACGCACGACCCATCACCAGGCATGAACGTATTGACCGTCCCGGTGAAGTTAGCCCATGTAAAGTCCTGCCAAACAGGGAGATATTAGCCATCTATGTCTTAGAGTCGTGTTCTATCCTCCTCGAACTTACCTCCATGTTGACCGTGCTGTTGTTCGGTCGCCCAGACGTAGAACCACTCTGCAACTGTGTCGAGCTACCGCCTTGGTTGATGTACGTCTGCGTCACGAAGATCGGGAAGGTGACACTAAAGGCGAAGAAGTGGAAGGGTTAGTGAGCATTGTCAAACAACGCCAGGGGTTCCACTCATCAGTTCATACGTACTTATACGTCCGAATATTCGTCCACGAAATATTCTTCGCAAGCCCTTGCCCGCCTTCCCAAGACTTGAAGCGCGCAGCATATACCGTATTGATCGCCGTGATATCATCGAAGAGGATGTTCGAAACATTGGCAAAGGAAGCTTGGTTCTGCCCCAGCGAGCCGATGGACATGCCGTGAGATTGGTACCCAATGGTACCGCCTTGGAACAGAATATTGTGGGAGCCGGATTGGACGGCTATAGCGTCGTCTGCATTGAATATAACCGAGTCCTTGATCGTGATGTCCGTCGCAGAGACATCGAAGCCGTCGGTGTTGAATGGGAAGCTGCCGGTAGTACTATACGCACTAATAAACGTATCCGAGACCTCAATATCCGAGCCTGACAGCTGCACGTTCCACGCAATAGGATTGCGAGACTTGAAGTACTGCATCTTACCACCCGTAACGTTGAACTGCAGTAAATGCGGCCGGCCTACAAGACCAGTGCCAGGGTAAAGGTTAGCATCCCACCACGCCTGTCCATACGAGTCGATCCACCCGGTTGTTACGTTCGGTGTGCCGATGTATTGGATGTCTGACCCAGCGAAGGCGAACCAGTAGAGATTGCTGGAGCCGGAGGCGTATGTCGTGTCGTTGAATAAGGCTTGGACGTAGGTGACGTTTTGGGGCAGGTGGAGGTTGCCGTACATTTCGATTGTGACATTGCTTAGGTTGAGAGCGGAGATGGGGTTGAAGACGTTGTAGTTGACGCCTTCGGCGAAGGAGATGGTGCCGCCATTTGCGCATTTGGCGAATGCTGCGGCGATGGCTGGGGAGTCGTCTGCTGTGCCATTGGAGGAGGCGTACTGGGAAGGGATGTTGCAGGTTTGGTGGTAGGTAGGTGGAGGTGCTGCAAGGGCTGATACTGCGAGCGCTGAAGCGCAGAGGACAGATGAGAGCGGCGCCATCGTACCGAAAGCAGACTGAACGAAGCAAACTGTCGCACAAGTGGGAGACGCGTTGAATGATATATGAGATGGCTGACCTACGATATTCTCGTGGTCTACTCCGCTCCGGTTGATGTGCATCGACGTAATTTCTCCGTCTGTAGTACACTCTTGATCGCTGCATCGGTGATGCTCTGGTACTCACGCATGCTATCTTCTGCGACTTTGAACTCCGACTGCTTCGGTGTTGTATTTCCGTTGATCAGCCATTGAGATCCGAGTACCAGGACTGTCTTCCAGCATGGAGGACAAGCTCGCGGAAAGAGTTGAGGCTCTGCGACACATGTCACTGTCGATCACCTTCATGCAGGTACGACTCGCGTGTAAGCGGGGAAGGCTTGGCTTGATTCCGTGTTCGATCCGGGAGGAGCCATAGAAAAGATGTGTAGTACCATGAGGTGATGATAGTGGCCAGCAGCATATGCTACTTCGCATCATACAAGTCTTGTCCGTAGCAGTAAACTGCTCGTCTCGAAGCAATGCGGTCGGTCTCGCAAGCCATCCTAACAGTAAGGTCCGTCCAGCCTCTTATATTATCCCACCTCTGCTATACCTCCTTTTTGCAGACCCCTTCGTTGCCCAAGTAGCTTGTCCATGACATGTGTGTCCCTATCGCTCTGCTCACGCTTGGCCGCTCCTGAAGAGACAGGCATATCCACGTCCTCTTCTTCCAGCTCGCTTTCATCCTCACTTGACTCGTCGCTCGAGCTAGTGTCATCCTCCCGCTTCTCTTCCAACACCCCGAGGCCGAGGTTCATCTCAATATGCTGCTCGTCGTCCTCAATATCCTCTATATTATAACTTCCACCATCTTCGTCCAAGCTTCTGTTCGCTGCCGCCAGCTGAGGCAGGAATACAGAGAGCCTTGACTGCAAGTCTTGTGCGTCGCTCAGCGCGCCAGTACCCATCTGCGGCTTCTTTGGTCCTCCAAGTGTGACTATGCGCTCATTGTTCTCATCGTCTGTCTCCGCATCCGAGCTCTCCTCGCTTGAGTCAGAAAGACTGCTCTGCGCGTCGTCGTTATCCTCAGAACCTAGAGAGCTTGCACTACTTTGTCGCGTATCTTCAGACACTGCCGGACTGCTTTGAAGCGCCGAGTCCTCGGAGACAGAACAGGACGACGGTACGCTGCTGTTGCTTCGTGTCTCGCCTGACGGCGAAACTTTCGTGCGTTTGGGAGCTTCTCGTCGAGGTCGCATGGGTACTGCTTCTAGCTCTTCTGCGCCACGTTTACGTGCCATGGTCTCATTCGTGGTCGCTGGTTCGAATGGAGAATTAGGAAGCCAGTAGCACATCACCAGAGCGGAAGCATATGCAACTTCAACTTTCAAGCTCGCCGAGAAAAGCTAGACCCGCGGACGGCAAACGGGAAGGCCGCGGAGCGAGCCTCGGGTGCCTGGAGTGCCATCACGTGACTGTATCTTGGAGGTATCGAGGAGCTGAACAGAAGATGAAAGTACTCCGTAATGTCGACAGAGACATTTGATACTTTCTCCCTACTGGCACACCATGCTCACCATTTCAGGCGTGGAGCCTGCTCCATCGCCATGCTAATGCTCGCTTAAATGCTCATCAAATAGATCATGCCTCCTACCCTCAACCATGCCTGCCATTTGCGCTCAGCAGAATCACGGTCCTTGGCTCAGCACGGCATCAATGGATGCCCCCTGTCCGGCCGAACTGCTCGTCGGCCTACTGCTACCCGCGCTCTCTGTCCCAGACAGCGGCGCCGCGAACCCAGCGTGCTCACTATGTTTCTTATAGTAGTAACTCCCCTCCCTCGGCTTCAGCTCCTCCGAAAGGTTCTCCATCACCGTCTCAGCGATAGCATCTATACCTTGCTGATGCTCCCCATCCCGATTCCAAATCTGCACCAACATACTATTAAACCTCACGCCCAAACTAACCCCACAAATATCATCCCTAAACACCCTCTTCTTCTCGTCGTAAACAGCGTTTTGCAATTGCTCTCCGATAGCCATCATACAGATCTCTCGCCAGAAATCCTCCGCTTTGTCCTTGGGGACCCGAAAAGTCCAGGAGCCACCCCGGGTGTTACGGGGGTCTTCCCAGATGGGTCGGACGCCTTTGTGGAAGAGGTGAATGCTGTCGCGGAGGGCGAGGGAATGGATGGTGAAGTTGTTGAAGACGTTCCAGAATTTGCGGACGTCGTCTATGACCGCTAGGTGCTCGAGGCGGGCTTCGTAGTTGTCTGTGCCATCGCCCTCTTGTCCCTCTGAGCTGCTGTTGGTGGTGGGGTTGAGGTTGCTGAGGTTGTTGGTGTGGGTGCGGTCTTGGCGGTCGTGGTAAAAGTCCCAGCTGTGGACTAGAGGTGGTGCGCGGTTCTTTTGGAGGCGGGCTTGGAGGAAGTTGCGCATTTCGGCGCCACGGGCTGGGGAGGTGGTCGCGGCAGCATCTTCGGCAGCGATGTTGGGGAGGCCGGTGACTTGGAGTCGGGGTGGGGATGTGGTGTCGGACATCTTCGTACGGAGTAGCTCCTGCCGTTTTGAGGAGATGGTGTCCAGTGCCGACGACCTTTACTGGGAAGGAGGAGTGCTGGGCTTAGGGACGCGCTTCCTGCTTCAGTGACCGAGACAAAGTGATTCCGACAAACATGTCTAGGCCGAGGACACGAGACAGTGACTTGGCCAGCCTTATCAGGCTGTTTGACGCATGAACTTCACGTCATGTTTTCTCGACCACGCCGCACGCGAGATTGTTTCATATCGGCAGGGCGTGCCGCCAACGCAAGGGGTCTGAGTCGCCGACAAGGGTACCTGCATGTTTCGGCGGGCCTGCCCGAAGCCGGAGTCGGCGTTTCGAAACGAGTCACCAATGCCCCTCGGACCCCGCGGTTACGTAGGTGAGGTTCAATTTTCGCTGCACATGAAAGTCCAAGGCTCTTTGAGACATTGAGAACCGACGCACTGCCGACCACACTCTCTTCTTCTGTCAATTCCTGAGCTATATCGTCCTCCCAAGACGCCTCAATGGCCTCCAACACAGCAGGCGACTCTGCCTCCACCACCACCTCGTCCCAACACACCTTCCACATCGGCACCCGCAAGTCGCTCCTCGCCCGAGTCCAGACGGATGAGGTCGTCAAGGCTCTCAAAGCAGCATGGCCCGACCACCACTTCGAGATCCACGCCATGAGCACCACCGGCGACGACAACCAGACCACAGCGCTGCATAAGTTCAACGAGAAGGCATTATGGACGCAAGAGCTAGAAGTGCTACTGCAAAACAAGCAGCTAGACTTGATCGTACACAGTCTGAAAGACATGCCAACGCAACTACCTCATGACCTGATACTCGGCGGCGTGACTAAGCGAGAAGATCCACGAGACGCGCTGGTCATCAAGCCGACGATCGTGGGACAGTACAAGAGTCTGGCGGAGCTGCCGGAGGGGAGTGTGGTAGGCACGAGTAGCTTGAGGAGGATAGCGCAGTTGAAGAGGCATTATCCGCACCTCAAGTTCGCGGACGTACGAGGCAACATCGGCACGCGACTAGGCAAGCTCGATGCTCCCGAATCCGAGTACTCGGCCATCATCCTCGCAGTCGCGGGGCTTGCACGGTTAGGGATGGGCCAGCGCATCACGCAATACCTCTCCGAGAGCAACGGCAACATGCTGCACGCGGTAGGACAAGGCGCCCTAGGGATCGAGAGCCGGAAAGACGACAAGCGCGTCGAAGAGCTACTGGCGAAGATCGGTGACGAGCGCACAACTCGCGCGGCACTCGCTGAGCGCATGGTGATGCGCACATTGGAAGGTGGCTGCTCGGTCCCTATCGGTGTCGAGACTGAATGGGTGAGTAGGAAGGGTATACTGGACTCTGATGTTGGTCTCGGCGTCAAGCCTGCAGAGGAGTACCACAAGCTTACCGGCGTTGCGGAGACGGATTTGGGTGGCAAGACGGCTGAAGAGACGACGGGCGATCTGACGGATGAGCTCATTATGCGGGCGATTGTGGTCAGCTTAGATGGCCAAGAAACGGCAGAGGTCGAGACGAGAAAGCGAATCATGAGTAGAGATGATGCACATGAGTTTGGCTTGGACGTGGCGAGGCAGCTGGTTAGCAAAGGTGCTGATAAGATTCTGAAGAGCATAACGTTGAACAGGGGCATCATACATGAGCAAGGCGATGCCTAGGCTCTTGTGGCAACTTGTGGTGGACGTGCACGGGCGGTGGTGTGTACAGAAAGATGTTGCTCGAATACCTGACTTTTGACTCGAAATGGCACGAGTTCCAGCAATACAGAAGCTGTGTAACGACGAAAGATGTTGATACACGATACAAGTCATGTACATAGAGGAAATCATTGCCACGACCAACAGCGACCTTCCGCTGTTCTTCGACTATGACCACTGTGTATTAGCGCCAGCTCTCTTCTTCCACAGCACAGCGATACGCTTGCGAGCTGCACGGACCGCTCTTGTAGTATTCATGTCGCCATTCTCAAGAAGTCCACCGGGCCTCCTATGCATACCTCGCCTCAAATCTCCGCCCCATCCTCCACCGGCCCGGCCATCAAAGCCAAATCCCACTCAAACACCACCTCTTTGGGACAATACCACTCCACAAACCACCCCCTCTCACCCCCCTCATCCAACACCTCGGCCTGGAATCGTCGACCGGTCTTAGTAGAAATCAAACGCACATCCTTAAGATTCCGGAAGCGCAATTTAAGCCATAGTAACGTCTGCTCCTGCTTATCCTCGGCAGATGTGGTGAAGGGGGAAAAGAAAGGGTTGGGTTAAGCAGAGGGTCATGGTCGTTATAACCTCCATTTCGCTGCTGGAGCTGGAGCGGAGGGTGTTGGTTAATGTCTCGAGGTACGGGAGAGAGTGCACTGAGGCACGGGCGTGGTAGATGTGCGCGAGAATTTGCAGGTATGCTTGCCTTGCTGTCCCTGCGGGCGCTGGTATCGGATCGCGGGACGTCGGGTCCTCGTCCACAAGGGCCTCGAAGAGGAGGTTTAGGTCGTCGATGCCGAGCTCCAGGTTCCTTATCATATGCATACGCGAGCTCATCAGCTTGCCAAAGTCCTCGGTACTTCGCAGAATGTAGGCGCTGCTACGAGTCGCACCACTCGCACCGATTGAAAGATGCCGAAACTGCAGTCTTGGAGCCAGATACCGGTTACCTCTGCATTGACTTTTCGGCAGGTGAGGCGAAGTGAGAGGCCGGGCGCACGGGGTCCTTGCTCATGTTTGTTGTTGGCCGAGTAAAGCGGCTAGAAGACGTGGGAGGGAGACGGAGATCATGTTGGAGCGGCCGATGTTGGTGACCTTCATAGGCAGGTCATGAAAGACGTACTCGTAGATTCGAATCCGCACTTCACCGGGTGGTTGCAGGAGCGCGGAGGACTTGAGCTCGATGTTTAGAGGTGTGGTGCGAGTGGTGATGATCAGTTGACTATGGGAGTCCATGATAGGTTATCGCAGCGAAAAGATCGATGTTACGTTTAGTCGGATGACTGTTCAAGAGGATGATGAAGGTATGGGAAGATAGTACACCTTCTTTCGAACCGAAGTCGACGCTCTTAACGTGTTGGTTCGCGGAGGCGAAGTATGTCAATGTCGAGGGTCAAGTATTTGCCGCTATGGCTGACGGTGAATGGAGACTTGATCACCTGCAGTGCAAGCCCAGAGCCACTTTTTTACACTGTTCACTTGGCTCATTCGCGGTGTCCGCGTAGAGTATTGGCTGTTGCCTTTCTCTCCTTTGCACACCATCAGACCAGCCTTGCTGTTCTCCCGTCACAACACCTCTCGACACGGAACCCTCTCGCCTGACGTCAATGCGGAGGAGACAAGATGAGTCGGCCCTGCTCTTCGAAGGCCGCAACTGCGCGACTACTCGGCCGTTGACTGCCGTGTCAGGCACAGTCAGTCCGCCATTGTAATCGATGGCTAATGGTGTTCAGGTGCTGTCGCCCAAGCGCAACAAAAACGAAGCTTCCACCGATGAGAGACACCGCTATCATCAATGCCGCATGATTTTCCCAATGACTCTAGCCTTGTACAAAGTGTGTACTGTTGCGAACGGCCAGTCCAGTGGTATCATGGCCCATTGCTCAGAAGGACGAAGTATCGTGCAGTTGCGCAGCCCGCTCGACTTGATCTACACCCTGTTCAGCTCAGCACTGCCTACTCCTGCCAACCTCCTCCCCGACCACTTCATCAATGTGCTGTATGGAACATATGGTCTGTCAAGTAGAAGACACAGAAAGGAAGAGATGAGTGAGTATTGATTATGCTCATCAAGCAGACGATGCTAAAGCAAAAGTTGGCGCGACCTACCAGTGCGAAATGAGGACTTATGGTCGCCGCCTGCTCTTGCGAGTAGGTAGCTCGGCACCAGCCAATAAGCTTCAATGCAGCTCAAGCGTACCGCAATTGATCTTAATGCAGGCACCATGACGCTGTGCAGCAACAAGGCACACTCAAGATTATCAGTCGAATGCCATTGGATTGCCAACGTGTCGTGACTTCTGACATGTTTCAGAAGACAAGAACTTCGGAAGTGAAGCCTTTTGCGTGCGCGTGCCAGCGTGGCATGCTCAAGCCCCACCTGGACCATCAATCAGCCATCGGGGTTGGCGGACATGCCAAGCATACAGGAAACTCGAAACCAGACCGATGATCCTGTTCCTGTCCCACGATTGATTGCTTGCGAAATATCGTTTGGGCATGTGGCACGTACCTGATCGCCCTTGAGCACCCGACGAACAGTCGCCGAAGTCGTAGACCGGGGTCATCGTCGGCTTAGGTCGATGGGCCGCTCGGGCTAAATTCTGTGCCTAAAGCTGCTGGAGAATAGCCCAAGTGGATACTCTTGACGTTAGTAGAGGATTTGTGTGGCAACAAGTAAGCTCAGGACGCAAGACGCGCCCACAAAACTCCGTACTCGCAACAGTGCTTCTGTAACTCGTCCAGGACGCATGCTGAGGCTTGCCATACGCCTCGGAGTTGCGTGATCTAATGTTGATGTGGTAAAACCATGTAGAGCTTGAGTTGTGGCTTCACGTGTTTTGCGCTGGAATGTTACCTTACCTACCTCACCATCAGCGTAATTGTCGTGGTAGGCTGCTTACCTTCGCCTTGCATCTTGCGTTCTCCGTGGCGGCTCAAGTGAGCTACCGGCTTCGGTGTCCACTACACGTTCCCCGTAGCGAGCAATGCAACGGCAATCAAGAAGACCTCGGAGGATTAGCAAGGTGACTAGAGGTGTAACTAGAGACCCTTTTCGGCTTCAGTGATGGAAGAGCCTGCCGTTAGTGATCTAGTGCCGCGGCGGGAGAATTTTCGTTGGAAAACACACCGTGTCGACGGACCTTGGCGAGCGGTTCGTGGCCCCGAACGTGTCAAAAAGAGCGTTTCTATTACTCGATGTCGATCCACTTTGATGGTTTGGCGGTGCGGCTCTGCACAGAGACTGCAACGTGCTCATACAACAATATTTTCGTGCATCTTCCACTCTTCCAGGCATAAAATGTTTCGTTGCCTTCACACCCAGCAACTGCGCAGCGGTTTCCATCGCCACCAAACGAATTCTTGAGCAAATCGCGCCGAACCGCTTGCTCCGCTCCTGCACCCCAGACACTTCATCGTATCCAACTCGCCGACGCTGGCTGTGACGTTGACGCTTGCCCAGTAACTATGCCAGGTAAGATCTTCGGCATCGATCTACGAAGGTCTTCGCCATCACAAGATGGCAGTCCCTCGAGCAAGATCCCAACTGTAACCGAAGTCAGGCGGTCTAGCATGGATCACATTAAGCGCCCAGGCCTTGTCGGCCTCGGCAAGAAACACAGCTCTCATGAGAAGAAGAAGGATCGGTCGGTCTCGAAGGACAAACATAGCAAGGATGGAGGGCGCTCGTCACAACTCCCAAAGCCGGTCAAGCTCAATATGATTATGGAGAGCCCGCCTGCGCTCTTCTACGACCCACCGCAACAGAGCATGGGCGCACTCATCTCTGGACGGCTACAAGTATCACCAAACGTAGGAGATGTTGTAGTGAACAGCATTACGATGTATCTTGAGTGTACCGCATCGACCAAGCGGCCAGTCCAAGATCGATGCCGAGAGTGCATGACCAACATCACGGATCTGTACGAATGGAATTTCCTGAGCAAGCCCAAGGCCTTCAAAGCAAGCCAGGGCATGCAAGAGCTGCCTTTCTCCCATATGATCCCAGGACATATACCAGCCACGACGCATGCTCAGATCGGCAGCATAGACTACTCGTTGCACGTGCGCGCAAAGTCAAGTGACGGCAAAGAGACTGAATTTAGGCGCGAGCTTATCATAACGCGCGCGTTGCGACCTGGCAACGACAAGAGCAGCGTGCGCATCTTCCCACCGACCAACCTCACACTACACGTTACCATACCTAGCGCCGTCCACCCGATCGGCGACTTCCCGATCGAATGCCGCATGACGGGTATTACCACCAAGCGCGACGACGCGCAGACGCGCTGGAGGCTGCGCAAACTCACATGGCGCATCGAGGAGCGTGAGACCATGATCAGTCCAGCTTGCCACCAGCACGCAAACAAAGTTGGCGGAGAGGGCAAAGGCGTCCAACACCAGCACGACCGCGACATCGGCATTGATGAGATGAGGCAAGGATGGAAGACCGACTTCGACGACGGACAGATTGAGGGCGAGTTCAAGGCTGCAATCGACGGTACTAGGTACCCACAGTGCGACGTTGAAGCTCCGAATGGCCTGAAGATCTCGCACACTTTAGTGATGGAGCTGGTGATTGCCGAGGAGTGGGCGCCGAATAAAAAGCCGCATCAGGCTACGCCGACTGGTGCCGCACGTGTGCTTAGGACACAGTTCAACCTCCA
>Ga0058704_10001317_pt1 | contig 11688 bp, 12 predicted proteins | sample AgamicMgSfe_FD_71363 | JGI IMG/M metagenome (GOLD analysis project Ga0058704, IMG submission 71363) | Agave microbial communities from Guanajuato, Mexico - Mg.Sf.e | ecosystem: Host-associated > Plants > Phyllosphere > Phylloplane/Leaf | place: Guanajuato, Mexico | collected 2012-05-30
GGGGTGGAGTGGCCTTACTCGTCGGGGTTTGGGTGACCGTACTCGTCGTGGTTTTCGTCACCGTCGTAGTACTTTTGATGGTCGATGTCGCGGTGACAACGGATACGGAAGTACTGGATACCGTCGTGATTGACGTGCTGGTCGTAGTACCGACGACCGATGTGGTGATCGTCTTGCTAACGGCAGTGGTAGTCGGCGTTTCGATGCATGAGCAAAAGGTACTAACGAAAGAGGAAACTTCCGCTTGCAACCGAGACAGCACCGAGGACGGTCCTTTTCCTGTCGTTGTCGCTTTTGTAGACGGGGTAGATGGGGTAGTTGGTTTAGCAGATGGTGTCGAAGGCGTCGTGGGTTTAACAATCGAAGTGGATAGCGTACTCGCTTTCGCATTGATGCTGCTGGTCTTGGATGATGTACTCGCTTTCGCATTGCTTCTGGTGGTCATGGATGGTGTAGCCGCTTTCGCATTGCTGCTAGTGGTCTCCGACGGTGTACTCGCTTTCGCGTTGCTGGTGGCGGTTTTCGCTGACTGCGTACCGGACGTCTTCGTGGTCCTCTTTTTCAGCGCTGCGGGAGCTCCTCCAGCAGCCACCGTGGTGGTTTTGGAAACTGTAGACGAGACCGTTGAGGTGTGGGTTTCGGTAGTGGACAATCTCGTCGTTGAGATCTGGACGACATTCGAGGTCGACGTCGCAAGAACGACAATAGTCGACGTAGACGTCGTGGTAGGGACAAATTTGGTGGACGTTACTGTCATAGGTTTGACGGGAAAGTACTTAGAGCAATAAGACTCGGCCGCAGGATAGGTTGACAACGGTTCAAAGATGGAATAAATCGCGGATGCGCACATCGGGGTTGTGGTTGCAGCTGCATGGCCTAGGAGGCCTGCAAGGGAAGAAATGAGCGTCAGGGATGCCGAAGACCTCATGATTGCGAGGTTTAGTGCACTGTGCTGATGTGGAGGCTTAAGGACAAGAAGGTAGACGGCGCGCCCTTCCTATGCCCTCTCCTGTTGCTGCAATTGCTTCGAGAATCGGCAGAGAACCTGATGAGCTGTCTACCTCGATGCCTGCAACCTGCCAGAGCTGTGGAATCATCGGAGTCGCCGAGCATGCTGTCTTCCCTTGCAAACAGCCACACTCATTTTCGACCTATTGCTCGACAGTAGGTGAGGGAGAGGGCGTGATCCAGACTGCCGTCCACAAGCCAACTTCTGCAGACCGACAAAGAAAGGCCATTTGGGAGCGCACAACATGCATGGTCATCTAGCACCAAGTGGTTGGGAGGACAATGTCTGAAATGGCGAACCACGTTGTGCGCTGAGTTGATGCGCCTTCTGCGTATAGCATGACTCCCACAGAGGGTTTTACTTCCAACCTCGAGCCAGCATATTGATGCGACGTGGTACGAAGGGCGATGATGAGGCCAGATAGAGCTGATAATTGCACGGCGGCAGCCTTTGGTCGATCATACCTTCGAGACTCGAATTGCCACGGGGCCATGAGCTATGAAGTATGAAGACAATTGTATTAGAGGCTGCCTGAGACAAATCCCAGACTCCAGCAAGTTGGGGGACAAAATATCTCCTCGTTGCAACTCTTTGAGCCCTGTGGTGCAAGTCCTCGCCTAGATTCGGGCCTCTTCGGGCCACTGAGCTCAGATCGGAGTGCTGAGTCCGGCAGCAGCTGGCTAGGCGATGATAGGTATGTCCCTCGAGTATCTGTAGGTGATGTGCGGACAACGATCCCGAGTACCTTGATCACGATTGCTCACATCGTGTTACAGGGCGCGATGGGTTCTGGAGCCGCCTGTACCCCGTTCGAGTAATAAGTGCAGGCAGGGTCGCCATAGACAGATCAAGTATGTACAGCTTCTGCGTACCTTTTGTATCCAGCAGTACCAAAGGGGGTATAATATTGTCCCGTGGCCATGCTCACAACGCTCTGACAGCTTTGCTTGTTAGAACGAGGCAGATGGTCGCGTCTCGTCCCAAGTCTGTATGCCTTACGCCCTCTTGTTGTGGAGACAAGCTTCCCCGCATTCCTGGAACGATCCGATTCGACCCAGCCGCCGCTAGTCCCAGATGCGAACTGCCCGCTTCACCTCAAGAGCAGCTCGACTGTACCTCTGCAGAACATACACACAGTACTCTCTTCACCTCTTTCACAGTCTCCTGGAATGTCTCCGTGAAATGTCATTAGAGAGAGTTCTTACCAACCGCGGACAGTTGGGCCGTCGGCGTTGTTGTTATCATCGCGATGCATGTCATGTTCTCCTCTCATTGACGCGGTGCTCTGGACATTGTCTCGATGTACTGGGTCCTACCTGACGTAGCCCGGGCTGAACAGATGATGGTCTGCGAAGTATACGTAGTGCGACCTCCTGTATCTGCCCATTCCGTTTGCTACTGCCACTATTGCTGACTGGCTTGACGCAGGTATGAGAATCGCAGCCTGCATCTCAGTCGGGCCAAGCACGGAGCTGACGGTAAGTAGCCCATACATGCTACGCGCGCTGTTGAAGCTACAGTCTTACACTACACCGACTACATCCACGAGATCTAGAAGTCAGGTGTTAGTGGTTGGAAAGGCTGGCCTTGAAGCACCAAGTCGTAGGTCGATCTGAGCCTGGAAACAAGCAGGAGACAAGTCACGGCTGCAGATTCTCTGGCGGTGCAGAGTGGCGCTGGAGACTCCAATGGGTAGCTCGTTCATAGGACCCAGTTGGGCAAGACAGTACGCCCGGTGCGTGTGAACGAGTCTGCATACGATCCTAGCCCCTACATCCGACGTACCGCAGCCTTTGCTGGGTCTGCGCATCTTAACCATGGAGAAAGGTATCAAAGCATTCTTCTCTGTCCGCATAGTCAAGTTCTTACTCCGGCGTCCATCCCCCTCGCGAAGCTTCGATAACCCTCAAAGCTATTTCAAGACTACAAATCCTTCCACTGCGACTACCTTCGAAGGAGAGCAAGACAAGCTCTCAGGTGCCAGACCAAAACAATCCCTGCGCTGTAATCCCTACTGACGACACACACTACAGAAAATGTCTCCCTCCATGACCAAGGTCCTGGCCGTGGCAATGGCCGTTCTGGCCTTTTGCTCCGTGGCCTCTGCAGCCCGTGTCGATCTATCGACCCGCGACCTGGAAAAACGCGACGCCTGGATTGCCGCTTCCACCTTTCTACTCCCAACAACAATGAGGCCGAGATCTACATCGAGCCCAGCGGCAACCAGTGGACTGTCAACTGCGGCATGGACACTGAGCGGGACTGGCGTCATCACCACGAATGGCACCCCTACCTTCATCGATTGCATCCATTGGTGCAACAACACTCAGGGCTGCAAGCGTGTGACGTTCACGGGATCGGTGCAGACGGGTGGGACGTGTTATTTGAAAGTTGGTGGCTCGCCGCTGAAATCTGCCCCGGGGGTCAAAGTGGCTACCTTGATCACCGACGCGTGAAGACATGGAGCAGTGATGGGCTATGAAGCACGAGTGGTTGCGAGAGCGCCTGAAATGATGTAGAATGGGGCCTGAACAAGCGGTAGATGAACTTCAGAAGTATGCACTACATCGTAGCAACGGAGGCAACCATCAATTGACGTCGCTCATGCCATCATCCCTCATGTTCAGTACCAGCGAGGCATGCCAACCCTACTACTCGCCCGTAGGCGCAGCCGGCTTCTTCGCTGCAGTCTTTGATGGCACTCCCTTGGCAGCAGCAGGCTTTGAAGCTGCAGCAGTCTTCGCTGGCGTTGGTTTCTAAGCCGGCGCTTTCGTTGTCGGCGTGGTTTTCTTGGCTGTATTTGACTTCGCCGGGCCCGCTGACCCGGCAGTCGCGGGCGTTGGTGATGCGGTTTCCAGGGCCTTTTTCGAGGGAGCTGGAATGGGCTTCTTAGTACCCAGGGGCGTTCGAGGTTTTGCGGTCGCGGCGTTGGCAGCTGGGGTCTTCTTCACGGGAGCAGGAGCTGCGGTAGGGGGAGTCGATGCCGCTGATGCTGGCTTTGTTGCTTTCGCTGCGCCTGGTGCAGATGGTGCAGCTGGCGCTTTGGCGGCTGCTGCAGGCACCTTCTTAGCAGGCAGAGCCTTCTTCGCCGCTGGAGCCGCGCTCTCTGCTGCCGGAGCCACCATCTCTGCCGCGGGAGCCACCTTCTTCGCCGCGGGAGCCACCTTCTTCGCCGCCACCGGCTTGCCTGTCGCGCGACTCAGAGTCTGATTGACCTGATCACTGTAACCCTGCGCCTGCTTCTCCACGCCCTCGCCCGTATCCGTCACAGTCTTCCCAGCCTGCCGCGCATAATCGCCCGCCGTCTTGCCCGCGGTGTCGAGATTGCTCGTCACGTATTCGCCAGCGTCATTCACGTAGCCATAGGCCGTGTCGCGGGCCCCATTCACGACTTGGCCCGCCGAGTTGACGTAGCCGGTCGCGGTGTTCTGGGCTGCGGTCGCGTACCCAGTTGCGGTGTTCTGGGCCGCGGTGGCATAGCCAGCTGCCGCGGATTGGGCTGAGGAGAGCCAGCCGGACATTTTGTTGATCGGTTCGGGGTGGTGCTGGTATCAGTGGACCGAACGTGCCGCAGCAGACAAATATGATGAGGCATGAGTGCTAGAGACACCCAAGCCTCCGAGGGCGCACAACAACGTAATGACGCAGCTGGTGGGCAGCATGGCGTAGTCTCAGCCCAAAACTTAAGTCGATAGTATTGTTATTAGGGGCTGATGGTATATGGAGGGCTTCTAGATCCCTCTCTTTTGCCAATAACGTACAAATGAAAATCTACACACTCGCACTCAACGAGAGAACTACATGTAGGTGTGTATCATTACACGAAAAGGTCGAAATGCTAAATTTGCCCATTCTGTCGCTCCGTTCCTCCAAAGATATCCGTAACGAGATGTAACGAGTGACAGCCGATATCTACACAGCAACACCCCAGCACTCCCCTTCCCTCAAACCTCAGTCGGGAACATCCTGTCGTTCGATCATCCCACAGGAATCTCTGGCCATGATCTCTGCACGACGGAGATCGACAGAAGTCCCTTAAATCTCGCAGGGTGAGGGCACATTCCCGCCCTCATCGACCGAGCCTGCGAACCTCAAGCCAGCGGAGCGGAGGGTAGACAAGAGCAGCACAGCTAAACCCGACGTAATTGCCCATCTAACATTCGTCAGCACTCAGACTCGTCAGACAAAAGACGATAAGGGCTTCGTACATCACCACCATACTGTCCGATCAGACCAGCCAAGGGACCGATATACCAGACCTGCGCCATGCACAGGATCGCGCCAGCCCAGCCCACCAAGAAAGCTACCAACGCAGCGGCACCAAGCGGTAGCTTAGACCGGTCGTTCCATGCTTCCCAGTCCCAGCCCATACCTCTCCACAGACGGAAGATGAGGTGTTCCTCCAGCACGATGGCCACCCAGATACTGACCCAATAACCCATAAGCGCGAGGAAATTGGTGAAGATCTCGGCTAGATGCTCACGCCCGGCTATAGCGCAGACGGTGTAAATGGCTGCGCCGGCGGTGTTCCAGACCACGCGGGGGACTCGCTCGGAATAGCGACCGAGGACTTGGAAGTCGACGCCGGCGGAGTAGGTGGGTGCGATGAGATTGGCGATTAAACCGAGGGCGATCAGGACGGAGCAGAAGGATCCGAACCCGCCTAGAGGTTTGAAGGCTTCGACCGCGAGCGCGCCTTGGGAGACGTTGTATGCGTTCGACCACGCGTCATTGGATGTAATGCCTGAGGCCAGGCCGATGCCGATGATGAATTCGAATGCGAACGTTGGCACGAGACCGGTCATGGTCACGACGAAGATCTTCCATTTCGGAGCATTCTCCGGGTAGTAGACGAAGTAGTCCGCCGCCGCTCCTGCGTAGGTGATCGCTGCCGAGAGGCATAAGCTGAAGAAGCTGAGTCTGTTGCCGATAATGGTCCGTGGATCGAGCCCTGCGGATGGGTTGGCGTGAAGGTCGAAGTGGGGACCTGCGACTCCGGCGAGCAGGCACATGACAGCCAGCTGCGGCAGCCAAGCGTAGCGTTCGTAGTAATGGAAGATGCTGTATCCGAAAGTCGAGATCGCATAAGTGATGACTGCTACGATGACGATGCCGACAATCACGCTCATGCTACCGTTCGGGCTGACTGCGCTGAGAATCTGACCAGCAACCACAGCATCGATGATGGAGTACCCGAGGAGTACGATGAGCGTGAGGATCACAACCAGCTTCGCCGGGTGATAGCCCATGATGTAGCGTGTAAACACCATGGTCCGATTACCGGATCGTGGACCGAACATCGCAATATAGGCCACCGGGAGACTACCGAGCAAGGCGCCGAAGACTGCGCAGAGGCTGGCGCTGGTGAAGTCTAGATAGAATACGGCAGGGCCCAGCATTCCCAAAGTGAGACTGTACAAGATCAGCACGTGCCCGGAGACAGGCAGAACGGGTCATTACCATCGTCATACGTACTTGTTGGCTGCCAGGTTGACACTGATCCACAGCATGCAGACCTGCGTGAACCCAAGTTGACGCAGATCATGGCGCTCTTCGGGTAGGACACGCTGAATGCCACGCGACTCGAGGTTGTATCGGATCAACGTCGACTCAAATGCCTTGTACCGCTGCCGCCAGGCCCCGCGCGAAGTGTGCGTGTCGTCCGTCGTTACATCGTGGCTTGTAGGTGCGAGGTCAGGCGCGCCCTTTTCGGCATCGACAGATGCCTGTCCGCCATCCCGTCCATTTGTCCCTGCCAAATGTCAGTTTCTGGTGGTTGAATGTGAGGGACAGGGGAAAAGCGATGATTCTTTGCGCTGGTATTATCCAGAAATCAAGTTCAGCCGTATGATCTCAGCAAGACCCGCCGCTCGCCGCATGGACGAGCGAGCAAGTCAAGCACCGGCTCATGCTTTGTTTTTCACGCTGTACCTGACCCTCAACGCATCCATCACATGAATCATGGCCGCTTTCTTCGCGTACATCGATTGCCACTGCTGTCCGGGACATTATGCCCATTGTTTGTAAGGTTGGAGTCCATCAGGAGGAGAACGTGAAGAAGCTATGTGGATCGAAGGTGGGTGGGCAGTGAAAGGGTAATCTGATGGCAGGAAGGTCGGGTATACATATATGCAGGTGTACACGGTCATTCATGAGGTCTTTTCGAGTATTTTGCCTAAAAGTTCCGCGTATATTACAGTACATCACGTGTGTAATCGAACAGATGATCACCACTGAACACGTGACGGTCAGAAGCGGTATAGTGCTGTTAGCGCCTTGACTCTGGACGAAATCCGTCGTTTCCCTCCACCTTCGTTTTCTCTCATTTTCCTCTCCCGTTCAAATCGACAGTTATCATCGCGTTCGGTGCAGCGGCCTCATTTACCCAACTTCTCGTACCAACCCTCTTACGAAATCAAGCCCGAAGTGAAGATCAACCACATTCCCAAAGATGCCTCGTCCGCCAGACACTTACACCGTAAATCATGCTCATCCGCCTCGTCGTCCCGCCGAAGCCCCACCGCTTCGTTGCTGACCCTGTCGTGTAGCACAGCCAGTTCGCCGGGATCGAAACGGACGACAAAGGCGAGACGGTGCAGTGCATCCACTGCAAGCAATGGACCGGCAACATCAAGACTCTGGCCCGCAAGAAAGAGCATCTCGCCAAGTGCAGCGCCTACGCCACCTGGCGCGCTGATGGTCATGGCCAGGATTTGGCTCCCCCGAATCGCTACAACAAGCGCGATGGCTCGATGATGGACGAGGAGTAAGCATTCGACCTTCGTGCTGCCTCTTCTCTCTTAATCATTAAGGAACTGTACCGTCGCTGACTCGTGACGTGAATTTATTCAGTGCTGTCAGCTCGCCGTACGCCCCGTTCAACGAAACGACTGCTGCACCGCCGACTTACACGCCTGCAATGGTTCGCAACCGCAATTATGGTACGTATCATCCAATTACGAATGGAAAGTCACGTGTCGTTGACCATATATCGCAGACATGTCGAAGGTGATCCCCTCTTCGTCCATCGGAGTTAATGCACGCGACTGTCGCGTTGATTGAGATTGTTGCCGCCAATGAGCACAAAGCCCAAGCACTCAAACTGACATTGAACCCATTACAGGCATTCGACGAGTTCTGGGACGACGCAGAACATCAAAAGGTACTTGTGAAATTCCGGCAGGTCAAAGACTTGCCGTGGAACAACAATATATACTTGGATTTGGTAGTAATGTCTGAACAGTGCATGCGCGTCCGCTGCAAACACTGCGGCTTCGTTCGCGCGAAGAACACGACGCGTCAGGCCGAGCACCTGGCCACTTGCAAGGACTTCCTCGATTCGACGGAAGGCCAGGAGGCCATCGCAAACGGCGGATTCTACCCTACCCCGACTACCGAACCGGGCACCACGACATCCAAGGGCGACATCTGGCGTGGCGGCGCTCCTAATCCCAACCTGCAGGCCGTCGTTCAACGCCGTGGTCCTAACAAGACGCGAGTCAGCAGCGGCCCTAACGCCTCGTCTCAACGTGGTGCAGCAGCAGCTCCGCCGAAGCCGTCCCTGGTGATGCACCTCCTTAATCGAGTACAAGACAGTCTCACCGCCGCCACCCAACATACGTTCCTTGGCCACGCAGGCTGCGGCACGTTGGCGGCGTCAGCACTCAATCACTGGCTCGCTCAGGAAATTCACATCTCGCGTGCCATCGTGCCTTTTGTCGGCTCTCTGATCTCCAAGATTCGAGTGCCCGAAGTCAGCGAGCTGACACAGAGTCCTACCTTTCGTGCTCTAGATCTCCTTTGCTCTGCCGTTAGCAACATGAAGAAGGAGCTGGAGTTTCTGGAGAACACGAAGCGCAAGTACGACTTACAGGTGCCGACCGAAGAGCCCAAGCCAGCCACCAAAGGGCTTGTCGACCTTTTCGCGAGCGCGTCATCTGCACAAGCCAGCCTGCTCGAGGGTTTGGTTGTGCTGTGGGCTACTGAGCATGTGAGTGACTTGAGCCATTGGATTACAGAACGCTCAGCATCTAATTGACGAATGACAGTGTTTCTGCACATCCTTCCAGTACGCAGCCACCTTCTTCTCGACCATGCCGGCATCGTCGACGTATTCGCTCCCATCATACATGGCGCCGCACCGAGCCAGCGGCGGCCACCCATACGGCCACCCGCTGCCCGCCACCGACAAAGCCCACATCACCGCCCTGCACGAAGCCTTCATCCAAAACTGGACCTCGCCCAACTTCTCCCGCTTCGTGGACGCGTGCAAGTCCATCGTCGACGAGCTCGCCAACGCGCAGACGAGCGGCAACGGCATGACGGAGATGCGCGCCTGCGAACGCGTCTTCAAGCAGGTCACCTGGCTCTGGACCCAGACGTGGCCGGAGGTGGACGGCATGGGCGAGAAGGAGGATTTGGCCGTCGAGGGCGGCCAGCAGGACGCTTCGCCCGGTCACGCGGGTCACCATGGCGAGAACCGGGCGAGCAACGGCAACCCCGTGGGCAAGGCGATTGAAATCCCCGATGATGAAGACGCCGACGCGGATGCTACTGTCGATTCGCCGTATGGCGGGACGGGGCTCGGGGCGATCGCTGCTGCTAACCGCGGTGTTTGAGATTGTGACCACGTCGCCTTGATAAAGCCTTGCGAAGGCTGCGTGAGCTTCTCGGGATGCTCGTTTGGGATGGAGTTTATGGGGGCCGGTAATGGTATAGCGATACCCCAACAGTGTCTAAATTGTGACGAACGGTAATGAGCAGCGGGAGCGTAGATACGGGGTGTTGATTTGTTCGTATGCAACAAACGGTTTCCGATCACTTCGAGCGGCATTCGTCTTGTTGCCCTAACTGGGTGTCTTTCAACCACTCGGTCCAAGCCTCATTCATCCTCGCCTTAAAGATACCTTCAGACTGTTCTCCGTCCGATCGACCTGCGACCCTTTCCTCACTTGTGTCACGGTGGGCCGGACGATTGGATCACAGCATTTCACCTCGAACGGAAGGCGTTCGTTCGTCTTCCGCCGGCGCCCACTGGCTTTTTTTTCAGAGGCGATCATGGCAAGGCGGTTCAATGCCTCGATGTCTCCCGGCAAGCACATGCATGACTCGTCATTCTCGTGACCCCGCTGGCCCCCGCCGGTTCGGGTGGACGATTATGTAATAATGTCATTAACAGACCAGACGGTCTACTATGATCCTCTCTCTCTCTCCCTCTCTCTCTCCACTTCCATGATGAATGACTATTATTGACAACATCTCCTCCCCTCCTCAACGTCCTCCTCCATACTTAGCCAGGGCAAGTCGCTTGGTCCAGACAATATACCGATCATCATTCACTACTCTCCTCCTCGCCTCGATCCACGCAGGACTGGACTATAGTATCCGCCGCCGGTACCAGCAGGTCTAGGTCACATACAGTAGCTCTCTGCATTCTTCCGAGCCGGCTTCTGCGAGCCTCCCGAACTCAATTACCTCGACCTTTCAATCCACTACCACCAAACCACGCCATCACAGCCGATCTCACCACACACCATCCCTCCTCACCCCCAACAACCCCAACCCGACCAACAACATCTACAACACCGTCATGCCAGCCCGCTCCGCCCGCCAGGCGCGCCCAGCCATGTACAACACCCCGCACATCCGCAACGGCGGCTTCGGCGCCCTGCAAGTCGAAGCCGTCACCAACCGGCCCCTCTCCATCGCCCGCCGGCACCTGGCTGCGTCCCAGCTCCGCATGCGCGACATCGAACCCGACGAGCTCTCCTCCTCCGAATGGGTCCGCTTCCTCGTGATGCCGGAACTCGAGCGCGAGCGCTGGATGACGGATTTCCGGCGCCGGAGGCGGAATAGTGCGGAGAGCAGCTCGAGCGCGGAGGCCGAGACGTCAAACGATAAGGCGGAGGAGGCGAGGCAGGATCTCGTTGCTGCTGCTGAAGAGCCTAGGCGGGCGGTACCTGCTGCCGCCGCTGCGTCGAGGAGCGCCGCGGCCCCGACCGGTTCCACGCCCGCGGTCAGTATCTGGGCGAGGTATTTCGCCGACGACGACGAGGAGCGTGACGTCCGGCCGCCGCCGCCGAACCGCGACGCGACGCCCCCGATGCATCTGCGCCGAGCCGTCACGGGCGGTGTTGTCATGGAGGCGCCGCCGACGTACGAGAGCGTGGTTCGACCACGGACGCCGCCGCCGGCTTATGAGCCTCGAGGCGATGATGGGATAAGGTCGCCTGGTTTGCCTTGAAGGGTTCATGATTTCTTACTTTTGGTGGATTTTGGGTGAGCGGCTTGTGGGAAAGGGTGTTGATGCTTTGGGACGATGATGTTTGGGGATGAAGTGCGCCGAGTCCAATGACGAATGAGTCACGAAAGTCGACGTCGATGTAGCGTGTCGCAGGATCTCACCTCACAGTGAACAAGCGGTGTCTATCAGACGAGCTTCAGCCGAGCCCGCCATATATCGGAGTCACACGGGATCTTCAACAGGCGTTCGAGAAGGATAGAGGAAAACGGTGGGAAATCGACTAGCTGCTGTTCGAACGACATTTGGAAAGGTTGACGCATACGATGCGGTACAATGCTCTTATTACCTTGGCTCCTTCATCAGCCAAAAGATTGAGGTCTAATCTAAGCACATCAAAAAGTCCCATCTCTGTCAAGCCCTCTTCACTTTACCACGC
>Ga0058704_10001318_pt1 | contig 11688 bp, 8 predicted proteins | sample AgamicMgSfe_FD_71363 | JGI IMG/M metagenome (GOLD analysis project Ga0058704, IMG submission 71363) | Agave microbial communities from Guanajuato, Mexico - Mg.Sf.e | ecosystem: Host-associated > Plants > Phyllosphere > Phylloplane/Leaf | place: Guanajuato, Mexico | collected 2012-05-30
CGGAGGAGGTGGCGGCTGGAGCGGCGGAGGTCGTCGTTGGCGCAACGTAGGTGCTGGTTGGGGTGGGCGCAACGTAGACTGAGGTCGTGGTCGGCGCGACGTACACGGACGTAGAGCTGGTGGTTGGCGCAACGTAGACTGAGCTGGTGGTCGGCGCGACGTACACGGACGTGGAGCTGGTGGTTGGCGCAACGTAGACAGAGCTAGTGGTCGGCGCAACGTAAACCGAGCTAGTAGTCGGCGCAACGTAGACGGAGGAGCTGGACGGCGCAGCCTCGCTAGACGACGCAGCGGAAGTCGGCTCGGCGCTGGACTCCTCGCTGGAAGAAGTCACAGCCGAGACGGTGACGGTCGACTGGACGTAGGAGGTGACCTGGCTGTGGCGGTGGTGGCCGAAGTGGGAAGCGTCGCTGCTGGTCGGCGTGGCCTCACCGGGAGTGACCCAGACGGTGGTGGTGACGGGCATGGTCACGACGTCCTCCTTGATCTCGGTGACCCAGACGACGTCACGCTTGGCCATCGGGACGGCGGCGACGACGGAGAGGAATGCGCCGGAGACGGCGAGAACGTTCTTGGTGTACATGTTGGAACGAGATGGGGTATTTTCTGAACAGGTGCTGTGTAGATGGCCTGGTATTTCGTCCGGTAGTGTGATAGGGAGTGTATTGGGTGGGTATCGACTAGCGATTGCACGTTTCTTGACTTGAGAAGGAGTGTGGTGGATGATCTTACAAAGATCAATGAGTGACTGGGTAAAGAATGTGAGTGGACGAAGACCTCAAGCCTGTGAAGCGTATGGTGTAAAGGGGAAGGGAAAGGGAAGGCGAGGAATGCGGACGGTCAGCCTTCTTGTAGGGGGCCGGCCGTGCGGGACCGGGACCATCGCGTGGGTGAGAGGGATGGGCTGCAAGGGCAGCCAAGGCCAGCCCACACCTCTCTCTCAGACTCTCTCACTGGGGCTAGCGAGAGACAAGTGATTTAGCCTCTGCCGTCGCAAAAACTCTGTGCGAGCCAGTCAGTGGCTCCGGCGTTGTCGTGCCCAGGTATCGGGGAGCCCACTCCCGCAACACGCCGGCCGAGGGCTGATCTCGGACCTCTCCAATGGCCTTTCGCCGCTCGCGCGGTCCTCCGCATCACATCCTTTATGCGGAGCTAGAGAGATGCAGAGTTGTGACAGCGTCCAAAAAACATGTGCTGTCCCTTTGCACACTCTCCAGCGTTTGATCAGGACTTTTGAGTGGAGGAAATCCAGCACGATCTTCGACAAGATGGCGCACACCGATCAGTATAATGTGCTGGCCACGCGTCTGAAGCTCATCATGTTCGTCGAGACGGGAGAGTCGAGAACGTGCTATGAAACCGCATCTATAGCCCGTCGACCCGTGGTTGAGGCGCAGGGCTTCTGCCGTTACATCTTGGCGTTTAGCACCCAAAGAGGCTAGCCTCCGAGATCTGAGCAGGTCCGGAAGATTTCCCACTGGTCAGGATGATCAGGAACATCAGGAACATGTTTCTTTTTACCGGGATTGAGCGGCATTCGAGAATGAATGATCTCCCTGTGTCTTCCCACTGTACAGAGCCATCATCAAAAGTAATGATACACACTGCTTTGTTTTGGTCACTCCGCGCGCGCCGTTCTCGCGAACGATGCGGACAGCAACGTGCGAGGGCCGAGGAGCAGGAGCGGAGGTGGGCGGGTAAGTACCTACCTAGGTAGTTGTGGGCCGTAGAACGACTGTTGAATGGTAAACCGAGCCGAAACGTTCTGCCCGCTGCCCGTGGGCGAGGGCGAGATGACGAGAGACGACGTGCAGTTCGACCGGCTTTGATTCGGCGTGCTGCATGCATGACATGCAACCGCAACGTCGAGAAAACCCAACGTTCCTATCCTCCTTGGCCAAGATCGCAGGACTGACAGAGTGCTCCCTGTAGCCAGCTGTAGGCGCGAAAAATTATCGGCCATGTCGGGAAGAGCTGCAGAGGCTGCAACTCTGCGGACTCGGCATGCTGCGAGGCGGAAATTGCTGTGGATCACCCATCACCCATCAAAGGCCACGTCGATCCGCGGTTGGCGGTTCGCCTGCTCGCGACCCGCCAACCATCCCCGTTGTTGATCGGAGCCGCAGCTCATTTTCATTTCTTTCTGCTTGCTTGGTTTTGAGGTGCTGTTGCTTCTTCTCCCCTCTCTCGCTCTGACGGAATCTCCGCCGTCATCGACTCATACGGTCATAGATTCTGCGGAGCCTTTTCTTTTCCGTCTCCGACGCCCGCCCGCTTTGCCTTGGCGGAGGATGTGGGACAGTGGGGAGTCGAGGACGTTGATGAGCGAAGAACCCTCAACGTTTATCGGACTTTTGGAACGACGTCGCCAGGCGACTTTCTCTTTGACCGGCGATACTGTACCCCCTTTGCGGTGCCTGGGTCTTTGGTTCATCACGACTGGCGTGTATACAGTACCTCAGCTGGTTACGGCGGCGCTTTGCTTGTATGCAAGGCGCGAAAATGCGTCGTAGGTCTTCCACTAACCCTCTGGCTTGGTCGCCTGCTAGGGAGTTGAGAGTGGGGACCATAAACCGGACGCGGCTGGCCACACTCCGTGGATGCCGTGACGTGAACTGCCACGATGATGTCGTCGGCATTAGCCGCCCCGTATTCCTCGAGCGGAGAGACTCGTCAGAGCAGATCGTTGGGCACATGGACGCCAGACTACTAGTCACGAGAGTCCGGATAGAGACCGCTTCGGAAGGACGAGAGGCGAGACGCCGGAGAGGGACAGTGGCCCTCTTCTCGATTGTTCTCATACCGTGAGCATGGTGTACTTACATGTATGCAAGTTCAAGACGATCGAGCGGTATTCCAAGGCGGCGACTCAGTCCAACACAAAGGTGCAACGGTAACGGCACGAGCAGATTGGTGAGGGCTTCTATACAAGCCATGATGCCCGCGTTAAGTTGTTTGCTCAGTTCGCAGCGATGTGTTATCGAAAAATTTGCATGTTCGTCGTGTGAAGGGGTGTTGGTGGCACCCTACCGCGCGAGCGACAGGCGTCGAAAGGGCACGATACGACCCTCACTCCGACCTCTCCCTCTCCCTCTCCCTCTGTCGCATCCACATCTTCGTCCCATTACGTCCCATTACGTCCCTCTAAATCCAGTGCTCGTCGAAATGCAGTGAACGGTTCGCCTACTGCAGCGCCTTCTCCGACAACGGTACTCGCTTCAATCACATCATCATACCATGGACAATCTTTCGCTCCACCCATCCCGAGCCGCCGTGAGCCCCCATTCATCATCGCTTATTATAATACCCGGCCGCTGGCGACGAACCTTTGGCGGAAGCAGGAGTACGGCAGAGTGATCTGAGAAGGGCCTCTCGTTTGCTAGATCAAAGCCGCCTTGGGACTCCGGCATCAGTAGCACAGGTCAACGCCGCGCGCTTTGCTCTGACTCCTGTCGCGTTGATCAGGATCAGGACGTCGCAGACTCACGCATAGATAGGACAAGCACCGGTTTGCACGACATGGAAGTGTCTGGGAGTTCAAGACGGGAGTTTACTGCTCTGATCTTTTCGGTCCAAGCCAACTTTCGACTTCGTTATTGGCGGCCAGTAGCAGGAGAAAGGCTACCGGGTCCCATATATCTCTTTGCTTCGCTCCAATTGCTCGTTGTCTGTTTCCCTTATAATGCATGCTCACTCAGCTCGCAGGCGGCAACCGGTTCGACACTCTCGGGAGCTGGGTCGTGAACTTGTGTGCTTTATGCTTACGGGCCTGACTGGCACTGCTTCTGTTGTGTTTGGATATCCCCGAATACAGTAATCGTCGATGTTCCGACCGTTTTACCTACCTGGATGCTTATCCACGCCGGATCTGCGGTTCACGGGAACGGGCGCGCCGGCGAGCGAGGGCTTTGGTGGATTGGTGGTCACACGTCCCTCGACGACGGGGCGCATACTGTCTCCAGATCATCTCAAGGGCGGGCCGGCGGGCATTTACAGTTCAAAGTTCTTCCGGGAGGGACGTCGATCGCAGTCGTCGGCTGTGTCGTATCGGATGGCTGCGGTTGGTCTTGGTCTGATGGTTGCGGCGATGGTGAATGTGGTGATCTTGCGATGTGCTAGATTGGACTTGCAGTCAATTCAATGTTTCAAACAGATTGGCGATTGCCGTCGTGGTAGCGATGCTGTCGTTCACTCTTTTACGACTTGGGGTGGAATCGCGTGTTGCCAGAACACACAAATAAAGCCTGATCTGGATTACCGCTTTTCCGATGAGTGCTGGACGTATGTTATTGCAACATATAGTGTACAGGAAGTCCACTGAAGATGAGGTACAGCTCGGTGCATATAGCAAATTTGTACACATAGGTCGGATATCTTACAAGAGCTCCAACGACTGTGACTACTGCTCCATCTGCCGCACAGCACCCACAGCTTTCGCCCTCTCCTGCGCAATGACCTCTCCAATCTTGACCAGCTGCTGTTCCGAGAGCTCCTTTTCCCGCACCTCACGCTGTCGCCTCCGTAGCTCGGCCAGCTCCTGCAACGGCGTGCGCATTCCCTTGATCAGCTCCTTCCTCTTCCCCATCTTCGCATCCTCCTGGTTCTTCTGCTGGATATATTCCCAATCATGCCGGGTCCGGAACTTGGAGTACTTGTTCCGCAGCTCGTCCAGGACCGACGAGGGCATGGGTGGGTGTAAGAGGAACGGTCGGAAGGTTTGATGTTCGGAGGTGATGCGGAGCGTGTCGTCCGGGTTCGCTTCGTGCTGGGGCTCCGATTTCTCGGGCCACGGGATCACGGTGTCGGTGCCGGGGATGAGGCGATGGCCGTCGTCCCACTCCCTCTTGTCCTTGTCGTATCTTCGGTTGACCAGCACGAGACGGTCGATGATGACGTCTCTCGGGATGTCGGTTTCGGGATCCGGGAGTGGGTAGACGAGCTTCACGTCTGCTGCCGGAAGAGCTCGAGCGTGTGCTTGAATCTCGGTGGTTTCCAGACCCTCTTCTTGCCTCAGCCACTCGGGGACAAAGACGTCGATGACATTGACGCCTTTGACTGTCACCGCGCCCTTCTCCCTGAATACGTCGGTCACCTCACCGATCTTGCCCATATCTCTACCCCTGACCACCACCACCCGATCGCCCTCGGCCAGGTGAATCATCGGTCTCTTCTTGGGGTCTTTGTCGACCAACTGTATCTCGTTTATGCTCAGGGTACCGTACTTTGTCGCTTGCGTGCCGACATCTCGTCGCGGCGCCAGAGCGCCTGCCTCCCAATCGATCCGTCGATTCACACGAGCCTCTGCTCTTTGTCTCTTCACTGTGGCCGTCTCGTTCTTCCGCTGCTGGGCGCGCTCCCATGACTGTCCCTTTTCCTGATGATCTCGGGTCTTTTGTAATTTGCGGGCTGCACCTCGCTCCGCACGCTGGGCGCGCTGCAGGACTTTCTGCATGACAGCGCCCCGTGACGCCGGGTATCGGGAGGATATGGGCGATGTCTCGAGTCCAAGGATGCTCACCTAAGTGAAAGTCCACATTCCCCGTCGTCGTCTGTATCGGCCGAAAGAAGGTCGGACCGTTAGCGGTGGCCAAAAGTCGAGGCCGGAGGACACAAATCTCCAGCCTGCCCGCATGAGACTTCTCATGCATTTTTATCATTTTTATCGGCGTCAAACATGTTACGGCTTCTGCTGTCTTTGAACCTTTTCAATGTGCATATGTGCGTATTCGCACCATTGGCCGTCGCCTCGTGAGCCATGGCGAGCTGTACGCGCCGTACATGTGCATGCACAATAGCCGCCCAAGTCGGAGCCGCCCAATCGTAATTGCTTAAAATTCCTACAGTATACACGAGTGGCCCATGAGACGGCCTTCAAGCTGTGAGCAAGATGTAGCCAGTTCCATATTGAGCAGCAATGCCAGTGATGCAGCATCGCTGCTGGGTCCGCTCAAGACAGTCAGTAAGTCCAACATAGCCACTTCTGATCCTCCGGTTCCTTGGTGTACCCTTCGCTATACCACGCCGCATAGATCACTGGGTTACTCGTTGTCTCTCACTATGTTTCTCGCTCTGTTCTTTCTGTTGGACTGCTCGGCTATTATTTCAACGGTAGACGCCGCAGCACTGCGTGAAAGTGTACCGTCAAGAAACGCGCCAACATACACCAATGCAACCAATCCGCTCCTTACCAGCACGTCTTCGACAGCAGCCGAAGACGGCAATACCTTCCTTACAAGTCCAGTCGAGTAACACGACCAACCGCGTGGCGGCAGACGAGTGTTGGTCGCAGTGGGATGCTTATTCGTCCTCGAGCTCGAACTGTCTTGTGACCACGTTGGGTACCTCTCAGGAGACATTCACAAATACCTGGACATCCACTATCTATGAGACACACATGCTGTGCGACGGACGCCCGCGCGCAAACGTGGCTGCGAGCGATTCGACATCCTTCTCAACAGCTCTGGAAGGCAATGGATCGTTCACCACGTACACCGAACGGGTTCCCCCTGCCGGCATCTCAATGTCCACTTCGACCAGTGTCTTCACATCAGCAACGACCATATTCAGTACTGATTGCATAACTGCCGCCCCAACGCCAATATGCTCGATTGACGCAGCAGACTGTGGCGCGCTGTTCAGTGAACGGACGGCTGGTGCATTTACCCGCGGTCGTCCACAATGCACGATGCCACTTGTCGAAGATCTTTGCGATGCCTGCGCGCTTCATATCCCGTTCGTCAAGCTGATGTATTCCCTGGTAGCCATGAGCGGCGACTTCTGTGGCAATTACACTACAGCGACACCGACGCAAAAAGCCAACGTCTCATCGCCAACAACCATCGAAATGTCTGGAATGACCTACACCTCAGGCTATGCGTATTTCTCGTACGCTGGGGTGACAGCGATCGGTGAAAGTGGCAACTGCGGTACCCCTAAACCTGCTGGTATTCTTGCCGTGCCCTCTTCAGACGTCCTCAGCTACCGTGGACATGCCGCTGCTGCGTCAGCGATTGGTGGCACAAGATTGCCCTCCGACTTCGCCGACCTGGCGCCTAATCCTGTACCTTGGGATGCATGGATCCACCAGGAAACGTGCTACACCGCGCAGGATTGTCCGCAGTGTTAGACTATCACGCAGGAGGCCTATGCACCCTGGCTGGCCTACCCGCGTGCCTTCTGGAGCATGGACTCCGAGTGGTCCAATTGCAACGGTGGCATTTTCGGCATCATGGACCCGCCAACCGCACTGCCGACTGCCACTCCAATTGCAGCACCTACGTTGTCTGCAGCACCCAAGAAGGAAACCCTGGATCCGTTGCTAGCCAGTAGCGTGAGTCAGACGCTTACCAAACAGACTGCCGGAAGTTCGACGGCGACCGTGGTCGCTCAACCTACTATTGTGTCAGAGACGAGGAGTGACGCAGATCAACATCATTCCGCAACGACGGTGTCTCCTCAGGACCCGGAAGATAGCTTCGTCTCGCATGCACAGCTAGCTCAAAGCGCCTCCCCAACAGCTCTAGCCACATCGGACGACACTCATAGCTCTGGAGCGACATCGACCTCAGGCGCTCAGAATGCGCTCTCCGTACTCGAGTCTGCGCAGACGGTAGCGTCAGACCGGGCCGTGAAGGCGACAATCAGCGGCCTAACCCTTACTGCCTTCTCTGGAGGCATTTTTGCAGCGAGTGATGCAACACTAATTGCGATGCAAAGCACTGCAGCGATCATTGCAGGTCACACCGTGACCTTAGTCGACGGGGGTCTAATGGTGGACTCTTCTACCATGCTGTTCAGCTCCCAAGATCCTACAGCTCGGGTATCGGTACACGGAGAGCAGGGTACAGCTGCGCTCGGTAGCTCCGTTACAACGCGTCTCCAAAGCAATGTCCGGCCACCAGAGACGACAGCAATTGCGTGCGAATACCTTGGGAAATATACGACTGGAAGTGCTCCCCAGCTCGGCTCCCAAACACAGGTGCCTGCTACGCCTCAAGTCCCAGCCGTCGTGATATCGCTGGTTGGCAGCACTTACACAATCCTCAGTGCCCTGGGCTCTCTCCTAGTAGCCGGGCCCAGCACTCAACAGACCCCACAACGGATAACGGTCGCCGGCGAGACCGTCCTTGCAGAGCAAAGCGGCGTCCTGATCATAGCGGATCAGAGCCCTTCCGCAATTTTACCGTACAGCGCGCTCGCCAGCTCAGCCACCAAGGTCATCTCCGCCGCAACTCTGACAATCGACTCGTCGACACACACAGCTCAGCATACCTCGAACCCTCAGGAAACACGGCGTTTGTCATAGACTCCATCACGCAAACCTACAAGGGCTCCGCTTTGACAGCAGACGATGTATCCTTCCCCCTCAAGTCTGCCAGGTTGATCACCTGCGATAGTACGACGACAGTGACCGCAACGTCCAACGCCGTGCCGTCTCTCGCACCGCTCCTGAGCGTCGCCGTCTTACGGATCATCACGACACCTCTCACGACGAGTCCGTCGCTGGATCCTTCCGGCAGTTTGTACGAGGGTTTTGCGACTGGTACGACGAGTACGAGATCGGAAGGGCAGAGGCGTGTGATGCCAGGCTTGTTGCTGGCGGTCTTGTCCATCGGAACAGTTTTCTTGAAGCTCCCTTGAAACACTGCAACGCTGTTGCTACACCTTTTTACAAAAGTGCATCTAATGGTGTACTTTAGCTGCGAAGAATCCTCACCTATTCATTCCTCGAGCTCTTTAATAAGTCTACTGCACATAATCTCAGATGAATTCCGCCATCACCATCACTGATTCCGATTACAACCTCGCCCACCCTTTGAACTTCCCAAAGAAAAAATGCGACACAGAAAGCCTTCCGGACCAAATCGGTCCAGACTCTCACGCGCTTATCTTCAACATTTCGACTCGTCATGTACGACTGCAACGACGGTGATACTTTCAGACGAACACCCACGCGAACGAGGGGCGAAGGCCGTATTGGAAGAGGCCTGAAGTTTTTGTGTCCGGAGCTGAATCGATGAAGAGGTGGCGGATCGTGGTACTATCTAGCTAGGATTGACGACGAAAGCGGTTTCACCGCACGGATGGAAATGTCCAGCCGTGGAACGAGACTGGTGGATCGCTACAACTTTGCATATCCAGCTCTTCGCATTATCCCAACGATATCCAGATATCCAAATGGCAAGAGACCTACATCATATTATCCGAACTCTTCCCCTCCTCCATATCCCTCTTCCAAATCCTCCTCTCCTCTGTCGCGTTGACCCCAGGCCCGTTATACACGCTCCCGTACTGGTTCCCCGTCGCCCAGTCCTTGCCCACCCCTTCCTTCGAATGCTTCGTCGCCTTCCGTCGGTACCACCTCCCATACGCGAGCAGATAGTACAGTCGGAAAGCCAAGAACGCGAATTTGTCCCTCTCGAGATCATCCGGGTAATCGGCACCGAGGTCGACGGCGGCCGCGATCCCGGACATGCACGCCACCTCGTGGGCGTTGACCATGGTCCACGCCGCGGCGTAGCGGGTGTGTCGTTTACCCTGTAAGAGCCACATCCACGGCACGACGAAGATGTAGTGGGTGAAGGAATGGCAGAGCTGGTGCCACCAGTCCTTGCGGATGATCTTGCTCTCGTCGATCTCGTGGTCGGTCCAGAGGTGGCCGTCGCGGTCCTTGTTGAGGAAGATGGTCTGGAAGACGTGCTTTTCGAAGGGCACGGCGAAGGGGAACTGGGGCTGGTAGTTGGTGCAGTCGAAGCACATCTCCAGCTTGGTCAGGTCTTTGGGGTACATGCGGATGAGGTACATGGGCTTGAAGGTGTCGCGGGCGAACTCGCAGCGGCCCGTCATGTCCACGCCGTTCAGCTCCCGCACGGCGTACTCGTCCGAGTAGAAGTTTTCGTAGTACTTCTTCATGTACGCCGTGTCCTGGTGCGTGATGGTGATGTCGTTGGCGAACTTGGCCGAGCCGAGGACTTTGGCCTCGAGGGTGGTGATGGTGGGTTTGAGCAGGCGTTTGGCGGTGTCGGTCAGGACGCAGAGGATGATCTCGTCGTACGATTCTGTTGTTTCTTTCGCGTCGGGGTCCGCGTTGGAGCCCTCGACCGTGTCCGGCACCCAGGCCGAGTCCGGGTTGTGGTTGTCCTCGACGGGCGTGCGCGAGATGATCTTCACCGTCACGCCGGTCTTGTCCCGCTTCGTCACGCGCGTGACCTCGGTCGAGAGCCGGACGTTGACCCCGCGCTTGATGAGGTTCTTGCGCCATGTCTCGTAAAAGTCGGAGAAGTTCGGGAAGACGACCATAGGGGGCTGGTTGGACGCGACGCTGGCCTTGTCCGGAGGGTACCACATGCCATACGTCGGGCTGGTGCAGAGACGCTCGAGCATCATCGTCGGCACTTCCGGCGCGTAATTGCCCGTGCCCAAGAAGAGCGCGACCATCGGCAATGCCACGATATTGGCGAACTCTTCGCTGAAGCGCCAAAGCTTGACGAGGTATTTGATGGGTATAAGCGCGAACAGCAGCTCGAACCATCGCACCACCTTCACCATCCAGTAGAACCGTCTGACTTCGCCCTCGTGCCTCTTCAGCAGCTTGGTCGGGTACACGTTTGTCCAGAACTGATCGCTCTTGCCGAATGAGACTTGCAGCTTGACCGGGTCCGCCCAATAGCCGTTGCGGGCGAACATGGTCATGGTATGGTGAAAGATGTAGGAGCCGCCTTGCACGCCCTGGTTGAGCCAGGACGCGCCCGTCCTCTCTTTGTCCAGAGGGATACTGTACGCCTGACCGCCGCAGTAGTTGACGGCATCGACGAGCGTGACGTCGAACTTCTCGGGGTGCTCGGAGAGGTGATGCGCGCAGGTCATGCCTGGCGGATGGTATCAGCTCTGGGTCATCTCACTCTTACTGCCTGTGTGGAGGCGACTCACCTGCAGCACCAGCCCCCACCACCAGCACCCGCTTCCTCTTCTGGTTCTCCACGCCCTTGGCCATGTTGAAGCGTGTTTGCGATCCGTTGGACTCTAGCAAAGGTTTAGTGGCTTGGGGCATGGCAGGTTGGAGGAATGCCTGCAAACAAAGAGATATCTCCCGCAACAACAAGCCGGTGGAGGAGGAGGAGGAGGAGGAGAAGTGGCCTAACTTATTAACGTTATTTCATATATCAACGCATCATAACCAAACCAGACTGGACGACTCGAACATCGTCTGGAATGCGGATGTCCAGCGTCATCACTGTCCACTAACGACCACCACTCGGCACCAAGCGAGGGAGAATGAGATTAAGTTGGGTTGCCAGATCGGCCTCGATCCGATCTGGCACTAAGCCGTAAATGGAAACCTGCACGTGAACACCGAGGCGCACACCACGCGACTCAGGCTGCGTATACTTCAGGTTGCAGCAGGTTTGGCGCGGAAAAGCGCGGAAAATCAGTCTTGGCAAAAACTTGCGAACATGCTACGGGGAGTAGCATGTTGCAGGTTGGATCATCCAGCAGGTTTACCACATTGGGCCTAGTTGTTCAAAGTTGTGCTGTGGCGTTGTGTAGGGCGTTCCGAACCTGCTGTACCTGCAACCTGCGCAGGCGAAGTATACGCAGCCTCACAACTCAATACTGCCCGTACACACAAACCACCACATCTCCCTCCCACCTCCACCCCAAACTACACCAACAAACCAACAATGAGCT
>Ga0058704_10001319_pt1 | contig 11687 bp, 14 predicted proteins | sample AgamicMgSfe_FD_71363 | JGI IMG/M metagenome (GOLD analysis project Ga0058704, IMG submission 71363) | Agave microbial communities from Guanajuato, Mexico - Mg.Sf.e | ecosystem: Host-associated > Plants > Phyllosphere > Phylloplane/Leaf | place: Guanajuato, Mexico | collected 2012-05-30
TGCTGCCGTCGACAATCACTATACCTTGCTTTACTGCAGTGCTATCGCAACCATAGACTGTCACGCAACATTGCCAGGCCAGCATTCTTCGTTGACATCGTACCCTAGTCCGCCCTGAAATTTGTAGAAACGATGAGCCTGCCATTGGGGTCCTTTCTAGGCGACGAGATTGGCCAATATCTTGCCTGATCTTTCTCACTTCGCGATGCAATCGGACTGTTAACCTCGCTGTCGCCTGCTCAGCCTAGTAGGCCTCGGCGGCGATATGGTTACACTCGCGGAACCTACCTTCCGATGGACATGTGGGAACGACAGGGACTAGTCCGCGACGTTCTCTTCGTCGTCAGGTGCTGGCTTATGGTGAAGTGACAGCTCGCCCGACCTGTGTCCTGCTTGGTCCGCCTCCGTCTGTAGCGAAGGCGTAGCGACCGGCGTCTCCCCGAGCTCGTCCGACGGTACTAGCCTCATCACTCACTGGTGGACGCGCTGCTGCCAGGCTCCAATCCGCTCGTCGCAAAAGCCTGTACTTCTCGACTCGTCCCTCATCCCGGCCAAAGGCCGTAGCGGCTTGGTTCAGCTGCTCAGCGGTATCCCAGCGCTCCATACGCTCCTGTAGGTCTGGAGTACGCCACGATAGAGACTTAGAAGATCGTTCATCCTCAGCAGAACGGTGTCCAGTAGCTCGAGAGTTTGGTCATTAGGCTTGTGATACGCGTCGCCGATATCGATTTTAGCACCTTATCTCCGTCAATGCCGCCATCCCATGCACATGCAGTGGTTTCTGCCTCGCCAGGAGCTTCTTCTGCGGTTAGCTGTTGGTGGGTATTCTCACTTGTCGTAGTGTTCTCGCTCATAAGACATCCGGACGAAGGACGTGAAGTCTGCAAATGCGTTTTACTTCGGGAAAGTGCGACTGGGTAGCTTTTCAGAAAACGGAAGGTGCATCTAGACGTCACTCGCTTACCGCGACAGCAAACGGAGATTCCAGACGTCACCTCATGCAACGATATGAGAATGTCCAGCTTTTTGAGTATGTGCTGCCTCTGATGAACCCTCTCAACCTGTTTGCAAGCTGATGACTTCTCTGTTAGGCGACATACATCGACAGCTACAGCGCTACTCGGTGAATACCACAGGATGTCACCGGAAGATGCAGCTCTGCCATCACCAGCCAGCCGTACGAGCATCCCGTCTAGTTATAGTATCGAATGCTACAGAGGGAAACTCCCCATGCCGGCCCCGATGTGAGCAGCGAGTGCATAGTTATCAAGATATAGATATCTCTTTCAGCATCCAAAACACCAGACTTCAATGCAAGACGATCAGCGAATCATTACGCCGTACCGTCGGCATCTTCTGCTTACTGGTTTTGCGCGCTGTACACGTTACTTCGCAACCATCACAGACACCTTCATATCACAGCTTGACACCAGCATCCATGCCATTGGCTGGCATGCGTTGCGATCCACGAGATACCACTATTTTAAACGCTCTGTGCTACAGCCGGCAAAGCCTCAGCCCTACCAACCTGGGCTTTCCCGTCTCCGCTGCGTTCGTGCGAGAGCAACCAACTTTCCAGTCTACGAGATGCAGCTACTCTTTCTGCTGTATGTCGTGCCCGTCGAGCCTTGTTGTCGCTTTCTCCTTTCAGCTTCTCTTAATCGTGATTTGCCAATGTGGTATCCAACCAAGTTCTCCTCATTTGACAGCGCGTCGGCCCGTGACCCTTTTCTTTGCCGCACCTGGACCCTTGACAATGTTCCCTCAACATCGGAACGAACCCCTTTGAAGATTCACACCACCTTTACCACGCCTGCTGCGAACTTCCTACTTGTCCTTCTGTCGCAGACCAATCTTGTTCCCTTCCGTCACTCCTTTCTCAAAGTTCTCGACAGGCATTAGTAGAGTTCGTCTGGGGTTACGTTGCATCGAGGCGCACGCGACCGTCCCGCACTTGCCTACAATCGCATCCTCGAAAGACTGTTTCTCAAACTACCTTCCTCGCAACAAACATACTATCCTCGAACAACCAGGACGACGACGAACATGGCGCAACCAGATTGGCTCCAAGTCGGCCTACCGTCCCTTGAACATCCGTTCGGGGTGCATTTATGGCCCTTGTTCTCGAAAGCATGGGCTATGATCATGGGTTACAAGGCCGAACAATTCCGCTTCACACCCGGACAGACGCCCATATCCACCCTGACAGAGACATGTGTGGGTCTCGTGCTATATTACACCATCATCTTCGGTGGTAGAGAGCTCATGAAGGACCGCGCACCAATGAAACTGAACGGCCTGTTCAAGATCCACAACTTCTACTTGACTGCAATAAGCGGGACACTATTGGCGCTGTTCATCGAGCAGCAGCTTCACAAAGTTGTCAAACATGGCGTATTCTACTCTGTCTGCGCATACGAAGGCGGTTGGACGCCAGAGTTGGTGACCCTCTACTACGTTCGTCTACTCGCACCTCACCTGCAAGCGCCTCTATACTGATATGGCATAGCTTAACTACCTCACCAAATACCTCGAACTGATCGACACCGTCTTCCTCGTCCTCAAAAAGAAGCCTCTCACATTCCTCCATACCTACCACCACGGCGCGACCGCCTTGCTCTGCTACACCCAGCTCGTTGGCCACACCTCAGTCTCATGGCTCGTCATCGGCCTCAACCTCATGGTCCATGTCGTCATGTACTGGTACTACTTCCAATCGGCGCGCGGCATCCGCATCTGGTGGAAGAAGTACATCACCATGCTGCAAATCATCCAATTCGTCGTTGACCTGGGCTTCGTCTACTTCTGCTCTTACACTTACTTCTCCGCGAGCTACTTCCCGTGGCTCCCGACTGCCGGCATTTGCGCTGGTGAGGAGTTCGCCGCCTTTGCAGGCATGGGTATACTCAGCAGTTACTTGGTGTTGTTCATTGGATTCTACATCTCAACTTACAAGAAGCCGGTCAAGAAGGGTAGGGGCCGCGCGACGAGCGCTCTTGTAGAGATGAAGGATGAGCAGGTTCCGGACGTCAAGGCTGTGCGGAGACGGCTGTCGAGTGGTGCGCAGAACCCGATTGGTATGCCGCAGGGAACCAGCACCGGTAAGGAGAACGGCACGCCCAATGGAAGGGTCTCGCGGTCAAGGAAGGCTTAGGAGGTCCACGATCTGCGGGCATTTGAGCGTGCGACGAGTGAGGAGAAAATCAGGAAGGAGATGCATGAGCAGGGTATACTCGACTGGGAGCCGGAAGAGCATTTGGTGGAGATGGAGTCGGGCGCGGAGACGGTGCGGGTGTATAAGGTTCCGGGAAGCTTTCTGTGAATACACCAAGGACGGTATGGGCCTGGAGAGCATGGACATACAGCAACGGCAGCAGGTTGGGCAAGCGATAGGCGCAATTGGGCGGCGGAGTTGGTCCTAGGTACGGACATGTACGATTAGGGTTGCGTATCTTGGCGCGAAGCTGTGTACTTAAGCTTAAGATGAGCACCGTGAAATCGCATAATGTATTCGTAAAACCGAGGCGCGCGTATCACCTTTAAATGACAACAAGACTTTGTGCGTATCCCATCTTGAACAGGGTAGGCACTGCGTCCTGCGCCGACTGTACGGACTACGCTCCCTTGGAGCTTGGATATTCGTTTCTTGGCTTTAACCAAGGACAACATAGATATTCTTCCTGATATCAAACGCCGGCACCTCTGATACTTACTCGGACCGGAAAGCGTCTCCCGGGTGTTAGCTACTACCTTTGAACAACGACCGGACCTGTGGAAACGGGCGCTTTGCGCGCAAGTTCGCTTCCAGGTGGCCTCAATCCACTCCGGTTGACCCGGATACGGTTTCTTGCCCATGCGGTTGCCAACGGGCCAGTACCTGGCAACGATGTACGTCTTACCGGACTTTCCTCGCGCAGCTGCGATGCCGATGTGTGTGTTGCTGCTCCAGACCATCTTACAGGCCATGTCAGTCACTACCCGCTTGCCCTGCTGAAAAGGGTCAAGCTGACCGGCGACGGCGTCACGTACCTCAGTATAATGCGCAAACAAATAGCTATCCTTTCTCGTGAAGCGAGCATCCAGTGGCCAGTCAACTTTCTCCCTTGCTCACTTCTTGCTGGCATAGCTCATCGGCTCCTTCTTGCCGGCCTTGACGATGGCGACGTTCTCGCCTTCTCCGTTTGGACCTGTCCAGTACACTTCTTGCAGATCACCGGAGTCGACAGTGGCGAAGTAATCAGCTTGTTGTTGGGCATGAGTGGTAAGTCCGTTATCGAGTGTCAGGTCTAGGATTGACAGTGCGGAGCGGGCTGGCACACGTCAGCATCTTGACTCGAGCTTGAGGGTTACGGCAGTGTGTATGCCTTGGTTATGAAGGTCGACGGCTGCATGGCGATCTTCGTCAACCCCGATGTGGTGGGCTTCTGCGTGGTTGCCAAAGAGCATAGTGGTTTGTGAACGTGAGTGCAGCGTTGTACAAGAGGAACGCAGGTTGAATTGGAGATCACGGAGTGTGATAGAGTGAGAGTTGAAGAATACTGAGCCCCTCTGCGGCGTTCACGAGTGCTAACAGGTCACGAAGGACGTATCGTGATGATAGTGACCAAACAAAACTTCGCCACCGAAACGGTGTCTAGCCACACCACCGCCTTGCGCTCTTGAACAACCGAATCCATGGCCCACACTCACCCCATTCCTTCGCCTGCTCTGCCGGAACATAGCTGCCAACCTCCTTCAGTATCGTGCGCTCTGGATGCGGCATCAAAGCCAAGACCCTTCCATCAGGCGTCCTAACACCCGTGATACCCAGCGGGCTGCCGTTAGGGTTGTACGGGTATTTCTCCGTGTGCTTCAAGTTATTATCCGTATAACTCATTGAGACCAGCCCCTGATCTATCAGTGACTGCGGCGAAGAGCCTCCCGTCGGCGAGAACGTTGCTTGACCTTCTCCATGCGCGGTCACAATGGGCAGGTAGGAGCCGTGCATACCGTGCAAGAAGACGCTCGGTGGGTGCGACGGCGGATCGCTTACTTCGACCATGCAGACTCGAGCTTCGTACTGCTCGCTAATGTTGCGCTCGAATGTAGGCCAGGACTCAGCGCCAGGTATGATCTCAGTCAGTCGCGAGAGAAACTGGCAGCCATTGCAGACACCAAGCGTGAAGGTATCCTTGCGCTCGAAGAACGCCTTGAAGTCGTTCCGGGTGCCTTCATGAAGTAGCACGCTCTTTGACCACCCTTGACCGGCACCGAGGACGTCGCCATAGCTGAAGCCGCCGCAGGCTGCGAGACCGACGACTGAAGCAAGCGAGAAGCGACCAGAAAGAACATCGGTCATATGGACATCGATTGGCGCGAAGCCTGCCGAAGCGAAGGCAAACGCCATCTCTGCCTGACCGTTCACACCTTGCTCGCGAAGTATCGCCACCTTTGGCTTCTGCCGGATCTGCGAGGTGAAGGTGGTAGCATAGCTCATAATGTTCTCTTGTGGCTTGAACGTCAGCTTGTACTGCAAGCCAGGATTCTGGTCCTCATTAATATTTTCCTTCTCTGCATCCGCACAGTCTGGGTTGTCTCGCAATCTCTGCATCGCCCACGACGTGTGCGACCACTTTTGCTGTAAGTCTTTCCGTGAAGCTCGGTAGACGCAATCTGTACCGTAGTACATAGACAGGTTCTGTTTTGGTTGCTTCGGGATCGCAGCGATCAGGATCGGTTTAAGCGGAGCGAAGACGCCTCGGAACTGATTCTCGTGCTTCTTGCGGATCTGGAAGACGGCGCCGAGCTCTTCGTTGAACAGCGTCTCAACAAGGTCCTGGGTCCTGCCGGATTTGGTAATGTTATCGAGCATGACATCCAGCCCGCAGCGTCCAGCGAATATCATCTCCACAAGCGTGGTGAACAGCCCACCATCGGACCGGTCATGGTAAGCAAGCACGATGTCTGTTTCGTGCAGTTGTTCGATAGCATGGTAGAAGTCCTTGATCAGATCGACATCGCGGACGTCAGGTGCTTCGTTACCGATCTGTCCGAACACCTGGGCGAGCGCGGAGCCACCCATCGCTTTCTTATCAACCGCCAAGTCAATGTACATTAGCACCGTCTCGCCGACCTCTTCGGGTCTTCGGAGAGCTGGTGTCCATGTGCTGCTTATATCATTGATAGGGGCAAAAGCAGTAACAACAAGAGAAAGCGGTGCTGTCACTTCCTTGTCGTCCCACTTCGTCTTCATTGACATGGAGTCTTTACCGACGGGGATGCTGATGCCCAGTTGAGGACATAGCTCCATACCAATGGCCTCTACCGCCTGGTACAGCGCAGCGCCTTCGCCTGAGTGTCCACTTGCTGCCATCCAATTGGCAGATAATCTGATGCGATTGAGCCTGTTATCAACGCTAGCAGCTGCGATATTCAATAGCGACTCAGCCACCGCCATACGTGCTGAAGCAGCAGCAGAGATCAGTGCAAGTGTAGGCTTCTCGCCCATAGCCATAGCTTCACCCGTCTTGATGCCAGACGTGAGCGATGTTGCAGTGACCGAGACATCAGCGACGGGCGTCTGCCAGGGCCCAACCATCTGATCTCGCACAGTCAGCCCACCGACTGTGCGGTCAGCTATCGTAATGAGGAAGGACTTTGAGCCAACAGACGGCAGAGCAAGCACCCTGTCAACAGCGTTGCCGAGTACAGCTTGTGATGCCACCTTCGGCAGATAGGTAGAGAGACTGTTATCAAATGCTGGTAGCTTAAGCAAGCGTGAGTCGACAGTCCGATGCATCTTCGGCGGCTTGCCGAAAAGTATCGGCATTGGCAGATCAATCGGAGTTGGTTCATCTTGCGAGTCTCGGTCCATGAGTATGAGACGCTTCTCCTTCTGCGCTGTGCCAACCACAGAGTAGCCACATCGTTCACGCTTCGCGATCCTTGTGAATATCCCAAGTTTATCCGGAGCGATGGCCAAGACATAGCGTTCTTGCGCCTCACAGCACCAGATTTGTAACGGGCTAAGACTCTTGTCGGCATTATCAATCTCCCGTAGTTCGAAGTGCGCACCATAGCCAGCATCTTCCACCAGCTCTGGCAAAGCATTCGACAAGCCGCCGGCCCCAACGTCATGTATAAGCTGGATCGGGCTTTGCGGGCCGAGCGAAGTGCAAGTGTTGATGACTTCTTGTGCGCGCCGCTGGACTTCTGCATTGCCTCTTTGCACACTCGCGAAGTCAAGGTCGACGCTGCCTTCGCCAGATTGTATGCTCGATGCTGCGCCACCTCCCAGTCCAATAAGCATAGCCGGTCCGCCCAGCACGATGAGATGCGCGCCTGCACTGACAGACCCTTTCTCTTTCAGTGCGTGCTGTGGCCTGACCGTGCCAACACCGCCCGCGAGCATGATAGGCTTGTGATAGCCGCGGATCTCACTTTTGCCATCTTCTAACGGGACATTCATAGTCAAGGTGCGGAAGTATCCAATCGTACAAGGCCTGCCAAATTCATTGTTGAAAGCTGCACTACCGATCGGCGCCTCAAGCATGATGTCGAGACTACTTGCCAGGTGCACCGGTTTGCCAACATCCAGCTCCCACGGCTGCCGATGGCCAGGTATTAGCAAGTCTGAGACGGTGAATCCTGCAAGTCCAGCCTTCGGCTTTGATCCTCTGCCCACTGCACCTTCGTCTCTAATCTCGCCACCCGAGCCCGTCGCTGCTCCGGGGTACGGTGAGACAGCTGTTGGATGGTTGTGCGTCTCTACCTTCGCCAAATAGTGCACAGTCTCTTTCGTCTGCCGCCACTCTCCTGTCGCATTGTCTGGTGCCCACATCGTCCCTTCGTAACCCTGAAGCACAGCAGCGTTATCACTGTAGGCGCTTATGACATGCTTCGGATGCGCATTGTGCGTATTGCGGATCATCGAAAACAAACTGCGAGCCTTCTTCTCGCCGTCAATCGTCCAATCAGCATTGAACTGCTTATGTCTGCAGTGCTCTGAATTGACTTGAGCGAACATGAAGAGCTCCACGTCCGTAGGGTCGCGCTTCAATTGATTGGTATATGCATCGATCAGATAATCTATTTCGGACTCATCGAGCGCAAGTCCAAGTGTGCGGTTCGCCTCTTTGAGTGCATCCCTTGGATCTGAACTACCTTCAAGTAGTTGCACTCTTTGCAAAGGCGCAGGCGGCAACTGCGCAAACATCGAGTCTAGATTGGGTGAATTTACGCTTATGCTCTCGGTCATCCGATCATGCAACGCATCCGCATTCGGTATGCTACCATCCGTAGGCGGCTGGTCGAAAGTGGCAGCGAAAACAATGCCGCGCTCGATGCGTTTGACCGCCTGCGCCATCCCGCAGACATGTGCGATACTTGTGGCCTTCGAACTCCATGGCGAGATTGTCCCTGGCCTGGGAGAGACGTACAACAATCGTATCGACGGATCCTCTGGCGGCACGCCGTTGATGATGGCTTTCAGCGAAGCAGAGTACAGCGGGTCCGTTGATGGCGGGAACGAGCCATACTCAAGGAGTTGGTCCAAGACAGAGATCTGCTCGTCCAGAAGTGTACGGTATGACGCGACGTAGTGTACCCATATCGCTTGGAGATCTTTCGCACCGATAGCGGTTGCAAGGCGTTTCAACCGGAAGTCAGAGAAAGCTGACGAACCCGGAAAAGCTCGGTAAGCGTCTTGCGAGCCGTTCATTGTGGGAATGTACCTCACGCCGATGGCAGCGACGCTAAGGATGACTTTACATTGTGAGCTGTTGAATCTCGAGTGTAAAGTTTAGAAGAATTTCTGGCAGCTAGGTGGTCTCTATTGGCTCGCTTAGAGCGGACGCTAACGGACGTTGAATCACATTCACCATCCACGTTGACATCCACGTTCATAGAACAGAGGGATCTTTACTGCACTTGGATCACAGCCTACACGTCGAACACGTGAGCACTTTTTCATGGTATCGTAGCAGATTCTTTCGGTGTTGTTCGGCACCTCGTGCTCATTCGTCGCCCGTCTCGCTGAGATCCTCATCCTCATCAAGGTCCATGCCTCTATCCTCACCATCGATTTCTTCTCGAACGTTATCATCTTCTGGCATGTCAGACTCTGCCACCGTCACCTCTTGGCGTGGACTATCGAGGCCCTTCGCCTTCCGTAGGTGAGCGTACCCTGGAGCGAAGTTCCCAATGTCCCTTGCCAACTGCAGCGCGTGCTTGCTCCGGAAGCTCAACTTAGACACTTTGACCTTCTCACCAGTCATGTCATCCGGCAATTTGCTCGCCAGCTCCTTGTAATCATCTTCTGGAGGTACTTGGCCAGCGAGAAGACATCTCACTTTGTCGCGCATAATGATACGAGCCTTAGATAGCGTGCCGTTGTGATACCAGCCCCATTGAAAATCGTCGCACTCTGTTCTGATATTGTCCGTACGCAGGATACCGTAGAGTACTGGATCGGTGATGTCGCAGACCTGCCACATCTTGCCATGTTCTTTCGTGACCGTGGTGCCGTCGAAGATGTGGCGTTGCCGAAGTTCTTCAGCGGTCCCCTTATCAACGTCCGTTTGAGTGGTTGCAGCTGGTATGATGCTACCTGCCATGGTTTGGCGATCAAGCTTTAGCATGAAAGTCTGGTAGAAGCGGTACTTCGGGTCCAAGCGCGGATCGATTCCATATTTGATAAGGACGTCCCTCCACGGACCGGCGCCGAAGCTGTAGCCGACCCACGGACAAGCATTGGCGAATGTGTCGATCGTGAGCTCTGGAAGTGTGGCTGTAGCTACACGACGCGTGATCAAGGGCCGTTTGTCGAGTAACTCGCGAAGTTGGTCCACAACTTTGCGGTAAGCCTCGCTGAGCTTCTCGATGTTATAGCCTAATGGTGGGCCTCGAGGAACCTCTCTGGCGTCTGCAGCGAGCGGCTGGTTTTTGGGGATGGCGCGTCCTAGTGGTAAGTCGGTAACTTGTTGGTACTCGTACTTGTATGGCTGATTCATAGGAACCAAGCTTGGCGGGAGTGGAAAAGCCGTAGCATCTCTTGCACCAGGCCTGAGGTCGACTTTGAACCTCTTCAATGCGTCGTAGCTAGGCTTCATAGCATGGTTCCTCAGCTCTGTCATGATGGGTACGTCGGTCGTGTACATCTGGAAGTCTGGCTGGCTGCGGAACTTATGCGTCTCCTCGATCATGCCGACAGGTGTGATGCTGTATGACTCTTTGTTGTCTTGTAAGCGTCGCAGCAACTGTGGCGCCTTGATACTGTTGCTGGGTGCCTCTGAAGGCGATGCTGGCATGAAGGGCTCATCGGATCCTCGCTTGCGTTTGCGTCCGGTCCATTTGGGCACGGTGACCTTGATGAGCACATTGCCAGTATTGACGCCGTTAGACGCGAGTTTCTTCGCCAGAGGATCATCAGGCCTCAGCGAGACACCTGCGACTGGTTCAGATAGTATATTGGTCTTGCCGCCAATTTTCGCGAACTTGTCGCCTACTCGATGCTCGAGTACCTTGACCGGGTCAGCCTACTGTAGTAGGGACGCTCCGAACGTTATAATCTCCTTCACTTACGTGCTTGAGCTGCGCTTCACCACCAAGAGATTTGAAGCCACTATCGAAGTTCTTGACAATGCATGGATGCTCAATACTTACGATCCTCTGCTGAGGCACGCTGTGAACAGGAGCGGTGACGTTGGCAGGAATGCCGCCACTTTGCATAATCCCAGCCTCTGCCATCTCGCCGCACGAAGATTGCTTACTTACAATGTGCTTCGCGCGCGGCTGTTATTTTGTGAACAACCTGGGATCTAATACCAAGCCCATCTGCATGAGGCTGTGAAAGGCAGCGAGAGGCGGAGATTGGTCAAGCGGGGCGCTCTTGGCAGTTCGTGCCGTCTCCTTCATCACAACATCCAACATCCGCAGACAAGCACAACCTATACGACACTCGATGACTGACAGTCACTGATCCTGGTCCTTGGACACGTTGAAAGCTACGCCTACCCTACCAACTTCGAGGCTTTCACTGCGCTTCGCGCGGCCTCTCTAGCCAAGGCTGATCCCTTCGACCCTGCTCGACCCGCTCCTCCCTAACGACACCACATCTGCGAAAGCGACCTCAATGCTGCTCCAATCAGATTAGACACGCTCGGAAACAACAAATTCGTGAAAGGGACAGACGCAGAGCGAAGACAAGAGACGAGTGCACCACACACCGGGAAGTTGTTCCCTTGCAGGGCGGCATTGGCTCGCTCTACCATTCATTCCATTAGCGGCAACCCACAATGAAAGGCTTCAGGCAACGAGTGGTATGTACATTCGGCCTCACGAGGCGACAAGCGCGGTCTGTTAATGGTCGCGTTCTAACAGCACGAACAGCTCTCGCGAGCGAAGGACCGAGAGGGCGGCAAGCTCTCTAAGAAGAAAGATTCCAGTTCTGGCACAGCCTCGCCTCATGGCGGCTCGTCAAGTCAATCGCCTGCGGGCTCGGCATCAGCCACGCCCACCTCTTCCACATCCAACCTTGTAGACGCGCGAAACAAGCCATTGCCAGGTCCAGATGGCCCAACCCAGCCGGGTCCCGGCGCACCACCAGCCGGCGCGCCGCAGATCAACATGGGCTTTGGCGGTGGTCAGGGTCAAGGAGGTTATCAGCAGCAGGGTACAGGCGGACAAGGCTCGAGCGGCGGGCCACAGCA
>Ga0058704_10001322_pt1 | contig 11667 bp, 13 predicted proteins | sample AgamicMgSfe_FD_71363 | JGI IMG/M metagenome (GOLD analysis project Ga0058704, IMG submission 71363) | Agave microbial communities from Guanajuato, Mexico - Mg.Sf.e | ecosystem: Host-associated > Plants > Phyllosphere > Phylloplane/Leaf | place: Guanajuato, Mexico | collected 2012-05-30
GTGTAGCAGTGTCATAGGAACAACGAGGACCGATAGTGATGTAGAGGAAGTGTCACACATGGAGCACCTTCAGATACGCTTCTAACAATAATCCAATGTTTCCGTAGTGCCGAGTGTAATCAATCGCCTCCCACATGCAGGCTCGATGCACTGCGGGGCCTGGATTGAGGGCCAGTGGGCACCATCCTGGCCGTGGCGTAGGTCAAGCTTCGCGTGCTAACCAAAGACGGCTAATTATGCTCAAAGTCGCTCTTGGAACTCACGGCTCTTTGAACGTCGCCCGTTCGTTCGTAGTCACCGGCAGCGCGCCATGGCCCACCGAAGCTGCAGGTGCATCGCTGCAGGCCGTCCGTGGCTTCGAGATTGCTCTCTCTTACTTGTAGGCGGGAAGGCAGTGCCGAGAAATGTGCTCACATGCCCTGACGCTTCACGCATCAGCCCAGACTTGACATTTTCTTGAGTGTCGCAAGATCCTACTCACTCACTTAACTCGTATACACTGCAACACGAAATCAACGCCCCCAGGTTATGCGTTCATGCTGAAGCGTCTTTACTTGCGCAATCGGAACCAGCGAACGTGCAACCCCCATAACGTACCAAGGACTCTTAAGCGATCATCTCCCCAGTACCGAGTTAGCAGTCTGGAACTCAGTACCTAGTCTTCGATATCTAATCACCCCACACAACCCAGACGTACGCTTTTCTGAACCTCATCGTCAGAAACATTCTCATCGATTACGCGCACACACACCCAGCTTGGCACCATGGTCGCTCACGAGGGTCACGAAACGGCTACTAGTTCGATGGATATGGGCGGCATGGATATGGGTACTTCGTCACATGGCAGCATGGCAATGGCTTTCTTCACGGCGACGAACACTCCGCTATACTCCGAAGCATGGACCCCTACGACTGCTGGTCAATACGCTGGGACATGCATCTTCCTTATCTTCCTCTCCATCCTCCTCCGTGCAGTCTTTACAGCGAAAACCTTGCTTGAGGTCAGAGCAGTTAAGAGCGCCTTGAAGCGACGATATGTTGTCGTTGCTGGCGAAAGAGCGGTTATCGAGAAAGCTACGGATGACGCCAACTCGATGACTGGTATTCTTACAACAAATGGTGTCCAGGAAGATGTGCGGGTTGTCTCGGCGCCTGTATCTCATATTCAGCCATGGAGGTTCAGTGTCGATCTGCCTAGGGCACTCATAATGACGGTTGCGGCTGGTGTCGGATACCTCCTGTAAGTAATATGCATGCTTGTACATTGCCTTGGTCGAAGCTGACTCCTCAACAGCATGTTGGCAGTTATGACATATAATGTGGGATACTTTTTGTCTGTTTTGGCAGGTGCTTTTGTCGGCGAACTGGCATTTGGCAGATTCAACCAAGTTGCGGCCCATTAAGTTAGATTCTTAACCACACCTATGTATTCATAAGAAAACTTGTCATGACAAAGTTGCTTGTTCACATCAGCGCCTCAATTAATTCATGCTTCACGGAACCTTTCTTATCGCTCCGTGCTCGGCCAAACATTTTGACCCACGAAGTGCTAACGTTATCGCCAGGTCCACAAAGCTTGTTCCACACAAGATCCGAACATGCGATTCATGAACGTGTTATTCCCATGATTTTGATCTTCAAAGCCGGTGTAGAACCATAGTCCAGGCCTCAGAGTGTCACCGGAATTCTCATGGGTGGAATAGATCCATGTTCGACGCTAGTCGCTTCCGCCATAGAACCACTGCTTTGGTAATAAACTTGCTCAACCAGCGCGCCACAACATACCGTACCCTGATAACTTGCACATTAGCGAGTGCCGCCGCCGATGCAGAATATCACTCACTTACTGTTCTTTGCTTAGATCGTCGGCCTATTTGAAACGCAGGTTAAATGCATGTCGCCATCAGTGCTCACGCGCGAGGCACGCGGTTCACTGGACGGAATACACGGCATGGTAAGATGCGTTCCAACCTAAGCTGCAATAAATACGGCAGGAGTTCCCAGCGTTCGCTTGCTGTTCATTGTTGCATTCTTGACTTTCTCGCGCTTCTCTATACAAAGTCAACCGCGTCTTCCTCTCTACCTTGACATCAATACCTACATCTACCTCCGAACCGTAAACATGCTTTCCAATAGCATCCTCACACTCGCGTTCCTACCTCTTTCCCTCGCTCATTTTCAACTCAAGTTTCCTGCGGCGCGTGGGTTCACCGACGACACTGAGGGCAACTTCCCGTGCGGAGGTTTCAACGATGTTCAACAACAACGCACCGACTTCCCCATTGGCGGTGGCCCAATACAACTGCACATGGAGCATCCACAAACGAATGTTGCTGTGTACATGGCCATTGGCGATAACCCGGGGGATGGGTTTAGCATTGTCGCACAACAGCAGCTCCAGGTCTCAGGGCTTGGAGACTTTTGCTTAGGCTCGGTCGCCGTACCGGCAGGATTGAACGTTTCGGACGGCACCAAGGCCTCAATACAAGTCGTTACCAACAACCACGAGGCGGGTGGTCTATACCAGGTAAGCTTACTACTCATGGACTTCCCCGTTACAACAGAATCGCTAATGTCCATAGTGCGCGGACGTAACCTTGGTCAACAATGCCCAGATCAACTTCAGTGAAGACTGCAAGAACCAAACAGGCATGAGTGTTACCCAGGAGAACATTTCTGGAAACCCCAACGGAACATCATCAACAGACGCAAGCCCGAGCTCGGCGACCAGTGGAGGTGCAGCATCAGCCACACCGACCACCGGCGCAGCAACACAAGCGAAGGTTGCCTCGTGGGCTTTGGGTGCTGTTGGTCTGGCTGGAATGGCACTGCTCTAGATAGTGGCGTGTTGAGGTAGAAAGCTGTATACCAATATTGATTATTCCCTTCTGTGCCTTGCGTCATTCTACCATTAAGTGAAGCATGCATTTACGTGTCTCGAGAAACAGACAAGCATGTCATTTTGCGTAAATGCGCTGCGAGTGAGAATTGGCGCCCGTCGTGAGCTGACGGTCAGTCTTGAGATGCGAGCTTGATGGCGGCGTGTTGGCGTTCATGTGTGTGGAATGACACTCTGACGTTGCGGGGATCTGGAGCTTCCAACAAGCGAGGCATGCACACAATCGGCGCTTCCGTAGAGTTTCGCCGATGCCCGCAACAACTTCACCAGCAACACCACACTCCAAGTCTCGGCCACGATCCCGAATTTAGGTGCGTACCGATCCCGTATTCACCCTGAGCTCAAGCCCTCGCTCAAATCTGCGAAGAAACCGAACCCGACCGCTGACCCTCGACTTGCACAGCTCTCCCCACCTAGTCATCCTTCTTCCTCAACACCGCAAATATGGATCAAGCAAAGTTGGCGCGCATGCAAGCGTCAGTGCGCATTGGTATGTACGCCTATTCTGAGCTGGAATTGCCTTGGGCGGCAGGCAGTCATATCACTCGAGGTATCCATTGCTAACCTGTGCGTGTATAGGGTAAGCAAGCTTCTTGTCCTCTATTTTTGACAGCCCCGCACCACAAAATATCTTGACACCCCGAAACCACCACCACGACCACCAATCACTAGCGAATGGCATAGCAGGACTCAGATGGATATGAGGGATTCGAGGCTAACTCGATATATAGCGGCAAGGGTACTCCCCGCAGGAAGGTCAAGAAGGTCCACAGGGCCGCTGGTACCGACGACAAGAAGCTCCAGACCGCGTTGAAGAAGCTCAACGTCCAGCCCATCCAGGCCATTGAGGAGGTCAACATGTTCAAGAGCGACGGAAACGTCATCCACTTCTCGGCACCTAAGGGTACGTCATCCTAGAGCTCCGCACCGTGAGAAGGTTGAGAGGGGAGTTTGGACATACAGCAGACATGCTATTATCTAAACCCGCTCTTCCATCACCCACATTCGTAATACACCATATACTGACGCGCACATTTGTTTAGTCCACGCCTCAGTACCTGCCAACACCTTCGCCATCTACGGACACGGTGAGGACAAGGAGCTAACAGAGCTCGTCCCCGGCATCCTCAACCAGCTCGGCCCAGATTCGCTCGCATCGCTACGCAAACTTGCCGAGTCCTACCAGAGCATGCAGAAGGAGAAGGGTGAGGACGGCGAGAAGAAGGACGACGACGACGAGGACGATGATGACATCCCCGAACTTGTCGCTGGTGAGAACTTCGAGTCCAAGGCTGAGGTCGAGTAAGAAGTTACACAAAAAGTAGCTTGACAACGACTGGAAAGAGCCAGGGAGGAGTCATGTGCAATGACAGCCTACCGCATGTATATTGATATGGAGGACTTCATGGATGCAACGACCGTGACGGTCAGCAGTCGCGGTGGGTCTTGCATTCAGATACCGGACTGGCGTTATGTCTCGGAACAGATATGAATGAAAATCTTCTAGCACGCTCCCCATGTCATGACTGCGCACCAAACACAAGATGGGAGTCTACGCGCATTTGACTCTGCGAGTTTCCAAGGCCTACGACTGCGCACATGAATCGAATGTCGCGAATGAAGCTTTTCGAGATGGTAGTGCGACAAAGAGTCGTTGAAGATCCCACGAGTCAGCTGTAACTAATGTGTCAAGCCTCAGAGCTCGTGATTTGGGGTATAGGCGCCAGAAGGACGGAATACCCCCGCAATTGTTACGACTTCGTAAGCACAAATCTGTCTGCTGCCATAGTTTATACATCCGTATCATTGTCAGCAAGGGTTCGGCAACAATGGGTTCCGTGGTTAGGCGTAAAACAGCTAGTACGCGATCCCTAGCTTCCTTTTCCCAAGCCTCCAACATCTCACAATTGGAATAAGCAGCGTGGCCATGGTTGCGATTCATAAGCCCAAGCATAAGCAACGTCCAATGTCGGCTAAAATACTGATAAGGAAACTTTGAGAACTATTTATGAAGGGCTAACAACACGCTTACTATAATGAAACGTCTCAGTCACTCGATTCAGCCTCGACTTGACGATTCGGCGGCTCCCCACCTACGGCGTCCCTCAGGCTTGAAGCGCGCCTAAAGTTTATCATCGACGCGTCTCCCAAACGTTTTCTTTTTGCGACGTGTTTGTTTCGCTCATAATCTTTTCTTCACTCAGTATACTCATTTCAAGCGCATCTTTAATCGTCATTCAATATGAGCACCGAAACTATCCTTATCCTCGGGGGTTCCTTCGCAGGAATCAGCGCCGCGCATTACGCCCTGAAGCATATCCTCCCGCAACTACCGAAGAAGGACGGAGTGACCTACAATGTTACACTCGTCAACCCCTCTAAAGATTTTTGGTGGCGCATCGCAGCACCTAGAGAGAGCGTTTCTAAGCAGATGATGCCTTCAGAGAAGACATTCTATCCAATCGAACCCGCTTTCACCTACGCATTCCCAAAATTCAAGTTCGTCCAGGGGACCGCTACACACGTCGACCCCACCAGCCAGACGGTTGGTGTTGAAACCGCGTCAGGCGAGCAACAAAACATCGAGTACGCCGCGCTTGTAATAGCAACTGGATTCACTACACCAAGCCCTCTGTTTACACAAGCTACCGATCGCGAGGCCCTCGAGAAAGTACACACGGCCTTTCAGGAGGGCCTGAAGAGCGCGAAGACAGTAGTAATTGGCGGTGGTGGCCCTGTGGGTGTCGAAACTGCTGGAGAGGTTGCTGAGATTTTGAACGGTCGACCTGGTTTCATGGCGTCTGCGCCCAAGAACCCGAAAGCAAAGGTCACTCTTGTCTGCGGTGACAAGAAGCTTTTGCCTCTCCTCCGCCCAGCTATTGGACAAACTGCCGAGCAGTTCCTGAAGCGACTGGGATGCGATGTCACTTATAATACCAGGGTTGTTGCGTCGACCAAAGCGGGCGAAGAAGAAGGCGCGAAGACGAGGGTGGAGCTTAGCAACGGCGAAACGGTAGAAGCGGATATTTACATTGATGCAACTGGCTCTCGGCCGAACACTGGCTTCCTTCCCAAGGAGTGGCTCGACACGCGCAATCGCGTAGCCTGCAACGACAAGACCCTCCGCGTCGAACACGAATCCGCCGGTCCGCGTGTCTACGTCGTCGGCGACGCAGGGTCATACACCCGTGGAGGAGTCATGGACATGTCCGATGCTGTGCCTGCTGCCATGACCAACCTCAAGAACGACCTTCTTGCCCACTTGACCGGGGAGCCTCACAAGGGCGATCGTCACTACACAGCGAACCTGAAGGAGCAGCAGATCTGCCCCATCGGGACCCAGAAGGGTGTGGGCGCATTCAATGGATTTAGGGTACCCAGCCAGATGGTATGGATGATCAAGGGTAGGGATTACATGATCAGCCAGCTTGCTGAGGGCACGTTGAGGGGCGATCAGTTCAAGAAAGAGGGAAAATGGACGCCTGTACAGCAGGTCGGTAAGGCTGGACTCAGTTCAGGATAGATTCGAAGCTTCACGAAGCTACAACTGCGAGGAGACTGGACAGATTGATCACAGAGATCGGATGTAGCTAGTGTTTGTGTTTGCATGTCGCGTTTCACTCACAGCGTATGGGAATACCCCGGGGCATAGCGCGTGGGTTATATAGTCTTAAATTTTTATCAAGTGGGATTGATTGCTATGATGGCCCAACATGGATGTTTGATCAATGTGACAATCAGGTTATGCTTAAGATCTCCAGGCCCCACCCATTAAGCTTAACCTTAGCGCGTCATAGCTCAGAGCTCCAAAATTTCCCAGCGTCAACACAGGTGCTAACGACTCGCGCCTCGAATATCCCACCCACACTCAAGTGCAAACTATCGTGCAGTACTCTCGCCATGGCCACCACAACCCAATCCTCCCCAGCGCTCACATTCCCTCGCCCAATCTTCGCCGCTGTCTCCCCGCACCCGTTTCTCCAAGCGCATCTCTCCGCTGAGAAGAAGAAGCCAATTCGCGCCAACGGCCGCACCGCAAACGAATTTCGCACACCAGGTATCAACACCGGGAGTTTAACTCACTGCAACGGCAGTGCGGTCGTGCGACTCGGAAACACAAGTGTGGTGTGCGGAGTGCGCGCGGAGATCTTGAAAGAAGAGGACATACCAGGTACCTACAAGTACCCAGGTCAGAATGCAGACGACGAAGACGACGGGGATGATGAGGAAGTGGAAGAGCTGAGGCTCTTGGTCCCAAACGTGGAACTATCTACAGGAAGCACGCCCTCTCACATCCCCGGCAATGCACCGTCCACATATGCGCAAACACTTATAACCCGCATACGCTCTCTCCTCAACTCAACACACCTTCTTCGCGCCTCAGACCTCCGCATACTATATAAGCCATCAACAAATCCCGAAGATCCAGACACGGAGGCCGAGACACAACTGAAAGGCTACTGGGTCCTCTACCTCGATGTCTTCTTCATCAGCATTGATGGCAACGCATTCGATGCTGCGTGGATATCTATACTTGCCGCACTCCGCGATACACTTCTTCCACACGCTTACTACGACGAAGAGTACGAGGGAATACTATGCTCGGACGAACCAAATGAGGCGCATCAGCTTCAGCTACGTGGTCTACCAATACCCAGCACATTCGCAGTGTTCGAAGGCAGGAGAGAAGAGGAAGACGAAGCAGTAGACTTTGTACTCAGTGATCCGGATGCGTTTGAGGAGGGCGTATGCAGAGAAACGGTCAGTGTGATGGTGGATTGCGCTGGCGGAAACAAGGGTACAAAAGACTTGGTCATCAGGCGAGTGGAGAAGAGCGGTGGGGGTGTTGTGGGGAGAGAGACAATGGGAGCTCTGGTCAAGAGAAGCATCGATCGGTGGGGTGTTGTCGAAAGTGTGTTGAGTGGGAAAGCTTGAGCCACATGACATGCACTTGGCGCCCACCTAACATCGCGACGAATCTAAAATCCATCAGGCGAGTTCGAAAGAACATCATGAAACGCTGCTCATCTGCGTGACCGACTCAAGGTTGCCCCAACAAATAGGGCTTAGTTGGACCTACAGTCCAGACCGACATACGTCTCATCTGCGTCAAGCGGTTGTACATTTGATCAATCTCAATATGCACAGCTATGATAGAGACGACGATAAGGACGTCAATTAGATTGATGTCCATGTTTCTCGTCGATCAGATAGTTTACAGGCATGAAGTACAAATATATATTGTACGTGCGAATCGCCAGTACAACCATTCAGGCGTTGATACGCACAGAACCCAAGTTGATATGCAACAAATCTTCATTCACTCTATGGTTTGCGATTCATGGGCATCCGCCAAGTCGTCTTTCCACCTATGTTGCTCCTTCTCCTAGATACTGGGAATCTATTAGACCTTCCAGAAACAAAAGGCTCTGCTAATCAGACAAAACAAAGTTTTGTTCTTTTGCGGCACGCTGCCGCTCTGTTGTACCGGTCGCTTCGTCCCGTGGAAGCTCAACAATTGTGGTTCATTCACACCCACATATGTTAACACAAGCGCGAAATGTACGGAGCGCCTACTGGTAGTACAGGGATGCTCCACAGCGTATCACAGTACAAGTTTTTGCAGGCCTTCATTACGCGCCTTCCTTGTCAACGTCCTATTCATGGCGTTGAAACATCACACAGGGAACATTTGCGCGCGTACAGTGCTATCGAGAGATACTGTCCATCCTTAGGCACTACAATGCCGGCCCCATTCGAGACGAATCATGACGACAGCGAAGTTCCTCGACTCCACGTCTGGGCAGCAACACGTGGTATGTCGATCAAGTCTGGTCCAGACCACACGTCTTCTGCTATGAGTACTGTGCGTTTCACAAATAGTAGGGATGGTAATCTCCCTATCGATACCAGCCGTGTCTTGAGCTGTCGTTGAGACTTCAGACATCGGGCTAAATGGCAAAGGGTCCACGCTCCGACTACTGTGAACTTGTTGAATGGTGGCCGCTCTCTACCGGACGGAGACTTCTGCCAGGTACGCGCAGGAACACGTATCTTGCAGGCTTAGTCTTGAACTAGAGGAGAGCTGCATCGGTTCTCCTGGCTGCTAGACCCAGTCTGCAGGTCACCACAAACTTGTTATTCGACGCCACGCACATGCTGTGCCCAGGTACGGACTGTCATCTCTCACTGTGCCGTGCAGAGTGACGACGAGTTTGGAAAGTCCGTGTGCGGTTCTTATCGATTTACTTCCACATACAGGATATGACAGGTCGTCAAGATTACCACTGCCCTGGTTCATATCTAAAGACAGCAAGCGGTCCTTGCGAAAATCTCGTTTCCAGATGCCGGGGCGATCCTTTGGGTGACTCCCGTCGCGGCCCAGCGGTAAAAGTACACAGCTCCACTTTGGGTGGGTTCACTGTAAGAAAGCATCTTTGCCGGATTGTCCTCCTTATCAAAGCCCTTGTCTCGAAGCCTAAAAAGAAACTTTTGCAGCAAATCGAAGCGCGCGCGGACATTAATCTTAGGCAGGGGGAGTCAGCACCGTTTGAAGATCAGCCACCGATGCCTCGCCTCCGACGATCGTGACGCTAAGCGCCCCGAACACCGTCAGGAACGGGATGTGTGTTTCTGTCCTATCGATACGTTGACTACCGTCCAGACTCCGGGAAGCAAACAATGGGCGTCGCGTGAACCGTATATCGGCTTGTTTCAGACAGCGACGGCGTACTGCAAGCCTCGCTGCAGATTGAAGGCATTTGGGCGTCACTGCTAAGTATTTTTGTGACTCGCGGAGTGGGATCCTCTTATCCTACCCCTGACGCCCGCGCCGCCCACGAACTGCGCGCGGCTCCCCTGGCTTAGATCTCCACCTGGAAACAACGACGCACATACGCGAATCTAGTCACATAGTCAAACTTTTGGAAGCCTCAGCTAATCTCGTCCTAGAATGGGGCGCCTCAAGCGTGGACTGGCCACAGCAGGCTGCATGCAATCCCAGGTGCAGGTGGGTGTCGATGTATATTTACCCAGCACCCTGCCCGTCGTTTCTTGCTCTTGTCGCTTGCTCTCCCATCGCTCTCTTTGGCTTCCGGTACGGGAATACCATTCTTTCATTCTTTTGGCTCTTCATATACACTCCTTTGACATCAAGAGCATCTAGAGTCTGTGACTCGGTCCTTTCATTAACAAACAGCTCACTCTTTTCGCTGTCTTACAATTGAGATCCACTTACCATATACCCGAGCACTACCACTAAGCAGCCATGCGTTTCGATATCATCTCCCTCACGGCTGGCTTTGCCGCAACTGCCTCCGCTCAATGCGTTGGCAACTACTTCAGCTTCTACAACCGCGCTGGTAATGCCATGAGCTACCAGCGTCTCGACCCCGGTCTATTCCCCGGAACTGAGAGCCCTCATCTCCACTCTTTCGACGGAGGAAATGGACTCTCCAAGTCCATGGGCTTTGCTGATACCCAGGCCTCGGACTGCACCACTGCTCGTGTCAAAACCGACAAGTCCTTGTACTGGCGCCCTACTCTGTTCTTCACCAACGGAACCAAACTTTACCGCGTACCCGAGCTGTCCACCAAGATCTACTACAAGTACGGGGATGGCAACAACTGGGCAAACGTCACGGCGTACCCAGAGGACTTCAACATGATCGCTGGTAGCCCGCTCAAGCGTTCGGATGGCGACAACCCAGCCGGTGTTCGTTGGGGCTGCCACGAGCCTGACGGTGGCTCCACAGCCATCTTCGCCAATGGTTTTCCCAAGGGCTTCAGCACCTGCAAGTACGGCTTCGCGTCCGAAGTCACCTTCCCCTCCTGCTGGAACGGTGAGAAGATGGATCCCAAGAACCCCAATGCGCACATGGCCTACCCCAACGGCAACGCTGGCATCGGTATCGAGAACTGCCCAACCACTCACAGGGCTGCGCGCTTCCCGACTCTCTTCATCGAGTACTGGTGGGATGTTACCAGCTTTACATTTGGTCCTGATGAGGCTCCTTGGCTCTTGTCCAACGGTGACCCAACTGGCTACGGCTTCCACGGTGACTTTGTAAGTTCTTCTACACCCCTCTTATATGCCCTTACTAATATGACAATAGATGAACGGATGGGAGACCGGTGTCCTCGAGAAGGCTGTGAGTGAGAACGATGGCTGCAAGTGCGGTTGCGGATGCGGACAGGAAGAAATGGAACAGTGCTTCGGTTCCGAGAATGTCAACAAGGACAGCGACGAGTCCTGGGCAAGCTGCTCTGCCATGGAGGCATACGGCGGCGACGATGGAAGCGTCCTTGATGCTCTCCCTGGTTGCAACCCTATCCAGTCTGGCCCTGCTTCTGCTACCTCAGCATCTGGCCCAGGCTGCACTGCTGCACCTGCCCCTGCTGGCAACAGCACAGCAACTTATTCCGCAACCGTACGCCCTACTTCCATGGCTGCCGTCTCATCTGTATATGGGGCTGCCCCCTCCGGCGTCTACTCCGCGGTCCTACCCAACGTCTCTTCTGCAGTGTCGGTAGTCGGAGAGGCCGCAACTCCTCTCCCCATGAGCGCCTTCTCATCTTACAGCGCCGTGCTTCCTGATAAGCAGATTGGCAAGCCAACTGGCGGCTACAATGCTGCGCAGCCCACCCCGATTGCGTCTGAAGTTGCAGATGCTACTTCCTGCACGGGCGGAGCTGTTGTCACTGAGACGGTAAAGGCGACAATCACCGTCACCGTCGACGGACATGCCGCTATGAACACAGGCTCCTAC
>Ga0058704_10001323_pt1 | contig 11662 bp, 12 predicted proteins | sample AgamicMgSfe_FD_71363 | JGI IMG/M metagenome (GOLD analysis project Ga0058704, IMG submission 71363) | Agave microbial communities from Guanajuato, Mexico - Mg.Sf.e | ecosystem: Host-associated > Plants > Phyllosphere > Phylloplane/Leaf | place: Guanajuato, Mexico | collected 2012-05-30
GGTATAGTTGTCTTCGTCCACACAAGCGAATCCTGATCGATGAGTCCTGGGGCTGACGTTCTTGTTGTGCTGCAAAAGTGCTTGATGCGAGAGACCTCAATCGCCTCGGAAGAGCGCCGGATGGTGAGTGTAACACGTTGGATCCTTCCTCTTTCCTCTTGAACTCCGGGCAAGTCCAGTGGTGCTAACAGCAACAGTTCTCGTCTAGCATCTTTTCCCTCAGAGCCAACTGTTGCGCAACAGTGCCGACGCCTCCAATTGTCGCTCGGCGCCCCCGACTCTCCCAGTCAGGCGTCCGTAAGAACGGACCATAGCAGTTGCGTATAGGCACAACAATGCCTGACTTGCGGAAGCATCATATCCGTATCTGGAGCCAGGGAATGGCGGTGTAAAATCCCTGTGACTGGTGGAGTTGTGAGATGTATTGCTTGTCAAAGCTTTTGCAGATATGTGTCCATATTGGGATCGGGGCAGCACTCAGTTGCTTGTAACACGTATGGAGATTGTTGAGCATCAGAGGATAAGTTACCTTGAGTAGGTGAATATATGAATCTCATGCGCGAAGAGCTACAAATCGAAATAACTCGGGCGGGGTTTCTCATGTACAGTAGCCAATTTGACAGGTCCTAGTATTGGAGGACGAAAAGGTCCATCAGACCATGCGAAGCATCCTGTTCGTCGGTGAGATGACACACTGCAGGTCTTACCAAGCGACTGCGCTGTATACTGTTGACGCGACGATCGGCCAGGAATGTCGATTTCAGCAGGGGTGCAATGATACCAGCGTGGGCAACAATTGGGACGATGGCTCGAGGTGATCGGGCACCATGCTGATCGTCACGTCGAAAAGTATCGCTTGACCACGACCGAGTTGGTTCGACGGGCCGAACTCCCAAGGCTAACCGCTAACTACAACCATCGTCTGCGACATGACTCCCTGACTGCACTCTCGTACAGCGGTCGATTGCTGCTGCATCAAGATACTTGCCGCATGTGTTGTCCGTACTGTATGTAATCTTCACGGAGGCTTGGTCAAGCACTGTCCGTGTGTTGATGCCCTCCTGAGGAGTTGTCGTGCGTAGCTTCCCGACTTCATAGTAACTTCGACCAGGGCTGAACTTTTCTCTGATACATACGTCAACTCCGTATGTGAAGACCAGGGTTACAGGGGTCCTCAGCACAGGGCTGGGCTCAACTAAAAACAACCACAACCATGACGATGAACAGATCTCAAGGTTTATATCGGCCATGAGGATATTGATGACCTGACCTTGTTCTCGTTCCTGAGACAGAGCCTGTTCTCCGATGGCATTCGGGATACTGCATAGATCATGGACGCAGCATGCTATGACTGTTGTAGCATAAGGGTATTCACGTGGGTGTTCCACGATAATGGGAACTGATGCTCGGGTGCACTGACGATCTTAGCGGCCGCCCAAAGTCAATCCACATACTTTCGCTAAATCCAACCTCTTTTGTCGCCGTGTGAGGTAGGGAGTACAGTACGTCCGGAATAAATCGCTCGCGCCACGCCCCGTCAGCGAAATTAAAGCTGGCCCAGGAAGTATGTTGTGTACCGAGGACGTGGACTTGGGAAGCGGGCCGCAAAAGTCTCCTAAAGGTTGACCATGGAAGACGTTATTACACACACCGACTCCTCACATCCGGCTGCTTGACTGTGTGGCCGGGCGGCACTCCAAACTCTTCAAGACCAGCAAGTCTTTCTACAGCAGAAGCTGGGCCATCAGTAAACCTGTCGTAGATTGAGATTGTTGCTTTCCTTGCTTCCAAGACCGAGGTAGCCGGCTTTGAGGTCTGACATACAGACGTATGTGACGTACTTGTGGAAGCCTCTCCGGGTCCTAAAAGTGTTCTCGAGCGCTGTCCAACACCACGTTCCACGCGAACATGCGTCATTAGCTTCATGTGTGGAAGTTTTACATGTTGCTTAGCGCCTTAGCCAATCGCGTGCACCACATATGATGCCAATCATGGCACAAAAATGTCAGTTACCTTGAGCGCTTCGTATCTGTTACGTGTCTGTCGTCTCCAGTACCATTGTCCTGGAGACCTGTCGAGCTGGAGTGTGGTTGTCCCTTGGGATTGGCGCTCGTGTTCACAGTGGTGGCTGCGTCTCTCCAGATGACCAATGAGCTGGCAGTGTCGGAAAGTCAATATCTCATGCACGCTACGTGCCGGCCACGTTTACTATGCGCCCCCAGCCAGGAAGTGCGCAATAGCCAGCCTAGACAACTCAGCGATTGAGGTATTTCTTGTGCGCGGAGGTGCCTGGCTTCAGATTCTGCACACGGCCAAATGACCGCAGACTCGAGCAAACTTGTCGTTGATCATTCGATCATTTTGTACTTCCCAATCATCAGCCACTACTGCTCCACAACCTCTAGTTTGAAGACCCATCGAGTGTACACGGTCCTTCATCTGCAGTTCCACTCTTGGTCAACTGTTCTTCGAAACCTATCCCACACTGGTCATGGATACGGCACCGCAGCCATGGAATGATGAGGTCGTAGCGGTGGAAACTATCCCGCGAAGAGAATTTCACGAGTTCTCTGTGCGCCACGGAGTTTACTGTGTTCCTGTAGACGAGGAAGTAAGGTCACCCACAGTTTCTCCTAATGGCCGTTGCAAGGCTGTCAAAGGCCTTGCCGCTAGACTGATCAGAGCAAAATCGACACTTCGGCCCACAGCATCGTGAGAAGAGGCGTCATGCGATGAGGAGGTGTACCTGAATGTATCAGACCGGCATCAACCACAACAAGACCCCCGGACTTGTCGCTCACATCAGTTCTATGTGAGCATTGTACATCAACTTGCAACTGACACTGACTACTGCCCAAAAGGAAGAGAATCGCCTGGTCGAGTTCGACGACATCCTCGAGAGTTGGTCCGATGTCGGTGGACCGATTTATCCAGAAGACTTTCATCCGGAAACTGTGCTTGACTGCGGTTGTGGAAACGGCAATTGGGCGGAACAGATAACAGAGGAACTCGAGTGTGACGTGAGTTGAGTCGACCCAGTGTCTGGACATCCCTTATCCCTAGATCTTTTCGATGACTCGCATAATCCGTCCTCTTGAGGAGAAATTACCTGCATTCTCACTGACCTTGACACCTTTCCCAGGTTGTTGGCGTCGATGTGTTCTTAGGTAGAGATTTCGGATGTCCTACGAAGCGCTGGAACCTTAACGCGCCGTTCCGACTCGGCCCTAGGGAACTCTCTCGTGATAGATATGACCTCGTCAACGCCCGTTCCCTTGCCAGCGGTATCCACAGACAAAGATGGCCAGGTTTGGTCCAAGATATGTTCGACAGACTACACCGCGGCGGCTGGCTCCAAATGACCGAAGCATACATGAACATTCAATCGGATACCGGACGAAGAGATGAAGCTCCTTGTATAGGCAGATGGTGGGAGCTGTACAGCACCGCCTTGGAACTGCAAGCAAAGGACCCAAGAGTGGGAATCACAGTGACAAACGCTGGCCAGAGAGCATGGCCGAACCTGAGAACTTTGATGGAAACAACAGGGTTTACCAGAGTCCAAGAGAAACAACCTCGGCTGCCGATAGGAGGATGGTCACCGCGTAAGAAGATGAAGAACGTCAAGCAGATGTCCCTGCGCACTCACTGACCAATCTCAGAATCCGACATGAGAGAGATAGGGGGGCGGGTTCTTGCCATAGGGCGCCAAACACTAGAGGCACTTGGCGTTTGGGCGTGTTGTCAGATTCATGGCATGACGGCACATGACTTTGCCCAGCTACTGGATGGTTGTTATCGAGAGATGCAGAATCCCGCTTTGCATCTTTATATCCAGTTGTGAGTTTGTTCAAGACAGGCATGTGTTTTGTGCTAACGAGACTGCAGATATCTGGTCTGGGGCCAGAAACCGCACAACACCCGCAAAGAGACGTCGGAGTCCGAATCAATTCCCAAGACCCCTACACGGCAGGCCATGGCACCTCCGAGCGCATGGAGAAAGTAGCGTCGTGCGCAACACAAAGTTTGTGCTCCAGGATCTCTCATGAATCTATTTCAAGTTGGTCGTTGCCTCTCTTCGTTGCGAGTGCACCCAGATCAAGGACGAGCGCGCAGTATTTGTTTTGGTGGAGATTGGTGTCTGCCAACGAACTCGTCGAACTCATCAAGCAATCTCGAAGATAGATAGCGACAGGTCATGCTTTCTGCCGTACGTCAGCATGTTGTTCCAAGGGATCAAATCGCACTGTGTCACGATTCCGGCGTTCAAAACACACAGCTCACAGTCTAGCTTCGGTCGATTGGCAGAGTTTCAAAGGTGGCGCCAGCACTTCTCACAGCACTTCGAGGAAAATGCGAGCGGAATTTGTGTAACAGACGCTCGCGTGGACGAACCGGCTTCCGGGCGCAAATCGATGAAGCAAGAGGTGGAAAAGCACATGTTTAATGGTAGTGGCGCAGGCCCATCATATCTTGAGTGAGCTGAGGAACCATGTCCCTTGCTCAGAGTTACGATAGGATATGCGCAAAGTCACAGAGAAAGATTGACTTTCTTGAACAAGTGATAGGAAGCGACAGAAATGAAATAAATGCCAGATCCTGACCACCAACAGACGTTCGCTATTGACCCGACAGTATGGGAAGCTTGCGGGCCAGCCGTAACCTTGAGTAGGAATCAGCTTGAGGTTTGACTATGCCTGTCTGTGCTGTGTGATCTTATGACTGCCCTGACATTTGCCGGCTATCGTACTGAGTAGTGGTACGCATCGTCCGGCTAGGGTTACGGGTTATAAGACAAGAAAGATATAGCCACCTCTCAGCAGGCATTGAAACACGTTTCTTGACGCCTATTCATGGCCATTCAAAATAGATGCCGGGTATCTTCTCCGGTCCGGAACAATTCATGACCTCCTAGGCACTTTATGGAAACCCTCAGACATCAATGTCAGTAGTAACAACTGCGTATCCAAACAATCACAGTAACTACGATAATCAAGCAATTCGGCAAATATTCCGAAATGTGGCGTCGGTTCGCTGGCCACCGCGCCGTATCGTCCTCGAGGCTCGAGCCCAGGACCCCACGTAGATCGGGATGGAGCAGATCATGCAGATGCAAGGTCCATACGTGACTGAGACGCCTGGTCTCCACTGGTCGTCCACAAGGGTTGATTCTACATCTCACAGTGCTAGTCTTAGATTTCTCACATGTGCTGTTGTATAACAGATAACAGTCTTTGAGGTTATGATGCGGGAGGGGTAGCCACCTAAGGATAAACTCTATAATGGCGCGCTCGCCAAGCAGTGTACACTCGATGACGTCGAATGTAGAATCGTAGTATATAGGTAGGTAGGTAAGTCGAGCCTGACAACCTTACCTGGCAGACAATCTGTTATGCTCAAAGGAACAACATGGATGCGGCCAAAGACACATATACGAGAGTCAAGAGTGCGCTTTCGGGCGCTCCGCCGACTGACGCATACCTGTCATGGGACAGCGAGCGTGTCGAGATGATCCAGCCAGATGAAGAAGCAAAGACGGCTCAGATACAGGACGTCATGTCGCGCATGCAAAAGAGGAATTTTGCAAAGCACCGACATGCTTTCACAGCGACACACGTCAAAACCCAGGGTATTGTGAAAGGGGAACTGAAAGTCCGTGAGGACCTACCTGCGCATCTTCGTCAAGGCATCTTCAAAGAGCCGGGAAAGGTGTATGATATAGCTGCGCGTTACGCCAACGAGCCCTACTTGCTGCAAGCAGATCAAGAACCGGGACCACGCGGTCTTTCCATGAAGGTGTTTGGTGTCCACGGGCCCAGACTAGAGGGAGTTGAAGAGTCGGCCAATACACAGGACTTCTTCTTCAACAACTCGCCTTCGATTGAGTTGACCAATATTGATACGGCTCTGGATATCATGAGCCTGCGGGAAAAGTACTTTGACGATCCAACAACCCTGGGACTGAAGCTCAAACTGCGGACCGATGCATTGAAACAGCACGCGCCATACATGTTGCCTAATACAAACATCATCTCCCACTCTCTATATACACAGTCTGCATTTCGGTTTGGGGAGTACTATGGGCACATGGGCCTGTTTCCTGCGTCCGAGGAACAAAAGCAGTCAACAGAAGCTGTTGCAAAATCTGATCCGGAGGGAATATTGTCTGACAGGCTGTTCGACTACTTCCAGGGCAGAGAAGCGAAATATGAGTTCAAGGTAATTGACGGCTCTCCCTGACGTAGCCCAGGTGCGAAAGCCTCGACTTACCTGACCCACTTCAGATCCAACTCGGCACAGACCCAGCCCATCATCCCACAGAAGACGCATCAGTAGTGTGGGACGAGGCGACGGCACCGTATCAGACACTAGGCACAGTAACATTCCCGCCGCAAGATTCGTTCGACCAGGCACGGCGAGTTTTCTGGGAAGATAGGATGCTGCTTGATCCTTGGAGAGGTCTTGCTGACCATCGGCCTTTGGGGAGTGTGAACAGGCTCAGGAAAGGCGTGTATCCACACAGTCAAAAGCAGAGGGATGCCCTCAATGCTTCGGTGTCTAGGGATGTGCAGAACTTTGGAGACATCCCTTGAGCATGAAGACTTGGATATTCCTTTTTGTTTTTTTCGAATATACGACAACACAGTAGACCAGCTTGGCTTTCACGTGTCAGAGTAAATAGTTTCTTCGCGATACGGTAGATGAAAAACAAGGAGTTAGACCTCAAAAATTGGCAAGGAAGCCGTTCATGGTCAACCAGGCCATGGAGTCATGATGCATCCGAGCCGTGGTTACTGTGCTCTTACGTATGGAGGTCGTGGATAGGTAGGCAGGTACAGTAGGTAGACGAAGGGTCAAAACCTGATTCTCCAGCCAAGGCCTATGATCTGGGGCCTGCTTGATCAAAATACAAAATACACAGTGGGGAAGACGGATTGGCCCTTCCCAATCAACCCTTGTCAAGCACGCGACTCGACCAGAGTAAAGGACAAATCACAGTTTCAGATACCAGGTTTTTTGCACGAGCAAAAACCAAACACTTGACAATCATCCGGCCTCCATCTTCATCTTCACCTTCATCCCATCTCACACCACAAATAGTACAAGAAGGGTCTTAAAGACATCTATCTCGCATGTTTGATAGAGTGAGAGTGGATCCCGCCATACAACAAATAATCCACACACGCGCCAACCCCACCGAAACGTCAAAGGGCGGTCAGTCCAGCGGCAGAATCACTTTTAATTTCCCATGTGCTATTAGCACGGAGACAGCGCACTCTTCCACCGCACGATATAGAGGCTGCGCATTACGGCAGAAGTGAAGAGAGACTCAAAGAGGTTGCGATTCGCTACACAAGTGCTACTCGAGTACAGGAGGTGTCGAGTAAAAGAAGGAAGTGTTACTTGACAACATCAGCATCGACACGAATCCGCATTAGCATCCGCACACGCACACGCACACACATATACACACCCCTTCGCGCGCTCATGTGGATAACCCGGGCGCTCCTGTCGGCCCTCTTCCTTTTCGGCATCGTCTTCACCATCCCCCTGGCATTCGATGTGGGTGGACGGACTTGCGGCCTGGCCTTCTCCCTGGCCCTCAGCTGCTTCTACTTTTTCTACTCGGCGCTAAGATTGTCGACACCTGACGACTCGAGGCTCCGTTGGATACTGGTCAAATTCGTCGCAGTCCTGCAATGGATCATCATCCCTTTTCTGCTCATCTGGAGCCTCAACAAGTTCTCTGTCGACTCGGATAACTTCAATAACAGCAGCAACGGAGGATGGGTCGCAAAGACTTTTGGCGCCGAGAGACCGGAGAATTTGTCCTTGAGAGAGTACATCTTCGGCAAGGATGGTCTTGCTGAGACAGTCACCATAGGCGCTTGGGACAAGATGTTGAGATGGTCCACTCCGGTCTTCCAGCTGAGCGAGGGCTTCTGCAGTTTGTTGGTCATTCAGGCAGCGGGCCAGATCACACGCTACCTAGTCAACGGCGAGGGTGGTGACGGTTGGATGGTATGAGACTTGCTGCGCAGGACTGCTTTTCATGGGTGCTAACCATGTCTTTCCAGATCGGCCTTCTCATCACTTCCGCCTCTATCATCTCTAGTTCGGTGTACTTCCTGTGGAGAATCACAACCTTCCCCGAGATCAGTAACGTCGACGCTATCCTCATCGGTATCGCCATCACCTGCGCCTTCTTCCTGTGCGCCTGGGGCATTGGCAGCGGCAGAGGCAACCCTGTGGAAAGCTCGCTCCTCGTGCGTCTCGCAACAACTCCCACTTGCCCTTAGACCCCGCTAACACCAGACAGTTTGCGTACATGACACTCTGCATCTACCAGATTTTCACCGATTACCAACCGTCAAATCCGGTGGCACCCACATCCTCACTCGAGCCCGACTTTCCACCGTTACCGCCTATAATCATGGCATCATACTCGACTCTAATGCATGCTCTCTCCACGCTCCCGTCCACAATACACTCAGCCTTTAGCTTTTTGGTTGCAGCAATCATGACCATTACCCCTTCGGTCATCATCTCTTTGGCCTTTCGACTCTTCGTCATGTATGCTGCAGCGAGAATCATTCCAGCGGTTCGCGAGTCTGGCGCCCGTGCTCTTTCGCAGGAACCATCTCTGGACGACAATGACGGCGTCGGACAGTTTCTTGGCCTGCTTAGCTACTTCAGCCCCAGTATACTTATAGCTGTCTACACGAGTCTTCTGATGCAGCACTTTTCTTCGGCATCCGCCGATCATCCCGGAGAGTGGTGGACTAGTCAAGGCGGCGATGCCGGAAGCAACGTCTGGCGTTGGGCCAACTTAGCAGGCACCATGGTTCTTTACGCAATCGAACTCTATCTCGGCAAGGGTCACGACGACAGCAGTCTCACCAGTCACTGGAAGATTGACTGAAAATGCAACCAGCGTGTCCTAATCAGCAAACTCAAGCCTGATATGGCGACCATACACCACGCAAGCAATCCCGCGGGACCAGCTTGACAGAATTACCAAGCGAGCAAGAGACCGACCAACCGGGACACTGCCCTCACTTGATTATGCCACGATTGTCTCAGACGTAGACAGCCTGTCCTTCAGGAGCACCGGAGCACCGCAAACCAAGCGTCCGAGGAAAGGTGCAACGCCCCTTCCACTCACTGCGAGTGAAGTATTCCGGAACACGACGCCATCAAGGGGAGTTGAAGCAAAGCAGGTGGTTAGTCTGACGTGGGATTATCAGAAGGCTTTTCTCCAGATCCGTTTTGATCAAACACCTTCATCTATCCGAAGGACTGAGCTTAGAGCTCCCCTATATACCCATGGTAGCATTGTCGTTCAACAAGTTGAATGAACGAAGAAGTATGCCTCTTTTTGATAATTTTCCAGTACAACACTTCCAAGAATAACTAACGAAGGAACTGCAACCGACTCCAGTACAACACTTCCAAGAATAACTAACGAAGGAACTGCAACCGACGTTCGTAATGCAAGGGAAGCCGATGTCATGTAGATCTCTCCAAAGTTTAATATCTGACGTCACTGCCACGTGAAGATCTGCGCTGATCATAGCAACATCATCGCGGTCTCCTGCCACATACGGTAATACATCACAATCTTTTTTCCCTCTACAAAACCATTTCCTCTGCTTATTCTCGCACAACCGTGTTTTGACTCCCCTGAATCATCACAGACGACTACAAGATGGCCGAGACACACGAATTTCACGCCCACAAGCTCTTCAGCATGGAGGGCCAAGTGTGCGTGGTCACGGGTGGAGGCACGGGTATAGGTCTCATGGCAACCCAAGCCCTCGCGGCCAACGGTGCCAAGGTCTACATCACCAGCAGGAGTAAGATCGTTGCTCGGCTGATCAGTGTGCACTTCTCTGACAACTTTTAGGAAAGGAGGCATTGGACAGCGCCAAGCAGAGCCATGATCCTTCGGGTGGCTCTATCATCCCGTAAGTCGACAGCATGGCAGTTCAGGCGTGAGCTCACATGGATACAGCTTGGGCCCTTGCGATGTAACGTCGAAAGAAGATCTCGCAAAGCTTGTCAAGGAGATCCAGCAGAAGGAGAAGTATATCAATCTACTCAGTACGCCATGGCCATATATCCATTCTAGCCTGACAGAGCTAATATGGGCGTTTAGTGTGCAATGCTGGCATAGGGGGTCCTAAGGCGGAGCCAGACTCTGACGATGCTAGCGAGCTCAAAGACAAACTCTGGAACAGCGAGAGTGTGCAAGAATGGGACGAGACGTACCGTACCGACGTGACGTCGGTCTACTTCACCACGGTGGCCTTCCTACCCCTTCTTCAAGCGTCGATGGAGCCCCAAGGTCCAGCCCCCAAGTACAGTCCATCTGTAATCACCACCTCCTCCATGTCCGGAATGATGCGTCACGCGCAAGGTCACTTTGCCTACAATGCTGCAAAGGCCGCAACGGTTCATCTCACCAAGTTGATGTCTTCCGAATTCCAAAAGACGTGGATTAGAGTCAACAGTATTGCACCAGGCTACTTTCCCAGCGAGATGACGACCAAGACGTCAGACGAGAATCAGAAGAGTGACCTACCAGCCGAGCAAGTGGCCGACAAGGGACACGTTCCTGCTATGCGTGCAGGCAAGGAAGAGGAAATGGGCATGCTGGTGGTAAGTTTGCAGCAGAGAGCGTTGACAAGAGTTGTGCTGACCAAGGTATAGCTGTTGCTGGCCAAGAACGCCTACATCAATGGTCAAATCATTGCCATTGATGGTGGAGTTCTCAACACGATTGCCAGTTAGGTTGCTCATGCCGTGGATATTGCCAACGTGTTCTTGCGTTCGGGTAGCTTCATGAAAGCAAAGCAGCAGCGACTACGAAAAGTATGAGGTTATGAGTAGGACGGAGATATGACCTATGACGCGAACAGCATTGGCAATGAGCGAAAAGCAAGCGTAGTATCAAAGATAGAACGAATGCAAAAGTGGCTTCAAGCATGAACACACGGCGAGTGGTGAGTGTCGAGGAGTGACGCTTACACAGTCATAAGCACATGATGGATTGGACTAGTACAATGTTTCCGCTGTTACAGAACAAGAAATTGTAACAGGAGCTTGTAGACCTAATCTAGAGCCGCATGGAAACGGTCGTTCTCCAAGTCGCTCTTTTAGGTTGTTGAAACACGATTGTTCTACAGAAGTAAAGATAAGGAACCTAAACTGTATCACATGTTGCGTATAGGTTCGTCTTTGGACCAAAGACGTTGTTAGCGCGTTTCCAAAAAAGAGAAGGCATATCAGCATAGCAACTCGAGTCAACAAGAAGTGGCAGACCAGATACAAGAGTCCGTCAAGTGTGGACAGGCTTTGTTTGGTGTGTTGTGTTGTGTTGTAAGATTGAGGGCCAGAAGTCTAGGCAAAGTTGACCTTCACGCGCGGACCTCACTGCATGACCGACTATCAGCTGTACCGTGTCACTGACTGTTGTGCCCTCAAAGGACAATTTCCTTGACAAGGCACAGACGCCGACACACATCAAGAGAACAGAGAGAAAGACGAGCAGCACGTCACTGGCTGACTCTTGTTATTGAGAGACAAGAAAGAAAAAGCGGCATCGAGAAAGGGCCTTGGGAGTGGGACGTCCACTGGCGGGTATGAGGCCGGGTACTCT
>Ga0058704_10001325_pt1 | contig 11657 bp, 12 predicted proteins | sample AgamicMgSfe_FD_71363 | JGI IMG/M metagenome (GOLD analysis project Ga0058704, IMG submission 71363) | Agave microbial communities from Guanajuato, Mexico - Mg.Sf.e | ecosystem: Host-associated > Plants > Phyllosphere > Phylloplane/Leaf | place: Guanajuato, Mexico | collected 2012-05-30
GCCTGGTCTACCAGAGCATCTGCCTATGGCTGCTGTGCTGCAAGCCTTCCGGAACGGCGCCTCCGCCGCTTTCGCAAGAGGACCCACACACGGTTACTCGGTGCACTCAACACAAATCAGCATTACGTTTGATCCTGCTGAACACCTGTTTCCCACCACGACACCCGCCGCGCTCTCGTCAGCCGCGCGCTTAGCAGTGCAGAAAGCGCTGAAGGAGAACAGCAAGCTTAGCGAAATAGTTATGATGGAGCCAGTCATGCTCGTCACCATCGCCGTAGACGAAGACAGCCTAGGTTCAGTGGTCCACGATATCTCTAGTGCTCGAGGCGGTAGTGTTGTATCTCTCGGCTCTGATGACTCTTCGACTTCCTCCGAAACAAGCTCCGTTGATGTCAACAGGATCTACGCACCACCCGACCCCTTCGCCGGCGGACACGCAGCGGCGGACATTGATGCTGGTACAGGCGGTGCAAAGAACATTGTAGCCCGCGTGCCGCTGAAGGAGATGGTGGGGTACCTCAAGCACCTCCGGTCTTTGACGGGTGGGCGAGGTACGTTCACGATGGTCGTTGATCGGTTTGAGAGGATGAGTGGGCAGAGGCAGAAGGCCGTGCTGAACGAGATGAGGGGGGACTATGGCTGACCGTGCTGTGCCGTAGTCACGAGTTGTAAGATAAGTTTCTGTAGCATTAGATTCTAGAGACAGTGCAAGCGTGTGTATGATAGCACTCCTCTCCAGCACTGTGCGCTTGCTCGCGTGACTGATGGAATGACTTACTATCGGGAACATGAAGGCTGCCATTACTCTAACACGTCGTGGTGGCGAACCTCTTCTCCAGCGCTGAGCACATGCCCAACGAATGGTGAAAAGAATGAATGTTTGACCATCCCCGGCCAGGCCTTGGGATTGGAGGACTCGCTCTACTCAGCTAAAGAGACAGTGCACTCAGATGATGCTGCTGTCAAGAAGCCCGAAAGCCTCTAAGCTGGGCCAAGTCCTTTTTCGTACTCACAGCAAACACCGCCTCATAGTCTTATCGGAGGGGCAAAGAATGCTGGAACCTTCGGCACCCGAACACACACCGGAGTCAAACCCCGGATTCAACGTGTTCGGCCAGTCTCCACAAGAAGGCGCATGTGGGTGGATGGTGTTTATGTGCCTAGCCTGAACCGAGACCCAAGTATACGGGAAGCAGAGTGCGTCCACCGACCATTATCGTGTAACATTTACTGCTCCCCAGAGCAGTGACGGACATAAGCCGTGCACCGTCCCCTTGGCCGTTCACCCTGACAAGCCAGCCTTCGCCCATCCGCTTCGGTGTCGCAACAAGCCTGTGAGGCATTGAGACGTATCGAGAGCAGACATTGGACGGCTCTGACCTGTTGATGAACACCCTACTGCGCTTTGCAAAGCAGGTGTCTGGTGAAGGCGAAGAGCTACCATGTGTGGGCTCGTCTGTCAGATAGTCCGCCTTGCGCAACGCATGATCCCAAGCTGAGCTGGGGTAGGGAAGCCGTAGACTCGTGATTTGGTCCTTGAGATGGATCTGAATATGGAGCGACCAAACTGCGATATTGACAGTGCACGCAGAGAGATCATTCGGTGGGCGGCACCTTCGTCCCGTAGGAGTTACTCGTCCCCACCTGTAGTCACAGACCAGACCTGTCAGTGTGATAAGAGAAGAAGCACTGTCGACAATGGATGGTATACGATGATAGAAGGTTGATATTCCGGAACAGTTCAACGTTGCGTGTTCGAGTTTCGATCTTGACAGCGGCCGCTAGCGGCGGGTTTGGCTGAGTGTTGGCATTTGGTGGCCTGGGGAACAAATACTTGCCCGCATAGCATTCACGCCTCCCCTGGGCGACCCTGCAATACTGTGGCTAAGGTACTGCACCGTCAAGGTGAGTCTGTATCACGTTGTTGCGCCACTAGATCCGAGAGCCAGCGCAAGCACACCTACGGATTCTTCTCCAGCACCGAGCATTTGCTCACATACTGATGAAAAAGGAAATGAACAATCATCCCAAGCCAAGCTAAAGGATTGGAGAACATCCACTTGGCCAATAGACGGTGCAGCGCATGTAAGAGCCGCTGCCAGTCCTAGCCAACTTCATTTCTTTTGCGCACTCACAGCAAACACCACCTCCTGTCATGTCGGAGAGGCAAGAAAGCTGGGCATCGTAGAGCACCCGAACACACACCGGAGGGTAAAAAGCTTCCCAGATACAACGTGTTCGGCCACCTCCAGCATCGCGACTCATGCCATGGCGTGTTGTGGTGGCATCGGATGTGGTTGGGTGGTGATTATGTGCCTAGCCGCGAACCAAGAACCGGTCTGCAGGAGCAGGGTACGTCCACGCTGGTGTGCACTGCAACGCCCACTGCCCCCAGAGTGGTTTTTTACGCCAACTCTTGGCCGTTCACCTGCGCAAGCCAGCCATCGTCCATCCGCTTCGGCAAGACTCTTGAGCCCGGAGGCCGCGAGGTCATTGTCCGAAAGCAGGTATTGGCCGGCTCTGACTTGGCAGTGAAAACCTACGTTGCACCACACAGAGCAGATGTCTGGTAAAGGGCGAGAAGCTACCGAGTGCGGGCTCCTCTGTCGATGCCCTGCTCTGTGCGTTGCGTTGTCGCGAGCGAGGCTCGAAGTAGGCGACCGTAGAATTCGTGATCTTGGAACTTGAGGTGAGTCTGCCTGGGGTACCACCGCCTGCGCAAGCCGTATAGGACAATGTACGCAGAACGGCGTTTCGCAGGGTGATCTTCGCGGAAACTGGTTCCCATACTGCACACCCCGCATATCCCTGACACAGGCAGACCGTGATAAGATGATGTATGAAGAAGGTTCGCTCGCTCTCTCATTGTAGAAAGGTGTTTGAGAGGTGGCTGTAAGTTGATGGAGGAAGGAGGAAGGTCGAAGGCGGAAGATTTTGACCTGAAGGTGCGTGACGCAAGCTTCTTCAGCGTGTTTCGAATGTGGATCTTGGCAAAACACCCTCCGACGTCACATGCACTGCTTTCGCGAGCGGAAGCAACCAACAACTTAAGTGCTTGGTGAATCGTGCAATGCCGAAGAGTGACAGCTGTTCGTCGTTGTAATGTTATCAGAGGCACGACAAAGATCTGGTGGGCGACTAGCGCTACCAGCTACCCGTGCCTGCCGGATTCGGAAGACACTGTGCAAACGCCGAGTGCTACTTGATATCCTGCGAAAGTATCGCCTGACCTTGTGCAGCGATAAGTACGATATCCAGTAAGGATTGCGTGATGCCATCACAGCCCATTTCTTACCACTGTCCCTCCATCCGCTTTGATAGGTGCACAATCGGAGAGCGTGGGTCGTGCACTCTTCCTATCGATCGTCCAGTGAATGGCTGTCCTTCGTCGCATCGCGTGAACGTCATTGACACTCCAACTACTCTAACTCAGTCACATTCGGCTCGCATTTGTTCACGATCTCGGAGATCCGATCTCGCCATTTCTGCGTCCAACAGACTAATGGAACGGTCCGAGCTTCTGATGACATCGGTCACGCATAAACTTCGAAGCGTACTTCAAGTCGTGCATCAAGTGCTTTCCTTCACGAACGATCTTCACAGCAGCAGTCGTTCCTTGAGGACAGAACGGTGATTCAGCAAGATGAATCCCAGCAATCCAGGCTCGAGCCATAATATACTGACGCTCCTCCTGGATACCTACGGCCAGGACTTCCTCGAGCAGTTGCTCAGGAAAGAATACCGACCGTATCCGCAGAAAGGCAGGAAGGATGACCGCAGACTTACGTTCCACTTCCTCAAAAGTCTCGATAAAGCTGCGAAGCATCTTCCACTCAACCGCTGGGAGCACGACCTGCTATGGGCGGCTTGGAGATTCCTAGAGAGGCGAAGGTTATTGAGATCGTAGACGTCAAGGAACTGTCGCCTCTTGTTACGAAGAGCATCAGGATTCGCCATGCCCGGACTTCTGAGGTTGAACCGGACGTGTCCGTCATCGAAGTCCTGTTAGGGGACTTCGACTACGCTGTGCGCCTAGCTGCATGGGAGTTCAGGGCATGGCACCATCTGAAAGACAGCGAGCCATCGAAGGCCGCATACAGTGGCATGACGCTCGTCAATATTTCGGAGAGGCGCCAGGCTATCAACGACCTCGAACGGGCAGGTGATGCGGAGTTTGAGAATTGGGTGGACAACTGGGTAGAGCCTGCTTCGTGTGATACACCGCTGCCATCGGTCGAGAAGGGCGCTCCTTACTCATTCGGCGACTGGGAACTGCATCCGGGCTACAAGCCTCCAACTGGCCAGCAGGCTATTTACGCTGAGCGCGTTGCTGTCTGGCAACTTGAGGAGCATAAGAAGGCACTTGCGAATCCCGACAATGTTCTCACAGCTGAGGTGGCAAAATGGGATGGACCTTCAGACAAGCACATCATTGTGAAAGTCGTCATGATCAAACAAGAGCCATATGACAAGGATCGGTGGCATCCCGACAACAACACCGGCGCTGGCGGCAACGTATTGCCTACCAGTAGCTTCACTGTCGAACAGCTCTGTGGTGCAGCCGGATACGGAACCGGCCCTAGACGTCATGGCCACGCCTGAGCGTCTCGAAGCACAATTCGCTACTGGTGCCAACGTATTGCCTACCAGCAGCACAACCGGTGGCGAAAATGCAGTGGACCAAGCTCCAGCAGCGACAGCGAGTCGTGATCATCTCCATATCCACGCCACTGCTAAAGCCAGCGTATTGCCTACCACCATCAGCACCTACTGCTACATGCTTGTAGCGGCGAAGCAGGCCACGAAAGCGGCACCAGCGCCCACTTCGGTCGATATGCAGATTATGAGCAAAGCGGAGTTCCAGCACCACATCCGCACGGCTCCAGACCTGGAGAATTGACTGTTCGTCGTCCGGAAGCTGCATGGCTGCAAGCGTGATCTGAAGGACAAGGAGTTTGAGGCTCAGTATGAGTATCCGCGTAAGCTGTTGCGCTTACGCGGCGCTGAGGATATCGCTTGGCGTTGACCGTTCTTGAGAAGGTCAATGGGCGTACTCTTGCCGGAAAGGCGATTTGGTTGCAGGGAGGACTATCTCTGTTGATGGCGCTATGCTGAATTTTGGTAGATGACTGGATATGCTGGCGTTGGCCAGAGTTGAACAGCGACGAACTGGCGAGCAGCGAGTTGGAAAGCGACGTTCGAATTTTAGTGACTTTGTGGCGGCTCAGGGAGGTAGTTGCGAGTCAATGACATGTACAGCTAAAGACCCACTGCCGTTCCGTGATGGTTTCCAATCCTTAACGCCACGCTTGTACGCTTTCATTCAATGGATCTTTACTCATCGCCTCCTCAAAGCTTGCCCTTACTCCTCAATCCCTGATACAGCGCCCAAGCAGCCAACGTCTTCGCATCCCTAACACCCTCCTGCCACAAATCCTCCAGCTTCACCACCTTCAAGGTGATCTTCTCACCCTCCTCTCTCAACCCCGTAAGCTTGCCCTGAAACTCCTGCAGCTCCGCCCTTTTGACCCTCTTCTGGTATAGCATGATCGGTATAAACTCATCACAACCTCCCGGTGTGGTGTAGACACCCTTCTGCAGCTTCTCGTCGCTCTGCTCGTTCTCCATAGCCAGTGCCGTCATATCCAGTAGCTCCTCAGCTTTGACTTTCAAGCCAGTCTCCTCTTCTATCTCGTGTGCGGCGCCGCCGGAGAAGCTGCCACTGTCGTCTAGCATACCAGCAGGTATCTCCGCGAATGCGAGACTGCCTGCTGGGATGCGTGGCTGTATTGTGACTAGTACGTGCTTGTCCTTCTCTTGGTCTGCGGGTACGTCGTCCGGTTGTAGTACGAGGAGCATGGCGACGCTGCCTCCACGCATAAGCACAGAGCCAGGTAGGTATGCGCCATCGTCAGTTGTAACTTCGGTCTGAAACTTGACGAAGCCAAGTCTCTTCTTCTCGCCCGAACCGAACCAGTCCACGCTCTGAATGTTGATTGAGCGGAGCTTGTAGGGTGCTTTGTTGAACTCGTGATCGCTCTTCGATTGGAGTGACAGTGAGTGCCGTAGTGTGTTGGACCAGATCTTGAAGGCTGGGAAGGAGAGTAGTTGGTCTTGCGACAAATCGTTGGTGAGGTGCACGGGACAGGGCGGGTCGATATCTGGGAGATTGAACGTCGACATCGCGGCTCCGTTGCTTCTGAGCAGACGGGGTTATATGGCAGCAAGTGGCTAGGTGTTGATGAAATGTCTAACCGCTTGCTAGAGAGCGATACATTGATGTGTCTTCACGTGCCTTCACCTTCCGTATGTGGAGGTCCAGACGGCCATATCGTCCGGCTTAACTTCGGATAAAAAATTTATAGATGATATATTTTTCAACATCTCAATCGAACCATCAACATCTTTCAGGTCGCGTGGTCTAGTGGTATGACGTATCCTTCACATTGGTGTCAGTGTCGAACATCGGATAAGGCCCCGGGTTCGAGGTACGGCAAAATCGAAATCCGCAGCGGTATCTCATTGACTAACAGACGAAATAGACCCGGCGTGACCTCACACGATTATGTTTTTGTCTTCTCCAATCCCTTCCCATCCGTATTGGAAACCATGCTATCGTTTTGTCTGCCTGGGTTGTTGGGCGCACGATAATGACCTTCTGAGGTATTGGAGATGCATCTTGCAAGGAAGCTGCATAGTTCTCATGAGTGTTTTGCAAATCTGTGGAAATGCAGAAGGCTAACAGACCTGTCATACTAATAGTCAAAGAAGGCTCTGCGCTCATTGAGCCTGTCGAAGAAGTTGATTTCGTCTTCCTTGTCAATGGAGCCATCTCGTGCAACAATTTATCGCCGTCAGTCAAGTTGTCGCCGTTTGTGCAAGCTAAGTTCGCTGGAAGAAGATACATACCATCGCATAACACTCATGTTCGACAGCAAGACCAAGGCCAATGCAAACGGGCATACTCGGCAGTCTGTATGTTGCGGATACAGGTCCCACAGCCGCTGGTTCAAACTCCTCCAATTGCCAAACAGGATGGTTGTTGCTCAGATCGCCCTCTTAACAACGCAGCGACGGGCACCCGAGGTAAACGTGCTCCAGCCTAACAATGAGCGTAGCGAAACCTAGTGTGAAGGAGCTCAAACGTGTGATCGCATGATAGCTTGCTGCCCGGTCTCGTGGCCCGGAATTTCTTTTGAAGCACACTTCTGCAGCGAGATAGTCTAGCAAGAGAAGTTCGTTCCGATCTCGGAAACCGGTGAGACAGGTATAAGTTTCGTCGCAGGCTACGCAAACGTAGTCGAGCTCCCAACATAACTCCACAGAGCCGTCTCTTGTAAATGGAAGAAACACGTTCGCTGGCTTCTTCTCGTTTTCGGGGAGCACTAATAACAAGCCGCCTGCTCCCAGGCTTTCTAGCGAGCGAATAATGCGTCTAGGGTGTGCATGGTCAACTGAATAGTACGCGAGCGCTCGGAGAGCGTTCAACCAACAGTAGGACGAGACTTGCCGGACCTTTTCGGATGTTTGCGTTTGAGCTGAAGGAGAAAGAGACCATCGCCATCTATAGTAAGATGATGACTGCTGATAATGATGCCAGGCAATGCAGACTCAACAATGGGCGAATTGCCTAAAACCCGATATTAAAGAAGAAAGTTTGATGTTGAAGAGACGATGAAGATCCTATTACGCAAACAAGCATCGGGTATAAGAGCATGTATGGTCGCGAACTTGCAGCATTCTCCCAGAGCCTCATCGACATGGATGCAAGCTCCTCCGCGAGTGGTGTGGTTGAAATACTGAGTGAGCAGTTTCAATTGCACCGCGGTGATCTACTGCTGCTGATACCGGACCCAATGTCCGCGGACGAGGCGAGAGTGCTTCTGGTGATAGGGGTCAGAGGCGACGGTCTGGACTACGCAGAGCTCGACCGAACCTGCGTAGCACGCCAATCTCCCTACCAGTACCTCACAGGAATTGCATGACAAGGAAAGCGTCGTTATGGGGGTTGGGAATTAGCAGCGGGACGGTCTCGCAGCTCAGTTCCAGCCATGTCGGTGGGACAGTCCGGAGCATATCTTCGTCAATGTTGAAGGTGTCGAATTCAATCCGTCAGCGGAGGCATTACGCCGGCACGTTACGGGAGGAGCTTGTCCCGCGGACTGTGTATACAGCTCACTGCCAGTTTCGCACAAAGTGTGGCCCAGCAAAGGTATTGCCGAACACCTGTGGTTGGATGAGCAAGTGGGAGGATAAGCGGATTTGTCCATTCTGCGTGGGCTTGGAACATAGCATTGAGTATGAGGAGTTCCAGAAGGTGAGTTCGACCAGTGTTAGCCTTTTCGAGTGTAGAGCTGACATGTCCACAGACACATGCGCTCGGCGGCCACAACGAAGAGTCGTTCAAAGCGTATCTGGCTGGGTTGAATGCACGTCTCACGAAGCTTGGACATGGACATGGACATGCCCATCTGGAAGAAGTACTACGAGTCGATAAAGACCGTGAGTCTCGTCCAACCCCAGCAAGCAAAGACGCAATCAAAGACATTCGTCGGCTGAGCTGTCTACGATTGCCTCAAGCTGGAGATTATCTGGGAGACGGCCACAGCTGTGCCATCTGCGCCAACAACTTCTCCGCTACCGACACCGTAGCCCGTTCGAGCTGCAAGCACGTGTTTTACAATGATTGCATCTACACGTCGCTACTGCAGGATTGCAGGTGTCCGCTTGAATGCAAGAAGGTGGTTGAGCAACCGGCTCGTTTTGAAACGCGGGATGCTGCAGACAACGAAGATGCATTCTGTGGCATTTGCCGTGGTATCAGTCGGGGCTACACGATATCCTGCGGCAACGAAGCCTGCCCGCACCTGGGTCCGACAAGGTGATATCATCAGAGTTGCGTGAACCGTGGACACACGCTGGGTGGACGGTGGCATTGCCCGACGTGCTGGCAGAGATACTTCTTCGGGCTGAATAGAGATCAAGTATTAAGTAGGTGAGCAATAGCAGGGAAGGTCAGTGAAATCGCCGAATGACGCCTGGGTACTCTGTTAAGCATTTCCATGATATTGATCGCGACATCACGCTATTGACTTCCCACACAAGCTCTTCCGTCCGGACTCTCCCCAACCGAGCAACACGACTCTTCGATCGACAGGGTCGGCACGCTACCCTGCTCATTACATCAGGAATTTGCGCTTACAGCTCCGCCTCAGCAAGGTTGTCGTCAAAGTTCGCATCATCGAACGGCACGTTGGCATCTGCGAATTGGTCAGCGAACAGCCCTCCTATGAGCACGTACGACGTAGACTTACCGCCCCAGTCCTTGTCCGCCAAAGCATCCTGCACCGTAGTAGACAACGAGTCCCAAGCAACCAGCGGCTGCATCCCACCAACTGTGGTGGTGAACCCGCAAGAGTGGTCCAAGATGCCATCCGCCGTGTAGTACTTGATCAACGGGTGATTGCCGCTCAAAGCAGGGCTCGTCTCGGTTTGGTAGTCGCCATGATAAGAAGCCGCAACCCCCAGCAGCGTGGCGCTGGTAGACTCCTCAGAAAGCCATACGACGATGCCTTCCCAATCGTACCGATGGCCGATGCCGACCAAGCTTTCTACTAAGGAGGGTTCGTCTTTAGGCATGTACCAGCTGTACATGATGGCGTAGGCGTCGTTGTAGGTGGCGGCTCGGGAGTACACTTGGCCGGTGGAGGAGCTGCAGTCTCCGGATGGCTCACCGGTTGGAGCGAGGCCGGCGCTGTATTGCAATTGTTAGCTTGACGCACGACTGTTGCTTGATTGATATTAAGCTAACCTTGTATCGCCCTCGGCGTCGACAGCTGGGAACGGCACGCATCCATCGACGACGTAGAGGTAAGGTTGGTACTTCAGCATCAAGGTGCCTTCGGTCGTGTCCGGAACGGTCTGAGGGAAGCCAACGACGGCGCTTGCGCTGATGTCGGCACGACGGTCAAGACGACCGGAAGATGCTGGTGCTGCAAAAGCAGTAGTGGCAGCTGCCAACAATGAAAGCGACTTCAGCATCTTGAGGTAGCGATGGTGTACCAAGAGCGACTGAGGATGACCGAGGGTCGGTCGATCGTAATGTGTGTCTGTAGCTGATGGAATCCACAGAGCGGCGCACGAGGATCCTTATGTATGTGGTCTACGAGAGTATATCAAGACCTCGTGCGAGCCTCAAGATCATGACAAGGTCGCGTATATTGCATTCCACCTGTGCGTGCTGTCGACCGCGAGCCGTATTGGCCATGGAATTCAGGGGCCTTCCGATTTGTAGTCTCCATGCCGGAAGCGCACACAGGTAGCGCATAGTATCCAGTAGAGACGTGACCAAAAGGCAGCTGGATTGGAGACGGTGTACATCGCTTACAAGCTTTGTCGGCCATTCCCATAAGGGTGCGTGTCGCCGTGGTGTATGTTATGCGATAGCACTTAGATCTTGTGTCGATGGACAGCCGAGGTGGGCGAATAGGTGGACGTTGTATATGCGAGCAATATGTTCCTGCAGTAGTTGTGGAGCTAGCCCGGCACGTGTAGGGATCATTCGATCTGCGTGGTTGTAGCCCTGGGCGGCGGGGTCCAATGCTGGCGAAGGGCGCCATATTCTCGGGACTGCGGACACGAACGCTCAATAGAGAAGGCACGAGGTGCAGGAACTATATGGCGGCAGAGAAGATACTGTATTTGCGTTCGGTAAAGTCTCATGGACTCTGGCATGCAGAGTGTATGTGTCTCGGCCGACTTACCTGATCAAATTATGTGTAGTATACTGCCTAGCGGCGTGAGTACACGATTTATGCTGACTGGTCTGACTATCACTGTAGAGGCAGATTAAATACGTAAACTGGCTTGGGTGATATCCTAACACCCTGAGCGGGTGATTGCCTACAGAAGCCGGTAGAACGGTCCGTCCTAAGTAAGGCGTGCATTGGTGTTTCCGAACAGATAGGGTACTGCAGTAAACGGGGTGATACGCAGAGTAGGGCTGGTTGGGGCAACGGTTGTCCTGCAGCCACTTGACAACGACACGTGCGGCGTGCCTAACGTTCGGCTTCGGTTCCTTATAGAAACCGCGGTGACATGCTAAATACCCGCAATAGGATCACAGCTGACTGCGCTTTGCACGATGGCAGAGCGACTACCAGAGTGTGCCTGCCTATCCCGTTCTATGGCAAGGTTGCTCTGCATCTGTCTGTACCTTATCGCGTTGCGTTACGTACCTCTGTCAGCGACCAGACTTCTGCAAATTGGTCGATCAGCTGCTGACATGCCTGGGCAATGACTCCATTATCACTGGGTCACCTTAAGAGCTGTCTCGGAGTTGCTTTTGGGATTCGCTACAGTATTCGTATCTCGAGATGTCGAGCAGCTCGCGAGTCGCGGTTGTTGGTGCCGAAGGAGCGCGTGGTAACGGAGTGCGGATGTTGCCGGATGGTAACATTCGTTGCAGTCGTCATCGCGACATGTCAGCCGGTGAAACCATACAACACCGCCATCTCCCTCTTGTCAAACATGTTGTCTCTCTGTCTTGAACGCAGCAAGTTGGAAGCATCTTTGTAGAAACGAAGACAACTTGCATCATGATGGCTTCGAACGGTCTCGCCGAGCCGCTAATCACATGCGGCTCGCTTAATCAATAT
>Ga0058704_10001326_pt1 | contig 11654 bp, 18 predicted proteins | sample AgamicMgSfe_FD_71363 | JGI IMG/M metagenome (GOLD analysis project Ga0058704, IMG submission 71363) | Agave microbial communities from Guanajuato, Mexico - Mg.Sf.e | ecosystem: Host-associated > Plants > Phyllosphere > Phylloplane/Leaf | place: Guanajuato, Mexico | collected 2012-05-30
CCACCCTACAAATCCAACCCACCCTTTGCCCCGCAATTCGCAACAACGCACAGTTCGTCTACTTCCGTTAACCGGCGGGGTATCGGAGGCTGTAGGAGGTAGAACTCACCAAGGTCGACTGGGACATCTTGACCATGGCATCGACTCCCAACAACATCACGTTCGAAGCAGTCCATCTAACCTCATCATCACACCCCCCATAACGCCCTCACAATGTCCGGCAAGCTCTCCGGCAAGGTAGCGATCGTGACCGGTGGCGCTGGCGGCTTTGGGAAAGGCATCGCAGACCGTTTTGTCCAGGATGGAGCGAAGGTGGTGATTGCCGATTTCGTGGAGGATGCCGGCCAGAAGACGGCCGGTGAGTTGAAGTGCGAGTTTCACAAGTGCGACGTCACCTCGCGACAGGACTGGGAGTCGTTGTTGAAGTTTGTCGACGAGAAGTTCGGGCAGCTGGATTGTGTTATCAACAACGCTGGGACGACGTACAGGAACAAGGTATGAGATGCAAACCGCCGAGACGAGGGTGAGATGCATGGCGCTTATGAGATACGGGTAGCCCACCGCCGAAGTCACGGACGAGGACTTTGACAAAGTCATGGCCGTCAACGTCAAATCGATCTATCTGTCGACCAACGTTATCGTGCCGTACATGCAGAAGCAAGGCAACGGCGGCTCCTTCGTCACCATCGCTTCGACCGCCGGCATTAGGCCTCGTCCCGGGCTCGTGTGGTATAACGCGTCTAAAGCCGCCGTCATCAACGCGACGAAGGCGCTCGCGGTGGAGTATGCCAAGGACAACATCCGTTTCAACTCGATTTGCCCTGTGGTGGCTTTGGGGACTGGATTGTGAGTCGTGCTTTTATTTACGCAAGCTGGATTGCAGGACGCTAATGATCATCATCAGGTCGGATTTCTTCCTCGGGAAGCCGGAGAATGAGAAGACGTTCATGGCCACGGTTCCGCTCGGTCGTGGTTCTACGCCGAAGGACATTGCGAATGCCTGTGCTTTCCTCTGCAATCCCGAGACCGACTTTATTACGGGCATCGATATGCCGGTTGATGGCGGCCGTTGCGTCTAAGGCGAGATTGCGGTAGGGTTTGTATCGCATCGGCGGCATCAGCAGGTCTTCATTGCCACATGCAGAGCGTTTGTGATTCTGCGCTGTCATGTCTACGAACCAACAGAAACACTTCGAAGATAAGATCTGCTTTGCCTTCTTTGTCTTCCCGGAGAACCAGTGCAGCTCTTCGTATCCCAAAGGGCTCCATGTTACCAACGCCCTGCGGAGTAGTTTCTGACGTGTTTTCCTTCCGGAGATATCGGATATCATTCGTAGCGCACGTAACCAGCTGACTGCCGGCTTACATGGTTCGCGCCTCATCGTTCATGTTGTAGCAGTAGTAACTACCTTCCCTCCCCTCCCAGCTCCCCTCCCAGCCGAAAGTATTCACAACCCGCAGCTCCCCAGCCCATCAAGCAAACCCCTCAAGAAAATGGCCACAGCCATCGCACCCGGATCCGGCGGCGCATCGCCCGCGCCATCCGTCTTATCACCAACATATGTCGCTGCACATCAGTCAGCGACGCAGTCCAATGCCTACCATGCCAACATATCATACTCACCTCGTCCAAAACTCGCCTTCATACCCGAAGTACCCTTCGCCCCGCTCTCCGCCGCCTCGACCGCCTTGCTCAGATCCCTCTCCTTCTCAAGCGTCTCACAAAAAGGTATGAGCGCATCCATGACTGTCCGCCCGCCTTTCCTAGCACTCGTATACCCCATCAAATTTTGTAGCGCCTGTCCCGCCGCTGCGCCTACCGCTCGAACATCCATCTGGAAACCAGCCTCGTTCTCCGCGTACGCCCGTCGGAGGTGGGTGGTGAAAGACGCCAGGACGATACTGATGATGGCGCCGAGTGTACCCCCGATCTCCTCGACCGCCGTCTCCACTTCGTCGAGGATGTGGAAGAGCTGGCCTTCTTTGCACAGCCCACTGTCGAGTTTCTTCAGCACGCCTTTGCACATGCCTTCGACCGCTTCGCCGCAGTCGCCGTCGCCCATTTGGATGTCCCATTTGGTGATTTCCGGTTCGGCTTGGATGGCTGCGTTGCATGCTCTTCGTAAGGAGGACTCGAGGGTCGATGGGTCCACTTGTGGACCTTTGTAGCTTGCACCGTCCGCAGCGGTACTCGTCTGATTCTGCATTCGCTCCTTGGGGATCTTGACATCTCTGTATCCGTTTCTCGGCCACGCTGGTGCCTTCGTGTCCTTGTCTAGGAGATGCATGAGGGTAAAGACCGAAGTATTGGCATGCCTCTCTATGCCAGAAACATTCAGCAACGAGATCGACCATCCGGGCGCGTTGAGTGATGTCTCAAAGCACTGCGCGTAGACCCGCGCAGGCTGGATCTTCCAGTCCTTGTCGAGTATCCGGCGTGTCACCGTCGTCAACGCCTCGAGCTCGAAATTCGACATGCCGCCGAAATTGTTGATCAACAGGCAGACCACATCGTCCGGTTTGAACTCGACGAACGCGCGGTCCTCGTCGTTTGGCTCGAGACAGAACTTCAGCATGTCCGTCACGACGTCCTCTACAGCCGGGATGGGCGAGACTTCATGTAGACCGGGTTCGTTGTGTATGCCCATCCCTAGTACATACGCATCCTCCGGTATCGACCTGTGGTGTTCTCGACCGGGGATGTGGCAATGGTCGAGCGAGGATCCGACAGTGACGGCGTTCGCGTTGACCGCGGTGCCTATCTTCATGCACTTCTCAAAGTCATAGCCGTCTTCTGCCGCACTGCCGCACAGCTTCAGAACAAACATGTTCGCCGCCAGTCCTCTCCGTCCCGTGTTTTCCGTCTGCTTCCGGCCCAGGACCGCGTCATCGGTCATTCGACAAATGGCCACTTTCTTCCCCATCCCGGCCGCCTTCTCCCTCGCCAGACCAAAATGCAGATTGTCACCGGTGTAGTTCGTTATGCAGAGAATGATGCCGGCATCGGAGGGGACGTGGTTGATGGCCGCCATGATCTGCTTGGTCGATGGGCTGGCGAACACCTCGCCGTTGACTGCCGCGGCGAGCATGCCGTCCCCGACATAGCCACTCCACGCCGGCTCGTGACCACTGCCGCCTCCCGAGATCACCGCGACCTTGGACGGGTGGTAGGTCTTCGAATAGACCACCTTGTTCGGCGCGTCCAAGGCCAGGTGCTTGTTTCGCGCAACCAGACTCTCCAAACCCAGCACCACAACGCCTTCTGTACTCGGAAAGAAATGCTTGGTACTCATGGTGGCTGATATATGCTCTTGCTAAACGTTGGATCGCGCAGATTGCGAGAATGATGAAGAAGAACAGGTTGACAGGAACGAGCACTTACCTTTGACAACGCGACCTCATCTTCCATCAATTCCCCTACCTCGACACACGAGCCCCACCGAGGACGGCATCTTATTGACTTGTATGCTGGAGATGAAGTGTCGAACCCCGCCTGGTTCCCCTCACCCAGATCAGCATACAGCCGCCGGCTTACTGTTTACAGTATACACGCTGTCGTGCATGGACCATGATACTCGCCGGCTCAGCGCACAGGTGAAGGGGCCAAGGAGTCGTCGGGTGCTGCTGCGCTCATGGAAGTGCATCTTGATACACTGGAGATGGAGTTGAGGGCATTTTCATCCGTCCTCGGGTGTGAGAAGCAACTCATGGGATTATGTAATCCAACCTCACCTCCGTCCACGTCCTCGGTGTATCCATACGTACAATAACTCCCCCTTGAGACAAACACCGCAAACCATGATGCGAGAGACCGATATGAAGGCTCTGGCAGTCTGCGTATTTACGAGAAGGACAGGCGCTCACAACTGACGCGGCAGGAACTTGATATTCTGGTACGATGCTATCTCAGCTGCATCCAGGTTCTTCATACACTCACCGTTCTGCGGAAGCGCACCAAAACCCGCAAGGCGAGCCCGAGAAAGGAGCAACATCGTCCCGCCGACGGCAATGCTCTCGCGCGCTCGTAGAGGGAGATGCTCCCACCACCTCAATCATCCTCCTCGAGATCGCGGCTGAACTGCTCGAGCCGCGCCTCCTCGTCCTCGCCCGCGCCCGCATCCGTCTTCTTGCTCTTCTGGAACTTTTCGTTCCCCTGCGCCACGTATGCGACGAGCTTCTTGTGGTCGTAGTACCGGCCGTTGAGCACCTCCACGCACGCCTTGGCGCTGACCGCGTTGTCGAAGCGGATCGTGACGACGCCCGACTCCTCCTTGTCGTACAGGACGACGTTGGTCACGGTGCCGAACTTCTCGCATTCCTCGCGCATGTCGTCTTTGATCTCGGACAGGGCGTTGGAGATGATGTCGTCGAGCGTGAAGACGTGCTTGAGCACGACGACTTTGTCCCAGCGGCTCCCGGTGTCAGCGATGGTCTGCGGGTCGTCATCGTCCCAGTCGGCGAGACGGCTGTTGGGGTATGAATGTCAGCGATCTACGAATTTCGGCATGAGGATGGTGAGGTACATACTTGTTCATCTCCTGAGTCTTCTTGATCACCTTCTTACGATCGCGGTTGGCGTTGGTACCTTTCTTCTTTGCTTGGTCGGTCTGGAGCGGTAGTTCCTTCTGAGACTTGTAGCTCGCTTCGGCTGGACTAACGCGCATCGGACCGGTCTCGATCTGCTGACCATCGCGGAAGTGGGTGTCGTCGGCCATTCTACAGGCGAGCACAACCGACTCCGGGCGGAAATAGACTGGTATCATACATTAGCTCACGTCGCATTGGCAAGACACTACAGTGCACGATAGCTACGCACCAACTAGTGCATCCCCTTTGAACTTGCCGTCCTCGTCCTGGTAAAGCTTGATGCGTGGCTCGTTGGTATCGGGGCTCTCTGCAATCACGCCGAAACGAGAAAAGGATCGGCGGAGCTCCTCCTTCGTGACGTCGGCTGGGAGTGAGGTGATATATACGGCGGTGTTGCTGCGCTCCTTCTTCGGCTCTGCAGCCTTCTGCTTCTTGTTCTCCTTGTTGGCGTTGGCGGTGGCCTGCGGTGTGGTCAGTAATGACTGGTCTCCACCAACGGCGGGCGTCGAACATACATCTTCAGCCTCCGCCTTGCGCTTGCGCGGATCCATGGCCGGGGCGTCCTCGTCCACACCTTCCACCTTGTAGGCTTGGCGCTGCTGCTCCAGCAGAGCTTCATCCGTCTATCGCGCCGAAAGGAGGTTAGGGTTCGTCACGGGAACAGGGTTACGGGACGAGTTATATACGCAGGCCAGAGCCTGCCGGGAAGAACAGGTGGGTTCTGGATGTTGCGTACCACTGGGACCCATTTGTTGACCCTCGCCAGCCACTCCCACTCCTCGCCGTGCTCGTCCTCGAGCACGTGCGTCTGCGATGTCTTGGAGTAGGAGATGCGCGTGTCGGCGTCGAACTCGTCCGGGTCGGTCGGGAATGGAGCGCGGGATGCCTTGGTCGTTATGGTTGTGGCCTCATTCGTGGTTTCGGTCGCGATCGCGGCCGCAGTCGCAGGCGCGGTCTCTGGGTCTGGTAGCGATGCCATCGTCTCTGCGAGGGTTGTTAGATTGAACGGCTCGCAGCAGCGCGATGTCAGTATGTCCAGCGCGGTCCAGAGCAGCTCTCGGTCGGGTCCAGTGAGTGTGGGTGGTCCGGTGAATATCGGGAGTCCAGCGAGAGTCGGTCCGTTGACTTTTAAGACAAGGTGCGATAGTGGAAAGGAAGCTCAAGTGAACAAAGCGACGATGATGATTGTTGATGATTGTGAACGGGTGTTTCACGGGAGCTAGAGCCGCGTCCGGAGATTAGCGTGGCAAGGATCTTTAAATCCCGTGCTGTCATCACATGCAAGTGAATTGGAAGGCTTCCGGTTTGACGTCAGTCCCGTGACATCGCGATGGTTATATCGACATGTGACTTACAGAACTGGTTCATGTCGTCGCTTCATCCTTGCGAATATACACCACCTCCTGTCCCTCCCCTGACTGTGCGTTGGCACTCGTTGCCCACGACCTTCGTTTCGACCTTGCATGTGACAGAGCACTTCTCATGTGACCATCTATCCTCAGCAGAGATACCGTCTAGACAATCGCTTTGCACATGCGATGCATTTCCCTGGAGCCCTCCAGGACTCCTTCAACAGCACGAGAAGCAAAGTCCCCGACGCGCACAAACCGAAAGTCCGTCCACCGCGAGGATGGCGCGACAAAGTCATCTTCCCGGGCCGGGCACTTCCCACCTATACCGGTCCCTATCCCGTCGGAACCATGGAGATTGAAGTACCGGCCGCGAACCCAAGGACGTTTTCCCACATCACCCGGGATCACAAGCACTTGCTGCAGCTGGAGACGGTTTTGATGACCGTCTATTACCCAGTCGCCTACCATGACTACAACCTCAAACGGCGCGACTCCCGTTTCTCCCGTGAGCTCTGGTTGGGTCGGCCACGCGTCGACATGGCGCGAGGCTACTGCAAGTTCGCTGGGTTGGGGGATTGGGGTCTGCCGCTCTTCGTGCCGGCCATGTTCACCAAGCTGCCCGCTTACAGGAACGCACCCGTTGCCAAATACTGGGCGCCGACGGTGAACACGAAGACGGAGGGTACGAGGGTGAAGATGATGGCCGGCAACCGACCCGAAGGTGCGAGCGAGGAGCCGGTCTTCCCGCTCATTCTCTTCAGCCATGGGTTGGGCGGGATGAGGACGATGTATTCCTCCGTCTGCGGCGAGTTTGCAAGCTATGGGTTTGTCGTGTGTGCCGTCGAGCACAGAGATGGCTCGGGACCGCGGACGTACGTCAACCATCCCTCATCGGGGCTGGGTAGTATGTCCGAGCGCGAGAAGTCTGGTCATGTCGATCACACCGATCACGAGAGGCGGAGAGGTTACGATGTGATGGACTACGTCTTCCCAAAGGACAATCCGTACGACACCACACCATCCGGCGAAAAGGGCGTCGACAAGGAGTTGCGGAGAGCGCAGGTCGATCTTCGGATGGCCGAACTGGAAGAAGCGTACAGCTTGATGCAGGAAATCAATGAAGGCAAAGGTCAAGCAGTCGCAGACCGCAATATGCGTCGCAAGGGCTTTCAAGGTGCCAGCTCCCGCGGCCTTGATGGGATGGACTGGTCGCGGTGGCAAGGTCGGATGCACCTCGACCATGTCACGGCTTGCGGTCACAGTTTCGGCGCGGCCACCGTTACGGAAATGCTGCGCCACGATGATCGATTCAACTATATCAGCCAGGGCATCATCTACGATATCTGGGGTGCCGGAACGGCACCTGCTGACGAAGAGGCACCGAACCACCGGATTCACGCGCCTTTGCTCGCCATCAACAGCGAAGCATTCACCTACTGGCCATCGAACTTCAAACTGGTCGAAAGCTTGATCAAGGAGGCGCAGATGGAACCCGCGCCCTCACCAGCGTGGCTCATGACTCTACGCGGCACCGTGCACATTTCCCAGTCCGACTTCTCGCTCCTCTATCCACATGTCTGCTCCTTCGGGCTCAAAATGGTGGCCAATCCTCAACGCGCGCTCGACTTGAACATCAACGCCAGCCTGGAGTTTCTCTCCCACGTCCTGCCTGCCGAACGCGCCCAAGTCAACCGCGCATACAAGAACGAGAACCTCCTCGAATCCGAATTAAGCCCTCTAGATCGCATCCCATCCACGCAGATGCTCAAACCGGACGAAAACTATATCGCCGCGCGCCTGAAGATCAAGCACGAGTGGGTGTATCGCATTTCTCCCAAGCTGTTCCGCAAGATGCAGCGGAGGAGCAATCAGAAGAGAGGTCGCTCGACGGAGACGGGAGGGGAGGTGTGGCTGCACGTCAAGCCCACGCCGGAGACGATCCGGCGGCATTTGCAGAGCAAGGATAATGCTGACGGGAGGAAAGCCCGTGACGAGGACGCCGTCGAGGGGGCGACGGCGGAGCAGGGAGAGGAGGAGGAAGCCGAGCCGGTCGTATTGCCGACGAGGTTGGCGTCGGCCGAGAACGCATTTGTGAACGATGCCGGTGATCCCACCGCTGGTTCCGGGCAAGGCAACGGTTCGGGTGCGGGCTGAAGGTCCTACGTGCATGCCGTGATCATAACACGCAGCCTGACCTTCTCCCCATGTCGCACAAAGTCGAACAACCGCCACCGGACCCGCGAAAAAAAGCTCCAATCAATCCAAATCCATAGGATCACCATTCCCCCCATCCGACTCCACCTCATCATCATCATCAACATCCATCGGATCCCACCCGGGCTCCCTGTCCTCGGGCCTCACCAACGTGACCCTCCACCCAGCCTCCAACACCTCATTCGACTCATCCCACGGACACCACGCCCTCAACACCCTCCACACCTGCGCCGCCGTCCTCCGCCGCGCCGCGAACCGCTCCACCCCTTCCTCCCGCACCAAGCGATCGTACTCGGTGTACGCGTGCCGCACGTGCGCGACCACGATGCCCGTGTACCGGCGCGCGTTCCAGCGTCGGGATTCGGAGAGGTTGTAGACGAAGTTTTTGCGCGGGGAGACGCAGATGTCGAGGAGGGTTTCGAGGGCCGGGGCGGGGATACGCGGGAAGAGGTCCTGGAGGGGTCCGCGGTTCCATTCGCGTCGGCGGTGGTGCTGGGTCAGGGCTTTGTTGACGGGAGAGGGGTCTTCCGGGTTGGCGGTGGCTGGCGTGGGATTGAACATTGATGGGGGGTTTGTTGGTATAGAGGGTGGTGGTATAGATATACATGTAGCGGCTTAGATGGATAAGGTACTCTTGTAGAAGGTGGAGGTTAGGAATAGGGCCTTGATGGATCTTTTGCTATCCCAGATGGTCAAGGGATGAGACAATCATCTTCCCATTCTTCTCATTCTCAGTCGATGTCTTGGATTTGTGTCTCGCGGGTTCTATCTCAGTCTTGTTTTTGGTATCTTCAAGTGTAGTGGCGATTTCCCGGCGATCTGGTCCCGAATGCTTGGCTGAAGCTTGGGGGGAATGCTTCTTTCCCTCTGATGGCTCTGATAGTACAGTAACAATAACAATCACGCCTCCAGACCTTGAACACGTTTCCAATCTTCTCTCGACCAGGGTCAAAAAGTATGGTTATGGCTGATGTACATTAATAAACTGAATCCAGTTCCTCTATGATAATTCATCATCAAAGCCGTCAAAGCCGTAATCCCTTCTTCAATCTCCCCTTGTGTGCTCTTGATACAACATCGCCCTTCCAAAACCTGCCTCAAATCCAGTATACCCTTCCTCGATCCTGCAGCGCATCCACTCAACATCCTTGAATCCCTCCTCTTTCAAACCACTCACAAAACCATATAAGCACCCACGACGACCGAACCGACGACCGCCGAGCTGATCAAGGAGTAATCTGTTCACATCACCGGACCGTGGTCAGCCATGCTCAAAACCCCCGGGGATAATTTCACGCACCAAACCCAGCGTTCGCGGCAGAACTGTGACTAGTAGTCGTCCCGTTCTGGTTACCCGTCGTGCCACCGGCATCGCCCGAGCCACCGGAGCTGGTGCCGCTCTCGGGGACGCCGACCGTGCCGGTCGCGGGTGAGCCGGAGGCTGTCATGGAGGCGGATTGGGAGGAGGTCCTGGTGCTCATGGAGGAGGATTGGGCCTTGATAAATGGTAATGTCAGTTTTGCCTTCGGGTACCAGATGATGAAGGGTGGTCTGTGAGTATGTACGCACGTAGACTTGAGCCATGAGGCAGAAGGCGAGCACGAAGGCTGCCAGGATGTTTCTGAAGGACTGCATTGTTGGGTCGAAGCTGTTGTCGATTCGGGTGGTTTGTTAAGTTATGGCGTGTGAAGATGTTTTGCAGAGAGGTTGCGATCAATGAGAAGCCAACAGAAAATACCTCTCTTCGCTTACCCGGCGTTGTGGATATAAGTCATTAATAAACAGCTGAAGGAAAGGTGACCCTACCGTACATCATGATCATCATCTTCATCACTGTGCAGTGTGCAGTGCGCACCCACCCACAGCCAGACCGTTCCCCAGCGACGTGGGCGCGGGAGAGTCGGCACGGCACCGAGGCGAAAGAAGAAACGCCTACGAGAAAAAGACGCCGAATGCCGAAAGCGACGAGGAAAGAAGAGAAGACGGGCAGCCAACGTGAAGCCACGAGAGCGGAACGTGCCTTTCGCCAGATCAGAAAAGGACGGATGACGTGGGGCTGGTTTCGCTGCAGTGGAGGCCAGCGGGTGCTTGTGGGTTTTTGATCGGCATGCAGATGGAACCGCTTGCGGAAGTGGTGGTGATGGGGCAAGGAGGCGAAAACAAAAGCAGAGAAATGGGGGTTTAAATAATTATTTAGGAGGTTGATGAAACCCCTCCGCCTCGCCCGTCAAACTGGGACACCTGACTCTGATCTCCCCGAGCAGCCGTTCGAGTCTGTGATGATGAACGGAGGCTCGTGCGTTTGGATGGAAGATCGACTGCAGGCATCATGTTGATATTGGCGTCCCTGGACGTCGTACGGAGGTGTAGGCGAAAGGCGAACGATGCCGGTCAGCCGCGTTGGAGATAAGGTATGATGAATGGACTGTTGCACCCAGAGGAATCCGTCACTTCAGATTGGAGTGGTCTCGAGCTTGTCGGATCGCCATCAGAGTCAGGACCTTTGAAGTCGGAGTGAAGGCGATGTACTGTATGTATTCGACTTGACATTGACATATGTAATACTGCTCATCACGTGCAAGGCCCGCCAAGAAGCCGAACATCAACTCAGACCCTCCCTGCGACGAGCACTTCATATTGCACGGCTACGGCTGCAGTAACGTCTATCTATGTCGTGGAAAAGTCTCGCTTCACAAAGGCGGTATATTCCAGTTCATATCAAGCTCTCATACTTATCCAACCCGCTCTTCTGCTGCTGCTGCTGCGGCAGCGCAGGCCCGTTCACCCCCGGGAAAGCAGTCTGTTGCCTGACACTCTGCGCCGGCGGACTCATTGGCGGAGGCGGCAATCCAAACCCCCTCGACGTCGCGCCAAAACCATTCATCGTGACCGGCTGCTGCTGACGCGTCGCAGCCGACCAATCTATCCCCGCTCCTCCCGAACCATTACCCATCATGTTCCCACCCGGCATAGTCGCGGGCTGCGCGGGGCGAAGAGGCATACTACTCGAGCCCATTCCCATCGTCGGCGCAGCGTTCGTACCGCTACTAACCGGCCGACTGGGCTGCAGCGGCTGCGAGAACTGACTCGCGGGCGTCAGCGCCGCGAAGCTCGAGAGCGTTTGGTCGGGCGTGACGGTGCGCATGCTGCCTTGCTGGACTCGGAGCGCCGTCATCGACTGCGGTTGCGGTTGTGGTGTTCGAGAGATGGCGGGTGCGGGCGTGGTTTGCCAAGAGAATGTCGGTGTTGTGGTGTCGTTGCTGACGTACGAAGACGACTGGGTTCTGATCGCGTTCGCTGGCCTTGAGGTCGTAGAAGACGATGTGGTGGTAGGTCCGCCCCAGTCGTTCATCAGATCTCTGTCACTGCCGTTCGCTCCCGCCACTGCCTTCCGACCCGACACCAACGTTTCGAAATCCGCCTCCTCCCCGTTCGTCAATCCATTCACGCCCGCACTCCCAGTACTAACACCCCCCGCACCCTTCCCCCTTCCCACGTGCG
>Ga0058704_10001327_pt1 | contig 11645 bp, 16 predicted proteins | sample AgamicMgSfe_FD_71363 | JGI IMG/M metagenome (GOLD analysis project Ga0058704, IMG submission 71363) | Agave microbial communities from Guanajuato, Mexico - Mg.Sf.e | ecosystem: Host-associated > Plants > Phyllosphere > Phylloplane/Leaf | place: Guanajuato, Mexico | collected 2012-05-30
ATACCCGACAACTTTGGGCAGGTCTCCTTCTGCCCGGCTCTGGCCGCGAGCGACACCAACGGGATGTCATGGAACTGTCCTGAGCAGCCGCCGCAGGTTGACGAGCCGGTGCACGGCCTGATCGACAAGCTGCCAGGTTGTATTGAGGTCACTTATGGCCCAGCAGCGGCGCCAGCGGCATCCATGCAATGCGGACCGGGTGCGGTACAAGGGACGATTACGAGTACAGCAGACACGACGCCACGTCCCACCGCCTCGCCGACCCCTGGAGCGCAATTCGGACTTGCAGAGCACACTTATATGGGGTGTTACAATGACACCGGCACTTCTCATTATCGCACATTGAACTCTATCTCGACCGTCAATTACACCTCGATGACTGTAGAATGGTGCCAGCAGTATTGCGCAGACAACGGCTATCGCTACAGCGGAGTCGAGTATGCGCAAGAATGTCATTGCGACAACAACATTAACCCCACAGCGCTCAATGCCAACAATCTAACTGTGAATCAGTGTACTTGGGACTGTGGCGGCACTTTGACGGCTAATGTGGATGGCCCGCAGCAGCTTTGCGGAGGCCTAAGCTACATCATGGTATACAATAACACGAACAGCAGCTTCGACGCCTTTGGCAGTAACGTCGACACAGCCGGCCTAGCGGAGCCATGGACGCCACCGGGCGGCTTCGGTAGCAACTATTTAGGTTGCTATACTGATGGGTCGCCACGGACGCTGCAAGGGCCCACCGTCGCGTGGAACAACATGTCCGTCACGGTCTGCGCCGACTACTGCTTCAGTCAAGGTTCTGGTGGATACGGCTTTCAGTACTACGGAGTGGAGTACGGCTCGCAATGTTGGTGTGGAAATGACATCACTCCGCCCGGTTCACTGCTCACTCCGGACACGAACCCGAGTAATCTGACAGCGTGCGAGGAGCGGTGCTTTGGCTCCGAGCCCGAAATTTGTGGTGGTGCGGGCGCCATGAGCTTGTACATTAACGAAGCCTACAAGGCGCCTGAGGAGAAGCCTTCCATAGGCAAGTACCAAGCCGGGACATGTCTGACGGATAGGAACGCGACTGGAAGGGCCTTGCAAGGAGCGTCCATGTCAGACGACTACATGACGGTGGAGAAGTGCATCAAGTATTGTCTGGGCACGTACAACCACTATGCTGGGGTTGAGTATGGGATTCAGTGTTGGTGTAAGTTTGCATGCCACCTATTCGAACTTCGCAACTGTCAGTACTGACTTTGAAGCAGGTGGCAATGAAATCATGGCAGATACGGGGAATGTGATTGCAGGGTGTAACGCTACGGACCAGATGCTTTGCCCGGGCAACAAGCTTGAGTTCTGCGGTGGGGCCGGGTTTATGGACCTTTACTATTCGGAGACGCTATGAGGACTAGTGCCGCTGCTAGCTAGTTTGTAACTTGGTGCAACGCAGTATCCAACTACTGCTTTCAAGTGATGTGATATGCATACAGTAGCCTGCCTTGACGGGATCGCATGTGGTCGAGAAGCCGTTGAAGGCAAAGTAGACCTCAAAAACGAGTAGCGTTTAGCCATGAAACGTTGGAATATGAACCGAGAGGAGAACCAATATGCCGTTCGGCAACGACGATACGGTTAACTAACACACTCAGGCTCTTTAGCCCAACCCCACTCATCGATCAAGCTCCGTACCTTGACATCGGTAGAGCAGCCTGTATCCTTCTCGATGGCCTTTAGTAGTTCAAGCACCACCTTCCTCTCCTCTTCTGCCTCTAAGCAACCTCCGGCGACGTAGAGTGGCAGACTCATTTCCACCCTAACGGCTGGATGCGGCCTACCTAGCGCGATGCCGACAATCTCACGAGCGTGCTGTATCGCTTCGGCAGAGACTTCACGGTAGGCTTTCAGTCTGCTCAAGCCGGTGCAGAGGCTAGGCTTGTTCAGTAACAGCAATATGCGAGCGAAGTGATACAGCTGAATGGCAGCAGCGCATTGATTGATGCTGAAGAAGACTTCCGTAATTGGCGATGTACTTCCGCCGTTCTGATGTGATCGCATCCCCAGTGGATACCGCATCTGTGCACACGGCCGGAAGGTCTCGGGTAGATTGCCGAACCAGATGTCGAGTTGAGAACTCAGCTGCTCCCACATAGAGTGTCGCACAGAAGGTGTCTGATCTGAGTCGGTGGCTAGATAGTTGACTACTCGCAACACGAGCCAGAGCAGGGTGTGTGCTACGATTTGAGCGACCTCCCGGCAGTTCAGCCGCTCCTTGACATTCGTGGGATTGGTGTACAACGAGCCGTCTGGTCGGATCTGAAGCCCGCTATTGCACCAGAGCTGTAGATCTTCGGTGTCGAGAAGAGTCTTCCGTCGGTTGATGTAGGCGGCTTGATAGTCGGCACGAGCGAAGTTCCAGAACGAGGCGTCACGGCCTACGGTGATAGATGGGGTTACCTGGAGCTGATTGTGTTGGTTGGCGTTCACGGCCATCAACAACGACTTCAGCCCGCTCAGGTGTCTGCACGTAGACGTCAGTGACGAGCCTTAGTTTGAAGAGAGGCGTCAAACCGACTGTAACCAGCCCATCATACCCATCTCCATATTGTCGAGCGACTCGTATAGTGAGAAAATACTGACGGCAACAAGGAGATCATCCGTGTTGATCATCGGTGGCGGCGGTTGCGTGTTCGGGCTTGTGGGTTTGCTGAGACTGCCAGATAGTGTGGCTAGATACTCTCTTGACTGTGTGATAGCCTTGTCGTAGTAGTTGGCCGCTTTGTAAAACCAGTTAATGTTGACATCATCTTCAAGGATCTCCATATGCGCAGGCTTTTGGCACTGAACGCCGACGAAAGGCTTGTGGCCGTTGACTCTGCCCAGCTGCTTCGCAGCTACTGCAGCGATGGCATTGCGCAAAAGAACGTCACGTAGAGCTTTTAACGGTACGAGATGGGCGAAGTGCTTATCTTTATCGAACAGGTCCATCCTAGCTGATGTCAGTGTACGATCTTGAATGTTACTTGACCATGGGAAAAGTTACCAAGGTCCTATTGCCTCGGTGAAGTGCCGGATGAGATAAGCCATTTCGTGCTCCCGTTCGTCGGTGATGATGGCGCTAGTGTTGAGTTGGCTTTCGGGCGCCCATGCATAACTAAGGGCATCGTCAGCAATAGCCAAGGCATGTCGAGACACGAAAATACCTGAATGTGGCTGAGGTAATGCCAGACAACGGTGTCGCTGCTGTCGGTTCCGTGAGTTGCATCATGTCTTGGCGGTCAACTTCGTCTACAATGTGAGCATTGGGTATGAAACCGCAAGAATTGTTGTTGTTTCCGTAATACAGCTCAGGTTCTATGTTAAACCAAGCAGGATCGTAATTCGTATCGTTCCATATGTTGTCGAGGAGAGCATTTTCCTCCCCCTTTTCCGGGAAAAAGACTGGCTGCTCAGTGATCGGGTCGAGTGTAAGCGGTTGCGCTCCTGTCGAGGCTTCGACAGGACCGGTCAAAGATGCGTTGGAGGCAACGATTTTGCCAACACTCCCAAGCCGTTGCTGATCAGCCAGAGCCGGGTCCGGCACTTCATCACTCTTCTGTAGGTGGTGGCGGCCGTGTCGGCCACTACCCGGTGACAGTGCAGTAGATGACTGACCAGAAGTAACGCCCGATAATGCATCATGTTCGAAGACCTTTGAAGTGTCAGCAGCTTTCGCACAACGGAATGTAGAGTAGCAAAGCACATACAGTCTCGGAAGTCTGCTCGCCGGATTCTCTGCGATGCTCTGATATCTGGTACTTCTTGCGCAGTGACTCTCCCTCATCCACGAACTTCCGTTTCTTGTCGTAGCCTGGGCATGGCTTCCCGAGCTTCTCACATCGTAGGCATGTCGGCTGACGCTTGTCGCACTAAACGCAACGTGAGCGGTCAGACATCAAACGACAGCATATACTCGGAGGCATATCACCTTGACGCGCCGCTCGCGGCATCGATCACATGCTCTCTCTGTGGTGTGCTGCGCCGTTGCACCAACATTCACGTCAGATAGCATGGAGCAGCCTGAACTTAGTAAGACCAGTTCGCGGATTGGCCAACGGCGTGGCGAACGAAGCAGCAGACTCCTCAGCTTGCTACAGGCTGTACTAGGCTCGTGAAAGAGAATGGCACTCCGGGAACTAGTGTCGCACTTGGTGCATGCCTCTACGCAATGCCTAGGTGTTGTGAACTCGTGGCGTGATGGTTGTGAAGGCTGATTTGAATGTCCGCCGGATGGTCCGGTCTCTAGGCGCTAGCAGGGACCTACTTCACTAGCGCAACGTGCATAGTACGGCCCGTTAACGGTGCTGATCGCCGAAACTCACCTTGATCGTGAACTCATAACGACCGGCATCATTGTCCTTGTCTGAGTACGTCGCAATCATGCCTACATGGAGTACAGCAGTCTGACGACGTATAGTAAGGACACTACAAGCACCATGAAGATACAGCGTGTGAGCAACTCCATGGCGATAGCAATTAGTCCCTAGGAAGAGAGACGGGGCGCGTGGCAAAACGGCTGCTGACCATGAAGGTGTGCAGCTCTTCATATACCCTGTCAAGAGTCTTCGTCCGGTCGAGATCGATGCAGCCGAAATCACAAACGAAGGTCTGAGATTCGACAGGCAGTATGTCTTGGTGAAGCCACCCACGGAGGAGCAACCACTAGCAGAGCATATCACTGGTATGTCAAGGCCAAGGCCTCCGCCTTCTCGACAGCCACTCCATATTGGCTTCCGAAAGGGAACTGACCCGGCTGTGTAGTAAGTAACACAAACATGGAGGCTCCCGTATTAGCGCTGCGTGAACATTTGGCCTGATGCTTGAGCAGATCAAGTGGAACTTCAAACTAGGCCTGTTTCACACCGCTATAGACCGATCGTGGTCCAAGTTGACAATCACCCATGTGTCAGCCAAGGAGAACGAGACGATCACCATCCCTTTGACGCCTTCGCCGCTGAGCCTTTTCAACGCAGATACGTACGAGGTATCCATATTCGGAACGAAAGCACCCGGCATTGATATGGGAGAGGACGTCACCAAATACTTCAGTCACCATCTAGGATCGGCGACGAAACTTCTGTATATTGGTGGAAATGGTCAGAGGGAGATACCAGGAGCTGCTTACTTGCCGAAACACTACCGCGCCTTGTCCATCTCCGTCAACGAGAAGCTGCACCCACAAAGGATACGCTTTGCAGACGCGGCGCCATTACTTATCACATCGACTGCATCCGAAGAGGATGCTAGAAGGCGGCTGCCACCAGCAGCTCGTGGTGAGGATGTCATCGTCCGTTTTCGCCCGAACGTGCATGTTGATGTTGGAAAGGAAGTCGCCCCTTACGACGAAGACAGCTGGGGTATGCTAAGCATCCGGTCGCGAACAGACAGGGCGCAGGAGGTTTCGGTACGCTGTTTGTTCAAGACAGTGCGGTGTCTAAGCCTAAATGTCGACCTAGCGAAGGGTGGCATGATCGCTACCAACCGGCAACTGTATGGCCTACTGGCAAGAGATAGACGGACCAACGACAAGTTTCCACGTAAGCCATCCCAAGGAACAGTCTGCAATATACAAGGCGCTGATCTTCCTTGCAGACAAGCCAGTGTTTGGCCAGTACGCCTGCGCAGGGCCTAGCGGCGCAGTGTTGCGGGTTGGCGACGAAGTCGAGGTAACCGAGCGTGCCAGTCGTGCCAATACACCAATAAGCCCTGCGCCAACACCACGTACCCAGGACGGCCCGCCTACGCAGGATGACTCTGGAGACCGTGCTAGTAGTTAGCGAGTCATTGCAACGGTGGCGAAAAACTGGACCGAAGTCACCATATTAAGGACGTCCAAGCCAAGTACGCACTATGCTCTCTCAGCCGGGATTCGAAGGCCAAAGATCGTCGCATCGACGTCCTTGGGAATCAGTATTTCAAGGGCACGAAAGCAGAGTCGATGGATCGGTGCAAGGTGGTCCAGTTGGATCTATGCTTGGCAGGGCTCGCTGGCTTCCTTGCTTGTTGAGCCCGACGTACTTTCTGACCTAGGACACGTGTAGCGCGGTGCGTCGATAGGTCACCAGGTGGGTGTTAGGGACTTCAGCCGGACTGCCTGCCTGCCATATGCGGGGCGGTGAAATCAGCTAAGGCCTTAGCACTCACTGCTGAAAGTGAGGTGAAGATACTACTAAGATCGCTCGACTTGTCAGGGAACGGAACAAGATAACCTCACCCGACTCAGTGCAGGTCTGAGTCCGCTTTGAGATATCAGCGGGGTGAGGAGAAAGGAGGAATGGGATGTAGTGGAAAGACTACTGGCGAACTTTTAGAGCATATACTAGCATTGGTGTATTGAGTATATAATGTGCATGGTTACCTGGATTCAAACATCTCTATTGAACTCAACCGGGCTGCGATGCGCATAGAATGTGGTGCGTTTCGGTAGCGGTGACTCACTCTTCGGTGGCAAATGAGACAAAGAAATTCCACAAAATCAACCTCGAGCTCGTTCATGTCGTTCTTGTGTGAAGATTTCTTTGACGAGTATCTAGAACAGCTCTTGCAAGGGTCTACTTTGCTCGTGATGGCTGTTGATCAGGAAGCAAACGTTGGAGCCGAAACGGAGAGTGGCGCTTTGGCCAATGACGCGCCCGGACCGCAAAATCGAGGGAAGAAGCGAGCGAAAGACATCTCAAGGGAAGTCACACCAGCAACGGAGGAGGTGGTGCTGATTAGTGGAGGAGCAGAAGGGGAGAAGCTCGCCGGTGGTAAGCGGAGGAAATCAATGAGTGTCCCTATGATCGCGGCGCGCACGCTGCCACTTCTCGTGTGCAGCATCGGCAACCCTGGGACGACCTACGCGAACACCCTTCATAGCGCCGGCCATACGGTAGTCAACAAGCTCGCCGCGCATCTCGGCTACAGCCAATTTCGGAAAGAGCGCGCATACGGTAATGGGCTCATCAGCAACCCGGCGATTGCTGGCGGTACGGGAGACTGGACGCTTTGCGAAAGCACTACCTACATGAATGAGTTGGCAAGGGCGTGCGAGGAGCACATGCTGCTTGGTCAAAGCACATGTCTGTCGACGAAGAAGGCAGGCTGGTCATTGTACATGACGAGCTCGAGAAGCCGTTGGGCGCAGTCACAGTTCGCACAGCGCAAGGTGCTAGTGCGAAGGGCCACAATGGGTTGAAGAGTATCATGTCCGTGATGCGAGGTACGCCGTTTGCCCGTATAGGTATCGGGATTGGGCGACCTTTCAGCAGAGACAGCGACGAGGTGGCTCGGTATGTGCTCAAGAAGATGACTCCAGCAGAGAAGGAGAAAATTGAGGCTTGCGTTGAGGAGGTTGTTCGAAAGCTTCAGCAGCTGGAAAGAGGCTAGTCGAACTATGCTCACCTTACAAGCTATCACAATGGTCAGTCAGTCAGCATGCCGGGTTGCAAATGCTCCAACTGAAGAGTAGGGAGGGGTTGTGCAAGGCATCCTCGGACGGTTGAGCATCACGTTTGCGGACCACTGTACTCACAGCCAAATGATTCGCGGATATATGGTACTGCTCTGTAAGTCGCCACTACCCGTCCCAAGATGCTGCTGCAACAGTTACACCGAGCCGCGCTTGAAGAACGGTCGGCCATTTGCACCAGAGCATACTGCCCAAGGAGAGGTTTGTTGAAATCGCTGACTCTAATCACGGATATCCACAATCTCACCACGAAGATCATCAAACTAATCTTCAATCCCACCTTTGGCGCCGCTCGCATTGTCCTCCACCGTGCCGTCACTGATTCTCATGGTCACGTGACCCAACTTGTTAAGCTTTCCCGGCGAAGCAAGCTTTTCGCTGGACCGAACAAGCAGCTCGTGGTTCAGAAATCAGTTTGCGGGGAACTACTGAAATGGGCGTCCCGCATCAGACGGCCTGGTTTGGGTACATATGGTCTGCTTACTCTTCAGCCAATATCTGGATCTCTACACTTTCCGTGCTGACACCTTTCTGCAACACGACATTTATAGCTGACCACTATGGTACCGACCTGTTATCACTTGGTGTTCAGCACCAAGCTGATGATCTTACTACTATCCCACCAACGCGATGTTCATTGGAGTTGCTACCCGCTTTTGTATGTGGCCAACGTGAGTTTCCATTGAGACCATTCTCACGTCCTCGATTGTCGCGACTCGATCCACATACATCCACACTGTCGAACCTCGGACAGCGACGGCGGCCTCATCGCCTCAGGTGGAGACTCAGATGAAGTTGTAGAGCTGCGCGGTAAAGTATATGATTTCCATGTTGTCTCCACTGCCTGTCCTCTTGCTCTTCCTTTCTCACCTAACACTCAACGTCCATACCTTGCGCAGTTCGAAAGCATGGTACAGTTGCTTGCTGCGGGCCTTTTCGGCCTTGCGGCCTTCTCCAGCATTGCAAATGCACGACCTGGTCTGCTGGGAGGATTGCAGAGTCTACAGAAGGTAAGGAAGACCCCGTGCTCAGAAGAACACAAGGAGCTAACACTGACTTAGCGTCAAACCGCAACAACATCTTCGCCGAGTGCCACAAGCACCAAGCCTACCAGCTGTTCAGGGCTTTCACCATCGGGAAATTCCACTTATGTCGACGACAACAACCAGGCATATCTGATAACCTGCAACTTCAACTACAAAGACAATGATTTCGCTCAGGAGAGTGGCAGTTTCCGGGATTGTCTTAGTTGGTGCGATAACACTACAAGCTGCGAGGCCTTCTCCTACCTGGGAAGTGACACCTCAGGGACCTGCTATCTCAAGAGTGCGGCAGTCGACGATGTGTCTTCAAGCGCATCTGCGGCCAAGAAGATCGCCGGAAACTCAACCTCAAGCGGCTTGTCGTCGAGCTCGGCGGCATTACAGAGGTCGTCTAGCTCAACATCTGCGTCTGCAATTTCCACTTCTCAGTCCGCCGTTTCTACGCCGGCATCGAGCTCGATGTTATCCTCGGGAGCCTCATCTAGCTCATCGCTTGGGCCAGTCTCTTCTGCTTCCCGATCAACTCCTTCGTCAGCATCGCGAGCGGCCTCTAGCGTCTCAAGCCAACCTACTACCTCTTCGACTGTCTCTAGCTCCTCGAGTCAGCCTGCTCCCTCTGGGACGGTTCACAGCTCTTCAAGCCAGTCTACCGCCTCTGGAACGACGCTTGGTTCCTCGAGTCAGCCTGCTGCCTCTTCAACGGTTGCCAGCCCTTCAAGTCAGTCTACTGCGTCTGGAACGACCGCTGGTTCCTCAAGTCTTTCTGTCGCTTCTGGGACGGGTTCAGTGTCATCGAGTCAATCCGCTACCTCTTCGACCATATATAGCTCTTCGACTTACGCTACTACTTCGCAGACAGCCCCGAGCTCATCGAGCCAGCTTGCTAGCTCCAGGACGGCTCAAAGCTCTCCTGCGGCTACTATCATGGGATCAAGTTCCTCGTCTTTGTCGATGACCTCGAGCACGAACACCTCCTGTACTTCAAACGCAACTAGGATATACCACTCCTCCCATACTAACTCTTTGGCAGCCTCCATTCCGACGTCGAGGTCTTCCTCGTCTACAAGTGCGGCTGCCGCCTCGACTGGGACTTGCACAGCCGGTGGTGTCACGTACTCGAACGGCCAATATACGGACGTCGACAATGTCACATATGTTATCTACTGCAGCCAGGACAACACACAACCCGGCTCTTCCAGATATCCAGTCAGCTCTGGTGGTTTCGCTACCTGCTTTGCGGCCTGTGACAGCACGGCCGGGTGCGTTGGCTTTACCTACTCCGGCTCGGAGAGTGGTAACTGCTATCTCAAGACTGCGGTGGGCACGTACTATTCCTCCTCAAGTACGATCGTGTCCGCTTTCCAATTGACCCCGGCTGTCTCTAGCTCAGGCTCTTCGGTCACCAACTGTTCCGGACTTGCGGCGCAGGGTTCCACCTACACGGATAAGAATAACCAGACGTATCAGATCACGTGTGACTTTGATTATCCAGGCAACAACCTCGCAGCGATGACCGGCAGCTACGCCGACTGTTTCAATTTTTGCGATCAGACCTCTGGCTGCGTTGCTTTCGCCTACATAGGCAGCGACACCTCAGGGACCTGTTACCTCAAGTCCGCGGCCAAGAATGGCGGCGTCTCAATCAGTTCCAATGCGGCGAAAATACTTTCGGCACGTTCAGGCTCCTCTGCTTCTACTTCCGCCACAGGCACTAGCAGTCGTTCTTCGGCCACTGGAAGTTCGACCGCCGTTAGTGGTTCTTGTTCGAGCGTCGCTACGACGGGCTATACCAGCTCGGCCGGCCAAACATATACCATTCAATGTGGCACCGATCACAATGGCGGCGATCTTCAGTTCCAGCCAGCCAGCTCTTTCCAGGCCTGCTTCGCAATCTGCGACCAGACTACTGGCTGCGTAGGCTTCGCCTACTTGGGTGGCTCGGGAGCCGGAAATTGCTATCTGAAATCGACTATTATAGGTGTGGAGTATGACTCTGCTGTCGACTTCGCCTACATGAACGCCGTCACCGCCTCGAGCAGCGGCGCTCCAACCAGTAGTACAACTGCTCGAACCAGCTCGTCACCGCTGAGTCCGACCGGTCCTAGCACGAGTAGTGTTGCCAGCACGTCCTCTCCGGCTTCTTCAACGGCATCTTCTCAGGCTTCGCCAACATCTTCTGCCGTCGCCGCTTCATCATCCTCTTCTGCACCCCTCTCGTCTACAGCATCCTCATCCTCAAGCATAACCAGCGGCGCATCCTCGTCTCCTAAGGCGGCGAGTAGTACGACTGTAACCCAGACCAGCGTTTCCTCTAGCAGTAGCAGCAGCGGTACGACAACGTCAGCGCCCACTTTGACGTACGCCAGCGGTATTATACTCTCCGCGGGACTCTCCACGGCCACTGCTTACAACGACCCGGCTAACGTTCAAGTTACGATCCCCGCGAGTGGCACCGTCGCTCTCGGCTTATCGTACGGCTCTACCACAATCGTTTCAGTATCTGATGCGCTGCACACACTCGTCGCTCTCCCAAGCGGGCGAGGCTTGAACGCGGACGGAACGACCAAGTTATTTTCCGCACTTGCTACTACGACCGGTTCTGGCAGCACGTCGAAGACGACGTCGCGCTAGTATACTCGTACTAGCGCGATGTCTGCTGCTGCGCCGGGTAGGAGGTTCGCTTGATTCGCAATAGACGGTCAATCCGTCAGGACCGGCGCCTGATCCGCTCTCGACGACTTTCAGGACCTCGACGGCTAGTAGGCCTCCTGCTGTGTAGGTGAGTTGTCTGGACCGACTTGCGAGAGACGGCTAACGAGACGGAAAAGAAAGAGAGGGAGAGAAGGAAAGTAATGTAAGACGAACCATAAGGCTGTGGTAATGATTTGGATGATGTATTGATGACAGGAGGGCACCCTCGCTCACAAGACGGGGTCGCCCTTCTTGTAGTAATACATGTAAATAGCATAATGCGAAAAATAAAGATTGTACGATTGCTGTGAGCATACTGCTGTTGACTGTTGTTGTTCCCGTACTCTACTTACGTTGTGTCAAAATTGTGTGATTGACTGACAGAGAGCAGTCTCACCTTTGAACTTCGCCGTGGGACTTCACCTGCGTAT
>Ga0058704_10001328_pt1 | contig 11626 bp, 7 predicted proteins | sample AgamicMgSfe_FD_71363 | JGI IMG/M metagenome (GOLD analysis project Ga0058704, IMG submission 71363) | Agave microbial communities from Guanajuato, Mexico - Mg.Sf.e | ecosystem: Host-associated > Plants > Phyllosphere > Phylloplane/Leaf | place: Guanajuato, Mexico | collected 2012-05-30
GGTGCCTCGACTGGACCTCGACCACCACAACGACTCTTCAACGAAAACGAAGCCAAGAAAAAGACTGGAAGAATGTTGATTCAAAACAGTGGTCTTTCAGCTCGCAGTTTCACCTACTACGGGGACGAATACGAGGATGGATATCTGATCAAGAAATTCAGAGGCAATGTACTGCAGACCGAGGACGTGAATCCTACTCTGGATGAGGTCACAAAATTCGTCAGGGAAGGTGGAGAAAATGGTACAGAAGCCATCGACATTCAAGCCATCCGTGCCACAATGCAGAGCAACAGTGGTGCTGCATTCTTGCCCGGAGACTCCGTCGAAATATACCAAGGTGAACAGCGTGGTGTTTGGGGTAAAGCCAAGTCCGTCACTGGCGATATTGTTAGGATTCTGGTCTCCGATGGACCACTGAAAGGCCAGATTGTGGAGTCACCTGTCCGTGCTTTGCGCAAGCTCTTCAGAGAAGGTGATCACGTCAAGGTCATTGGAGGCAGCAAATACTATGACGAGGTCGGTATGGTTGTGAAGATTGCTGGCGACCGAATTACAATCCTTACCGATTCGACACAAGCCGAAATCACCGTTTTCAGTAGAGATTTGCGGGAAGCGACCGACTCTGGCGGACAGGTCGGCGTATCCAAATACGACCTTCACGACCTGGTCATGCTTGATGCCTCGACTGTCGGTTGTGTGGTCAAGGTTGATCGCGATTCACTGCGCGTCCTAGACCAGACCGGCCACGTCAGAATGCTGCTTCCTTCGAATATTTCTAACAAGCTCGAACGGAGAAAAATGGCGGCCGAAATCGACAAAGAATCCAACGAGATCAGGATCGATGACACCATCAAGGAAGCTCAAGGAGAAGGCAGACAGGGTAGGGTCTTGCACATCCATAGAGGATACATCTTTGCGCACAACCGGGAGCAATATGAAAACGCCGGTGTCTTCGTTAACAGAGCAAAACTCGTCACAACAGTCACCACAAAAGGAGGAAGGACTGGAGCGGCCACAGCAGCTCTCAGCAAGATGAATCCTGCTTTGCAAAGACCCGGTGCAGGTGCTGCACCCCCTATGCCACCGCCGAGATCAATGGGCAGAGATCGATTGATCGGAAAAACTGTTGCAGCTAAACGAGGCAATTACAAAGGTCTCATGGGTACAGTCATCGACACAACCGACGACACTGCTCGCGTCGAGCTGCAGGCAAAGAAAAATGTCGTTGTCATCAAAAAGGATGATCTCACGATTCGTGATCCAAACACAGGTGCCGTCATCTCGTCCGATGTACGTGGCGGAGGTCCTCGTGGCGCCCCCTCAGGAGGAGCTAAGGGCCCATCCTGGGGTGATCGCGGCGGCGCAACACCAAGTCGTTCATGGGGATCTTCGGGTGGCGATGGTGGTCGCACACCGTCTTGGAAGGCCAACAGTGGTGGAGGTGGGCGTACGCCCGCATGGGGGGCTTCTGGCGGTACGACACCCTTCAGTGGAAACATGCCATCGCGCACTCCTTCTTGGAAGGCCGGCGGCACCACTGCTTATGGTGGTCAAACATCGTACGGCGGAGCGACAAGTTACGGAGGTGGTACCTCGTATGGTGGCGGAACCAGCTATGGTGGCGGCACTTCCTACGGTGGCGGGGTGAGTGCTTCTCAAAGATTGTCTGAACTGGAAAATACTAACCAAGTGCAGTTCAACTCTGGAGGCAAAACTCCCGGCTACGGCGGTCTCGACGCACCAACACCAGGAGGATTTGCTGGTTCAGCGCCCACGCCTGGAGGATATCTGGATGGACCGACTCCTGGCGCGAGGTATGGTCAAACTCCGGGTGGTGCGCCTACTCCAGGTGGAAACAGCTACCCAGAGACACCGGGTGCTTGGAGTGCAGAGACGCCAGGAGGTGACGGACCGGGTTACGATTAGGCATCGACTTCGGTTCGCAGACCCGCAGCAACAACAGGTTGGATGGACCAGCCGGCTCAGAACACGGGCAGTGCTGCTTGGGCTTCGCAAACAGCTTCGGACGGTTCGTCAGATACGCAGAATGCATCATGGAGTACGGGGGCTCCGACGGGTGCACCAACTTGGGGCGCAGATACTTCGACTGGAGATGGATCTTGGAATACGGGCAGTCAGTCTGGCTTGGACTCTGTCTCTTGGTAGTGCAATCGCTTTGGCAACAAACACCGACGACGGAGATGGCATCCTCACGGCGTTAGGACAGACACTGCGGGATTAGCGAAGGCAGACAAGATCAAAGTAGCTTTTGATACTCGAATTAAAGGATTATTCCTGACTAAATTATATACAGTAAAGGTGGTATCTCGCTGTAAGCCGTGCCCCCAGCACAGCATCAACAGTTCAACGACTGTACCCAATTCCGCCCGCCTGGCCGCATCCAACAGTCCAGACATGCTTGACCCGCTATGAAAACAAAGTAAAACAAAAATGCGCCCTCAAGCATTGTTGGTATTATGCTTGAACCATCCTTGCGTCGTGGCTCCCCATACCAAAACCACGATGATAATAACGATAAGAATCGCCAAACAAATACCAAGACAGATCCACTTCTTCTTTCGCGCAGCCCTGGCGCTGTTGACCGCGGTCCCCAATTCAACGTTTGCACTTTCCATCTGTACCCTCGTGTCGTCAGCCTGCGCCTCAGTGTGCTGAATCATAGTGTCCTGCTCGACGACCATGCGGTCCAAGTCCTGGAACATCTCGGCCAGCTCCATCATGGTGCGCTCGATCTGCTGAATGGCGTCGTGGCGCTGGCGCACGTTGGCCAGCGTGCTCTGCGCTTGGCCTCTGCGGTCGGCGCTCATGAGCGCTTGCTGGAAGATCTGCACGTCGCCGCCGGCCTCGGAGACTTCGCGTAGCTCGGCCTCGGTTGCGTTGGGGTTCACGATTAGGTATTGGCGCTTCTGCTGCTCTTGGACTTCGTGTCGGAAGGAGGACTCTTGTTGCTGGAAGGCGTTGATGGCTTTTTTGATGCGGCGGTCGAGGGCGTTGACTTGTGGTGCGTTGGTCGCGCTGCGGGCTTCTGAGAGGGGGTTAGTAGACTGACCTGCTTGGATGGGTTGGACTAGACATACCTGGTTTCGATTTAATGCGCTTGACTCGGTCGGCCATGCTGCGGTAACCGCCCATGATCTCGGCGCCCATAGCATCAATGTCTCGATTCGATGCTCCGTTGCCGCTGACGAAGCCTCTTTGTGCGCGTTGCAGCTGGCCGAGTTGGGCTTCGAGGTCGTCAATTGCGCGTTGCACTTCTCTACATTCGTTCAAGATCGCATGTGGGTCGTGTGCTGGAGCTCCGTAGCTGTTGTTGCTGTCCGCGAACGGGTTGCCTTGGCCGTTGATTGACTGCATCTCCATTGCTGGAGCAGTGTTTGATGGACCTGTTTTTGTGTCAATTTCTTCTCTTTCAAAGGTTTATTGGTGGCTCGACATACGGTTGTAGGCATTGTCGTAGCGGTTATCTTGTTGTGCTGCATATGGATTCGAGTTCTCGTATGGGTTGGATTGACCGTAACCGCCTTGACCGTAGCCACCATTGTTGTAGTTATTGTACTGTGTGACTGGTCAGCTGAATTGTCTTTGGTGTTGGTTTTAGGCGCACTCACAGCCATGGTTGGTCGTTACTTTCAGTGCTTTGTTTGGTTCTGCAGACTCTCGACGCTGCTGCTCCGATCGATGACTGTAATTGAATGGAAGAGAATTGGAAGAATTGTGATACCAGCAAATATATTGAAAAAGGGCTGCCTAATCGTAAAGATGAAACGATTATGTGTGAACGGACTCACAGCCCCCTTGTCTGTTTGAGCTGCAGCCAAAACACGCGCCCCGGACCCTGCTCACCCTGTGCCTGCGCCTGCCCCCGGCTTCCGCTGGATTAGCGTTGGCGCTACCATATTAGCGCCCTTCTCATCGAAACTCAATGTATCACACGCTTACATTACTGTACCTATATAGCAGGACACCGAAAATAGCATCAGCTTTCCATACACACAGTAAATGTATAGGAAATAGGTGCAGTAAGGAAGATGTAATAAAATACGGAGACATGACCAAAGTACAGAATAGCTGCATTCGATGGCATTTGAGCCTGTAAATTGTCTATCACAATCTCTACTCTATGTATTCCAAGCATGACTCGCAAGACCCCTAGCTGTCTCACTTTGCTCAGATCATAAAGAGTCCCGGGTTGCTACATTATGTGCATTCATTTCGTTTGTATATCTTCAATTCTATTTTATCATGACGCATTCGGGGTATATGCGCGTGTGCTTTCGATCCCAGATCCAGCCAACGCCATAATGCATAAACCAGTGCCGTTCGGTTCCCGCCACAACTGGGACCGTTTCGTCGTCACAGCCACGGGGCGCGACATCAAGACACGTGAAAGCTCCAAGGTCGGAGCTCTATGACTGAGCGCGAGCTTTTGAGAGATCGTTTTCCTTGCCCCATCTTGACGACTCATCACCGCCTTCCCAATTCTTCTCGACGTATCCTAACTCCCGCTTGACACGAGCGACTTCGTGGCTGTCGCCTGTGTTCTTGCCTAGGTTATCGCTGATCTTAACGGCCGGTCTGCCTTCTGCCTCACTCAACTTGATGACAATGTTCAAGGGCACACTCTTGTTGCCACTGGTTTTGCGAACGAAGTCGTTGGTAAAGAAAGTGCCGACGCCGAAGCTTGGTGTTAAGCCGGCTTCATCGGTGATCTGCTTGTACTCAATACATTTCTCCACATTCAGAGAGTCTGAGAAGACAATGGTCTTGCGATCTTTGATTCCTTGTTGCTCGTAGAAGTTCTTCATCAACTTGACAAATTCTGTTGGACTTCCAGAGTCTTGCCTCGTTCCAGTAAAGATAGCAGCATACATTGGATTTGGCGGTGGTTCGGATGCGTGTGGGTCGAGCATGTAGTCCGGTGGTGCGTGTCTCTTGAATGCTTCCAGGAAGTTTGGCGTACCAAAGGTATCGGTCAAGGCAATGCTCAGCGTCCCGCGCCCAAAAGTTCCTATCCAGTATTGCAGAGCTGTCTCATTGGCCTTTGTGTAGTCATTCAAAATCGCAGCGATTCCCATGAACCATTCGTGGGCGACAGTTCCGACAGGGTTTACTCCGTACTTCATCGCGAAATGCACATTGCTGGTGCCGGCAAGTTTGCCCTTGAATCCCTTTTCTTGAGCCTCCTTTTGCGCATCGACCAATCCCTGCATGACCAGCTCGTGTGTGTGGTAGTCTCTCCTCCTGCGACTGCCGAACTCCGAGAACACACAGCCCGCTTCCATCAGACTCAATCCCTTTGCCTTTGCCTTTTCCACCTGGCCCTGGTGATCCCAGTCGGTGTCGACAAACTTGAAGTAAGACTCCGAGACAAGCGCAAGAAGAGGAATTTCGTAGAGAATGGTGTCCAACCAACGACCGTTGACAGATAGCGAAATGTCGCCTTCTTCAGAATCCTCGGACACGGGTTGAAATTTGAGCTTTACTTGTGTTTTGGGGTGTAGCTTGAAAGTCTTGAGGAAAATCAGAAACTCCGGTGTTAGGTACGGACAGTGCTCAGTCAGAAAATGAATCTCGTGTGACGTGATTGTTATGTTTTCGAGCTTCTCGATCTGCTTTTGTAACCACTCGTAGGCTGATTTGTTGAGGTGCATATCCTTGGTGCGATTGGTAAACTTGTATGCGACCTGAACATCAGGAAAGAACTTGAAGATTGCATTCTGCATAGTCAACTTATACAAGTCGGTATCAAGCAGCGAGAAGACCCCCTCAGGAACCTCTTGTGTCCCATCTTGTGTGGCCATGCTTGGAAGTTTGGAGATTCTCAATGGAACGAAACGAGCCTCTCAGGCGTTGACGAAAGGCTGAGGAGTTCTTAGAATATATGCAAGGAAGCTCTCGCAATTGTAAAGATGAGTGTTTCCACGATGAACAGGAGTGAACAAACAATTACGTGGTTGACACGCGTAGATCCGTTGGAGAAGAGACCCTGAATCGGAACTTGATCCGCACAGTTCGAGGGCTACTGAAATGACGTCGAGCTGCAGATAAACGCGACCACCAAATCGGGACATCCGCACATGCAGGGTGCACTGCAATCTGATAACAATCACCTGCAGCATTGGCGCCTGCCGCAAAAGTTCCAGGGACCAACAAGGAGATTGTTGACTTCACCGACCTCTACTTTCCATCTCATCACATTTCATATTAGCATTCAAAATGGCGTTCCGATGGTATGGATCACAATTGTTAGCGCGGCAAGCAAGATTGACACGACTAACACTTCTTTCCAGGTACCAGGCCAGTCTCAAGTCGCGCCCGCTGCTCACGCAGAGCGCGACCACCGCGGTACGATCCCAAAATCATTTTGGAGTTTCTGAAGACTAAAGATGAAAAGGTTCTGTTCGCGACCGGTGACACAATGGCTCAGCAATTGGTAGAGAAAAAGGGGTTTGACAAGCACGAGCTTGGTCGTACCGGAAGAATGGCCTTGTACGGTGGTGGTATGTACATTCGCAAGCAGGAGTCGGTGAAGAGCGGTCTCTGACAAGACTCGCAGCTGTCTTTGGTCCTGCTGCTACAACTTGGTTCGGCTTCCTTCAGCGCAAAGTCGTACTTCCAGGCAGACCCAACCTTGAGATCCTGGCTCGCGTTGGACTGGATCAGACTGTGTTTGCTAGTTGCAACTTGGCCTTCTTCCTGTCCTCTATGGCCGTGATGGAGGGCTCTAGCCCATCTGAAAAGCTCCAATCGACCTACTGGACTGCTCTTAGTAAGAACTGGATGGTATGGCCATTGGTTCAAATGGCAAACTTCAAGTTTGTGCCACTCGATCAGCGTGTCCTGGTGGTCAACACCATTTCTTTGGGTAAGTTTGGTCAATTCGAGGTGCTGAGATGTGCTGAGATGTGCTGAGATGTGCTGAGATGTGCTGAGATGTGCTGACATATTCCAGGCTGGAACTGCTACCTCTCTTACCTCAACACTCAGAGCGCTTCTGTTCAGAAGGAGTCCGACCTTCCTCCGTCATAAGCAACATCAAACGAAACACTTCACATGCCAACAACTACGACTTTTTAGAGATCCGACCATCGACGACATCAAAAGGTAAGCTAAGCTAATGTCACGGACTCGCCATCCGATGACCAATCCATCTTCTGATTTGCACGACTCCCAGCAGGAGGTCATATCCTGTGGATCTCAAAACACGGTCAATATAATCACATGTACTTATACCAACGAGAAGATCGCAAGAGGCGATGGTAATAAGGCGAGGCACAGATATCATCGGACATGAATTCAGAGTAGTCCATATAATCGCATTCAGCTACTTGCCCGAGCCTGAGCTTTCTCATCTTCTTCTGGCGTTCTGGTCGTCAACTGTAAAGCGTGAATTCCCCCTACCGCCGCCATTTCATCCTTTAATAACGCATACACCATGCGGTGTCTGGCAGGTTGCATCTTTGACTTGAACGCTTCTGACGCGATCACAACGCTATAGACTTGTCAGAAATGTCTATCGTATACTTCTTATGACATCGCAATACCGGAAATGTGTTTCTGATGACGTGCTGTCGGCCATGGCTTTGTGGTGAGAATGAAGATGTGAATCGTTGAAGATCTCTAGCTTCGAAGGTTGCAGGCTCTCAGTGATCTTCAGGAGATGAGTAATGGTCACACTGTGTAGGGTCCTTGACATACCTTCTTCTTCATTGCGTCTTGCATAGGAGTCGCCATGGTCGAGTAAGGCTTGCTAGCAGCCCTTGCCAAATTGCGAAGAAGCATTCACAGGATACAGAGCTCTGATTGATGTGGTTCACTGCTAGAAGAGTACCTAATCGACAGTATGAAACGATTTCACTGTTCAGATGGCTCGAGTATTGTTTCTAGATACAATAAGTTACCCGAACACGAACCTCTGCGGTCAGACTTGCAGTCCGACTTCTGCGCGCTAGCGGCAGGACCTGCCGCAAGCGGAAAGAGTTTCCAGTGAGGGGATAATTGCGGGGCATCCATATCAGATTCACATCAGGCTACCATATCTGACAATACATTGCATTAGGTACTCGAGAGATAGGCGCATGCTATAACATCTAGAGTTCCGACCGGACTCATCTTCCTTTCTCCATGTCACTTTTCCTGCGTCCTTTGCAAAGATACCCTGTTCCAGTCTTCTCTTTCGTACCACGTGTTACAGTCTTGAATAAATCCGCTGCCAGAAACATGTCTGGTCTGTCAGTCGAACTTACAGCTCCTAATGGAGTGAAATACTCCCAACCTACCGGATTGTTCATAAACAACGAATGGGTCAAATCAAGCAAGGGCAACAAGATTACTAGCATTAATCCTACGGATGAATCTGAGATCTGCTCAGTCGAGGCTGCTGAACCAGAGGATGTTGACAAGGCGGTCGATGCGGCGAGGAAGGCGTTCAAGGGTGAATGGAGAGACATGGCCAGTACCGAGAGGGGCGAGCTCATGTTCAAATTGGCCGTGCTGGTAGAACAACATAAGGAAACACTCGCCACAATCGAAACCTGGGATAACGGAAAGCCATACACCGTGGCTCGTGACGAGGATCTCGCCGAGGTCACTGGAACCCTGAAGTACTACGCTGGATACGCCGATAAGATTCATGGACAGGTCATCGACACGACCGCGGCGAAGTTGGCATACACGATCAGAGAGCCAGTCGGTGTTTGTGGACAGATCATTCCCTGGAACTACCCCCTAGCCATGGCAGCCTGGAAACTCGGTCCCGCTCTCGCATGCGGTAACACGATCGTACTCAAGCCGGCGGAACAGACACCACTCAGTATCCTCTACTTTGCCAACCTGGTCAAAGAGGCCGGTTTCCCTCCTGGTGTTATCAACGTGGTCAACGGACACGGCCGCGTAGCAGGTGCCGCCATCGCGCAACACATGGGTATCGACAAGGTGGCTTTTACCGGCAGCACGGCGACCGGCAAAGAAATCATGAAAATGGCCGCAGTGAACATGAAAAACATCACCCTCGAGACAGGCGGCAAGTCACCCCTGCTCGTCTTCGACGACGCCGACATCGAGCAAGCCGTCAAATGGTCGCACGTCGGGATCATGTCGAACATGGGCCAAGTGTGCACCGCGACATCACGTATCCTGGTACAAGACAGCATCTACGACAAATTCGTCGCCGAATTCAAGGCCCACCTCTCCAAGACCAGCACCGTCGGTGATCCGTTCAAAGACTCTACCTTCCAAGGTCCACAGGTCACAAAAGCACAATACGAGCGCGTGCTGTCCTTCATCGAGGCCGGCAAGTCCGAGGGCGCTACCCTGGCCGCGGGCGGCGTGCCGCACAAGAACGCCGGCGGCAAGGGCTTCTTCATCGAGCCGACCGTCTTCACAAATGTCACTGACAGCATGCGCATCTACCGCGAAGAGGTCTTCGGTCCGTTCGTTGTGATCGCCTCGTTCAAGACCGAGGAGGAAGCCATCGAGCGCGCAAATGACACGACGTACGGCCTCGGAAGTGCCGTGTTCACGCAGAACATCACCAAGGCACACCGTGTAGCGCGCAAAATCGAGGCGGGCATGGTGTGGATCAATAGCAGCAACGATTCTGATTTCAGGATACCGTTCGGTGGCGTCAAGCAGAGTGGTATCGGGCGCGAACTCGGCGAGGCAGGTCTGGAGGCGTACACGAACAAGAAGGCCGTGCATGTCAACTTGGGCACATGGTTGTAGAACAGGATGCGTTCATGAATAATAATTTGGTCGTGATCGTTACGGCATGTGCTACGCTTCGACGTCAACTTCCCTCCGTGGTCCCGCGTCTGTGTCTGGCATCCAGCCTTTCGGTCTCTCACGCCCCCGTATCACGAGCCCGTAGAGTGCCCGCTCGACTTTCTCGACCGACGATCGCATCACGTCCATTTTCTTCTCCGCGTCTCGTGCAAAAGGTCCGCGGCCTGCATCTAGCGCCTCGAGACCTGCTCTAAGCGCCCGTAAGTCGGTCAGGACATCCCTCCTCGCGCCCTCGTTGTCAACGTTCATATCCTCCTCGCCCTTTTTTGTCTCAGCGCTGCTACTAGGCAGTTTGCCGTCCGTAGCCATGGCCGTGATGGCGAACCGCATCAGCTCTCCGGTCATGTCGTAGATGCCTAATATGTAGTCCTCGACTGTCAGATCGATAGGTCCATTCTCTCCGCCTAGAGTCTCCAATTGTAATCGTGCATCGGCGTAAGTGAGCAGACTTCCTGTCGTTAGGTAGTGCTGGAAACTGGCCGCTTCCATGAATTCTTGTGTTCCGCCGCTGATGTTGCGCGCGTAGCGATGCGTGTTGATACCTTGCAGATCGGAGGATACGGAGGCATATTGTGTTTCAATCATGCTGCGGTATGGTGTGTTGTTCTTCGTGACGTGGGCGGGAAGGGCCTGGTTCAATTTGCGGACGCTGAAGGTTATCAGTATTCATATGGCTTGTAGTTCGTGCGCGGGCAAAGCTACCGTTGGAGAGTGAATATTCTGGCATCGTCAGTCTTCCGGCCATGTCGGCGTGTGATGTATTCCTCACATCTTCTTCGAAGCGGCGGTTATGTCCCGCGATGCTTTGATACAGCGCTCTCTCCGGTCGTGGTGTTCATCTAATTCTGCCCGAAAAGTCTCGAACATTGGTAGGAATGGCGATTGTGACTGCGAGTCGGTACCCTCCATTGTGTCTTCCTCCCGCTGTCGCTTTTGGCCCATTGATAGTCAATTGCGCTGAAAGAGCTGTGACTTTCGATTGGGAGATGGCGTTGCGGCGATGATGCAGGAACAAAGAATTCCCCGCGGAAACATTTGGCGACAGCACGGGATGGAGATGATGGCTCCGCAAGTTTAGCCGGGAGTGCGGTGCACACAACCCCAGCCATCTTCGTTTGCAACATTCGATACCTTTTCGAACGAGGAATGCAGTGAGTGTTTCGGTCTGAGTCCACACTCTTCCCCATGTATACTGTTCCTGGTGATCGCATCATGGCCAGAACATCTCCATTCGTCCTCGTCATAAGAGCCGCAGACAGGTAAAGCTACTTCTCTATTCAATTTTCTGATTCCACTTCAACTGCATTCTGTCTCATTTCCCTGTCATTTGACGACGAAGAATTTCAGATCATCATGTATTCCAAAGTCACCGTTGGCCAGTCGGCCCCTGACTTTACCTGTACCGCAGTCATGGACGGACGTCTCAAGGGTAAGCAGAACTCGCAAACTATACGACAGCTCAGATTACCGACGATCCTACAGAAGTCTCTCTCAGCGCTTACGCCGTCGCTGGCCACTGGGTGATTCTCGTCTTCTACCCGCGCGCCTGGTCCTTCATCTGCCCAACCGAAATCCGCGCCTTCAACGCTCGCCTCGAGGAGTTCTCTTACAGCAGGACCTGTGCCATGATCTTCGCCTCAACTGACTCGTAACAGTGTCTCCGCGCCTGGAACAACACGTCCGAGATGGAGGGCGGTCTCGGTGGCGTACACATCCCGCTCTTGAGCGATTGCAACCACCGCATCAGCCGCGAATACGGCGCGTTCTGATCGAGGACGAGGGCGTCGCTCAGCGCGCACTTTTCATCGTCGATCCAAAGGAA
>Ga0058704_10001329_pt1 | contig 11616 bp, 12 predicted proteins | sample AgamicMgSfe_FD_71363 | JGI IMG/M metagenome (GOLD analysis project Ga0058704, IMG submission 71363) | Agave microbial communities from Guanajuato, Mexico - Mg.Sf.e | ecosystem: Host-associated > Plants > Phyllosphere > Phylloplane/Leaf | place: Guanajuato, Mexico | collected 2012-05-30
ACGGCGCAGCCTGAGTTCTGGGCCGGTCAGCTCCTTACCTGGTCGGTACTGGCTCGCGTTGATGGCACTACCTACTCACTGTTCGGTTTCCCGGACTCCAACAAGCACATCACAGCGGCCAAGACGAATGACGTGACATACACCTCCTCGCACACTCTGGTTCAACTCTCCGCCGGTACAGCGAACTTCACACTCGACTTCTTCTCGCCGGTGTTGCCCGGAACTGGCGATTACTTGGAGCAGTCGCTGCCGTATTCGTATCTGACCGCGTCCGCCGGCAGCACCAACGGGAAGAACCTCAGGGTGCAGATCCTGAGCGCCATCGATCAGACCTGGACTGCGCAAGGAAGAGCGGCCAATCTCAACTATACCTCATCTGACTCTGCCGGCTTCTTCCGCTACCACAATCCGAACGAGGTGCCGTTTACGGAAAGCAGCGACATGGCAACTTACGGTTCTGTGGTCTTTGCGACAGATACCGGTCTTGACTTTGGTCATGCTTGTGGCTCACCCTCGAACGTCTATGACACATTTGCGAGCAATGGTTCCTTGAGCTCCTCGACTGCCTGCAGCGGCGACGACCTTGCAGCACTGTCGAAAGACCTGGGCTTTGTGGGCAGTAGTCCTTCAAACGTAACCTTCGCGGTCGGTTTCGATCGCGAACAGGCCGTTAATTACTTGGGTCGTACTCAGACCGGTTATTACCGTTCGAAGTGGCCCACCATCGCTGCAGCAGTGAGTTTCGTTCTGCAAAACTACCAGAGAGCATTAGCCATCTCGTCTACTTTCGATTCGGATGTCCGGTCTAAAGCGCAAGCGGTGTCAAGCGATTTCGGAAGTCAGTATGCCGACATCGTCGAAGCCAGCGTCAGACAAACATTCGGTGCCCTTGAATTGACGGTATGTGCGTCGGAGGTTCCGCAGGGAGGCGTCGCCTTACGCGTCTCGCAGGTCCCTGCAAACGACCTGCCGGCTACACCATATGCGTTCTTGAAAGAAATCTCCAGCGACGGGAACGTGAACACGATGGATGTCATATTCCAGACGTGGCCGATCTTCATCAGCCTAAACCCGACATATATCCGCTACATGCTCCAACCAATCCTCGACTACCTTGAAGCGGGCAGATGGCCGCGTCCTTGGGTGATTCATGACATTGGATCCGGTACGTGTCTTTCTCGTGAACGGCTCTGCTACACTATCTACTTGTCATGCTTACCTGCTCCTAGCTTACCCCAACGCTACCGGTCACGACGATGGAAACGCAGAGCAAATGCCACTCTTCGAGACCTCCTCTCTGTTCATCCTGATGTATGCGTACCAGAAATACAGCGGCGACACCTCTTGGGCTCAAAACTACCAATCCTTACTGCAAGGCTACGCCGAGTACCTCGTCACGCACTCGCTTTATCCAGTCAGCCAACTCATCAGCGTTGACGCCATTGCTCCCGCGCCAAACCAGACAGCACTGGCCATTCAATCCACCATCGGACTCAAAGCAGCTAGCATCATCACCGGCAACTCCACGTCTGCCCCGATCGTTTCCGACTATGCGAAGAGGATCTACAACGATGCGCTTGGCCTGGATGGCGAAACCCTGGAGGAGAGCTCGCATTTTACGTACTACTACGGGCAGAACGCCACGTGGAACGTCCTATTCGCAGCATACTCGGACGTGTTGTTGGATCTCAAGACTTTTCCGTCCTCGGCGTGGGCCTTGCAATCCGATTGGTACCTCACGCAAATCCAGGAGCTGGGCCTGCCGTTTGCCGGACCCATTACCGACCTCGACTACACCGGAAATCCAATCACTTGGGGTCTCTCCGATTGGAGTACGTCGAATATCCATTACACCCACACCTTCTCTCGGCTGACCTGCTCCTGTAGATATCGTCGCCGCCGGCGCCTCGTCAGCCGCCGTCCAAGAAGCGGTCATCAACACGACACACGCGTTCCTGACGAACGGCCTGAACGATATTCCGTTCGGGACGAAGTACCACGTCGAAGGTCCGAATGCAGGTTCGTGGATTGCGAACCGGGCACGGAGTACTGTGGGGTCGAACTTTGCTCTGCTCGCGCTGGACCAAGGTACTTGGGGGATTGGGTATTGAGCTTGGCCATGGAGGTATCTTTGGCTGTTCGCGACGTAACCTACAGCGTCCTTTCACCTTCGAAAGCTCTCTACTGTGTTCAGCTGCTGATCAACGCAAAGGGTTCCTGCGGTTTCAATCCTCCGTCACAGGACCCACCCCAGTCGTTGATGGGATGGATGTGATAGCCGTTCAAACGTGGTAGGAACGTCATACCCGTCACGTAAAGGGCAGCGCTCATTCGAGCGAAGGCTTCATCAAACGTGGGCCTCTTGATCACGTCGGTGACCAACGTTCAGCCGCAGACTACGAATGGCGCTGGAACTTCGCCGGGGCGCTGTCGGTGTCAGTAGGGTGTTCGCGGTGGTGTACAACCCTTCTTCGTTGCGTTGAGTCAAGATCATTGCGGATGATAAGAGTGGTCGACATCGGCTTTGTATTGCATATAGCTAGTAGACGGGATCATGACCGCCATTGTTGACGCTAGCAATTGACTTTCCATCCATAGCCTGCCGCATGATGCCCATACATTGAGGGCAGCGAGTTCAGGTTGTATCTTTCGCAAACTAAGCCTCGTACCTTGCAAAATCTGCCGATTTATGGATGCCTTGTCTCTGTCTCGTCTCTGGATTCGGTCGGAGAAGCAAGTTCGGCCGTCAGCATGGGTGACCACTCTATCCCTGCACGGACCAGTGGAGTTGCTGAGTGAACATCAAACGGAATCGTCAAGATTCCCAATCCACCATCTGTTTACCACCGCTCACTGTCGCGGAACGAGGCGAATCCGTCCAAGCAATCGTTTTGCCTGTCTATAGATTTACACATATTCGCCCATTGAAGTCTTGATGGCGCTTGGCCGCGCTGCGGCATACGCCTACGGTGCTTGCACACTTGCCGTCGCCTACCTCTCAGCCTTGAGTGATCCGAAGTACTGGCGTAAACAGACACGGGACGAAGCTGAGCAACTCAGGCGTGGTAAGACAAATACACTCGACTTTCTATCGTATTGATTTGCCTATACGTTAAGATGCGAACGATGCACGCAACCGCCACCATTCTACTCGCTTCAAGACTGACCTCACCAAGCAAGCGATGAACTCTGGTCCCTCTCCCGACCTTCGCGATCCCACGTCCATGGTTTCGTGACACTGGGTAACAGCTTCCAACTACATTATCTCCAAGCTTCACCGACGAAAGCACGTACACTGGTCATCTTCCTCCACGGATTCCCAGACTCATCCCACATCTTCACGCCCTTCTTGCGATCCTCCAGCCTAAGCGAAGCCGGCGCGCTCTGCGTGGCTCTCGATCTACCAGGCTACGGCGGCAGCGACGGCCTAGCCGCATACGGCGCGAGCGAGATGCTGAACGCCATTGTCGAGGGGATCTCCAAGCTGAAGGATTTGTGTCTGTCTCCACCATCTTCAGACGGAAAGGTGAAGCGTCAGTGTGTGCTCGTGGGTCATGACTGGGGAGGTGCGATCGCGTACCGCGTCGCGGCGGAGACGGCGGGTCTGGTGGATAGTGTGGTCGTCGTGAACTCTACCCACGTGAGCCGAGCACATTCCTTCAAGCTGGTAAGCCGATGAGTAGCGGATACTGACGGAGCGATTCAGCCCCCTCATGCTCGAGAGAGCGTGCGAGATCGCTTGAACGCTGCGCGACAGTCCTGGGCGCAATGGCGTTCTGCACCGCAGCGCCTGTCCTTGCTGCGAACAGCCTACGCCCACCTTTCTCCCGTCCTCGCCCAGCTGATCATGTCGAGCTACATTTTCATGTTCAACCTCCCGTTCCGCACGGCGAAGTGGCTCCCAGGCCTGGCGTTGCATCTCGTCAGATGGACGGTCATCAATGGTCACTATCGTGCGCGCACCACACCTTCACCTTCGGACTTCGCCTCCAGCATGGCTGCTTGTCTGGGACCGAGCGTCAACGAGTGCTCTTCACGACTCCCGGACGGCTCGTCGTATGGTCAGTCAGTCTTGGACCGGAGTCAAACACGGCCGATAGGGGACTGGGATGGCCGGATCAGGCTGTACCGCGAAGGTTTGGCGACGGGTCAGTGGAAGGCGAATGAGATGACTTCCCGGTTTCTTCTAAACGAAGAAGAAAGCGATCATCGTGCAAACCTCAAAGAGGGGATTCCATCGCAGCAAATGCAGCAAGCTACGACTCCACCACCTGATAGCTTCCAATGCCCGGTCACGATCATCTACGGCCTGCAAGACCTCGCGCTAGATCCTCGGATCACACTTGACGGCATGGAGCGGTATTTCGCGCCCCCTCGAGAGGATGGGAGTGCCCAGAGCCACATCGTTCGTGTGAGGGATTGCGGTCATTGGTCCTTGATCGAACGCACGGGTGTGGAGGTTCTGGAGGCGACGTTGCTGTGGAAGACGAAATGCATGGACGACGACTCGGCATGCGATATTTCTTCCGTGCCGTCCGGTCGAGGTTTGGAGTCATGGTTGGGTGATATCGTGGATGGCCAGGGGATACAGATCTCGACGGGCAGAATGAAGGACTGGTAAAATGCAGTAATGGACGTGCGGATCAGATGATGATGGAGGACACAAACGTGACGATCAGAAACGAGTCGAGGAGATGCCAGTCGCTCTGTCCTAAGCTTAGGTGAATGTTGACTCAAGCCTTCCCAAATGCTATCATACAAACTAGCCGAATATAATGTACACCAAACATACACTCACCACCGATCAGGTCTCCCATCATTCATCCCGACCTTCAATCCAACAAATTCCACAACCCCACCCCACCCCCCACCACCACCATCCCCGTCCGCACGGCATTCAGCGCATTCCAGCTCCGCAAAAACTCCTCCGTATTGCCCCTCTCCATCTCCCGATCCGGCGGCGCGTCCTCGTACGGCTCCAGCTTCTCCTCCACGCCCGCGACCCGCGCGATCTTATGATCGATCGGTGCCATGAGCGCGCCCGTGAGGGGGAACACGGCGGTCAGGAGCGCAGCGACGGCGGCCCATTTCTGCCACGTGTGCGCCGAGCGGGTCAGGAGAATGTGTTGGCGGTGGTGGTAGGCGAGATATGTAGATGACAGGATCGCGAGGATCTCGGCGGGGACTTGGGTGGTGAAGGCCGTGCGGCTCATGTAGACGAACTGTTGCGCCGCGAGCTTGTAGCCGGCTGAGCTGGGGGTCGCGGCGGGCGTTTGGCCCGGGACGGGGACGGTGAGGTTGAAGCCTTGGGTTTCCGTCGCCGGGGTTTGCTGAGGGGTCAGCCGGCCGCTGTTTTCGGGTTTCGAGCGGGTGGAGTCGGAGGGTTGATTGGTGGAGAGGATGAGGGAGGGGATGAATTGGAGCGTCGTGCTCGCCATGCCGCCGGCGACGAACAGCGGGGTGAAGACGGCGAGGCCTTTGAGAGCGGGCAACACCATGGCGTGCGCATCGCCGGGGTGAAGGCTGGAGGCCATGGTTGCGCGTGAGTTGGGTTTTGTGTATGTCCGGAGGTGCGTATTTATTTCAATGGAAGCCGAAGCTGAAAGATCTACCATTCTACGCGTTCGCATTCGAACATGAAACGTGACGTCGGGGCGGAATAATTCAGGGGGTCAGGGCTCGGCTCGACCGGACCGAGATAAGATATCCGTTTCATGTGCTGCTTGAGTTTAAGCGTGATCGCAGACAACCTCCTAGAACCGAAATATGGTATCAAATTACATATGGTCTATGTTCAGTGTCTGGGTTTGACCACGGTAATATCACAATTGCCATCACGATTTCGACAACAACAGCAACCGGAAAGGACAAAAGCTAGGAACAGATCAGACTAAAAACACCAACAAAGATCGAAATGAAATGCTCCTCACATTCACAAGCAAGAAGAGCAACTACATACGCATATAGCTCTCTCCTCTCTGCGCCATGAAACGCCTCTGGTAACCCCAGCCGAACTCAAGAGTACGCCTCATATCTACATCATCTCGAATCCACAGTGACAAAAAGAGAGCAAAAGTTAAAGAGCACCGAAAACAGAACAGCTACACTACATCAAACAACATGGATCACAATCAAAATCCACGATTCGCAGCTCTGTCGAACGGGCCCGCTGCTTCAACGAACCTCACCATACAGCCGCCCCGATTCACGCCTCGGCTGCAGCTCAGGCGAAATCGACATCGGTCCCGCCGCCGCCGCAACCGAACAACACACCCTCTTCTTCCCCTCGAATTTCTGCACGGGCACACGACTCGACTCCCGTCTCGCCGCGGGCTGGACCTCCTTATCCGCGGATGCGATCCCGTTGTTCTCGCGCGACAGGAGCATGCGCGTCGCGTGCTCGGCCGCCGACGACGGCGACGCGACGGTGTCGTCCTCGTCGACGTCCATCATCGCGTCCAGCTCCTCTTCGAGCAGGATGCGGACTTCCTCCTGGAGGTCGGAGCGGCGACCGCCGCGGGGGCGCGCGCGCTTGCAACTCCTGTCCGTGGTGGGGGGCGGTGCCGGGTGAGGGGGATGTCGGCTGTGGCGGTGCGGGGCCAAGAGGGCTTTCTCGCTGACGGTGAAGTCGGCCATGTCTGGACTGGAGACCATGTCGATGTCATCGGTGACGACGACAGGTTTCGCCGCCGAGGTATCTTCTTGCTCGTTTTTGCGCACGAGCGCGGGGAGGGTGGGCAGGCCGGCGTTTCGACATGTCGCCTGTCGCGCCAAGCAGGCACGGTTGGGCGCCATGGACGAAGTCGTCGAGGCGGTGGCCACGGAAGAAATCGATGATGCGCGTGAAGAGCGGGTTCGGTCCGAGATCATGGACTCCGGGCTGGAGCGAGAGGAGGCCGAGCTGATGGAAGGTCGTCGCGAACCGCAATGATACCTGTCCATGGTCGGCAAACCAGTGGGATAGCTTTCCATAGTACATCGGTTGAAGCCAACTCTCTGTGCCATCGCCATCGAAGATATGGAAGGGCGGCGGAAGCCGCAAGCATTCGCTGCAGGAGTGCTTGAAGCAAGAGATGACGGGGTCATCTGCGGTGTTGGTAACGGACCCATGCGAGCCAGAGCGGGAGTCGGGGGTGCGAGATCGGGTTTCGGTTCGAGGAAACGCGGGAGGACGGTGCGAGGGGTTGGGGTGCTTTCTTGCGACGTGGAGTCGATCCGTATCGGAGTCGGCGCGCTCTTCATAGGCGTGGGAGTCGTGGGGGATGCGAAGTCATAGTTGGCCGGGCATTTCAGCTTGGAAGCAGCTGTGCTTTCCGGCATAGGTACCCGGTCGAGTTCCGGGGTGAGAAGCGCTACGACACTTTTCCACGTGACGATCGGAATGGCCAACCCCTGATCGGACGTGGGCGGATGCATATTCGGTGTGTAGCGCAATACAACGTCCGTCCAGCGCTTAAAGACTGCTTCGGGGATGTGGAGCTTCCAATTGACTTTGCCCAAAAACGTCCGCTCGTTGGTATTAATCTCATTGACGTTGAGACCCGACATCTTACTCCACGCTTTGGCCGAATAATTGCGATCTTGCAGATACTTCGAGGCCAAGATCAGCGCTGCGAGGAACATGCGCCGGCCACACATGAGCGCACGGCTGGCCGGGCAATCCATGGTCTGCTCCATGGTGAAGTCGCTCTTCGGGATGAACGGCTTGATGAGGATCAGGTAATAGAGTGCGACCTGTAACGTGGAGTAGCTGGTCCGCGACCGGCGAAGCGTCTCCTCGATGTATGTGCGCAGGGGCAGAACGCCACGCGCGCTGCCACCCTCGCCCTTGCAAGCGACGACTGATAGTGGCCAAATGACCTCCACCAGCTGAGTTGCGGAATCTTTCATCGCGAATGTCTTAGCTGATGTACAGTGTGGGTGATGGATGAACCATACTTACCGACGAGATGGTCGACAAAGGTGACCTTTCGCTCACATTGCCGGACCAGAGGTGGCGGCTTCTGATTGCGTGCCAAGGAGTTTCGTCGCGGATGTTGCCGTTGGTCCACCGGCACGGAGGTGACGTCCGCATAAGACGGAGCGCGTGTCGCGCAATGCGCCTTTAGCAAACGGTGGAGCTTGGCTTGCTCATTTGCGAGGAGCTCGTCGTTTGCGCATGGCTGTTGGTGGTACGGTTGTGCGCAATGTCTTTGTGCGTCGTGGGCATCTTCCTGGCCGACCCGAAAGTCATCACTGATGGAGCTCGCGATCGAGCTTTGCGCGGACGAGGTGTCGGAGAAGACGGAGGGTTGAGATGATGGCGCTGAGGATGTGATCGACAGCTCGGATGGTTCACATCGTCGGAGAGAGGATAGGTCGAAACCTTGAAAGTCGGGGTTGAGCGCTGCTGAGCTCATGCTGCGCCGGGGTGATATGGTAGAGGGATCCAGTAGACTAAAACCGTGGGAGATGAACCGTGTCCGCTACGCCTTCCAGATGTTGAAAGACGTTCCAAGCTTATACTTTCCGCGCAGACATATATCCGACACAAGAAGGTGGTGCTGGTAGATTAGGTCTGGTGAGACCGAGGGAGTGTATGCAAAAGCCTCAGCTCGAGCTTACGTGGTGGATTTATCAAGTCGTGTCCTTCGTATTCTTCTCGCGACAGTATTGTTTACCACTTAAATCCTCCAGCAGCAGCTTTGATCGATGTGGTAGAGACTGTGCGACTGACTGAGGGTATTGCGCGGGCAAGGTCGAGGATCATGTTGTCTGTCGTGCGTGTGAAAGTCGGAGGGTCGGGTGGCTAGCGAAAGCTGCTACGTCGTCGCGTCGTCGGGGTGAGTGGAGAGTGAGTCTTGACTGAGAGAGGTGAGTCAGGAGGTTGATAGGTCAGGTAAGAGTGAGTGGTGGAAGAGAGGCAGGCTCAGGTGTGCGGTCGGTCGTCGGTGGTGGCGGTTCGATCGCAAAAGCCGGCCGATGCAGTCCTTCCTCGCTGGCCGGGGGGTCGAGAGGAGAGAGAGAGAGAGGGAGAGTCGGGAGGGTGTCGGCGTGTGAAGTAGTATGACAGACGGTGGCGGTATGAATCACCCACGTCGCCACCGAGTGACAAGAGGGGGCTCGAGCTCTCCTAGGCGGCAAAGGGCGGTACGGGCTCACAGGCGGCAAGGCATCTCGAATGTGCTCGGCGGGAGGCGTTTCGGGTGATGGACCTTAGGCTTGGCGCGGTCGAGAGGTGTGAGGCGGTGGTGGTGGCATGGGATATTGGCGGGTCATGGCAGTGTCTATGGTGAAGGTGAAGATGAAGAACAGGTGCGGTTGCAGAGGTGGGCAAGTTGGGTGACATAGGATGTACCGCCCTATCGCACTGACTCACCCGTACGGTAGGCTGTGGCCTTGGTCCGTGCGTGGAAGGTGGCTTGCGGGTTTGCCACCCATATCATGATACACCCAACCTTGGAACGAGGTACCTTGATTACATACCCTACATGTACCGTAGCAAACACCGCGACGACTCTATACATGTGCAGCACGGATAGCGGACGACCTTCTTCTAGTAAGGATGCACGGCACAAAGAGATACATCAACGTGGTAAACAAGTTTGGCTGAGATTTGGTAGGTATGATATAATATAGATAGAATGAGTGGTTTCGTCGAACAACATCAAAACAAACTCATGCGCATCACACGAGAACCAAAGCAAAGATCAAATACCAACAAGAAAGAGAAACCCCAAAACGCTCGTCAAACAAAAAAGCCATGGGTAGACAACAACAACAACAACAACAAAACCCCAGCGAGACCCGAAAAACATCAATACATAATCCCCCAGATTCATCATCATATCCCTCCTCACCAGCCTTACAGGTAGAGCACGTCACCTCATCATCACTCCCGATTCATCAAAAACGGACACTCGCCCGCCGAAATCCGACTCATCTCCTCGTGCGTCGCGCGCGCCTCTTCCGCATCGGCCGGCACGGCGATCGCCTCACCGGGCTGGGGCTTCACCGCGTCCTCGGTCGCGTGGGAATGCGGGTGGACCTCCGCCGCCGACTTCTCGAGATGCTCGTCCACGGCGTCGTGCGTGCCGTAGCGGACCTGCTCGTCGACGTACTCGCCGCTGCGGGCGGCTTTGATCACGTTCTCTTCCGCGCCCGTGACGGAGGAGGTGTAGATGGAGCGGGGGACGGTCGAGTCGGAGGTGGAGGTCGTGGGGCCGGAGCTGACGTCTTCCGGGTTCGCGGCGGTGGGGGGTTCGGTTTGGTGTTCCTGCGCGTCGTGGAAGTTGGACTCGGGTTTCTCCACGTCGGCGTGGGCGCCTTGGGTCGCGGCAGCGTCGACGAGGGTCTGTGCGGACGACGGGGCGTCTGTCTGGGCGGCGGGTGGCGCTGATGACTGCTCGGTGGCTTTCTTGTCGGTGTCGGCGCGTTGGTGAGGCACGAAGGCGTCGGCCGGTTTGCCGGTGCTGTTCGAGATGTGTTTCGGGATGACGTCTTCCGGCGCCGGCTCGTCTCCGTGCTCGGTGCCGGCTCGCTCGTGTTGCTGAGCGATGGAGACGCCATCGGCGCCGTTACTCGGGTCCTCGCTCCTCGGCTTGGCCGGGGCGAATTCGGGTCCGACGTCCAGGGCCGACTCCAGGTCGACCTTGCGGTTCATGGGCGTCTTGTTGATGATGCCGTGCGGGGCGATTTGCCGGAACATCTCGAGCGGGTCGAACCAGGTGTCGACCGCTTGCAACCGGACCTTGTCGTCGACGTGGGCCACCGTCACGCCGTAGATTTCGATCGGGCCGCCGTGGGCTTTCGCCACGATCTTCTCGCCTTTGCTGTGGAACGTTCGTCAGCATTGTCATTATATCCTATGACCGTCGTGATAGAGGTCAGGAGAGGGAGGGTGAGGTACTCATTAAAACCGACATAGTCGTTCTTCATGACACCCCAGTGGCGCCATTTGAAGGAGACCTGCGGCGGCCCGCTGTACACCTCGGTGACCTCCCACGCAAAGGTGGGCATCATACGCTTAAAGGTCTTATGGCTGGAGGCAAAGTCCGAGTTGGCGGGGCTGTAGTACTGGTTCGGGGCGATGATGGCGTTGTACGTCCCGACCTTGAGCATGTGCTCGGCCGACTGGGGCGGGCCGCCGTTGATGGCAAAGGTGTAGTTCTCGTGGTCGATCGTACGCCAGTCCTGCAACCGAGGCTTGAAGGACGCCTCGACCTCCCAGTTCTTCACGAGGTTCTCGACCAACTGTGGTAGGCTACCGGCCGCATGATTCGACTTCTTTCCTGTCGGACCGTGTCAGCATGTTGATCGGGTGATGGGAGGTTGAGAAGGCGGGGTCCGAATCATGTGTCGGACCAGCGTGAGACGAGAGAAGGAAAATCCTTGGTGAACCAGAGAATGAAAGGCTGGGTCTGCAGACAGCTAGTGCGGTCGGGTACCACGTGGAGGTCAACGTGGGAAGCGGTGCAACCGTGAGGTGACTTCGACCCTCGTCATGACCGGGTGATTTTGCGTGAGGAGACCGAGACGAGAAAATTGCTCACCCTCTTCCCATACTTTGCGAGTCTTGCTGTAGTCCGGCGCCTTGCCGTATCGCCATTTGACGTCCGGGTCGCCGAAGACGGCGTT
>Ga0058704_10001330_pt1 | contig 11613 bp, 16 predicted proteins | sample AgamicMgSfe_FD_71363 | JGI IMG/M metagenome (GOLD analysis project Ga0058704, IMG submission 71363) | Agave microbial communities from Guanajuato, Mexico - Mg.Sf.e | ecosystem: Host-associated > Plants > Phyllosphere > Phylloplane/Leaf | place: Guanajuato, Mexico | collected 2012-05-30
TGCAGATCCTGCGTCCAGTCCAGCGAGTGTAGATACCGGTATGTTTGGCGGTGGTCTCCTATTTGGACAAGTCTGGCGAGTGCGCTGTTCGATGCGGTGAGGTTCCGAGTTCGGGTATTGATGTCGGTTATTTCTAGATAATCATCCAGTCATCCATCGGTCGTATCCAGGTAACGTGGTGCGCTTGTCGCTATGTTGTCGTTTGCAGGCCGCTGATGTTTGGGATGACGAAGGCTAACGTTTCCGGGACTCCCGCCAAATGCAGGTCCGCCGTTGTGGCCAATCACATGTCAGTCGGCTTTGCGCGTGAGCACCTTTCGAGATCTCGCTCTTCGCCTGCTCATGTGCCAGTGCCAGTGCCACTACACATTCGACTACCCGAGTGACTGACAATAAGGCCACTAGCTTTGAATTATCTATCACATATGTGCTGGGCCTACCCTCGCCATCGTTGCCGAATACCTCACTCCATAACCCCCTCCATCCCCGCGGTTCCGCCGCAAGGGTCCTATCCGACCAAACATTCTTCTACTCCTGCAATATCATTACGACAGGACCACATGTCCCGTTGCCAGCTTGTACAGACTCCTTCTTTGTTGCCTTGAGGTCTTTGGTCCACCTGCTACTCTTTCACTGGGTCCGGCGTTCAGCATAAAGCATATGCAATAGCAGCTCTATTGCGATTGACGACTGACGAATAACGACCATTACGAAGATTACGATACGCTACAGTCCTCACGAGCAAGCAAGCTCGACTGGATAGAGCCTTGGAGAGTATCACGTCAGCACTCGAAGCTCTCTACGAACAATAAAGAACGATTACCGGCCTGCACTACTCGCCCACCATGGCCGACTTCGCTTTTACCAGGCAAGATGAGTCTAGCATAGCATCTGGTACGGCTTGTCTATGTTCCTAGCTGTAGGCGTGGCGATCAAAGCTAATGCATGTTTGTAGCAACGACCAAGATCGTCCCTCTGACATGCCACGGCCACTCGCGCCCCATTACCCACGTCTCCTACTCCTCCCTCCTCGCCAGCTCCGGCACCGCGTCCCAGTACTACATGATCTCCGCCTGCAAAGATAACAACCCCATGCTCCGCGACGGCTTGACTGGTGATTGGATAGGCACCTTCATCGGTCACAAGGGCGCCGTTTGGAGCGCACGACTCTCGGACGATGCTGGCTTAGCTGCGACAGGCTCGGCGGATTTTAGTGCGAAGGTATGGGATACGTTCACGGGCGAGACACTGGCAACCCTGCAGCACAACCATATCGTGAGGGCTGTCGCGTTTCCACCGCAGGAGAAGCCGCAGGTGCTAGCGACGGGAGGGATGGAGAAGAAGTTGAGGGTATACGACCTGTCGCGGGCAGGTGCGACTGCAAACGGCGTGAATGGTACAAATGGCGCGGATGCGATGCCTTCGTACGAGATAGGAAGCGGCGAGCATACCAGCGCAATTAAGAGCATAGTCTGGTCGCGCGACCCAAATATCCTAACAACAGCGGCAGACGACAAGAAGATACGATGGTGGGACCTCAGATCGCGATCCTGCATCGCATCCCACGACATCGACGCTCTACCCGGTTCTTGCGAGCTTAACGGTGGTCTCGGCGGTGCTCCAGGAGGCACGGTGACAGTCGCAGCCGGCAAGAACATCTACTTCTTCGATGGCGGCCGGCCTGGGCAGCTGATCAAGCATATCAAGATGCAGCGTGAAGTGGCGAGCGTGGCTTTGAATGGCGATGCGAAGCGCTTTGTGACGGGCTCGGCTAGCGATACGTGGGTGCATGTTTGGGACTTTGAGACGGGCCAGGAGCTGGAGACTGGTAAGGGACATCATGGACCGGTGTGGACAACATGCTTTAGTCCGGATGGAAAGTTGTATGCGACGGGGAGTGAGGACGGCACGGTGAAGTTGTGGAAGTTCGCGGATGGGCCTTATGGATTGTGGCGGTGATGCTCTGATCTTGCGAAGCTGTACTGAGTCTTCGGGAAATGCGTTATGGCATTGTCAGTTGGTTGCATTGGTTGAAGGTCACCCGGCTTTCCAGGCTCTTCTTGCAACACTATCGGAGGAAAGTCGTGAACCTCAGGGATGCACGTACCACTTGCGTCTCCGAGGCCGAAATACAAGCGGTACGCGGTTGAGGATAAAAACGGCACGGTCTAGTTGTTGGAACCCGCGGGAGAACCGTAAAATAATCAGCAGGATGCGTTCGAAACCACGGATGGCGAGAACCGAGTGTTGGCAGCGAGATGCATAGTCGCTTCGCAGTTGCGCTATCAAGCTCTTCGACATTTAAGAGGGCGCACAGCGGCATCATCAGCGACCTCGCCACTAGCGAGGTTTGTAAAGGACATAGGTCTGTGAGCTCGAAACTGAGGGTTTCCAACGGAGGTGCTCTGGTCGGTGCGAGTCCTGGGCATATTATCTTGCGCGCTAAGTACAGGTGACGTCTTCGTAGAAGATGTAACCAGCATCCCAACCCCTGCCTGGTAGTGCAACAGCGATACCAGGATGCGTCCTCCGCATCCGACCCAGCATCTCCTCGTCCTTCATGAGCTTGTTCACAGACACCCTTCGCCAAAACCTCACCACCAGCTTACCCTTGCCGCCCACCAAAGCCCGCAAGATCAACGCCAAATTCGCATCATTGAGTTCCACCCAGATGTCGCCCGCGAACAACAAGGGGTGCTCGAATTGCTGGATTTCGGTTTTTCCATCTATGGTACCGACCCATGCGATGGACCTTTCCGAGAAACCATTGGTTACGAAATGGCCCGCGCCGTAGATCAGGCATACATCCAGTGGTAAAGAACTTGCCCGAGACCAGCGCACCAACTTCTTTTGGCCGCAGATGCGCACGTGCAGCAGGATGGCAGCAAGGGTCTGCTCGATGTTGTAGAATGGTAGCAGGGTTAGATCTTTCAAGCATATGACTTTTGGGTAGATCTGCCTGACGTCGTGGATCTCTAGTGGCGCGTTGAATGGTGGGGATGGTATTAGCAATCTCAGCGGCGTGAGCAACAGTTGGTCTTTGTTGTACTGTTGCTCTTGCGTAGGGGCATTTCAACCGTTGATGGCGCGGTCTTTCCAGGATTCTGGTGCCGGTGCCTTTTCGCGTCGGCGGTGGCGGTGATGCGCAAGATGGCTTCTTTTTCTTATGCCTCGTCTCTCTGCTCCAGTATCAGCACGTAGGCCTCTTCGCCAGCCAAATGTATCCTACGATGAACGCTGTTCTTGCTCTTCCCGCGCGTCCATCTCATCCATAGTCTGGACGCCGCTGTCTCGGTTGGAGTAGGTCGGTTTGCCTCGCCTCGTGCGCTCATCTGGCTGATCTACGGCGCTCCTGACGTTCTGTTCACTGGTTAAGATACGGAGCGGCAGCTTGACTTGGGTTAACACAGTCTTGGACCAGCTGATCAGTCCCTGGCTCAGTCTGAGGAAACTGTTGTCCACTTCACCGTGTAGCATGTGGCGTGAAAGGCTTCTGTGCAGGCGGCCTCTAGTGATGTGTTTGACGCTACGCTGATGGTAATTGAGTCCGTAGGGATGGCAATATAGGGGATCTCGGCCGTGGGCAAAGGTCGACGGGCCTCTAGTGATGTGTTGAACGTTACCAGGTTGATGGTATTTGGGTCCGTGAGGATGGCAATATAGAGGGTCACGGTGTGGCGACATATGCTGGTTGGTTTTGTTCAAGAATTCTTGTCTGTTAAGGACGTTCGATGAGGAGTAGCAGGAGATATGTGTATGCTCGGCTTGTAGTCGAACTAAGAAAGCTCGAAGTGTCATCTCATCGAAAAGTGAAATTTCAGATCAAGAACGAGCGAAGCGTCACATCAAGAACGAGCGAACTGTCACCTCAAAATTGAAAAGAAGTATCACATCACCAAAAAAGATGGTACTTGCTTTCGTTGCTATGCGCATTTCCTCTCTAGTCTCCCATCGCCATGGCCTTAAAAAGATACAAGTAAGGAAAGTCCAAGCAAACCCGGCCGTAACAGCGGCTCTTCAGAGCGCGCCATATGAATGCAACGTCGTGGTCTCGTCCACAGCGCCTTCCCATTTCCATGCAGTGCCAGATGCAGCAGCGAACACCGTACACGCAAGCGCTAAGAAAACGACTTCTGGCGTGTTAGCCCATGCCATGCCATGCAGAGCCCAAATCGCTACCCGCTCCCATTTCTTCTCCCACATGGAACTTGCTGAAACAGTATTGCCGGTCAATGAGTGTGTGTCGGAACATGTTGCATCGTTGCCGACGCTCGTTGTGCGTGTTCCAGATTCCATCTCCCAAACATATGGAAGAAAATAACGTAACTTCAGTGCGCCGCCCGTTCATGAGTTCCGTCTAAATGCGCCCGTCATATTTGATCGCGCAAATGGGGAATCGTGCAGTGGTAATTGAGAAACAGATACCCTCCGGTGTGATGTAATGTAAAGTGCCAATGCGCCGAATGTCCATGTAGTACAGTTTTCTGCGCCGTCATAAGAAAGGTCAATGTGTCATAGGTGTGATGATGGGATCTAGCCCGGCCGGCCCATCATGTAGTCAGAATAGCTGTTACTGCTGTTGCCATTGCTGTTGCCGTGGTCGTTATTGCCACTGCGGCTGTCCCTGCCGAACGTACCGCTACCGAGAGGAGGTGGCACGCCACCAGATTGAGGCGCGCGCGAATTGAGTTGGCTAGCGAACTCTGGTGATTGCATGCCGAATGGGTTCGAGAACATGCCATCCATACCGGTGGGCTGTAGGGAGCGGTAACCGTTGTCATTGGCAAATCCCGGCGGCATTGCAAGGCCCGGTGGCGGTCCGGAGACCGAGCTGAAGTTGCCTCCTGCCATGTTACCGCCGTAGCCAGGTGCCAATGCCTGCGGGTTCATTGCGCCGTTGAAGCCAATACCATTGATCTGGTTGTTGCGCACGCCGAGCGGGTTCTTGGAGAAGCTGAGTCTGATGCCACCTTTGATGCTGTTGTGCAGCGGGAAGCCGTAAAGCTCGTGGAGTGCTTTCGTCGCAAACGAGACGTCTTCAAACTCTACGAAACACATCGGTCCCTGGTGCTTCGTGCGGAAGCAGAGGCGCTTGTAGCCACGCTGCTTTGAGAAAATTGCTTTCAACTCGTCTTCGGAGGTTTCGACGGGCAGATTGCCAACATATAGAGTGTTGCAGGGCGGGTTCTGGTCAGCGGGGTTGACCGGCGGATACTGAGGCCTTGCGTAGTTTGATGCAAAACCGCCGTGGGAGCTCATGCCGTTCATCGCAGTCGGCGAAATAGCAGAAACGGGCGACTGCATGGAAACCGCAGCATGCGGCGAAACGAATCCGGCTGTTGGCGGCGATCCGACGCCGCTGCCGTTATCCGTACTCAAAGACAATTTGCCGAACCGGGAGACGGGCAGCTGCGGATTGGTCGTTCTGCGAGTCACTGGATGCTGACCATTTCTAGCATATGCTACCGGATCTTTGAGCAGTTCTCCAGTCTCGTCATCCGCAGAGTCATCGTTGATCATCGATTTCCCGGAAACGCGATGACGATCATGGACGCCATTCGCTAAAGGCGATTGCGGCGAAAAGAGATTCTGGAAGTGTGCGCTTGTCTCAGGCATTGGAAATTCGCCATTACCTGCCGAGCTTGGTGTAGGCAATGGCGGCGACACCTTTTCATTAGATTGGAACGTACTGCCGAACCGAGACCTGGAAGGCGGCCCACCAACAGAGCCTCCGGAAGAGCTGGAGCTTGTCTGCGCGCGCGAAGCACCCCCATCGATTGTATTGCGTCGCTCAAATGTAGCAGCCATGCTCCCACTGTGCACCTCAACTATCATGCTCGCCTCCTTCGTTGTATTCGGCTTTCCATGAAGCTTCTGCTGCGCCTCCAACGCGCCGGCCTGTGACCTAAATCTTGCGACGGCCGTAGCGAACCCGTTGTCCTCGGGGTACGGAGAGCGGATGAACTCCGTGTCAATGAGATCCCCAGCGAAGATCAGCATGCTGCCAAGCGCGTCACTCCCAATGGTCCGCGGAAGCCTGCGGATGACTATAGCAGGCGCCGGGCGCGTGTCAATGCTGAACACTGCGGGATCCGAGGTGCTTGTAGACAACGGTGGCATGAGCCCTTGACGGTCCTTTTTCAGCCTGTCGCCGTTCAAGCCTGAACCGTACATCTGAGAGTCGTGCCTGAACGCGCCATTCGGTGGTGACGCGCCCATTGGACCATACGCGCCACGTTGGTACATTGCTGGTTGATAGGAGCGCGCATTATGGTTCGGACTTGGGTCGCCCATGGTGTGTGCGCGAGCGGGCCAGCAAGAAGCGCGACAATGCTGCTAAGTTCCAACGTCGGCTGATGAGTGTGCCGTAAGCGTCGCGCTGAAGAGGGGAAGATACGGATGCCGTTACTATGTTGGGCGCAAAGTCGGGCTGTCCACCGTCACCGCGCAACAACGAAGCTGTGCGGTCGGCGCCCGTTCGCATGTGAGCTTTGCGACGACTTTCCGAAGGCTGACTTTGCGCGCCGGGTCGCAGCCAATCAGGATGCGATCGCAAAGTTGAGGGCTGTCTGACGCGCTGGTGAAAGAACGCGTCAAGGTAGTCGAAAGCCGAGCGAGTGACCTCGGATGGTACAACGAAGCGTGCGCCGAGGAGATGCGAGTAAATCAGCAGTCGTGGTCGCGGTAGTGGTAGGGTAGTGGTGTTGTTTGGAGGTTTGCTTCGCTGTCAATACGTCTTCAACGTGCCGAGGCGGCGAGTGTTATTGGCGAGAGCAACGGTAAGGCTGGTAAAGAATACCAATGAGTGGTGGGCGCGGCGCTTTTGGGGGGAAGAGGTCGCAGAATGGTCGCCGGCGCAATTCTCGAGTCCAGTGGAAAGTACCTAGCGCGCGACGGAAGACGTGGTATCGGTACCGCACGGCCGGCTTTACTTCCCCTCGGGCTAGCCTATCTAGACGATAAGGGTGTGTGCACCCCAAAGCTTGGTTGAGCGGATTCGTGGGGTGAGACAAATCGAACGACCTTCACGGATGGGTTCCAGAGAGGACAACCAACCACCACGATAGGATCCAGCTTATGTGTGCATTTGGGAGGTGAGCTCGAAAACGCAGCGCTGACAAGCGCTTGGCGAGGATGCGGTACCGCACTCAACAATAGCAGTCAACCTCCCCATACACCGGCGCGTTTGGTTCTCGCAAGGCCTGCAGCAACATGCACCTCACCGCCGTTAGCCAGCAAGAGGAGCGAGATGGCGGCAGTCCAAGCTGTACGATACACTGGGCCGTACGCTTGCCATCCTGTAGGAGGGCTGTATGCCAAGCTTGGCGTCAAACGGACCTCTTCTAGAGGGTTGATTAGAGTTGTAGCCCCTCCAAGCCAATGAACTTTGTCAAGCTGTCGGCGATACATAATTGATGCCTTTTGTCATTGGTGCAGCGACTTAATGCAGGCCCGCTGTCCGGCCGCAGTCAGCAGGTCTTAAGGACGTACGAACGTCGACTTCAGTCGCATATGCACCGTAGGTTCGACAGCGTTTCCGTGCAACGACGTGGTCCTACGACTTCAACCAGAAGCTTCCGTCCTCATGACTTGAACCGTATCACGAAATCACCGGGATGCCGCGCTTCTCGGTAGTCAGAGAAGCCAAGTTGCCAACGTCACTTGGGCCTGCAGCCTCCCGTTCAAGGCGTTCCGAGGGTCCCCGAGATGCTTGACCTTGCTCATCACAGACTTCTCCAACAAGTTATAGCTCCTCCATCCACCATCTAGAAAGTTTGCCCACAGTAGCTTCGCGAGCTACTACTCGCCCGGCAGAAGATTCGGGCGCACTGCTGCAATGCGATCTAATAGCGCGTTATTCATGACAGCGAGCCTATCATACAACGGTGACAACGTGCGATAGATTAATCGCCAGAGCGGCGTTCCCAAGTGCATTGGCTCACCGTTGGTACGCGACGTCGATCGCGGGAAAGCGATGCTACGCAGACAGTGGAGGTCACGGGTTCAGGACGCCACGCATTATCCAAGTTTCCTCGTTCGCACAAGGCCGTTCTACGAAGATACTGGTATGACATACTTGAAGTTCAACAGCTGCCTCACGTGCGTGCCGCATTCTCGCATTTGGCTGGTATGGCTGACATGGGTCGTTGTCAACTTCTCCGCACATTAGGCCCAAAGGCTTGATTGCCGTATCACACTGCAGCGCATGGCTTTTCGGTTATGTCTTAGCCTTTCACTGTGCCACCATTACGAAACGCCTGTGCCTAGGTATCCAATGGTCCTTGCTCGTTTCAAGCCTTTAGCACAACCGCGAACAGGTGAGACGGACCTTAGTCCGCTGCCCGCTATTAGTCCATGTTGTCTTCGTGGGCTGAGGTTACTTTACTGGCCGGCAGTCCGTACTGCCACCCCGGCCTCGTGATGATACGGATGGAGCTCGGTCTCGCACGACTTCGCGTTCTGCTGCAGGGAGTAAGAGATCGCGAAACTCCCTGCTGCTACTGGTTAAAATTACCAGGAGTCAGTTCGGCGCGCTCAGCACGCAACCAGATAGGCAATTTTTCGAACGTGAGAGCAAACTCATTATGCATTACTCGTGTCCGTACATGCCATCAATCATCCAGCCATCTCTCTCACAAGCAAGATCCTACTTCTTCGCACCCTCGGCGGGCTGTGACCGATTCAGCGTTACATCAAACACATCCTTACCAACACCCACAGCCATCATACGCAGCACCGGCTCGCAGTTCTCCTTAGTCAAGATTGTATCTTTCGGGAACACCTGTTTGTCTCTCCCTTCTGCCGCCCATCGAACCTTGATCTCGGCAACAGTCTCTTTAATGCTCTTGTCCCTGTACTTGCCCATAAACTCTGCGCAATTGGGCGACGAGGTCGCTAGAGACTCGATTGACTGCTTGAGCTCATCGATATCGTGGTCGGGCTTCACGAGGATGACTGTGAAGCACTGCATCAGCTCATCATACTCATGTGCTCTAATTGATGATTTCGTTTGCGTACTCTCATGCCTATTTGATCCCTCGATGGTGAACAGCGCTGGGAAGTCATGCTGGTCTGCCATCCTAGTCTGGATTTTGAAAGGGCGTGCTGAAAGAGGTACTATCTTGATTACAGATAGCCGGCAGTGACGCAACTGTTGGTTGTTGGGCGTAAGGTTCAACGGCGTGGTTGCTATGCCGGAACCGGATCACTTCAAGTGAGCTTTGGTTATTCCTGACGCTTCTCGACTTTGCGACAGTTCTCTTGTGCGTACAGTGACAGAGTTGCAGAACTGAACGTAAGATACAACTTGTCGAAGCAATGCACGCACTCCTTAAACTTGGATCATGCTGCCAGGTTCGAGCGCTCCATCCAGCTTCTGGCCCCTGCGAGCGTGACGTCTGCGGCTCCTCTTGTACAACTACCGAGGTGCGCGCCTTCACTCGAGTCACTCCCATTTTGCTCTATGGCCCAGCAAACACCACACAGCTTGTAGAGTCAGCACAATGCAATTGATGCGGGTGCAGTTCAACATACTAGCTTCTATGACAGATCCTGCCGAAAAGCGCACATCAAATGTGGGGGTCTCATTCAATTGTCTTAAGTCTTTATCATGTCCATCTCCAGCCGCAATCGTAACGTTCAGAGACCAGAAGGAGCAGAAGGACACTTGGGATTTCTGTTGTCAGGACGGCCTATACCTTAGTGTCGCGGGTTTAACAACACCACGCGACGCTCGTTCTAAGTCTTGCCTATACCGCGACGGACATTGCTGTGGCGAAAACGGGTGGCAATAAAAATGAGAGTTATATACGATTTCAGCAAGTGCGGAGCAAGTAGGCCGTCCATAAGAGACTGAAGGTGTGCAGGAGAAATTACGAAGACAAGGTACCTTAGTCAGTGGAGGTTATGAGACGAAAAAGTATGATGAGGCTGTTAGCTCCCCTGGGCAGAGACAACATCGCTTTGAGAAACTCTGTACCGGAACTTGGTGGTTGAAGTTGCAGGTTTAAGATATAGATCAAGGTCAAGGCTAAAGAGAGGAAGGAGATTGCATCAAGACTGCAATGATGGCAAGGGTATGGGCTATGAGAAGATACCAAAACACGCTGATAAGGGTGAGCAAACTCAGACGAAAATTAAAACGCGAGGAGTACAAAACCGCGTGCCTGTCATGTGGACGTCAGGCTGCACAACCAGTCAAAGCTTCGCACTCCGTTGCTCCTGCCTCAACTTCCGAAGCTTCAGCGTTACCTCATTCTCTGACTTATTCGCACCACTACTCAACCCACATACGAAAGGATTGGTTCTGTGCACCCAAAATGTGGCCAGGACGTGCCAAAGACGGCCTACTCGACGTCGTGAGTGGGTAAGACTGACGGAACGAGGGTCATCGCTGTTGCCGCGCTGACGGTTTTGCTGAACAGTCTGTTTAAAAACCCGGAATACTCCGATCTTACGATCAAGTGCGGTGCTCGAGAATGGAAAGCTCACAAGAACATCGTCTGTCTGCAGGTCCCCTTTTTCGCAAAAGCATGCAATGGCGTGTTCAAGGTTTAATAGGCACGGTGAGCGAAGAGCTTCAGCGGCGTACTGACATCACGTCTAGGAGGCCGAAGAGAACACAATCATTCTGAAAGAAGATGATCCGAATGCCGTACATCTGATGCTACTTTACATGTACACTGGCGATTGTGATTACGAAGACGCTATCGACGACCTTGACCTCGGCCTAGAATACTTCGCGACCAGCATCGCCGTACACGGACTCGCCGACAAGTACGACATGCGTGGTCTGGTCAAGATGGCATCGGCGAGGCTCAAGGTTTATCTGGAAGACCTTTGGAGCGATCCCGACTTCCTTGCGGACGCTGTTTACGAGATCTACGACATCGACGCTGATCGAGCGCGAGAGTTGCGCAACATAGTCGTCACTATCGCTGCAGAGAACGCGGCGATTCTTTTTGCTGACCCACGGCATGACGGCTTTCGCGAAGCTGCAGCGAACATGCCCGGCTTCATGATGGAGCTTGCTTCTGAGATGGCGACTGAGCGTCTTCGGCTGAAAGAGCGTACCTCCCGCGCCTTGAGCGACGATGCGCTGCATCTCTACTGGACTCTCAAAGGAATGGATATATCGACAAGCCGGGCTGGAGCTCCTGGCAGATTCATGGATGCAGCCTGCGGACTGAGCACCGAGTGCGCAACGGCGGCGGTTGATGAGGTCATTCAAGCGAAACTCAATCGTAAGACGGGCGCAGGCGAGGACTGGGTTTAAGGCTAGTGGAGTGTGCACGCAACTGACTGTGGTAATGAGACGCATCGGCGCATGATTGAGAGTATAAGACCGGGCTTGCTAAATCGCGGATGGCATGTGCATAACGATATGTAGCTTTGCGCTCAATGGAGGTTGCCGGAGAGTAAGAAGTACTTAAATGTATTCCTCGACTGTGGGCAACCAGCCCTGGCGTCTCTATCAAGCGATGTGTTCGAGTTCTGCCTTGTTCGAACGGGAGATGTCAGACACGGTGTTTGCACTTTGACCGGCATTCTCAAGACTCGCATTTGGATTCTACCTCTGCAGCTTCAGCGGCCACGTTTGACTTGGGTTGGAGG
>Ga0058704_10001331_pt1 | contig 11612 bp, 14 predicted proteins | sample AgamicMgSfe_FD_71363 | JGI IMG/M metagenome (GOLD analysis project Ga0058704, IMG submission 71363) | Agave microbial communities from Guanajuato, Mexico - Mg.Sf.e | ecosystem: Host-associated > Plants > Phyllosphere > Phylloplane/Leaf | place: Guanajuato, Mexico | collected 2012-05-30
ATAAGCAGCTTGCAAGCTTTCATGACCGCGAGTGACTGAGACATCATACGACTGTTTCGTGCGGTAGCGATGCTTAAACATATTTCTGATGGTTGGTTGGCCGGCCATTGTTTCGTAGGCGAGGAGATGAAAGTCAGAAAGGTTGTACCTCGGCACTTTCGCCATGGCAGCTAGAGATTTGCTTGTGAACATTGCTCTCTGCACCCATCGATGTTCGTGCACTACAAACTTCGCTATTCATGCACGTATGTGAATTGTCGATATTGTTGTCATAATCTTAGTGTAGACCAGCCAAGCTGTGTTATTTGCCACAATTCAGTGCGTTAACAGGGGTCGGTACTACTACCATCTCTAAAAGACTTGGAGATCGGCGACAGAGCCATTTTATCGCTTAACATAGCAACCGACTTGCATGATATCCTTGAGTAATGCAATTACGATCTCCGCGAGCACGCCGCACGTTTTCGAGCCGGTGAGCATGATTGCTCTTCCAAGATGTTAACCAATAAGCCTGTATTGGTATGCGATGAGGTATAGCCATGGATCTCGAAACCAGATTCTGTACTCTAGTACGGGAACGGCTGTCAAGTCACGATTACAGCGGACAACGGAGATACCCCAGCTTGGCTCCGCCGAGTGCCGGGGGGGTTTGCGGTGCGCGCAGCAGGTATTCGAACCACGAGTTTACAAGTTGCAACGACTATAGATCCCGAAAAGGCGAACAACTATTCCGTCAAGTCCGTCTTGCGTTAATCGCACTAGAACATTGTTGGGTATCTACTTCCACCGCTTCGTAGTGGTTCGAGGGTCGACTTATTTGGAAGCCTAGTCCCTTCTTTCACATATGTGCAATCGAGTCTGAAGCACGTCCGAGAGAAGAACAAGCCTAAAGTCTCACTTCGTCCTTGTTTCGAGCCTCGCAGCAGCGGCGGTCCCTCGAACATGAGCTTCTGTCTGAATGTCGTTGGGGTTGGGACTGGCAACAAGCCCTCAAAGTCCGGATACTGCAACGGACCGTACGGCTTGAACACACCCGAGCCTTGGAAGCGCGCGGATTTGACAGAGTCGAAGGTAGGAATCGCCAAGTCCCAGATTCTGGCGCGAAGCTCAGCTGGTAGCTGGAAGAGACGAGAGGGCGGAGTGAGAAGCCTCTCGGTGGTCGAGGAGCGGAAGAGTCTGTTGACGGGTGATGCGAGGCGCTTGACTAGCTTGCCGACGAAGAGAAGCGCGTAGATACAGCGGGCGATGAGGAGGTTTCCATGGGCGACACGCTTCTCTTCCTGCTGGCGGGCCTTGGTGTGAGAGCGTAGTGTCATCCAGTGCACGCTTGGCGCGTAGGTGTGACGGGTCAGGTAGAAGAGCGAGATAACAATGGCCAGCGCCATCACGCCAATGGCCACAGTGAGCGCTTCCATCGCAGCTCGTAATGTTTGGCAGAGTTTTACAGTCGCGCAATGTCAGAAAGAGCCTGCGCAAGGTCGGAAGAATGGGTGTCGACGTACGTTACCGTTCGCAATTGGTAATTATTTGTATATATCAGTATTCGAAGAGCTGTCGCTGAATGCCGCTGGAAGCTGGCATTTGGCAAGCCTTTGTATGCGAGAAGATGCAGAAGGACAGAAGGTGTCGGGTAAGAAGAAAAGAAGGAGATATTACGGTGCCGAAGCAGAGGCTCGTATGTGAAGTGAGGTTGACGCCCGCTTTTTGGAGGTCCCGCCACGCCGATCACATGCAGACCCAGGGGATCGGTCACGGCCCGGTCGATCAGCCGAGATTCGTGTGACATTCTAAAACTCAATCTCGCGTCTGGAAGCATACGGCTGGGAGAGAGATGGAAATGCGATATTGAGCCTGGGAAGTCGTGTGGCAGGCCGACAACTTGACAGCGAAGTGCACGAGCAGCCAAAAATGCATCTTTGACACAATACGGCCTCGAACATGGCGCTTTCGGTAGTTCTCTGCAGTCTCTCGTCCATAGAGAATGGTCGTATATCCTGAAGTTCGCGATCTGGCATTGCTGGCCACCTCAATGATACTTCCAAGTGTGCTGAGTCTCCTGAGCATGTTTGCGGCAACTTTCTCCCAGGACTTGATTTTATACGACTGGGGGAAGAATCAAAAATTCGAGGATTCGAAAGTTTGAAATGACAGAATTGACCGGTCCCAGCCTTTTCCGTAGCCTGGAAATGCCTGACAACCGTTACGCAGCGACAGAGATCCCAGGATGAGCAGTAGACAGGTCAAAGAGGACTTCTCGCTCGTACGGGTCTTTGGGTCGTGTCCTCAGGATCTTTTGCATAACGATCGCGTTATTTGGTAGCTCGAGAATGGACCATACAGCGAAAAATTGGTCATTGGGGTTCAGATTAACGTGTAATGCCTCGAGAACGCGCGATGGTTTAGGCTGTGTGGAGCGAGATTGAGCGATGCGGGGTGCTGTCTAGTCACAGTCACCACTTCTCAGCGTCTAGGCGGGTTTGTATGGCCGAGAAGGATAAGAGTGATTGTTATAGTGATCAGACCGCTTCTCTAGACATGTTAGAATACGTGTAAAATGAAACAGATCTTAGATTACTTAAGTTGAGGTATTGGTAACAGTATAGAGGTCAAAGTATACTATCCTATAGAAGGAGCTTCTTTAGGCTCAAACATAGGTGTTTTGTATCATATGGCTCTCTGTTAAATACTTTTTAGTAGTTTATAACAGGTATACAGCTTCTAGAAAGGCTTTTGGATATCCCAAATTATACCTATCTACTTAGATATAGCGAGTTGTATCTCTAGGAGACTTTCTACGACTTTCTTTACTTTTTCTACGTGCTTTTGCATAGAGCCAATGTTATATACCGTTCATAGACTCTGAAAACACTCGAAATTGTTTGTATAGAGAGAAAGTAGCAAGTACTTGGCTACAACATAAGGAAAGAACGACTCTGGCAGTCGGAATCGGCCTTGCTGCGCCGCTCGCGGGTGTGGGGCAAAGCTTTGGCTTCCAGATCCCTGTACTCGACTTCATCCTCACATCTCACACCTCACACCTCACACGTCTTCGTCGATCGTTCTACATCTTTCACACCATTCTTACGCAGCATGGACACAACCCAGCACTGCAAGAATGGATACCAACCCACCTACACAGGTGGTAGACGTCTGCGTGGACAACTCCTCGACCGTGCGGTAATGGCGTTCTCAGCCCTGCAAGCAGGATATACTTGCTGACGACGTCTTAGCAACGCCATGGCCGAGCTTAGCGACTGTACGATCGTCTGTGGCGGAACGGCCTTTCGAGTGCACAAGGGCATCATCGCGCGCTGCTCCAGCGTCTTCGCTCGGATGTGGACGAAAGGCTTCAAGGTGCGTCCCGCGTGCCTGAGCCAGGCGCGGTCAATGGTTGACAGTCCGTAGGAAGCAGACGAGACTGTGATGCGGCTGTCCGACGACGAAGCGCCTGTCCTTGGGGCGGTCCTGGCGTACATCTACAACGGCAGGTACTTCTACCCCCTTCCCGGCACCACCCTCGTCGACTATGAGGCCTGCATGCGCTTCGATGCCAAGGTGTATGTAATGGCCGACAAGTACGACGTGGACTTTGAGGACTTCGACGACAAGCGGGACCTGAAGAAGCTGTGCGCGAACCAGTTTGCCACGAATCTCGGCAAGGTGCTCGAAAACGCCGCGCTGAATGTGTGTGGGACGGACCTCATCGACATCTTCAAGCTGGTGCTCGACAATACGCGCGAGACGGATCGCCCTCTGCGTGCTGCTCTCGTGATGGTGAGTCTGCTCGGCATCAGGCCTCATAGCCCAACTGACGTGGTGCGTGTTGCTAGGGGTTCCAGGAGCATCTCGGCGAGCTGGGCCTTGCGGACTACGATGTGCTGCTCAAACTGTTCTCCGAGGTTCCTGAGCTAGGCTGCGAGACGCTCCTACGGTACAGTCGTGTAGCTCCGTGCGTTTCGGCCGTGCGCTCTTGCCCAGCATGTGAGCAGACGGTGGCGTTCGCCATCCCGTTCGACTGGTCCCACGCCTACTGCCCGTCGTGTGGCGTTCGACGCAAGAATGTGGCTTGGAACAAGCTGGCCATGGAGCCTTAGCCACTGTGGTTCGAGTAAGAGCGTGCGGCACGAGGCCAACGTGCATCGGCTGGTGCGAGATGTGGAAGCGAAAGAGTGAGGCGGTTGCTGTTCGTCGGGAGAAGTTGGGAAGCTCTGAGGGAGCGCCTGAGTCCTACCTAGTAAAACTCATGGAACGTGCTTCAGCCTGGCTCCGACAACAAGCTTAGTCAGCCCACTTTCACATGCCAATGTGAAGCTGATATCTGATCGCGTAATTCTTTGACGCCACCGAGCTCAATTAAGGTTGGCGCTTAGCGCTACTACAAACTCCGCATCTACAGACTCCGCAACCACAAACTCCTTCACTTCCAACAACACCATCACCTTTACCTTGCGATACGGAGGCTGCGTTCTGGCCGGCGGAGGCGCCATACCAGCATTCTCAGCGTCGCCAACGAGCATTGCGATACTTATTGCGGTAAGTGTGAGACAATACAGCTTCTTGGAGCAATATGCTGACCTCTAATAGACTCTGTCAAACATCGTCAGCGAAGCGCGAGACTCTCTCGATACGAGCCAAGCGCACAATTCGTCCTGCGCGAAGGTCATCAAGTGAAGTGCGGACCTTGCCTGCGTCGTATACTACCAACCCAAGCGTCAAGCTTTCCCGCACCTGGATCGCAAACTGAAGCGCTTAGCTCCTAACATCTCTCTCTGACGCGAAGCCTTGTGCTACGCGCGACACCCCTCATCACTTCCATCCTCATGGCGCCGCAAAAAGGCCCGAGCATCACCGGATTTGAAGATCTCGATGCGCTCCAGCTGCCCAGGTCGAATACCGTCGAGGGCAAGGAGCTCCGCGCGATGGTACTCGGGAAGCAGTCTATGCTCGACCAGGTCGACGTTACGAAGATGGCGGCGTCCCATACCGACTACAAGTACCCGAGGACGGTGATCGGGACCTACACTACCGAAAATGACGAGACTCATGATGTCTTGCTCTCAGACAAGTGGTATTTCAAGAAGTTGTTTGCGAAAGCGTACGATTCCGATGGTCACACGGCACTCATGCTCGAGAGCACCACTGTCGCATACAGCGACAGCCTCCTGACGCCAAACCGCTGGCTCAACAAGACCACTTTCAAAGAACTCCAGCTGAACAACGGGAAATGGGAGGGTCGCGAGGCATAGAAGTACCATAGGCGCTGGCTCGCATGTATCTGGCACCGCAAATTCCCAAACGTGCCTCTCACGCCGGGAGACGACAACGTGTCAAAGACAGACGGCGTATCAACGGCGAAAGCCAAGCCCAGGAAGCGACACGCCAGAGACGACGATGATTCATCGTCCATACCCACGCGCGACAGTGAGCGTGGCAGAGCCGGCAAAGGCAAGTGCGCTGACCGTGACGCCACGCCGTTGTCGATTACGGAGAGGCCTGGAGTGGACGACGATGACGAGGATGTGGGTGAGGAGAAGACGGAGGCGGCCGCGCGCCTGGCGAGCGTCTACGGACTCAGTGATGAGGCGGAGTTCTGGCAGGCGTACAACACGAGGAGCACGACCCTCGATCTGGACGATCCATATATGATCGAGAAAGTCCAGGCGGGTTGGAGCAACGCCCAGGAAGGTGAGAATCGCCGCGTGCCCAACAAGAAAGTCTTGGTGAACGCGCAAGCTGAGCTGCACGAGATGCCTGGACGTACACTGGCTGAGGAGACTATGGTGTGGCAGTTGTGGCAGCGCAAGATGCAAGGCGGTCCAAAGGCGAAATCACTGTCAAGGTGCTCCCCAGTCTATACGAGCTGGATGAGATGGCGAAAGCGAAGCGCGCGGCAAACGAGGAGCAAGAGGATCAAGACTCCGCCGTCGCGCACAACAGCCGCATCAACTTTCTGCAGGCGTACACCGACGCACGTGGCTTCCGCAGTGCTTTGCTGGGGTAGCGTAGCGCTACAGTCTGAACGACAGAGAAGGGCAGGAGCATGGTGCTACGAGAGCGAGGCTTGAACTTATTACATATCCAAGGCATGGAAAGCTAGGCGCTACTGCTTGGCTCGATGCAAGCACCATTCTATTTCGAAAGCTAGGCTTGCGTGATAGCGGTCAGGTGCTGTGTCGAGGCGGGAAAATCGACTGACATTGATGATTCTAAGCTCACCTAGATAACATGCTTAATCAAATTGACTTGACAACATACATCTACTCAAGAGTCATAGCATCGCCATTATTGCTTCGGCGATGGGCCGCATCCACTCTGCCATCACTACCGCGGTTTCCAGATATGTCATTCCTTCCCCTTTGAACTGGAACGATGACGATGTGGAAAGGGTTGCCCAACTTAGAGCAGCGAACTGTACAACAGAAGAAATTGCCATGCTTACCGGCCAGCCGATCTCTCGAGTCGCCGGTATGTGTTGGAGACGCAAGATCCGAGCTTCAAACCTACGACGCGGATGGTCAAACGACGAGGAGAAGAAGCTGACGGACTTGCGCGGGAAAGGCATGGCTTGGGCGGATATAGCTAGTGTCTTGGGCGACAGAACCGCTGTTGCGGCGAAGAGAAGACATGCACGACTATTGGCGTAGCGGAAGTCGTAGTGATCAGCAATGAGACGCCGTTGCTCTCAGAGATGTCGTACGCTAACACTAACAGAGATTGCGCGGCAGTGTATCTCGAGGTCGTATGTAGAACTAAATAGCAGTGATATCTGAGCGGGAGCGAAATCAGATGCTGCCAACGCTGGACAGAGGATGGTTGAAGAATTCCTCCTAACGATCTCTCACACTCATTGAGCAGACATGAACATCACAAAGCAAGAGTTGGATGAGCGAGGAATGTACAGTAATCTTGAAGGTAACACGACGTCGGGCGTCTCAAATTCATAGAAGCCTCAGGCATCACTACTTCGTACCCTCTTTCCTGGCGACCACCCACATAAACTTAACCCCACAATCAGGATCGCTCTCCTCCAACTTCCCATCCCCTGCCTCCAACACCTCCGCCTCCAGCACCTCAAACCCAACATCCCTCACGATCGCCTTACTATCCTCCACGTTATAACTACTCCAGAACATCCCATTTCCCATCATCTCGCCGTGAATCTCCTCCTCGTCCACTGTCGCGAGATTGAGCACAAACACACCCCCAGGTTTCATCCACGAAAGGATCTTAGCCAGCATACCCTTCTGTTCCGCGCGCGGGAGGTGGAAAATAGCATAGAAGCTGACTACACCGTCGAAGCTTCCATCTTCAAAAGTAAGCGCCGTCATATCGCCTGGAACGAATGTAGCCTCTGGACATCGCTGTTTGGCCATACTGATCTGTTTGCTCGAGAGGTCGTTCGCCACTACCTGAGCGCCTCGGTCGAGGAGCATGCGTGTAATAGGTACGCCAGAGCCGCAGCCGAGTTCGAGAATGCGTGGAGATACCGGTACATTCTTCAGGAGTTTGTCGATATAGCTCTCGCGAGGGGAGCGCTGGCTTTCCGTCCATTCGAGGTACCAGTCAGCAATATTGTCGTAGGCTTCTTCGACTGTCCTTTTGGGGTCGTCTGACATGGTGGGCGCCTATGTCGCGTTCCGCGGTGGTGTTGGCATTGATGAGGCAGGTCACATATGGGCATATGACTGTGAAGGTTATAACGCCGATATATAACCTCTGGTGGCCCGGCACCAGCACGATTATTTGTCACAGACTCGACTTGATCAACAGATCCTGACTCATTCAAGAGTCATGCATTGTGCGGTTCCTTCCCGTTTTACCGTTGGCAGTTGCATGGAGCTAGCGGAAGATTTGCGGTGTACTCACCACGTGGTCAAGCGAGGTGAAGTCCTGCGCAGGTTTGGGACGTGATAATATTGAGGCGTATCTTTCCGTGTCATGCTATAGTACACTTCTTATCTAAACTACATTTGGCCGCCAAAGTTATCAGCGAAACTGCAATATCCACGTGGTCGCCACGTGTGCCTTGTCGTAGCGGGCACAAGTTTCACTTGCCTTCGTCAGAATCAGCGCAGCTCCCTATCACGGCTTCGGCGTCGCTTCTTCAATGCGCCTTGGCCGCCTGCTGCTTCAACTGCGCCTTCTCCCCTGCCGGCTGTATCCTCGCCATCATCTCCTCCTTCGTAATCAAATGATCGATCCTCTCCAGCAGACCGAGGAGTGACTTCATGTTGCCCGACCACTCATTGAGCACTTCATCTGCATCCCTCTTCTTCTCGAAGGACACAATCTGCGCCGGACGATCTATCCTCGCGTAGATCGTCTTTGAGGTGACGAGGTCAGAGATGTACTTCTCGGTCTCCTGTGCGGGCAAGTCAAGAAGCGTGGTAAGCCGTGGGAAGGTAATGCGAGTATAGTACTTCGCGATGACACGGACGTTGTGCTCGATGACTCGCTTGCCGAGGTCGAGATACCGTTGATGGCGCTTAGCGTCTTTGCTGTCTTCTTGAGCCGAGAAGATGTCGGTGGATGTGAGGTGCTGGCCAAAGTTCTGGGCGATGTTGGGCCATCGCATGAGTTCAGGGACCGTGAAGAGTTTCAGTAGTTGGCTTTCCGGCGGGCAGTTTGTCGCGATGCGGCTATCCTGAGCGATGCGGTGAAGGAGGTCGTTCTGCTCGTTGTCGTAGGGCGAGAGGAGAATGAAGTAGATGACTCGCTGAAGGGTGGCTTTGAGAAGATCCGGGTTATCTTCCACGGCCTCAGTGTCCAAGACTTGCCGGTAGTTCTTGCAAGCCTCAAGATACTTGTCCTCATGCTTAGCGAGGGTGATCTGCTGCTCGTAGAACCGCAGCTTGAGATCCGTCACGTCGTCTTCCGCCGGTTCGATGTCGGCGTTCTCGCCCACCTCCGTGCCTGCCTGCTTCCGCGCCTTCTCCTCCATCTCCTTCTTCCGCTTCTCGATCTCTTCAGGTGTCTTCTTGGGCCTGCGCGCGAAGTAGCGTGTGCTGATCTTTCGCGCCAGAATGCTTGCTTGCGTCCAGTCACCTTTCTCGATGCATAGCGCGACTTGCTCAAGGATGAACTCGGTCTTCTCTCGCCTGGTCATGGAGCCAAAGGTCTCGACTTGCAGCTCGCAGAGAATGTCGGTGGCGGCGGCGATATCGCCTTGTTCGCGCTTGATGTTGGAAAGGATCCGCGTCACGCGGGCTCGCTCGACTTCGACGAAGATCTACCATTCCATCACATTAGCCACAGTCCACAGCATACATTCGCAGATAGTACTGTAGTATCTTACCTTCCCCTCCGTGACCGTCCTTAGCGTCTCAATCGCGCTCAGCTTCTTCTCCATATCCGGCGCCTCATCCAAGAACCCCATCACCACCTGCACCATCTTCGTGATAGCCTGCTTCAGCTGCCCATGCTTCTTGCTCAACTGCAGCACCTGGTCGTTCAGCAATGACCAGTCGCCGCTGTTCTTGCATATCGTCACGATAGCCACAATCAGGCGCGAGGTGGAGGGTAGGTCTGAGGATTGCCGGGTCTGCTTCTCAAGCGCGAGGAGTTTGTCGAGTGCGGGTTGGACTTGGCCATTCTGCGCGAGTTTCTCGGTCTCAGGAAGAAGGGTATCAACTTCCTTGGTAAAGTCTTTGTCGGCTTTGAGGATGCCGTCGGCCATGGCGGCGGTAGTGGTGAGTGTATTGTCAGAGCGGATTTGGCGGTTTTTGCTGCTTGATCGCTATTGAGAGATGTAGATGGTTCTACAGTGTCCAAGGCAATGGCTCGAAGACGTTGAGACGACAATGGCGAGGGTGTCTGTTGGTTGGATGTTGCAGCCGATGGAAGTGGAAGCTCAGCACGCGCCTTCGTTCACTAAGCCCGAGTTCGCGCCTGAGGCAGCACAGCAGCACACCTGCGCATGTGCGTTTCGCCCTCCTCCTACATCCGTTGTCTCAGTTGCGCAATCACTAATGTCTGCCATCAACCTTGCAATACCGCTATTCCGGAGCGCTGGCTATCAGTACTTCTATTTTAGGCTCTTACTCTTCGTGAGACCTGGTCCATGAGCACACAAGGCAAAGGAGCGATGAACATGTCCTGTAAAATTCGACGTCTGGGCCAAGATGCTCGCACTGCGCGTCTTGAGACTCTTAAGTAGTCGATCAAAAGTTTATGATGCGCTACGGAGACCTTTCGGTGTCCTGTCGGCACAATGCCAATACAAGCAACGACGCCTGTCACACGTCCAGGTTCAACCGTCCGGCAACAATATACATTTGCATATGCAGGAGGCGCACAACGATCAAACGCGGCGACATCTCCGGGTTGGACAACAAACGCTAGCGAGAGGGCTTAAGGCAAGCCGTGCTCGCGAAGGAGAGCAAGGAGTGATCGCGGTATCCCGGATTCGTCGTCGCGCATCGTTGAGCGGTCCGCCTTGGCGACATCAGCTCCAGGTGTCTTGAAGCGTAACGAACTTAGTAGTCAAGAGTCAAGCTACCATGAGGATGAAGCTTCTCTCGGAAACGTACCCACTAGGCGCATTGCGGATGAGCATTCCGATGTTCAGAGACTTTCGCAGGAGCATAGCGTAGTTTTACACTCATCTACGCCATAACTGCAAGTTCACGCTGAGAGCCATGTTGGAGAGACATCAGTACCCGCTCAACAAGGATCTTCAAAAAGGCCGCCATTCAAGACTTGGACGGAAGAAGAAGGCCACCGAGCTATGCAGCTCCAGCGCGAAGGCCACAGTGTGCCGCAGATCGCCTCATCGCTAGGCAGGACCTATAGAAGCGTGTCAAGCTGGATTTGTGTGCACCGGTCCGAGTACGGTTGCTTCCATGCTGACGACGATAGCGTAGAGGCATCGGAGAATGCAAAATCGCCATTGGCTCCGAGTGAGGTAGAGTGAATAGGCAAATTGTGGTGAAAAGGACAGTCGTACTCTGTTATCACAACTTCAACGGGACGGAGTACAATCACTGTCTATAGGTATGTCGACGAAAACCGCAATACCCAGCAGGTGCCGGAGAACAACGACGAAGGTGACCAGCGCCGCCGACGACAAGACACGAGCGCGGTCGAGCTCAGGACCATCGCACCCCGCGAAAAGGGAATGACTCTGGATGCCATCGCCAAATCTGCGGAATGCTCTCACGCTCGAGCTAGGCATGCATGCTGGACGCACGGTATCCCTTACCATGGTCCGCCGTTTGATTGGAGCGAAGAGGAGGATGAGAGGATGTTTGCACTAAAGGGGGAGGGCTTGACCGCGGCTCAGATAGCGAAGGTTCTGAGAAGATCATCGGGGAATGCGGTGTTGAAGAGGGTCCAGAGGTTGAAGGCGAAGGCGAAGGAAGGCCTGAGATCGGAGTGAGTGGCACCATGGCATGGTATTGTTGATCGATACATAACCCGCAAGAACAGCGGTCTATGGAGGACGGAGATCAAGTGTATGGCGGTCTGTCTCACGCGCGTGTATCGGCAGTAGAGCGGCGTACTTGTTAGCGGCATTCTTCATTAACACACGTGCTCGTATCCACGCCGAGCAGCATCGGAACCCTTAGCTGTGTAGCCGGATCCAAAGCGCCGATCGAAGAAGCAGATTGAAA
>Ga0058704_10001332_pt1 | contig 11612 bp, 4 predicted proteins | sample AgamicMgSfe_FD_71363 | JGI IMG/M metagenome (GOLD analysis project Ga0058704, IMG submission 71363) | Agave microbial communities from Guanajuato, Mexico - Mg.Sf.e | ecosystem: Host-associated > Plants > Phyllosphere > Phylloplane/Leaf | place: Guanajuato, Mexico | collected 2012-05-30
AATAAAGCGTACGATGGCAGAACTTACAAACGGGATGTAAGGCAGAGAATTTGATACATAGATTTGGGTGGAATGACATATGAAAAAGCCACATAACGATACCATAATGTGACCATTGCTTTCCAGCGCAAAGGCGTGACACTAACTCACACCTTCGGTTCTGTCGCAGTCCCTTGACACCATAAATGCTAACGCATACTCGCTCTACCGCCATGCACCATTGTACCAAAATCCATATCAACCTTGATGATATTGTCTCGCTCCATTCCCAGAAGAGCGCCTGTGTCCAGACCGACGAGCGTGCTAAGCCCCGGCTCCGCCACCACCGCGAATTCTCTTCTCATCACCCTGTGGATTGGCGCCGTCGTGACTTCTCTTGCCGCCAGGAACGAATTGTCTGGCGTTCGCGTTCATTGGACTGCTCGGTCCACTGTTCCCACCCGGACCGCCTCCACGGCCACCTCGTCCGCCACGATTATTCATGCCGCCGCCACCTCGAGGAAGTCCTGATTGCATACCACCTCTTTGATTCTGAACCTGGTTCTGGCCTGCAGCGCCTTGTACTGAGACTCCCTGATTTGTCTGCAGCTGAGCGGGTTGAGGGAGGCCACCACGCCCACCACGTCCTGCAGCTCCGCCACGAGGAAGCATGCTGCCGCCTCTAGGAATACCGCCCCCTATGGCGCGTGGTTGATTCGGGGCGTTAGTGGGTTGTTGTGGCTTCTGAGGTAAATTCGACGCTGGGTGCTGAGCTGCATCGGCATTGGAGACCGCTTGGGCACCATTCGATGCGAAGCTTGGCTGGCCGAATGAGCTTCCTTGAACACCCTGTAATTGCTGTGCAGGTGCAGATGGAGTGCCGAATTTTGTCTGGCGAGCTTGCATTTTGTCATCAGAAGTTTGGCCAGGTACTGTCGAAGCTGGCTGTTGCGTCACAGCACTTGATGCCTGCGTGCTAGAAGCTGAAGCGGCAGGTGTCTGGTTTGGCGCCGGAACGGTTGCTGGGATTGCTGCTGATACTGGGGCTGCAGCAGCTTTCGCAGGAGTTAGTGGTGCAACAGCGGGAGCTGGTTTGGCAACCTTCGCGATTTCCCAGACCTCAATTACAGGACGCTGAGGTGTATCCTTGGCAGCAGTCTCGACGACCTCAAGCTTCGCCTTGGCTGATTTGGCCTGGTTCTCTGCCATGCCCAGCTTCGCTTTCTGCTTCATGGTCTCCATGTTGACAGCCTTGTCCTTATCAAGCTTTGCCTGTTCTCCACGCCCTTCCAAGATCTTCTCGTGCTCCTGCGCACGTTCTTGCATCGTTTTCTCGTGTTCCTCCTTGATTTTGGCGGTCTCCTGCGCAATCTTGTTGCGAATGTTATTCTGCAAGATATTCCGGATGACCTGGTTCTTCTGAATAAGCTCGCGCGCCTGTGCATCGGTGAGGTTGAGCTCTGCTGGCAGGACTTGACTTTCGGCCTTGACACCTGTGTCGTCCGCGGGTGTCTGGCTAGGAGCTCCTTGACTGGCTAGTGAAGCTGAAGGACCAGCGTTGACCTTTGCCTTTTCAACCGCCTCGGCGCCTTCCCTGGTGAGTCTCTCCACGATCTGCCTATGCTCCTCTCGCAAGGTCTCCATCGAGGCTTCGTGCTCTTGCTTGAGCTTCTGGATCTCTTCGGAATGATGAACCAGGAGCTCACTTCGAATCTCTTCGCGAACCTTTTCTTTGCCTTCACGCAGTTTCGTGTTCAATTGAGCTTTCATGTTATTGGTGCGAGTATTGTAGGAGGCCTCCAAAGCCTCCTGGCTGATGACGTGCTGTTGCTCCAACTGCTTGCGAAGTTCCGCAACCTGAGCCTCTACTTGTGCTGCGATGTCCTGGTTCGTAGTTGCAGTATCCGCAACGGTCTGATAAGTGTCAGGGTTGTCGGCAACAGTGCCATCGCCATTCGTCTGTGCAGTATCCTGAGGTGGCGAGTTCTCGCTTTGGACAACAGCAGCAGCGGCGCGTAACATCTCAACTTCCTTCTGTGCAGCAGTCAGATCTTCCTTGAGCTTTTCGTAATGCTCCAAGTTTCCTGGATCGGTAGCAGCAGGTTGCGCTTCAGGCTCTCCTGTTGTGATGGCAGATTTTTCAACTTGTTGTTGTAGCTCAGTTACCTGCGTCTCAAGTTCAGTGACCCGAGCCTGGAGTATTTCGACTTGAGACTGCAAGGCCGCAGCCTTGTTAGTGCTTTCTGCAATGTTTGCCTGTGCGGCATCCGCTCTCGCATTTGCTTCTGCAACATCCGCATTTGGGGTAACCTGTGCCTCGTCTTCTTCCACTTGACCCTCCTCTGCATCTGGGTTTGCTTGACTCTGCTGTTGGGTCATCGCTGCTTCCGTCTGGGCTTTTGCTTCATCTCTCTCGACTGTCAAAGTCTTAACGCTGGACTGCGCGTCCGAGAGCTCCTGCTTGACACTGGCTAGCTCCTCCCTGACCACGACCAACTCGCCCTCACGTTCCCTGATCTTGGCGACTTGGTCACGCGACCTTGCCTTAGCTTGATCGACGAACCTGGCCTTTTGGTCTTTCCAGGTCGCTTCTGCGTCATCTGTAACTTGCTGAAGACGCGCCGGGATCGCATCTATCTGCTCTTTGAGCTCGTTCTTTTCGGTAGTCAGTTGATCGCGCTGCGTTTGGAGATCGGTAATCTGTGTTTTGAGTGACTCGAGCTCCGCAGGGTCTACACGATCGTACTTCGAAATGATGTTTTGAGTTCGCTCGCGCCATCTGTCCCGGTCGTCCTGAAGGAGTTTGAGTTCGCCCTGTTTGGTCTCAAGCTCACCCTCGACTTCGCGGATACGAGCTTGTAGAGGTTGAATTTGACCAGTAAGCTCTTCGACTTCTTTGATCTTGTCCTGAAGCTGTGTCTGTGCTTGTCGGGCTTCTTGACGCAAAGTAGCACTGCTTTCGCGATAGAGGTTCAGTTCGTTGATGGTCTGAAGCAGCTTGTTGTGACTAGCAGCACTGGACTCGCGATCGGCATGCTCGCGGCGTTCTTCGCTAAGCTTTTGTCGGGTCTCATCAAGTTGTGACTGTGCGTACTCGAGCTGTTGGCGTAGACGTTTGGATTCCTGGACGGAAAGCTCGTATTGTACATCAACGATTTCTTTCTCTCGTCTCAGATACTTGACCACTTCTTGCATGTTTTCCGCGATATTGCCAGACGCCGCTTCACCATCTTGCTCTATACCAGATGCACTACGCTGTTGCTGCAGAGTCGAAATCTGACCGCTGACTGACTCGAGCTGCTCGTGTAAAAGCTTGTTCTGAGACTTTAGATCTTCACGACCAGTCTTCAGCTCAGTCAACTCCCTCTCATAGCGTTCACGCATTTCAATCCAGTTGTCTTCGCCTTGAGACAAGCTAGCCTTTGCAGCCTCAGATTCGGCTTTGACAGCCGCGACTTCTGTGCGCAAGGTATTGAATTCTGTTCGTACAGTCTGCAAAGTCCTTGCGGCATCTGCATGCTTGACGAGCTCATCTTCATAACTCTGCTGTGCTTGTCGAGCGATCTCAGCTTGAGCTTTGAGATCTTCTTGGTGGAGTCTGGCAGTCTGTGTTTGGCGATCGCATTCGTCACGCAGTCTGGCGACCTCGGACTCCAAAGTGGTCTTTTGTTCCTCCAGACGCATTCCACTCTCTTCATGTTGCGTACGGAGATCGGAAAGCTCGCTGTTAGTGGTTGAAAGCTCGTTGTTGAGATCTTCGATTCGTTGTTCGAGTTGTTTGATGTTCTCCTCCTTCTCTGCAAGCAGACCGTCCATCTCCTCTCTGTACTGGTCATTGGTTTCGTTGAGACTTTGAAGCTCTTCCTCAGTCGTTTGACTGATAGACTTGTACTGCTCGACTTGTGCCTTTGCGCTCTCAAGCTCGGCCTTGGTGAGGTCCAGATCGCGTTTGAATTCTGAAACCTCGAGTGCAAGTTCCTGCTCGCGGGACAACTGGCTTTCTTCATCCACAGGCGCCGCGGCGGGTTCATCAGCGGCAGGCCGTGGTGTTGATCGAGGTTGCAGAGCTTGAGCTCGCTCTTCTGCGCTTCGAAGTTCGATCTTCATCTCGTCGACGCGCTGCTGTAACGAGTCACGAGTGGTCTTGGCTGCGACTAGCTCCTCTTTGACATTTGACAGGCTCTTCACCAAGTCATCGATACGCGTCCGACTCTGTTCCTGGTCGTACTCCCGTCTCAAAGCAGCCTTTTTGCTGTCTTCAACTTCTGTGTCCAGCTTCCTCCTCATTGTGTCAAGATCAGATTCGAGAGTTTCGGTGCGATTTTGTAGTCTCCTTCGTGTTTCGGAATCAGCAAGCTCGCGTTCATTCTGCAGGTTCTGCAGGTCCGCAACCATTTTATTGAGACGACTTCTCTCGTCCATGAGAGAACGATTGTCTTCGGTAAGTCGGGCTTCAATCTTCTTCCAGAGCTCACGCTCAGCCTTGAGATTGGCAGTTTCAGTACGCATACTCTCCGAAAGAGCCTTTGCCTCTACCAGCTCCTCCGCAACCTGCTGCGTTCGCAGATCTTGCTTCGCCGCGTTCTCCGCTAGAATCTGAGAGCGCTTTTGCAATTCTCCATTTTCGGTCTGGAGCATGCGGTAGTTGGACTGAAGCATTTCGTATCTCTCGTGCGAAAGTGACAGCTGTCCTCCTGATCGAGCGACCTCACCCTGGAGCTCACCCTTCTCCCTAGCGAGCTTGTCCACCTGCTGTTTCAAAGTATTATGATCGGTGGATGCTTCTTGTCGAATGGCATCCAGATGGCTCTGAAGTTCCTTGACAAGCTTGGCGTAGTCTGCCAGCTCTTTCGATGGGGATGCTTGGCCCACGCTTTGAGAAAACCCTCCACGGGGAGGAGTTGCCGGTGGCCCGCCTCCATTGACAGACTGGCCGAACATGTCCTGTAGATCAGCATGTCCCGGTATTGGCCCACGGTGAGAAAGCATCCGTCGGAACATGTCACGTTCGCGCATAATGCTGTCCACTTGCGTGGTAGTCGACTTGAGCTCGTCTTGATATCGCTGAACCCTCTCACGCAGCTCATCCAGTTCACGAAGGTTGTCCGCTTGCTCAACTTCCTTCGCACGCGCCTCATCACCCTCCATTCTGTCGGCAAGACCGCGGTTGAGCTTGAGAAGCTGTGTGTTTTGATCCTGTAGCTCAGCAACGTTTCGGAAAAGCAGAAGGCGTTGTGTGATGAGGGCACCTGCAGAAGTCTGATCACTTGCAGAGTCCTGATCAAGCTCTCCGTTAGCCAACATCTGCAGCTGCATCTGTCCAGCGGCGTCAAGAGCCTCCAATCCTTGCTCGCGGGCTTGCATCTCAATCAATAGAATTTTGATCTGGGCGCTGAGGTCGCGCAGCTGCTGGCGAAGAACGTCACCTTCTTTGGTCAGTCCATTGACCTGACTCTCTGACTTCTGAGCATCACGCATGGCCTCGTCACGATCAGCGACCGCCGCGTCAAGCATTGCCGACATCTCCACAACTTCTGCCTCCATTCTCTCCTTCTCGTTCCTCAAATCCTCCTGCTCAGGACCACGACCCTCAAGATCACGAATCATCTCATCCAATTCTGCGGTCAGAGCACCGCTTCTGCGTCGCTCAGTCTCGAGCTCATTCTGCAATGTGCTCACTTGGCTATACAATTGGGTGAAGCTGAGATTACCCTTCATACGAGCTGATCCGGGAGTAAATGCAGCCGGGGAAGCCGCACGCCTAGGTGTGCCGATCGGGAAGCCATTCGTGCTGCGTGCCGGAGTGCCGTGTCGAGAAGGTCTTTCTTGTGCCGCGGTAACCTCTGTCTGCAGACGCTCGATCTCCAGCTCCAATTCGGCGAGTCTGGTCTCAGCCCCAAGTTTGTCGTTGCGCTCTGTTTCCACCTCTGCCTGTAGCTGTCCAATCTCTTCAGCTGCACTATCTTTGACATGGTCGAGGTTGTTCTGCAGCTCCTGAAGACGTGCTCTAGCAGTGTCGGCGCTTTGCTTCTGCAAGTCCGCTAGGCGGCGAGCGCTGTCGAGTTCCACATTGAACGACTCTTCGGCGCGAGCAGCTGACTCTTGCATCTGTTGGACTTTGGCGAGTGCATCGTCTGCTTTCTGACCGACCTCTTCCAATCTTTGGCGCAAAGTCGTCTCAGTCCGCTTCAAAGTATCAACCGTCGTGTTGGCGTCCTCATTGGCTCGCTGCAGCTCTGAAATTCTAGCATTTTTCTCCTTGCGAAACTTGGTGTGCTCTGCGCCTCTAGTCTTCAACTCTTGCTCATGCCACTCGTTATTGCGCTTCAAAAGATCCACCTCTTGAACCAGAGATTGCTCCTTGAACTTGGCGCTGGAAAGAGCGTTCTCCAAAGATTGATTCTTCTCTTCTAGTGTAGACACCTCGCGTCGAAGAGTGAGAATCTTTTGGTGTTGAGTCGCAAGGTCCTCTGCAAGCTTGTCGTGGGCAGATGACTTTGATTCTAGTACCGATAACGTCTCTCTGTTGGTACCCTCCAGACTGGCAATACGAGCATGCAAAGCCTCGACTTCCGAATTGGACGCGCTGGAGGAGCTCTTGATTCGATCAAGCTCAGACTGAAGCTCTGCGCGAGCATTTTCTAGGGAAGATGCGTTAGGCAGGGCTCGATCAATATTTCATATTGTCCACATACCTTGTGTGTTCAAGCTCTTCCTCAAATCTTCGATCTCTTTCAAGCTTTTGTTGTTCGCTGTCTTCAGAGATTTGGCCCGACTCTCGTTGTTACGCAGTGTATTCTCAAGCTCGACATCCGTTCGTAACTTGTCCGCCTTTGCATCGTCGAATTCTTGCGCCTTCGACGTCAGACTAATCAAAAATTCTCGGACCAATTCTGTCGTCGGCGCATCCAGCAGATTTTGTAGTTTCGGTTCTTCGAAGGAAAACGAAGAAGATATGGCAGCGGTGTCCACCACCGTGGCCGCTCCAGCACGCGTCCTCATTGTGGTAGGGTTTAGAGCATCATGAATGTGTCGCACTGTGCTTGAAATTGGCAAATGCAGAGCTGCTCAGTATGCTCTACTGCTTGCTTGAAGAAACAATCGTCAATGGAACAACGAAGTCGATGTACAAAGTAAATATTCGTGTACGAAGCTCGATGTTCGCGCAAGGGAAGTGCACGATCGCGACGCCGCACAGATGTGAAGTTACGCGGTTGGTAGAAGGTTGATCTCTAGATATGATTTATCAACCTAATTTGTGGTGCATAGATTATAGAACTTTCAGGATGACTACGGAGGTCTTTAAAAAAACTATTTAGCTATTTTATATTATTCATTAAGATCCACTGATCGTGTTTTGCGAAAGACGAGCGCAGGACCAATTCTTGGCGTTCGAGGTTTGAAAGGCGGAAGCGCACCTTCATGACTCGTTGTCTCACCCTACCTCCCGGCTTCCTGACTCACCTTCCAATAATAACATCACCTCTCACTTCTAGATCGACCGTGCGGTTATAATAACTTATAACCTCATTCCACCTTCGCCGCAACACATTTTGTCTACCATCCGTAGGAACATCGCAATAACCCCGGTTTCACCAAGGACTGTCACAACGATTATCTTGCCTCGCTATTCTTCAGCTCTGCCAACTTTCACCGAAGTCGAAACCCAGTCAATTGTACAGGGTACCGAGGGTTTTCGGCTAGATTTCAGTCATGAGTTTGGCAGCATCCTTCAAGACGTTCAGTAGCGACACTTCTACTGCAACTACGCGCAATACAAATGTCAAAAGACCAGTTTCGACGACAGCTCCAGTACAACGTTCATCAACTCCTGCCGCCTCGGATCTGAAGCGCAAACGACCAGATGAAAATGTCACCTTCTCACAACCTGCCGACACTGGTCGAGGGCAAGAGATGATGACCCAGGTCGTCTATGCCGTAGAATATTTGAAAGACAAGGATCGTCCGATAACATTCGACGACATCTTCAAATATCTCTCGATACCCCCGGATCGGAAAGAGGAAGCTCGTCGTTTGCGGTCGGCCTTGATGAACCATCCGAAAGTCGAGTTCAAACCACGTGAAGGGAAACAAGAAGCTACATTCAGGTTCCGCCCTGTTCACAATGTCCGATCCGCTGATGAGCTGAGAGCTTTTCTGCAACGACAACCGACGGCTGCCGGAATCAGTGTCAAAGAGCTCAAAGATGGCTGGCCCGGCGCTGTGGCGGCGATCGACATGTTGGAGAAGGAAGGTACCCTCCTCGTCACACGCAATAAGAAAGACAATGTGCCGAAATTAGTGTGGCCAAACGATCCGTCCCTAGGATTGCCCGTGAGGATAGACGACGATTTTCAACAATATTGGCACAAGGTCAAACTGCCTGATTCCGCGGATCTGAGACAGGAACTCGAGAAAGCTGGATTGACACCTACGAGTCAAGTCAAGGAAGTGATCAAGGTGTCGGGAGCGCGCGAGAAGAAACGTCGCATCAACAGGAAGGCTGGTCGCAGCACAAATACTCACATGTCACACATATTGAAGGAATACCCAATGAAAGCCTCTAAGTAGGCTGGGTCTCGGTGGAAACCCATTTCAAGCCGACCGTAATGAAGCACGGTGAGTTATGATGAGTAATGCGAAATGAAGAACTATGATCACGATAATCTTTGCGTGTCAATCAATCCTCTGTGACATCCCGAAGTATCAAGATAATGTTGCGATAAGTAATGTAATTTGACAATTCCACAGGGGCAAGGTTGCACACTGCAACAAGGACGATCTTCAGCGTGTCTACAACAGTTCTATCTTGAAGCTTCGTGCTGGGAACTCAAGAGCTTGAGTGCTGCTTTGTATTCGCATGTGAAATTGACCTCGACACAATACATGTACTTTATGTACTGTACATATGCTAGATGGTCACTGCGTCGGTCGTGCTTCCCGAAGGACCCGGTGCGACGTCACGAAGTGGGCCCTGATCAGCTGCCGATCGCGTCTGGGGAACTGCGCCCTAGATTCTGGTTGTATGAATATGGCAATGATTTATTCCATATCTCCAACTCATTCACTAATTCCTTATGTATGATTTCGCTACCACAGTCACTTTGAGGAGAGATCCAGTTGATCTGTTCCTGTTCTGCTCACTTTACGATTGAACACCAGCATTCTCAATTCCTAGAGTTTTCCTCCGGTCTCGCTTCACATTGACACCGCTTTTTGCAAGATGGCCATTTCAGAATCGAGACGTTCGTCCGCCGTTTTGGGTGTATCTTTGAAGCACGTTACGCTCGCTCTGGTATGGCAATCGAATGACCTTAAGTTCCGACTGACCTCTGTGACAGTTGACAGTACAGAACAGCGCTCTGATTCTGGTATGTAACGTCCCCGATACCAATGTCGCCCTTGACTTACACTTTCTAGATTATGCATTACTCCCGAATAATGCCTCCTGTTGGTGGTCACCGCTATTTCACTTCAACTGCTGTCCTCATGAACGAGGTCATCAAGTTCACAATCTCTTTGACAATGGCACTTTACGAGATATCAACGAACATGCCGAGCTCTGCGCCGGCGACTGCCCTTTTTGGAGAACTTGCTAGTCGAGTCCTTACAGGGGACAGCTGGAAGTTGGCCATACCGGCCGTACTGTACACTTTGCAGAACTCTTTGCAGTACGTTGCGGTGAGCAATCTCAACGCAGCGACATTCCAGGTCACCTATCAGCTCAAAATCCTGGCCACGGCAATCTTCAGTGTCACAATGCTTCGGCGGACACTCAGTGCACAGAAGTGGCTATCATTGATTTTGCTCATGGTTGGAGTAGCCATCGTGCAAATACCAACAGACTCGGATCCGTCAGTGATGACGATGAAAGAGCTGAGAGAAGGTGTCACTGGATGGCGTCTTCCAAGAACTCTCGAGCAGATGCGTGATCTTGGAAACGTGGCTGCTGGTCAGCTATTGACGAAACGCTCTGCCACATATGAGGGTATTGACAAGGACTACGCAATGCACAACCCGCAGCTCGACGCATCTATGGGTCTTGCTGCTGTCGTGGCAGCATGTGTCCTCTCAGGTCTGGCAGGTGTATATTTTGAGAAGATACTCAAAGACTCTGCTTCGCATAGTACTCTCTGGACTCGCAATGTTCAACTCTCTTTCTATTCTCTTTTCCCGGCATTGTTCATCGGTGTAGTCTTCAAAGATGGTGAGGAAATCGCCAAAACTGGGTTCTTTACAGGCTACAACTGGATCGTCTGGCTAGCAATCTTGGTTCAGGCGTTAGGTGGTGTAGTCGTTGCACTAGTGATCAACTATGCGGATAACATTGCGAAAAACTTTGCAACTAGTATCAGCATTGTCATCAGCTTTCTTTTCAGCGTCATATTCTTCGACTTTGACATCACCTCCACTGTACGTGTTCAGATACATGATTGCGCGTACGAAGCTAACAGGTCGTAGTATCTGCTCGGTACTGCTGTAGTCCTTGCCGCCACATACCTATATGGCAGTGAGGCTAGCAGATCAGCTCTTCCCCCTGCCATGATAGTCGACTACGAGAAAACAACAGTTGGAGGTCAAGAGTCATACTTTGACGTCCGGCCTTTGGAACAGAAGACAACTCGGTTAGGAGAAGCCCTCTCTACGAGTCGGCCAGGCACGCCTGGATTTGAGCGAAGACTAACTAAGAAGAAGTCTACAGATGCGGGATTTGGAAAACGAGAAGATTGATAATTTGAATTATATTGCGCGGACTAGGCAATGATTTGACTTTCGACACCTCCTAGATGATTGCTGATGATTAGAATTCAGAGCAGGAAGGTGCGGGTTCATGTGAGATCATGTGTCTCTATCCGGTAGGTACGTGTTTCATGGCGTTTCTCGGAATGGTAATCACGACTGATCGCTTCCGCACTATGCTATCAGACAGTGCTGCCTGGAGTGCTTGCTGTCCAGATCACTTTCTCCATCCAAAAGTTTTCACATCTGTTGTCACTCTTCGACTCTCTCATATCCAATACCAGATTTCTTTTGCTCATGGCCGACTATGGACGAGGCGGACGACATCTTCGCCCAAATAGATCGCCTCGATCATGGCTCGTACATGCTGAATGAAAGAAGCTCTTCTGCTCGACAACCCTATGGCATCGACGAAGACTATGATCCGACACAGCTTCCATTCTCACCATGGTCACAGCAAGATGCCATTCCATCAGAACCAATGCAACACGATTCTTTTGGTGGGTCTCGAATACACTCATCGATACTCTGCTAACGGTGTCAGTTGAGTACATCTTGAGAATGCCTGACCCTGATAGTCGCCAAAGCCAAGCTCAGATGGGCAGAGCTAGATTGTCACTACCGAGTCAAGCGACACGAAACTCTCGCATGGCCGTAAACAATGCATGCAACAATCGTTCTACTGGAGGACTTGACGTATCGCACCATCCATACGATTATCTCGATTCTCAAGCGATTGAACCAAGTTCATCCGTCGGACTCGTCTTACATTCTAGCCCTGCTCTTTCCGCAAGTCAGCGTCGGCCGCCGCACAATGTCCCTCGTCATTTTCCTGCCTCCAGACAAGCGCCTTCCGACATCGGAACTAATTCAAGGACTCCAGCCAGATCACA
>Ga0058704_10001333_pt1 | contig 11605 bp, 14 predicted proteins | sample AgamicMgSfe_FD_71363 | JGI IMG/M metagenome (GOLD analysis project Ga0058704, IMG submission 71363) | Agave microbial communities from Guanajuato, Mexico - Mg.Sf.e | ecosystem: Host-associated > Plants > Phyllosphere > Phylloplane/Leaf | place: Guanajuato, Mexico | collected 2012-05-30
GGGTCGCTTTAGCGAAACGTCCGCTCAGCCTTGAAGACCTCAGATATGCTATATGCCTGGAACCCAGCAAACGCCAGCACTCATCGAAGAGCTTACATCCCTGAAGCAATACTGGTGCCGGGACGCTGGACTACTCGTTTCATGTGCATGCCGGATCTCTGAAGGCCTCATCAGGGAAGCGACCGCCGTATTTGTTGAGCCATGCTTCCTAGGCTTCGGCGAGGAGTATGCCTTTACCTGCCAACTAGACCGTACGGCCTTTGTGGAGCCTGCATGCGTAGGGTATAGCACAAAGGTCTGCAAGATACTGCAGTTTGATCATGGGTCAGTGTACGACTTCGTAGCATGAAAGGGCTTGCAGATGCTGAGCATCAGACTTACGGCGACCTCGTTGCCAACGTCGATGGCCGAAAGGCAGCTTTCGATGGCAGCGAGATGTCTCGCATTCCTTGGCACAAAGGAGGTAGCCGAGTACAGCTACAGCAGAGAAGTACCCTTGCGTGTGCTAGATGGCAATGTAGCTGAATACCAGGGCGTGCGTGATCCTTCTGTACCCGAGCCGCCATTGGCACTCTACGCTGCCAGCCAATGGTTTGAGCATCTCAAGCCGGCCGAGCTGGAGGACATAACAGTGTGCGACATTGGAGCCTTACTCTGGTCGCAACCGGGTGTTCTTTGGCCTGTCGTAGCAGCAATGCAGCAGTTCGCAAGGTGCAGGTATTGCTCTGAGAACCACGCTGGAACATCTGTCATGCACATTTTCTGCGGCTTGCGGTTCAGCAGATTGCTCGACTTCTTACTCGATCCGCCAAACGTGAGCAACGAGCCATTGAACATACCAATGAAGCAGCTCCGAGATAGCTGCTTCCAAAAGATTGATGCCCAGGACAAGGGTGGCAAGACGCCATTGGCGTTGGTTGCGGAGCAAGGTCAACTGCCCATCATCAACATCCTGCTTCGACACGGTGCAGACATCAACGCGAGAACCTCCGAAAACCTCACGCCGCTACAACTTGCCGCTCTGAGTGGTCAATCGGAGATCGTTCAATCGCTGCTGGCCTGGGATGATGTGGATGTCGATGCCAAAGATGGTGAGGATCGGACAGCCCTCTCGCATGCAGTCATCCGCGGAAACGTCGCGTTCATCAAGCTCTTGGCGGAAGCCAGTGAGCTTGGCGTTCATTCGGAGGAGGTGTCATCCAACGTGCTAGGATTTGTAGGTGGTCTCTTGAGCACACCGCTGACCGACGCCTACTTTAGCGGCAGTAAGGAGGTGTTGCAAGCTGTCCTCGCTTGTCCCATCCTTGATGCAGAACTACGTGGCGGCTTCCATTACTTTCTGGACATGTTCATTGTGGATCCGGTGTTCAGTAAACAATACCCTTACAACAAGGAGAAGACACGCTTGCTAATCGAGAGTGGCAAGCTAGCGCTTGATCTCAAAGATGAGCACAGCCGGACACCACTTGCCATTGCAGCTCGACATGGAAAGACGGTGGCTGTAAAGCTCTTGCTCGCCACCAACAAAGTCGATGTCGAAGCGAAAGACAACAACGGCAACACACCGCTGATGATCGCCACCGTGAAGAACCAGGCGCAGATCATGCGCCTTCTCTTAACAATCGGGAGAGCACCTCCGAGCGAGCCAGACACGGTCGGTCGGACGCCATTGCTTGTCGTAATAGCCCATGCGTGCCCGGAGATCGTGCGACTCCTCGTCACTGTTGGGCAAGTGAGCGCTTCGCAGCCGGATCCGACAACTGGCCGTCCTGCCATCGAATGGGCTCGGACCTTGCAGAGCGCCCCAGACAGACAGGCCGAGAGAGTAGCGATCTACGGGTTCTTGCGCGAGCATGTGAATTAAAGGACGTCTGAATGCGACGATGCGAGGGCAGATTGGTGATGTGGCCGCCGATCGGCTGGATAGACGAGGTGCCCAGCGCGTGTGACCATCAACTAAGCGTGTTCGACGCTTGTTGGCCAGTAGGCAAGCGATAGAAATACGGGCTGGGACCTCCTGTATTCTGCTGGGTTGCGTTGGATCGGAAAACCGTCGTCATTGAACAAGGAAGCGAGGGTTAAGTGTTGCAGCGTACTTCGCTGCTCGCAAGCCAGGCTGTGTTAATCGACAACAGGCTCTCATCAAACTGCGCTCTATGCAACGAAACAAATCGTGCGATAAGCCCGCTCGCAGCCTACCCACGTCCTGCGCTGATCCCTCTTCTACCGAAGGTCAAACCACTCCCACCCCTCCTCCTCTTCCGGCAACACCCCTAACAACGCCTCACCCATATATCCCTCAACATACGCACCCGTAACATATCGTCTCCCATCGTCCGACAGAACATGCAACGTCTTCGTCAACGGCAAGAAGCACACCGCATCACCCCTTTGTACCTGCACTGGCGCGAAGCCTACTCTACCAAACTCTGTCGTGAAGAAGAACCGATGCCGCTGATAGTATAACAACCACATCATTGTCTCCCAAAGCTCGATGACTTTATCTATCGTGCACTTCAGCAACTCCGCCGCTGCGTCGAAGGTGGCGACTTGATGAGCGTGAAATTGGTCGCATGCCTGTACGAGGAAACGGAGTTCACAGTCCGTGATCGGGAACGCCCCGTCCTCTGGAATCCGGGCGAAGATTGACGTACGGGACGGCTCGGCGGACGGTGAGTCGATATTACTATCCAGTTCCATCCCGACCTTTGCGAGGAATATCGCATATACATGGCGAAGCCATTTTACTTGCAGCCCTCCGAAAGCGTCGCAGAAAGACATCGGCGGTGGTGGTGGTGACACTGCTGGATCGACTCGTTGACCCAGAGAGTACATTTCGACCTGTCAGGGTGCAGATGTCGCAGGTCGCATCAACTTCATTCAAGCGCATTCCGCGCACGCCCAAAACATCCCAGTTTCCTGCGGTGTGTCGTATCTGAGCCATATGCTTATACCGTATCCGGACTTCCCGTGCGATCTCCCGACCCTCTTGGAAGCCGTCGGGCGAGACTAAGCCCCTGAACTCGGCGCTGAAATCCGGACACCAGGAGGGCAAATCTGGTATACATCTGGGTGTAAAGGCCCAGAAGTCGAGGAGGTGGTACCAGAAGCCTTCTCAATCCTCTTCGTCAACGACACAGGCTAGCTTGACGGCGTCTGCAAAGACTTTGGCATCTGTCAAAGCATCGTAATCAACCGCGATCCTAGCCCGCACACTACCGTCAAGAATGCCGAGAAAGCCGTAAATATTGTCTTTCGGTACTGTGGCTTGTCGCATGGTCGTTGTCATTAGTTGATAGGGGAGCGATGTTTCGAATGAAGTGGACTCCGTGGGTCGGGAGATGGACATGTGCATTGTGTGACACATCGTTAGCTAACGCCATGGCTGCCTTTCTTCGTAGCTTTCACGGGAGTAGATGGTGTCGGGACATTTGGGGTCGAAGTAGACGTTGGCGAATAGATAGACCATCAGCCAGTCTACACTGCCGCCCCCCTTCGCACAAAACGCTCGCTTCTTGCGCCAGCGCGATTTCCTGGTAGGTCCAGACTCTCCTGAACCACGTGCTGTCGAAAAAAGCCTGGAAAGCGGCCCAGATCGCATGCTTAGGGTGGAAGATCGTGGCGCGAACCCATGGATCTTCGAGAGCGGATAGGTTCACATCCCGAAAGCTGTTCGTATAGTCGAGAAGTGCGGGTTTGATGAGTCTGTAGAGGGCTTGGAGTTGGTCTTCGCGCACTTCTTCTTGAAAAGCCGCGAGCTTCGGGAGGGCCTCACTCCGGAGGTCATGGGCGTAACGGACGGTTTCAGCCAACGTGATGTCTACGATCTCATCAGGATCCTTATTCCGCTGAGCAACGTGGAATTCAGAAAGCCATGACATTGTCCAAGCGGCCATATGGCCTTCGTTCGGGAGACTGCCAAGGCAGACCAGCACCCGGTCGGCTTGGCCGTATATGTGATGCATAAGCGGCACTTGCTGGCCCCTTTCTTGGGCATTATGCTGGTTGATGCAGATGGCGTCAATCCAGAGCCAGTGATTACTATTGTCTTCGAGGAGGCGCTGGATCGCTTGCAATGCGGCCAAAAGGTTTGGTCGTATATTAAAGGTCTGTCCATCAATGTATATGACTTGGTTCGCTGGAGTTGCAGGATCGCCCCAGGCGTATGATAGAGCCTTGTAGGCAGGCTCAGATGCGAGCTGGACGTGCTTAGATTCGCAGATGATATGGCCGTCGGTAGCCGGTACGATGCTTATTAGTCTGATCTCCTCAAAGCCGAGAGGGCGGTGAGAAAAGGGCATCAATGGCAGGCCTCCGAAGCAACCAGAAGACCGGAAGAACATGGACATAAGGCCTGGATCCGATAGCGCGCGGTTCAGTCGCCCATAGGCTGGAAAAGGAACTTCTGGAGGGACTGCGGAACCACTCAAGCGGCGCCTGTGCATCAACATTTTTGGCTGGAGCGGCGTTCGAGAAGTGTCGTTGACAGCACAAAAGAACCTCTTTGACAGTTTGGTGCACTGAAGGTAAGTTCGAGGTTCAGTATAAGAGCTTGTCCGATTGCAACCTGACGGTCTATTCGAGTCGGTCAGGTCAGTTCAGGTCAGTCATTGAACCGGACGGTCGGCTTTGTCAGCTCTGTTCAGTCCTGATAATGTCCAATTAGCTCCGAGCCTGATGCGACGTTGATGAAGTTCTGCTTGACGTACTGAACTGGACGGATTGAACTCCAGATCACCTCAAAGCTTGCTCGGAGCTCAGTTCTCAGTATATTTAACCTCGCTCAACTCGCGCAACCGCAGTGAACTAAGTTACACTGCCTTTGTGACCGGGCCGGCTCTGAACACCACGGCTGAGGTTAAATATTTCGGGAAACTCCAGCGCTCTTCATGCGAAGTACTGTGGAGGCGCAGCTGTACAGCCTCGCCATATCATTAGTCAGCGAAAGTAGGACGCAGTTCCCTACAGTTGCCGGTATATCACATGAGGTCTGCTTCCAAGCTAAGTGGTATGTCAACAGTATGATGAGATAACGGTACGCTTCTTGAAGACATACAAGGCGCCACGAAGTGTTCCGTGGAGCACAAGATCGACTTCCGTACATTGCAGACAGCTCGAGTGACTTTGAGCCTTCAACTTATCGAGCTCCAAGCACGGAGCTTCCTGGTGGCGGAGCCAAGCAGCCTGATCCGATCCAGTTTCATGATGAGGTGCGATGGCCTTGGAACCCCGGCACGCGGAGGAAGCATGTGTACGCCTATGGCTTGTGATGAGCTGTATGCAGGTAGCCTTCCAGTACTGTGACAACAACGAGGACTTTCCTCAGGATGGGATGTGATGTGGAGAGGTTTTTAGTCCTGACCGCCTCAGGCACATAAAAAGCTTTGACCCTGATCTGCGTTGAGCGCGTCATTTCGTGTTTACTCGTACGATGCGTTTGCGACGAGAAGGGTTCTATTCGCGCGCTCCAACTTTCCAGACCTCTCAAACTCCCAGCACGTGTCAATAAAGAGAGCCGTCATGGCGCCCAAAAAAGGTGCTGCATCAAGCGCAATGGCAGAGCGCAAAGGAGCAGCACACGGCTATGAGTTCGGAGGCCCGTACGCGCCTTCCTCACAACTCCCCTCCGTACAGCACCTGCTAATCTCAAGTGGTAGACTCGGCGCACTCCTGATCTCCATCGGCCTCCCGATCGGCTGCTACGCCTTTGCCTTCCTCTGCAACGATGTCTCTGGCTGCCCTGCGCCTTCTCTCCTCTCGCCCAACAAGCTCTTCACTCCGCCCATCCTCTCGCGACAGACGGGCTGGCAGCATGCGCTCGAGGTGCTGAAGAAGGAGGTAGGATGGCCGGGCTTCGCGGGCTTGCTCAGTATGGAGGTGGTGCTGGGGACGTTGGCGTGGTATGGCTTCAGTCTGCTGCTGTACGCGCTGCTTCCGGCGCACGAGGTGGAGGGCACAGAGTTGAGGAGTGGTGGGAGGTTAAAGTATCGGTTCAATGGTGCGTATGGTGGCAAAGAACAAGCACGTGACAGAGCTGACATTGTACAGCTTTCACTTCAGCATTGACGATCATGACCATCTTCGCCGCCGGTACATGGTCCCTCGGCCCGGACTTCCAAGTTTGGACCTTCATCAACACGCACTACGTCCAAATTCTCACAACCAACATCCTCATCTCCTATGCCTTGGCCACCTACGTCTACGTCCGCTCCTTCACCGTTAAAGCGGGCAATTCCGAACGGCGCGAGCTGGCTGCAGGAGGACACAGTGGCAACATGATCTACGACTGGTTCATTGGCCGTGAACTCAACCCCCGCGTCACCATCCCCTTCCTAGGCGAAGTCGACATCAAAGCCTTCAATGAAGTACGCCCCGGCCTCCTGGGCTGGATCACGCTCGACCTAGCCTTCATGGCCAAGCAATACCAGTCCTACGGCTATATCACGGACTCAATGCTCATCGTCACGATCAGCCAAGCCATCTACGTCTTCGACGCCTTGTACATGGAGCCCTCCATTTTGAGCCAAATGGACATGACAACTGACGGCTTCGGTTTCATGCTAGCCTTTGGCGACCTGGCGTGGGTTCCCTTCATTTACAGCCTGCAAGCCCGCTATCTGAGCGTGCACCCCATCATCCTCGGACCTGCCTATGTTGCCGCGATCCTCGCCGTGCAAGGAATAGGCTACTACATTTTCCGCGCCTCCAACAGCGAGAAGCACCGTTTCCGCACCAACCCCAGTGATCCTTCTAACTCGCACCTGGAATACATCACCACGCATACGGGCTCCAAATTACTTACTTCTGGGTGGTGGGGTCAAGCCCGTCACATCAATTACTTGGGAGACTGGGTGCTGAGCTGGTCTTACTGCCTGCCCACCTTACTCGCAGGTTACAAGCTCACGCCATCGATTCTTACGCCGGGCTCCAGACTGGTCACTACAGACGGCATGGTGGGAGCGGCAATTCCAGTGACATACTTCTATATGCTGTACTTCGCTATCCTGCTCATCCATCGCGAGATGAGGGACGAGGAGAAATGCAGGAGGAAGTATGGGAAGGACTGGGATGCATATTGCAAGAAAGTGCCGTACAGGATCGTGCCGGGAGTGTACTGAGCGGAACGATACTACTCAGGAGCGGAAGCGTTGGATAGCTGGCTTGAGATGGCCAAGATGGCGCAATGGGCCAAAAGAGGAAGGTGAATGTTTTTATACCCCGGCTTTTTATTGCCGACGCTAAGTGTTGAGTTTAGTCAGCATTCTGCGACCTCACTTGAAGTCTTTGTTGACACCGTACTTCTCACATCAGTTCCTTGTCTAGAATTGCATTGCTCCGGTGTATAACTCTCTTGCGTGTCTTGCTCTCCTTGTTAGCTCGGCGGACCTCGGGTACTTTTGTTTCCTGCAATCAATGGTCGCTGGCCAGATTCGCTGGCCATCCCCGCCACCGAGCTTGAGCTGGGGATATACGTAGCTGCAGGTCTTGGGGTACAGGTAGACGATAGACTGGATCTTTATTATCTTGAACAGCAGTCGAAACACAGTCTAGACTATATCGTCCACCACCTCCCCAACAAGTCAATCGCCATGGCGCCATCCGCATACAACGCCCCAGTACCCGGGCTTCCGTTCTTCACACCCCAGCACGCCAACTCCCCCGGCTCAGCAAAGGACGCCAATGCCAAAGCTCCGACGCTCTTCACACCCCTCCCCATCCGTGGCGTTACTCTCAGGAACCGCATCATCGTGGCGCCAATGTGCCAATACAGCACCGCGGAATCTGGGCCGCAGATCGGAGCCCTGACGCCTTACCACGTCGCTACACTGGGCCATTATGCGCTGAAGGGCGCTGGGTTGGTGTTCATCGAGGCTACGGGTGTTCAAGCGAATGGACGGATATCCCCGAATTGCCCGGGTCTATGGTGTGAGGAGCAGATTGCGGGTGTGAAAGCCGTAGCGGATTTCGTACACAGTCAAGGCGCGTTGTGTGGGATTCAGCTTGCGCATGCGGGGAGGAAGGCTAGTACCGTCGCTCCCTTCGTCGCCGAACGCTTCGGGCGGAGGAGTGTGCGTGCCACCAAGGATGTTGGGGGCTGGCCGGAGGATGTTGTGGGACCTAGTGGTGGGCAGAAATTTGTGTGGGATGGGAAGGCGGTTGAAGATGATGCGGGTGGGTATTGGCCGCCGAGGCAGTTGGCGACGGGGGACATTGAGGAGATGGTGGAGGATTGGAAGAGGGCGGCGGAGAGGGCTGTGAGGGCTGGGGTGGATGTTATTGAGATTCATGGGGGTGAGTGCTACCACATAAGTGTTTCGTGAGGTGAAGGAAGAGTTGTTGACATATGCTTAGCGCACGGCTACCTCATCCACCAATTTCTGTCGCCCATCTCCAACCGCCGCACAGATGCCTACGGCGGCTCCTTTGAAGGACGAACAAAGCTCGTCATCGACATGATCAAAGCTATCCGCTCCGTCATACCCGAGAACATGCCTCTCTTCCTGCGCCTGTCTTCCACGGAATGGATGGAAGAAACACCTCTGGGCAAGGAGCTGGGAAGCTGGACCGTAAACGATACCATCGCCCTCTCCAAAATCGCCTCTGATCTCGGCGTCGACTTACTAGACGTCTCCAGCGGCGGCAACCATCCCGACCAACGCATCAATATGTTCGAGTCCAAAGACTATCAAACCCGCATCGCAGCCCAAATCAGGAAGGAGCTCAAGCTTGCCGGGAAGAATCTGCTCATCGGTGCTGTGGGGCTTATTACTGAGGCGGAGCAAGCGCGGAATATCGTCGAATTACCCATGGGAGAGGCGGTCGCAGCGGACGCAAGTATCGGTGCAGAAGCGACCATAGCGGTGCAGATGACGGATGATGCTAGCGGGAGTAAGGAGCCTATGGCTGATGCGATCTTGGTGGCGAGGCAGTTTATGCGGGAGCCGGAGTGGGTGTTGAAAGTGGCGTGGAAGTTGGGCGTGGAGGTGCATTGGCCGGCGCAGTTCAATCGGGTGAGGTTTCCGAAACTTTGAAACTTGGACGAGGTCTCGATAGAAGATGGGTACATGATGATACAAGCAAGGTTTTACGTAAGCCTGCTCCGATCACGCTTCTTCTCTGGCTCTACAAGCAAGTGGCTGAGCGTGTCGCCCCCCTCACTAGCCATACCTCACATAATCGCACAGGTCTGTTCTGGTACAAACCCCGGATGACCACGGCGGCACCAGCGACATGTATGCGGCCCCGGAGCTCCCCAACATTCCTTCGCATAAGCTGGTGGCGACCGACTCTCCTTCCGAGACTTGTCTTGGGCGACATTTGGGTCCAAATCCCTGGCGGAGGCTTCAGGTGTAGTTTATTGCGACTCCGAGTGAGGTTGGTAGGCGGCTTGGTTGTTTCGCTTCCACTCGTAGCATTTGGTGATTTGAGTGCCCGTGAGGATCCCGCAGAAAAAGATCATGGCATGAACGACCCAGGTCATCTTGACACCAAGTAGAATCTGGCTCTGGTCGTTGTTCGTTTCGGCGCCGTCAGGTTGTTGTTCACTCCCCCTACTGTTGTCATCCTTGGACTCACTTTCTGATTGCCGACTTCCCCGGGTGTCATCGGCGGAGCTGGTCTGCGTAGAAATGCGTCTGCTTGCGAGCCCGGATCGGCCAGTCTCGAGCTTGCTGCGCCGTGATCGATTGGAGAAAAGCGGACTACGGGTTACTCGGCAAGTCTGGGCTCGATGCCAATGTTGTATACGTCTTCGATGGCCGGCGAAGGCCTGGGGATCTGGCAATGGTGGCGAAGCGGTAACATATCGACTACGCTGGACGAAGCGACTTGTGTGTATTATGGTAGCGAGGAATATTCGGCTGAGCGTGTGTGTACTCAGACAGAATGCACGGTAGCCATCTGAACAAGGGGCGGCTCGTATTGTTCTCTTCGATCAGCTCTAAATACATGCCCTTACCTTCCAAGGCCTAAACGAGGAATGCTCTCGACCTAGGGTGGCGTGAAAACTCGGCGTAGAAGTTGACTAGTCGATACAGTTCGACCAAGTCAGATTGCCGAAGCTTTGAAGTCGGTCGAATGTCAATGGCATAACCACATAAGTAGAGATTACAAGATATATCGAGGCTGACACATATAGATCAAGCTCGGTCCCGGGGATAAGCAAAGATACGGTTCCCGTTTGATTCCGCCTTACATGAGCGCGCACATGAATGGAAACAATGGGATGAATAGACCACGATGGCAGCCATGACAATGATGCGGGTGGAGTCGAGTTCCGTAAGCAGCCGAGCGGGTCGCAGAGGCAGCGATATCTCCAAAGATCGTTCTCGACGGCACCTGCGAGGCTCGCTGACTCTTGCCCGGCTATAGCTGCACCATCGTCCAGGTTTCCGACCACGGCATTAGATCCTTCGTCATCGGCGGTCTCGCGGGAGTAAGGTGTCGACGTTAGGTCGCCGTCTTGGACTGCCTGGTTGATCTTCCGCGCCTCTTTGCGTTCGGATGCGATCGTAGCACCTGCCATTAATCCGTAGAGCAAACCAAGACCAGTGAAGGCAATCACACCATCGTATCTCTCTCCAGTGGGACGGTTGGGTGATTGCTACCGGTCATTATTGAGCTTACCGATCTCTCCGCCGACATGCGCCTTCGGCAGAGCGTTGTGGGCGTTCTTCCGATTGCGCGCTTCATGATGTCTATCGTCTCGACGTACTCTTGTCGGAGCGTCGTCTTTGTTGTTCCAATGGCCCGCGTCAGCATGCCCTCTGCTTTTGGCTGTCCACGTCGGACGATCGTTGTCTCCTGCCGGACTGCTCCCGTAGACGGTGAACTCCGTAATCACCGTCTTCGTTGTTGTGCGGTACATGTAGATCTTGATGTGTGGTTGTTTACCAGATCGACGACTATCTCGGGTGCTGTCCGCGGAGCTGGCTGTGGAATGGCTCCGCCCGATTGCAAGCCTGCCCATGCCAACCTTGATGCTCTTACGATGTGATGGAGCAACGATAAGTAGAGCAATGCTTGATCGGCGAGGGCGAGATTAGATTCGGTATGCGGGACGTCCTAGAAAAGTCCGATTGCTCGACGACGTTGACAAGGGCATCCCATTTGGACTACACCGAATGAATCGTGTTCGGTATAGGAGCATTATGGATCCTTTACAGTGTAAGTATCTACGTTTGGTAGAGCGTATGTAGAAAAGCGGAGGTGGAGTGCTTCATGTCTGGGTTGCCTTACGTGAGAGTCTAAGCAAGGGACGACTCATATTGTTCTCTTCGAGTCTTCGTTTCGCGTGCTCAGGAAAGGCAAGCTTTCGCTCCGGGTTGGCGTTTCCAATGTATGTAGTGGAGAGAAGTTCCTATCGTCAAGTTGGCTTCAAATGGCTATTACACACCAGTCGCCACGCATCGCCGCTGATGGCACGGACATAACGCTTACATCGATTCTGTGCCATGGTGAGAGTCATGGCGAGATGGAAGTTGTCTTGTCGCTGTAAAGGGCGATATGGGTGTCGTTAGCACGTTAGAGTCTGCTGCGGAGGCGGAAGTCACAGGAATCCAGAACTCTGGGCGGTCCTCGAAAATGTGCGATTCATGGATAGGTT
>Ga0058704_10001334_pt1 | contig 11597 bp, 7 predicted proteins | sample AgamicMgSfe_FD_71363 | JGI IMG/M metagenome (GOLD analysis project Ga0058704, IMG submission 71363) | Agave microbial communities from Guanajuato, Mexico - Mg.Sf.e | ecosystem: Host-associated > Plants > Phyllosphere > Phylloplane/Leaf | place: Guanajuato, Mexico | collected 2012-05-30
CTTGCGTCGTGCAGAAGGTTATATTTGCGAACAGTTCTCGACATCGAGTCGGTGAGAAGAACTACGATGGGACCAAATGTCGCACGGGCGCATATTAGAGGTTTCGGAAACAGCCAATCGCTGAATACAATGTGTCAAGACCAAGGTATGACTGATATATGCAACGCAACGTAGCGGATAATAAGATCTATATTTGCTAAACATTCAATATGGTCCATAATGCCGCTAACACCGGCAATGATTTGCCCCGAACAAAGCACAACCAGGTACGCAAAGCTCTCATGCAGCACCCCCAGCCAAGAAAGCGCTTAACCGCAACAAATCCCGAATGCAACTAGGATCTTGAGTCACGCATAATCATCACATGTGCTTGATGGCCTTCTTCGAGGCTATTCATGTCCAAGTAAGCAGGCCCGGAGAGAAGCTGCGCTCATCAGCAATCTGTTAGTTACGAGGCCGGAACTGTAGAGTTGCTTAGCCAGTGACCCACTCGTTCCACAGCTGACCACTTATTAGCTGAATAAGAGCTGACCCATTTGCCATGAGTGCAAGTCCCATTGACAGTGGGCTCTTTCCCAAGAGTTCCCTTGTTTTGGTATGAGCTGACTCACTTTCCTCGAGTACTCGTCTCGTTCACGAAAAGTTCATGGCCCTCCGTGTAAGAAGAGACCCACTTGCCATGAGTGCTCGTCTTATCGACAGTTGGTTCGACTTCGACTGTTTCCTTTTGCTCGGGATAGGAAGTGAGCCATTGGTCGTGTGCGGTGTTCTCATCTACTGTAGGGTTGTTCTCAGCTTCAGCCTATTTGGAATGACAGAAGCGAATTGATATCCGGCTGTCAGTGCTTTCAGAATCACGTGATTGCTCTGCCTTACGTTTTAAAGTATATACTGTTTCGAGAGCCCATCATCGATATAGAGCCTGCCGCTTTGGGTGAACAGCGAAATATCACCGCCATACACAACCCGGGACACTGACACTGGCCGCAATCATATATGTGTTTAGGAAGTAAGATTGAATCTTAGAACTATGAAGAACAATGACGAATTAGAGCGCTCTGATACCGTACCCAAAGAAGCAGCACACCGCAAATACACCCATCCAAGGCACTTTTCTATACAGTCCAGTCGCGCCACTATTGCTTCTGTGACTGCTTTGTGCAGCAGAGCTCACCTGTATAGGAGCACCTGACTGTGCAGAAGTCGAGCTTAGAACAAGACTGTTCCCATGAATTCTCGTCGAAATACTTGCTCCAGACGAATCTGTGCCTACCGACGAATCAAAGTTGGACGCAGTCAATGTAGATACCGATGATAATCCTGTCGAATTATCTTTCAAGGCCGTGATCGGTGAATCTTGATCTGTATTCCATGTACTTGCCTGTGACATATGCATGATACTCTCGATGGCAGAGATCAGTGCTGCGCTTGGTTGTGGTGTCACTTGAGATTGTCCTTCTATGCTCAGGGACCCGAAATCTGAAATTTCGCTCGGGACTGGAATTGACCAAGCTGTCATAACAGTATTACTGATGGTTGTTGCGAAGGGCTGGGCTTGCGATTGTTGGTGCGTCTGATCTTCGGCGGAGGAGAGGTCTCCAGAACTCGCGCTTGAGAGAGGTACCGCCCACGATGTCACGATTGAGCCGCTGACAAGTGCGGTGATAGGGATTGGCTTTGGTGCCGTCTGGGTCTGCTCTTCTCCAGAGCCTGAGCTTGGTGGAGATGAAGCCAGGAAGCTCAGAATGGTACCTTCAATGACAGTAAGTGTGGCCTTTGGCTGCTGGAATGCTGACACTTGTCCCAGTAGTGTGGACGTCGCTACTGGATTGAACAAGATTGTCGCTCCTTGCTGTGATACTGGTGCAATCTGTACCGATGATACTATTACAGCTGTAGCCTGGACCTGAGGAGCTGCTTGCGAGACCGGATCAGCCCATTCTGTCGTTCCCAGCTTGTCAAAAGTATCCGTGACCGGCCAAGGTTGCGGAAGTTGCAAGTCGACTCCACCTAGCTCTGAAGATGGTATAGATATGACTTCAAGAAGCTTTGAGACTGGGTTTTGAGTTGCATAGTTCGTGATCGCCCCGTGGATGGTCGCAGTCACTAGAGTTGACTGATACGCGTTTGCTACTGTCAAGGTGGGTTTTGAAACGTATCCAAATGAAGGACTTGATGCGACGCTCAGAGCCAGGAGAGTACTTCCGTCAACGGCTCCAGTGGTCCCCTGCGGCTGCTGCGATCCTCCTACTCGATCAGCTGCTGCCGTGGTAGCTCCTTGTAAATGCGTACTTGATACTACACCTGTTGAATCAAAGCCTATGACGGCATAAGTGCTAGATTCAGACTGCTCTGTTGCGGCGGCAGGCGGAGGCGCATCATTTGCGGTGAGAGTCGTCTTGACATTCAGTGTATAGGCTGATGTGAATGGGCTGTTACTGATAACCCGATTCCCGTGTGATTCCTGATTGATAGAAGCAGACGATCCTGCAGTCTCTGGAAAAGCTGATGCCGTCGACGTTGGCTGTGCTTTAGTCACATCGAGCACCCCAGCAATGATACTGCCGAGGTTTGGTGTACTTAAAATTTGTCCTCGATTATTGCCATCTGATGCTATTGCCGATAGTGAGGCACCACCCTCGGCTGGAGTTGGAGGCACGAAGTTATCAGCTATGGTTGTCGTGGTCGAGACCGGGACAGTAATCTCTGTGGCTGGAATAAGAATGCTAGGAGCACCTATTCCTGTGGAGACGAACCCGCATGATCCTAGTATAGAATACTGAGTAGAATATGCTGGGTATTGGACCAAACTTTGTGCAAGGTCGAAATGCATTGGAATATCTGCTTGACCCTCGAAATAATCAATATTGACTGGATCGAGCCACTCTGACAAGTTTCCCTCGAAAGCAATGGCAGGCTTTGCAGTCAAGTAGAGATACGGAGAGACATCATTGGTATTCTGCGACGATGTGTACGTTAGTGATCCTCGCACGGAGAGCTGGTTACAGGCCGTGCCTTGCTGATAACCCGTCCATAGCGCAAAACCTCCAAAGCTGTAGAACGGTGTAGGAGATTGACTGGAGTGCTTAGTTGTGCAAATCCTCCATCGAGAAAGGTAGGACTCACATCGTAAGCGACTGCTCAGCCCATGAAAGTGAACTGAAGTTTCCGAAAACAGTAGCTCCATAGTCTGCTCCCCCTCTGGCCCAGCCGAATAATGTAGTTGGAACGCCTGGTATGGTTGGCCCAGGTTGGAAGAATTCGTAAGTTCCATACAGCTTGGTCGCGTTTGGGTAATGAATTGTAGTGGAGGAGACGAAGATCTTGGTATTGTTGTACTGATGAAATCTGGCAGGGTTAGAAGCGGCCAATTCTTATAGAGCGTAGCTACCTGCACTGAAGTCACCTTAGCCACAATAACAGTGACAGGTTGCGGATACCAGAAGTTGAGACCGACTCCTAGAGGTGTCTCAATGTAGCAGCAAGGAGCAAGTGTGACTTTCGGCTCTGGAATCAAGGTGCGCGAGAAATTTTCATATGTATCGACTGTTATATGTGGTGTCAGAGTCGAAGTGATATGGGTCCGGCTAGCACTTGGTGCTGGGGTAAGGACACTCTGCTGGCTTATCACAGCAGTTGTGTTTGCAAAAACTGAAACATGTTAGGCAGCATATCGATTGGAATGGGGAGATATGTGATCATCACCTCGGGGAAGTACTCGAAGGGCGTGGCAGTGGTATCGGCCGAAGAGCAGGATCAAGACTATAATGAGAAGACGAGAAAGGCGCTTCATTGTCGTTTGAATGTCAGAACGATCTCGCAGATGGGTCGGATTCAGAGAAAAGTCCAATAAACGCGATGCAGTGTGGAGGATAGAGAATGACCACCAATATGTAGATCGAGACTTGACTCGCACAAAGGGACCTTGGTACTCTTGTCGGGACAGCCTCATGGCACCTTCATTGATGCAAGAATTCAGCACTACAGGCATATTGAGGCTGACCGTGCCTCGCAGAAGTTGTCGATGCAGCAGAGAGACTATCGGCTGGACCTCGTACTCATGTGAATGGTGAGGTCCCACCAGATGACTCAAAACAGAAAACGATATCCACGATAAGGCAGACAAGTAGCACGACTGTGTGCGTGAGGTTCAAGTTGCTGAGGCATGGCAGCGATGGGGGAGAAAACAATGTCACCTACATGCAAGGCGTCGAGCGTGTTAGACCTGTGTAATATGATAACCCCACCCCTAGCAGCAGTAATGCGGGGATCGAACCATCCGATTGACCGCATGGTTGAATCGATTGACGAGAATGCTGCGAGACCCTGTCGCAAGGCTGAGGATCTGGGTTGGTCCATGATATGCATACTGACAGGGGCGCCAAAGATCAGCGTCGTGTTTCGGTACCACCTAGCTATGCAGCTTTATTGTCGTCTGACTCTTCGAAACTCGTTCAACACTGAGTATATTCCAATTTCCTGCCGTTCCAACAAAGTGTCAATCTCGTCTATATCAGCCAGTCTCTAACAGTGACCTACAATAATGCCGGATTGCGTATTGGGATGTAGAGCTTTGTTTGCTTCTGCAAAGCCATCAAGCCACTGCAAAGTTCCGGACGTTGTAGCCGGCCCGACAGTGTCGAGGTCGAGGAGCATGTCAAGTCTCTCGAACATTACTCGCACCCGAAGCAGAAGAGTCGGGCATCAACTTGCGCACAGAGCGCCACAGTAGTCAGCCTTGAACTTACCTGCTCAGACCTATCTTGGCACATTCGTCTTTATTGGCATGATCTCAAGCAGATCGTGCAATGATACGTGAGTACTCGCGGATTGCTCGTTGTCTTCGTCCTCACAGCAGCGAATGATGTCTAGGGTTGAGATGAGCTATCAAGGTCGTGACAGTCGGCAGATGTCTATGCAACCTTCTGGGGGAAAGCTTGTTCTAGCCTCACTAAAGCGCAATACGGCTTTGAATGCAGTCAGCGGGCGCATCGCACCAACAACAGCATAGCAAGAATGTGTCTACCATGAGAGTTTCGAGCTAATTTCCCATTGATAGTAAGATCCGGAGTAGCAAGTCTGTTGGTCTTCTTTGATCTTCTTCATCGGCTCTTGGAGTGATTGTGCCTAAGCCGTCATCTGCCCATCACAGGGGAGTCCTGTATCTCGAGATCAAGCATGTCTTAATTCAAGTGTCGGATACTGCAGAGTTACCGACCATGATGATTAAATGCTTGAGCTCTTTATGGGCGGCAATGAAGCGATTACATAGCGTCATTGTTGCCAATATGCCAGTAGACCTGTGATCACACTGCTTGAGGAGAATAGATTGATGCGTTGATCTTGATATATTTAGGCCTTTTTGGAAACACGCCACCTCGAGGATATGTCTTGCTGCTGAAGGCATGACGAAGTCGCGGTGCTGATGAGCTCTCTGCTAAGGAAGCTTGATCATGTCACCTGTCGTACATCGAGTGCAGTCTGTGCCAAATTCTAACATCTCTGCAGTCCGAATCTGCTGGGTCGTGTTGCGTTGCATCGCAGCGCAGCCAAACAGCATTGCTCTTACACAAAGCCAAGTAATTTGCCGTTTACGAAGGCATTATCTGCAGATCCAATGCATGCCATGGCCGATCTGAAGTAGAACCGCGTGAGGCTGAAGTATTGGGATGCCTGACGACAATCTTGCGGGGTTGCTGACAAATCGGTTTCGGAAGCTTGCATGCACCAACAGCTCAGCTATGACGGTCATTGACGGCCATGGCCATCTTGTCAGCCAGTTGCGCGCTGCACGATGTTTGGACGATCAAGACCGACGATAAGGAAGCGAGTCGACAGAGTGCCTGGTGAATGTGGAACGCCATATGGTCGGGTCTCTGCTGTTCCTGACATGTGGGGACAAAGGTGGTAAAGAATTAGGACTGGCCCAGTACTTGAGACCGTCAGCCCATCAGCGATACATACACGAGTCTGAATATCTGTATGACATGTTCCCCAAGCGAGCGGCCCACCCATACGAAAGGACCATCCGAACTATATTACGGATCTTTATACATAAAATTTCTCAGCAAGTGCTCTGACCCGAGCATACAATATCGAAACGGTGAGATACTGGCTTGTGCGAATTCTTACCTCCATTTGAAGCATCCAGAACGGAGAAACGTTGATACATCTTGGGTACAATGTGGCGGTAACGTGACTGAACCTAGGAAACTTCGGCACGGCTCCACGCGAACAGCGGCTTGAGCTGCGACCCGGGGTGTGTCTTGTCGGAGTCGAGTTGTGAGGCCAGATCAAACCTGATCGCCCGTCTTGGTTGTTGCCGTTCCGTGATCTTGTCTTCGTCCTGCTACGTGAACGTATAGCAGTGTCCTGATTGTACTTCCAATCGGAGACGAAACCAAGTAGTACTGTTTGTGTACCATGCACGCTTGCCTCCCAGGTTCTCTCAAGCCATACCTTTACGTGCTTGCAAAAAGCGAACAAACGGCCAGCAGTCGCCATGTTAGATTTTGCGGTTGAGATCTTGCTACCAGCATTAGGGTGTTGCCGGTGTTGCTGGGTGCAGTGCTGCTCAGGTCCGGCCCACCGATGCAGGCCCATATGACACTGGGAAGTATGTACTGAGATTCCACTGGCTGATGATATGAGAATGGACATACAATTATTTTTCTTCGCTTCGTCTTTATTGTGAGCAGGTTTCTGTACTCGAGAACAACTTCTACAAAACGCGAGAACGACAGGATACCCTGCTCAAAATGTTTAGATACGATAGAACTAGCCCGATGCCAAGCATGTCCACTGCCAAAGGGTCCGCACAAATCACCGCAGTTGTATTCTCGATTGGAGAAGCTATCGCCGTGGTAGGCTCTTCCTGGATCATTTACATCATATCATCTTTTCTACCCTGTCAATCGACCGCACTCGTAGCTGTTCCGAATCAGCAAAAGATGTGTAAAGCCACTTCCTTTGGTGTAAATTCATCGCGTGTGCAAAGCTTTGGGAAGTTGTCGAAGGTGCTGTTATCAGATCGATTAAGTCACATTTTTCTGTCTTTTGCTAACCGAATGCTCAAAGTCACTTTTAGCGGGGTACTCAAATTCCAGTAGCACTTGCATGCTCGCTTTTGATAGTGCATTCACGACCAGTGCTAGCCTGGGAGGATATGTTGCTCATGGTAACGGAGTAAATCCCTCGAATACTAGCTCTGGAGCTCTAACAACAGCTTTCATCACCTATGCGACAACTACAGTCGAGCCTCTTACCCTGACTTAGATTCTTAGCCAAGGCGACGTCACTTCGCTTGACTCTTCAAATAATTTGTCTGCGACAATAACTCGTGACTTCGCACGACGGCAGGAACTCAGACAAGTCTTACCGGCGCAGACGCTGTCTGTCGGGAATCTTGGAACACGTATTGGAGCTTGCTGGAGGTATACTCGATGGATGGTGTGTATGCTACGGAGACTATCACTTCTGTTGCTAAAGAAGATCTCATCACACTCTACAACCCTGTGACGACAGTCTACCCTGGCTCCCAGACTACTGTTTACTACTACGGTGGTAGGGATGTTAGTACCTGGACAACGCGACAGTGACAGAGTATCCGAGTGCTCCGGTCAATACACTTCCAGAATACCTGACATGGACTACGCTTTTACATCATATCCTGTGTCTTCGCCCACACCGCTTTCGTGCTTACCACCAATCGATTCATCAGCTTCCGCATCCTCGTAGTCGCAGTATAGTTCGTCATTAGGTCAGGTCTTGATATACACAAGGAGGTTGGGGTCATGGATTACCTGATCCTTCCCACAGCGTTCCGGTTCTTACAATGACGCCACTACCTCCAGGCTGCTACAACTCACCGGTCAACAGCTCTTACTGTGCGTCTATCGCAACAAACTGGCATCCCAATGTATGGCTGAGCTATGAACAGTATCGGGCGGCTTCTTCTGCGGGATATGGTTTTACTGTCACATTTTGAGAAATGTCTTGCTGTGAACGAGATGTAAGGCTATTTGGAATACATATCCGTTGCATTCATTCCATATCATAACCGTGGCCTTCATTCCATATCATGAGTTCTTATTACGGAGAGCGAAAAGTCACGGCATTCACACTAGATCTGGTAGATCTGTCGTGTGAGATGATAGGCCTATGATACTAAATCTTTATTCAAAGAATCACGCTCAGCACCTAGTTTCCTCCTGGCAGTATGTATAAATACGGACGACGGCAGCGCGAGCAGAACGAGGAAGGCAGTAGCGAGCGATCACGCCTCAGTCACGGTCAAGAGCCAAGAGGATAAGAGTAACAACGTTATGTATACACGAGCAGTGACGAATCGCCGTCGCCGCAGGTCTATATTCGTGCTAAATGGCAATTGCGGAGACATACAGCAAGGCCTGTATGACGCCTCGGCAATCACGCACGCAAGAACCGAACAAAGCAGCCCCTTCCTCATGGATTCTGAGAGCAATTGGGGTGATTATGACCCAGCAGAGACGGATCGTTCTCGCTAGCCAGCAGCATATTAGGCTACGCCATGAAGTAAGCATATTTTCTAGCGAAAGCCTGCTGATTTATTCTCCAGGCCATCGCAGCGATACAATCAGTCAGCGGACCGGCTGTGCTCAGAAACCCAGACGAGCAATTTCGGGAAGCTATGATACACTCCATCTAAGTGGGCGCTGGAACCGATGACGGCCCGCCCGACATCGCTGCAGTCAGCGTAGTAGTGCGTATTGACGATGTCGAAGTTGAAGATGCCGTCGTTGGAGCCGTCGGTAGAGGAGACGGCGGGCGAAGCCACTTCGACGCTGCTGTTGGCGCCCTTGATCTGGGTTATCATGTCACAAGCGGCGGTGTAAGACCAAGCCTGAGGGCCGTGGTCAGTATGGCGCAGCTCGCCGTGCTATGGCTTAGCCAAGACAGCAGAAGCGTAGAAGTCGATACATGTAGCGCTTGGTGCCTTATCATTTGTCTGTGGTATAATGATGTGATCTTTTGTTCATCCGATGTTTTGCTAGAAATTCACCGGACTACCGGCCAACAAGGGCAAAGAGTAAAGAACGCGAGGCCGCAAAGGTCTGAGTGAATAGTTGAGCGAAGATGCTCAAGGGTGTGAATTATTCGCGCGAAGTATGTTGTAAAAGCATGGAGAAGGGATGAAAGAGGTAAAAGTATACCTAGGTTCTTCACTTGTAGTTGAGGGTAGATGTCTACATTCCCCAAGCGCAAGGCTGTACAGAGACAGCCTTGGCCGTGCGTAAAGTGTATGAAGTCCGTCTTTTCTGCTTCGGATATCGCTCCGCTCTCTTCAGCCAACCGCGTGGCTTTGGGGTTGATGACCTGTGGGACTGCCGTCGCTGCCTCTTCTGAGTCGGACGTTTTTCTGTTCGAGAGCTTTTGTCTGCGGCGTCTCGCGGTCGGTGTGATCGTTAGAGCCGTACGTCACGATTGAGAAGATTCGGCTGCTATCGCGAAGTATGATCGTCGCTACTGCGTCGTAAAAGTCTCCGACAACTAAAGCTGTTTTCATATTTGTATCGATTCACAGCATTACGTCGAAGCTGTGCCTGACACGTCCACCTGTTCGAAACCCCTATGGCGTTGTCTTCTGTCATTAGCTGATATCTGAACCCTGAGCGTTCATTGCTGTTGTCCCAATGCAGGTAACGTTCTAACATCACGGCCGCGTCGAACTTCGACAGCGCTACGTCTTTCGATACACCTCATTGTACGTGTCTCATCTTTCCCATCATGTGACACAATATGTTGAATCGTCCTACGTTTCAATTGTCATAGTCCTCTACCATTATGTCTCCGTCCTGCGTACTTGTTACAGGCTGCCATGCCCTTGCTTGCAAGCTGTACTGCCGGATAGAATGAGGATGGAGGATACCTTGGGTCCTGTACCGCGTAGTTGCCGGTTCGAGATTTCTGCTGGTTGGCACACTCCCGCGTCTTGTTTGTACGCGTGCATATATCGCAAATGAGAAGATGAGTGCAGTTGGTTGTTCTTGACCATACTGTTTACATTTGAAGCAGGGCCCATCGGCAGTCGATACTTCCCCCCACTTGCCGTTGTAAGCACCGTTTATCTCAAAGATCGCTGTTTTCTTCTGAATGGGCCTTCCTGCGCTAAGTCGGCTTTTGAACCAGACATCCAGAAATCCGTTCCTCTTCACTTAGTTGTGTCTATTGATCCATCGCGCCATATGTGCTGTACAGTCCAGGCAGGGCCACTGTTTTCGACCTTGAACTTGTCACATATGTCTTTATGGAACGTCATAGCGTCGTTGATCTTATTACCGAAGAACCTGATCGCTTTGCTACCCTGTCAAATTTGACAGGGTAGCACTGCTCGTTTTGAATGCTGGTTCCTAGAATCACTGCTTGATACTATGCCGATTGTCTCCTAGCTCTTTCGGCATTTTTCCCTATCTCAAACTTTGACTCCGAGCCGTTCGGCAGTGGGCATGAACTCCTGATTTTGTAACCTTCATGTCCAGTGTGTTCCCGATAGCCTTTTCCAAAGCTACCTTCGCCTTGATGCAGTCCTACTTTTCTGCCCCTGGGGCGCGAACTGTGTTGGTGATAAACACAAGCTTATTATTTGAGAGCGGATTTGCCTTAGTCGGCGGTGAACTCAGCCTGATCTGGTGTCAGAGTTCTTACCTACTTCACCTATGTCTCTCAGATCGCTCAAGACTTCATTGTGTCTCGTTCCATGTATACTGTCCTGTAGAAGCTGTGGAGGACCAGCGCCGACATCTCTTACAGGTCTGCCACGACTTCTCATCCCTCATCGGATCAGCCTCTGACGATCACGGATCTGGAGTTGTAATTTCCCGCGACGAGTTGTGTTCCGTCCCAGTGTGTCCCATAGTTCTCACGACCTCAACTTTGGTGCCAGAACGTCCTGAGGAGGGTTCTGACCCCAAGACCTGTAGTCGAAGAGACTTCTGATGCTCCTGAGGACGTGGAATGTTGTGAGCAGTCTGCCTTTATCCTGAGATTCGCTGACTACATGTATACATATAAACTGCAAGCGCCAACGAAAGCCGAGAAGACTTGCGATCGTGTGGCTAGAATAAGTGCTTCCACGTGTGGGCGATTGTCCGCGTTGGTGAAACCGACAGAGTCAAATCTGCATGATATCCACTGCAAACAATAATTGAGGCAAGTTTCTGATCCCTCTAATCGGAGCCCACCGTCATTATCCACAGCCAATCGAGAGCAGCATGGTGGCATTGTCCTCGCAAGGTAAGGGATCAGAGCCGGGCAACAATCACGACTTATAGCTCCGATAATAATGGGAAATCCTCCAAGGAAAACGGCACCTCGTCAATGAGAAAATCAGCCGGTTAATGATCACACAGAGTTTCCGCTTATAGGTAATGCGAATGCCACTTTGAACGCATCGGTTGGAGCAGGCCAGGCGATGGAGATAGCGTACTTCGGTTCGGCTTTCGTAGAGAGATGTCTCGTAAATCCTATACAGAAACAAAGGACGGATGCCTGCGTATGTCTAGAAAGGGTAGATACCGAAAGCGACATATGCGATGTTAGTCGTGCTCCGTGCTAGAAAA
>Ga0058704_10001335_pt1 | contig 11592 bp, 9 predicted proteins | sample AgamicMgSfe_FD_71363 | JGI IMG/M metagenome (GOLD analysis project Ga0058704, IMG submission 71363) | Agave microbial communities from Guanajuato, Mexico - Mg.Sf.e | ecosystem: Host-associated > Plants > Phyllosphere > Phylloplane/Leaf | place: Guanajuato, Mexico | collected 2012-05-30
TTGGACGAGGCACTGAGCGGCATCGACGAGGTGACCAGGGACAAGGCACTGCTGTTTCTGTCGCAGGGTGAGAAGGTCAGCAGAGTCAAGGATGGTGTTGCCCAAGGGAGCCCATTAGCACGTCTTGGCTCGACCGTCATGGAGGGCTTGTCGCCGCAGCAGGCACTATTGATCATCAGTCATTCAAAGGAAGATGTCCCGGGCTGCCTCCGAGAATGGATATGCTTGCCCGAACCAGGTGAGGATATAGCTCCCAGAAGTGGCGCGCTGCCTGGGCCACTTGAGCTGAATCCTCAGGGCTGGAATGATATTTGGGACGGCCACTGACATCAACACCGAATCACTCGCGCGCATTCCATAAGACACTGTACAAATAGAGAAGGTCAAGCTATTGCAGATATCATTAAGCGATGCTTTGTCGCGTCAGGTTTCAAGAGGTGCCCGTGGGCCTCTCAGCTCCCAAGCACCCATACAGCGACTTGCAAGTGCCACGAATGCATAGCTTTCCAACTTGTGGCTTGTGCTCAGCTAAGCATGAGTATACTCTAAGCATCTCCACGTACTCTCAGAAGGTTTGGAGGCTGTTAATCATGTCGTCAGTCAGACCTCCAGTGCTGCTCCCTGTATAGTCTCTCTTGCGCGACCGTGCCGACAGCATACTGTGTCCAGGGCGGGACGGCCGCTCGGGAGGCATCCTTATGGCGCGTGCTCACAGCTATTCTTTGCCGCCGAGGTACCTAGCCGAAGCCATTAGCACGGTCTCCACGGAGAATGATAGTATGCAATTACCTGTACACAACGCTAAAGTCACGATCCTTGCAATTTTCATCGGCTTGCACCGCGTTGTAAATTTCCTGGGCATGGGCTCCCAACGGCGGCATAGCGCCGGCCTCAGCAGCGCCCTGCAAAGCCAATCTCAAGTCCTTGATCATGAGAGGCGTGCCGAAGCCAGGCTTATAGTCTCTGCTCGCCGGAGAGTTCTCGACCACACCAGGTACCGGGTTGTTGACCTCACTCGGCCAGCACTTGCCGGTCGCAGTGTTGATCATGTCAGCGAGTGTTTTGGCATTCAAACCCATCTTAACACCCATATGCATTGCTTCAGCAGTGGCGATGTTGTTCACGGCTAAAAGGTAGTTGTTTGCTAGCTTTCCTTTCAGGCCGCTTGTCTGTGGGCCGAGGTGTACGATGCGCTTGCCCATCATGCTCAGGACTGCTTGAACACGCGGAAAGATATCTTCCGACGAGCCGACCATGAATGTGAGGGTTCCAGCAGCCGCTCCAACATTGCCACCGGACATTGGCGCGTCGACGAACTTGCCTTGTCCGCTGCTGTGGGTCGCATTCGCAACTTCTGCCGAGCTCTTCGGGTCGATGGTGCTGCAGTCGATGAAGAGGCGCTTTTGCGTTGTTGGTGCTTCAGTGGTCAGTGTGGGTGGTCGTAGCATATTCTTGAATACGTTTTGGACATGATGCGGCTGTGGTAGGGATGTGATGATGGTTTCCTGTGAGCCTTGTTAGCAGCCGCGCACAGCACGAAGCATGGCCAGGGCGTGCAGTGAGAGCATGGATTCAGAGGATTGGCTGTGTAATTTGGGTAATCAGTGGAACAGCTTGCGCTGCCAACTTAGATCATAGATAGAACAATACGTATTCATCACATGGGTGTGTGTCGTGTTTGTGGGAAGTATGGCCAGACGTACCGACTTCTCAGCCAGCTCCCGTACGTTCTGTGCTACCTTGACGTTCCCCACCTCCTTCTCGAACTGCTCAAGCACAGCAGGGTTGACGTCGTGTATGTACATCGTGTCCGACGGTGCGATCTTCAAGCGGAGGTTGCGTGCCATGGGATAGCCTGAGAGTAATGTTGTTAGCTACAGCAGCTTGGAGGCTCCTCTACCACGCACTCACCCATCTGTCCCAGACCAATGAAGCCATAGCTGGCATCCCGTCTGCTGCTTGTTGCGAAGCCCCTTCTGCTTGCCGGCCCAGCCAGCCTGCTGGAAGCTTGCTTCAGCGGAGCTGCCATTAACGCTGCCCGCATTGTCGCTACAGCTTCTTGGGTGTCGCGGCGTATGTACAAGCGTCTATGATGCTACCAGAGCATATTATGTATTGCTACAGTATGAACGAAAGAACAAGCAGACCGCATGCAGGCACACCCGAGCATGTTTGCTCGAAGGACACTAATAGAGCCACAGCATACCGGCTATGGTCAAGCCGAGGATGATGGCAGAGGCTGGGTGTGGAGCTCCCCACAAATTGCGGAGCTCCACCCACCACATCTCCTCGCTCCGCCTGTCCGCTTCACGAGAAGGATGTAGCATCGTCGGGTAACGAGTGCGAGGAAAGCGTACAGACGGTAGACCATACCTTGTTATCAAATAAGACTGACGTGCCTTTGCTCAGGGATACGACGCAGAATTCGAGAACAGCTGGCAGCGCGAACATAGCCGATCCCTTGCTATCTGACTGCTGAGCATGAGTGGACGGCAGGCCTGAGAGAGACAGTAGTCCATTCAAGAAGGAGAGATTTGGCAAATGTTCTGTTGCGTGTGCTATAAAACAGTACCGAAGAGCACGCTTTTGGTGTATCGTCCAGACCACTCTCGGTCTCAGAAAACGCCGTTGCATAAGCCGTTGAGTATGTACGAGGCAAAAATCGTCCTTTGATCCTTCCAGCGCTCTAGGTTGGCGTACTCCTGCCTCTCGAACGCGACATACTGTATGGCGCAAGCACTTTTTTCGCATTGCATATGCGCCATGCCAGACGCTTGACGTTCCTGTCGGCCTGCACCACTTCCGGCGCAAACTCGATACCAAACATCTGCTGCACCGCGTACACCACTCTTTTCGCAAACTTGCCTTCCCTCTCCAGTGTAGGGCCGAATGCTTCGTCAGCTGTACGTGGCGCAACGTCCGGGTCACGGTCGAAGCAGTTCTGCACGACCGGCAGTAGGGCTTGCTCGACGGCGCCCTTAAACATACCATTAGAGTCTACCTCGACATCATCTTCGTCAAAGCGGTTGATGCGGATCTCGAATGGCAGGGACATAGCCATGACATTGTACTTGCCGTCATGGTGGTAGCGGAACTCGAATATGCCTTGCGTCCACCAGAGCTTGTCGCCGGTAAATGTCACCTCGCCTGATAGGAAGTCCTTCGTTGCGCCATCTTTTCGCATTGAGCCAGAGACCCTCTGGTCCGCCACAAGGATACCGTCGTCAGCATGAGCATAGTCCCAAGCGCCCTTGGTGGTTGGACTCCACCTGCCTTGCGAAGCAATCTTAGTGACCTCGCGAGATGCGTTGTCGCCCACCATGTACAGCCCAATCCAATCTCTCTTGCTGTGGTTGAGCGGAGCTGTCCATTTGATCTTTATCGGCGCACCATAGTCGACGGTCTGCCTGCGGAAGCTGTCCTGATGCTTTTGAGGCGTCTGAGCATGCTCGCCTTCCCTGCCGCTGTATGCAACATCTGCGAAGCTGATGCCGTCACTTGATGTGTCGGTTTCAAGCGAGTAGTCTTGCGGATCGTAGCCTGCCAGATCTGGCGAGAGCCTAGTGATGCTGATGCGGGCCGGAAATTGTCTGAAAAGTGATTTGGAATCTGTGATGAAGTGGTTGAAGCCGGCGGCAAACTTCGGCCCCGCGGCATCAATCAGGTCTTCCAGGAAGTCCATGCCCTCATCGAGCACCTTGTCCACGCCACCAGTCCATTTTTGTATCGGTGATGGAAGTGATCGCTGCAGACTCTTGGAGACACCGGACTGCTCGCGCAAGCTCATCCTGTAGAGCTTCTGCATATGCGGTCGCTCAACGAATTGAATGAAGCAGAGTGTGAGTGTATGGGTGAGTAACGCCAACAAGAAGATGGCCTTGCTCCAGGTAATGATGGCAGCGCCCCAAACGCCAGCCAGCCCAATCGTCCGCTCCGGATTGTTGAGGAAGCGATAGATGCCGCTGTAGTTGAGTTTCGGCGCTTCGTCGAAGAAGAAGTCGCCAAAGAACCAGCCAAACTCGCCAAGAGACTCATAGATACTGGAGCTTGTCCAGATCTGTAGCGCGATGAGCGCGAAGCCAACAACATGCCTTAGGGTAGACATGCCTATTGTCCAATCCTCGGGCAAGCCGTACATCTTCCACGCTGCGCAAATGAAGCTGGTGTAGCACGTGATCATGCTGAGATGGTAGATGCCTTTCCACTGGCGCCAAGCTTCTTCAGTGCTCTCGCCATACTTGACGAAGTGGCGGGTCCACCATTTCTTGTTCGATTGTCTGTCGAGGATGAAGCCGATGCCGATGGAGTACCAGAGTCGCCAGACGGTTGCGCTGAGAACAAAGAAGGCTTGCCATGGCCAGGTCGACGGTGTCAAGAAGGCTACCGTGTACATGTACAGCTGCAGAACAAGAACAGCCACGTCAGTGACTCGGTGTAGGTCGATGTTCTGCAGTCCTATGAGGCTGTGCACCGGAGAGTGTTGGCTGCCAGATGCAGGCACAGGATAGCCGGCTAGATCGCCAACACTCAGAAGTCGTGATCTGTACTGTGGTCTCTGAGCTTCTTCGGGTACATCACCAACTCTCTTTGGAGGCGGCGGCGGCGCATTGTAGGTGCGCTCAATGTGCGGATTCTCCACAAGTGCCAAGAAGGTCAGTTGCGCGGCATGTGCAACGATGGAGATGAATAGCACCTTGTAGCTGGCTGCCATCATGCTGATCCCGTAGTAACCAGCGTACCCAACAGAGTACATAGGATGAGGCGCGAGCTCGAAGACGCCATCGAACGTTAGGTCTTGGTCAATCAGGTAGAAGAAATCACCCCAGTACCAGGCAAAGTCCTTCACTACTCTGTGGGCGTCAAGCTTGACCCAAAGATTGAAGGCGACGAGAAGCCAGCCACCTACCCATCGAGCAATGGTCATTGCAGGGTTCTCGTTAACCGGACGACCGCCGCAGGCGATCGCGAATAGGCAGTAGGACGTGAAGTCTGACATTAAGATGAGGTCAACCACACGGCGGAAGACCAGCCACGTGTTGTACTCGATCGGCGCGTCTTCGAACTTGTAATCGTTCGGAATCTTCGCTTCCAATTCCTGCTTTAAGAGCTTATACAGGAACGGATGAGGATTGTTGCCGCTTTTGGGATCCTCGAATATCTGGGACTTCTTTGCCCAAGCTACAAGGCGCTTATGGTGTGACTGGTTGTGTAGGAGCCATCCGATGCCGGCATTGTAGCAGGCTCTCCAGAAGAGGAAGATCACAGCGAAGACAGGCACTCGGAAGCTCTGTGGCAAGAGGTAGAGCAATAGACAGTGCCAGGCTAGGACAGTCACAATAGCGATGTCACTGGCATTCTTTGGTTGCGTTGGGTCGAAGAGCTGTGACACCATGTCCTCGGTGCGAGGCACGGTAAAGACTACAGGTGTCGAAGTATCAGCAGTGGAATCTTTCAGGTGTCGCTTTTGGGCTCGGGCTGCGTGCTGGTTCATTGCTTGATACCATAATGATACTCTGTACATATAGTGATCGATTACAGGTAGCCTGTACGCTCGAGTACGCACCTGTGCCATCGAGAGTCCTCCCGAAAGTCTTCTTCTCTTTCCCGTCTTTCTCCTGCTGCTCTTCCTGGTCATTTAACTGCCTGACTGCAGCCTGCGCTGTCTCATTAGACTCGGCCTTCTGCGGAGCTTCCGGCTTCTGCGGTAGTCGTTCTCGAAGGCCTTCGGCGTTGATGCCAGCGGTGCCATCGGCTTCGCTCATGTTGAGTGAGTGAGGACGCTTGTTCTTGTTGTCAGTCGTACAGACTTGGCATCAAGTATGATGAGGGAAAGGCAGAGCTCATGGAAGAACAAGGCAGAAGTGCCTAAGGGAAGGAGCGCCGACCGCGGAGAATGAACGCTGTCAATAACGTAGTGTCTGACTTGCGAGCAGACTTTGAGGTCTCAGAGCGGGGCATTCACAGGCCTGTAGTCCAACAGACAGAATCTAAACGAACACGACGTCTGCCATAAAGCGCGGCAATTGGACAGAAAATGCCATACAATTAACCGAAACTGTATGTACATCGCTCGGCGGTCGATGGTGTGCATCTTTCGCTGCAGCTTGGAGGTGCGGGACGTCACTCCTTCCGGGGCCGAGTCCGCCTGCCGCGGTAATCTGTATTCTCGATGTGAGCAACTACATAAATTGCGCAGGCTTCCATCAAACATCCTCCATTAATGAATCAGTTTGGACAGGTGGTCTCCGAGCTTGATTAAACCTGGGCAGACCATTGACCCAGCCGGATTCCCAGATATGATGAACGCCGGTGGTACTTGTCCGCTTTATCACCGAAGGAGCAGGTGGGGGCGGGGGCCTCAGGGGACAGCTTCGAGACGCTAGTTCCTCTTCACATGCGACGAAGTTCCGCGAATGCGGTTGTGAAATAATGCTTCGACGATCGAGCGCCTGCGCTGACAATATAGTACAACCTTGGTTGTTGAATGCTACTCCTAAGCAAGTTGTCTACTGTCATACTTGCACCATTGATGACCGATCACCCTCCATGCTGTGAAGCTGTCCCTGTAACCAAGATGCTCAAGCCCGTCTCCCATAACGCCTACGCAACCTCAAGCATGTAGATCAATGCGAATATACCGATGTACAGTGAGTGGGAGTCTCTTAACCTCACCTCTCCAGCTCCGCGCTCTGGATAGGCGTCTCCTCTTCTTGCGCCTCTTCACCTTGCCCTCCGCGGCGCTCCTCAACCAGCGTCGATGCCTCAGACGGCGAGGGATCACGCGCTTGTTCTTCGTCCGTAGATCTTTCGTGCGTCACGGAACGCGGTATGTGGACGAACAGAACGCTGATGACCAGGCCGAGACCTGCGGATGCGGCTCCGTAAAGGAAGGCTGTCTGAAACCCCCAGTTCATCATGTGATTGGATGCGCTCATCATCTTTGCTGCTGAGTCTTCGGTGCCAGCAAGAGATACGCTGGTTTCCGCTCTGTGTTGGACTATCTCCGATATTGGCAAGGAGAAGGACATGGCCAGATTGACAAGGATCGAGCAAACAGCGCCGCAGAGACCCTGGTACTTCTGCGGCTGGACCGCAGCAAGGAAGATGAGCGATACCGTGAAGGTAACGTCAACCCCGAGAGTGGCGCACAGCATCGATGGCAACACGAATGCCCAGTAATTGAGTGGCAGTGGGCATAGTGCCAGCAGGAGTGATGCGCCGATCCAAGCAAGTCCAGAGATCAGCAGAAGAAGCTTCAACGGCACGATGTGTGCTAGGCCGCCTCCGATAACACAGAGCACGAGGCCACCCAAGGCTGTAGGTGTGTACCACAAGGCGAGATGAATGCCTTGCAGCCCGTGAAACGAGGTGGTACCAGTCGGACTCTGAAAGCTTCGAAAGATCAGCCGTTAAAGAAGCTATCCGGTTTGAGGGCAAGACTTACAATTCAGCAGACATATAGAGCCATGCACCGTAGCTGGCGTAAAAGCAAAGTCCGGCTAAGCAAAACGCCATGACGCTTCGCGGCTTGAAGAAGTCGAATGGCAGTAGAGGGCAACTGGCATACCATCCTTCGACCCAGACAGCGACGAGGAGGCACACTATGCCGGCGCTAAACGGCCCATACACTGTGGGATAGCTGAAGCCATTCCTCGAATGGTCGAATTGGTTCGCATATGGCTCAACCGCCAACGAATAGGCGAGTAGCACCAGGCCCGCAGTGATCAAGAACGAGCCAAGCCAGTCCATCTTGAGCCCTAGACTCTTCCTTTCCGTCTTGTCATGCGGCACCGAGAAGTATGCAGAGATCACTGTCACAAATGACAATGCTGATGCTATCCAGAAGTACCAGTGCGTCTTGGCTTCGGGTAGCGCACCAGCTGCCAGGAAACCAGCAAAGAAGCCGAGCGGAGCGCAGCCAGAGTACAAGCCGAGTACGAAGTTCTTGCGTGGACCGTCATCGTAGACGCTGGAAACCATGACAAAGCTCGACGGCATAAACGCTGCTATAGCCAGCCCTTGCATCGCTCGAGAGATGTCGAGCATGAGTGTGGAATGTACGAAGGCCGGGCCCAGCGTCCATATGGTGAGCCATGTGGCTCCAAACATGAATGGTATGTACCCACCATACATGTCAGACAGCCGAGCGAAGATGAGAAGCGTAGCGCTGAGGATGAGTGACAGGAGCGAGGCCGGCCAGAAGAGACCCAAGCTTCCAGGACCAATAGCGAATTCGACGTAGAAAAGGCGCGGCAGCTCCACAGCAAAGCCGGAGATGAGGTACTCCGATAAAAATTGAGTCATCGCAATTGTGAAACAGAAGCCAACCTCGCCAGCAAAGTGTCGGAACTTCGATTTCTGCGCTGGAGATACTGGTGGGTCGGCGCCTGCTTCAACAACCTCGAACTTCTCGTTGACCGCTGTGGAGGGTGGCGAATCGATCCCATGATCAGATAGCCCTTCTTGATCGGTGTTGAGGGCAAACGCTTTACCATCAAGCCTCTGCTGCAGTATGGAAGAGTCGCGCTTCCATTGCGCCTTTTCCTCGCGATACGTCAAGAGATTGTCGAAACTCGATAGTTTGGTGAGGGACGCTCGGGGCCGTGGCGAAAGCTCATGAGCTGTGAGAGGCAGAGCCTGCTCGTAAAAAGACAATGGCGGAGGTTTGTAAGGATCGTTGTTCCTTATGTCCGACTCGGGAGAAAGCAAGTGCGCCGTCTGAGGAACCGTAGGCGTACTGTACATTCTGCTTGGCCTTCTTGCTGGTGGATGGCTGTACGGTCTAAGGTCTTCAGCATCCTCCCAGACTCTGTTTTCGATCCGGAGAGAAGAATGTCGAAGCACTCGTGGGCGCCTGGTCGAAGGTGGCGTAAGCTCGTTGCGCAACTGCTCCCCATCTCGAACGGCCTGCAGCCTTGGGTCTTGAGGTGGCAGATTAGCAGTGCTTCTTGTCTGCTGCGTAGACAACCGATTCTGCCGAGCAAAATCGGAGCGTCGGATGCCGGCTTCGGATGATCTTTTCGACTCAGTGTCCGGGATGTTTGGTAAAGACATCGGTCGAGGTATGGATTGGCTCGCAGACCGTGATACCGGTGGCGTTCGGGCGCTGACGGGTGGTCGCAACTGTGCACATGAAGGTCGGCGGGGTGGCAGGAACGAAGGAGGATTCTCGTATGCTGCAGAGTTCGTTGCGCCGATTGACGGCAATGATGACCGTTTCTTCGGCATATTGGGCATGGACGTCGGCCTCCGCGGCGGCAAGTACGGAGGCGGGTCGCCCATCTTTGACATAAGCAATGAGCGGGTGTTTCAATTTTCTGATTGGGAGCTTCGCCTTCGTAGCTCAGATCGAGTCCAAAGCACACTCAATCGACGATCCAAATCGCAGAAGCGAGGCCGTATACCAAAAAGAACAATGAAGTACTCCAGGAGTTCGTTGGTCACTAAATGAAAGTGAGAGGGTCGCGTTGCAGGCTTCAAGCTTATGGCGTCGATGCGAGCAACGTTGGATGCGTAAAAGTGTTCTTATAAGTGCTGTTTGCACGGTTGTCTTGAAAGTTGCTGGGCCGTCTGCAAGGTGTCTGCAAGGTACCTGCGGCAAACGGGCCCGAGTGACACAACTTTGTGGAGTCAACGGCTGTCAAGAGATCGGTGTCAAGATCCCTGGCGAGAAGAATGTGTGAATGTGGAGCAGTTTCCGGAGCGGCAATGCTGAAGAAAGGGAGATTGGGTATGTCACTCGCCAAAAACGTAGTAAACTGACGTTAGGTCACGGGCGGCGCTGCGCCTGGAGCGGATAATGCAGGCATATCGCGTAGTCACTCTCATGTGAACATCACCCCTCATACAGCAGCTTCAGGGGATGTATTTTCGGTATCGGCGCATCGCAGAGATGCACGAACTTCCAAGACTTCTCGTATCGAGCTGGAGAAAGCGTTTCAAAGTCGCTCGGAAACAGCGCAAGGCTGCAGTGACATGGGCCTGAAGTGGAAGTCCTCTTCCGCCGGGGATGCGGCTGCTTGCAGATGCTGCACGACGGATCGCACGCCATACTGGAAGTACATGGGCCTGCCCAGGTCAATGGACCGATGTGTTTCCGATAGCCAGGTTGCTAGGAAAGGAGGAGGCGTGTATGGAGGTAACGAACATGCATGCTTTTGAGGGTCGGTACCTCAGGCTCATCGCGTGCCATTTGTAGCATTGTGACATATAAGTTCGTGGCGACAAACGTTACAGGTGGCTGCCGCGGATATGCGACGAAGCGATGCATGACAGTTGAAGTCTGCAGATGACAGACGCCCCCCGAAGCCACGTCAAGCCGTGCAGTCGCACAACAGCAGGGGTGGCTTTTCGGTTCGCAGCGGGAGCTTATGCGGCCTTAATCGTAGAGGGAACTCTCAACCTGGAAGCCGGTAGCATGAAACTTCCAAATCTACCGGGCCGATGGCAACGACAGCACTACAAGCGGTTTCACCATGGACCGATGTGTAGGCCGACAAGCCATACCTGGGAACACTTGCCTCATCCGCAACACGGCTACCACACAGACAAGGCTATTGTGTACGTGATATGCTACACGTATACTGTACGTACAGTACTCTTGGCTGTTGTTTTCGATACAGACATGCGACAAGGTCGACAGATTTCGTTAGTCAGTCAATGGTAACACCGCCAAGTTCGAGCTTGCAACATGATGAGCGTCTTTCATAAGACGACGCCGCTGAATCCGGATGCAGTTGCCGTACTCGTTGTTGCCGTATTCGATCCGGTTCGCCAGCGTGGGCATCGTAGCACCATCGCGACAGCCCAGACCGCCGGCCAAAGGCTTCGGTCCCAGATGCGGATGTTTGGTTGTATGGCAAACAAGTATGGCAGAATATGTGGCATCATCGTTAATATTACAGAACGTCTTTGGCAGCGCGCTCTTCAGTCGCCGAGTACGCATGATCAATGCGTAATTTATACCTTGGAACTCATTCCACTCCTCCACCACAGCCAAGCTGACAAATGCTGCGTTCGCACTGCTGAGCCGCACTTATAATTTTTGGAAGAGGGCGAAGTAGCAAGAGGGCGTGTAATCGAGCGGGTGGTCGAGAATCGCATCCGTGGACCGACACAAGCTCGGCGTCGATGGCCTCTTGCCACCGGAGTCTGGTGCTCGGCAGAGAGGTCATTCGGAAGGAAGGCGACATGGTGTCGGCTTACGCTGTACTGGTCCGTAGAAAAAAGAGTGAGCAAAGTCGACGCCGGAGGCATATGCTATACTGTTGATGCTGTAGTCTAATCTGAGGTCGCCATAACCGCCCGTGTTCTATTGTATTCGGAGGCCAAGGTCATCATTCGATCCTACTCGGGCTTCAAGATCATTGCATGCTTATCGCGGACCCTATCGTTTCCTCGACACCTAATGAACAAGGACTACTTTAGCACTGCCCCGGATCAGTAACATAAACCTGATCATCAGAAGCCAGCTGCCAAAGTCTCCGACATCGCGAAAGAAAGATACATGCTTTTACCGCATATATGCCTAAGGCAAACCGCAATTCGAAGTCGCTCTCCATGCCATCACACAAACACGTGTGAGATCGCCTT
>Ga0058704_10001336_pt1 | contig 11572 bp, 9 predicted proteins | sample AgamicMgSfe_FD_71363 | JGI IMG/M metagenome (GOLD analysis project Ga0058704, IMG submission 71363) | Agave microbial communities from Guanajuato, Mexico - Mg.Sf.e | ecosystem: Host-associated > Plants > Phyllosphere > Phylloplane/Leaf | place: Guanajuato, Mexico | collected 2012-05-30
CTGCTTGGGTTTCGGCTGCTTCGGGATTCTGCCTATCGCTTGACGTTTCTTTCTCTGAAAATATCGCGCATCTTGTTCCCAAAATCGAGATTCAGACCTGCCTCACAGATGCGCTGCGTGATACAATTGTGAGTCAACAGATCTTGTAAAAAGAAAGCTTCGAGCTCGGTTACTCATTCTCTTGGAGCTTTGGCCTCAGCTGCGTCTCAAGCCGTCCGTGGCTATCACTCCCCGAGCCTCCCGTACCTCGCTAGACTGCATAACCGTTGCGTTGTCACGTCTACACTCCGACCACAGCGGGTCTAATAAGCCTTCTTTGCACAAGCTAGGTGTGGGAGTACCCAGTCACGATTTGAGACCCCCCCAAGGCGTATCATGTTCTACTCTCGAGCAAATCAACTTGTGCTTGGAGATTTCTAGCGTTGATGACCTTGTTCCGTTCTCTCATACTGCATCCATCTCTTCAACAAAATGGATGTCAGGCCCGGACTCGGTTTGTCCCGAACAGGATATTGATGGTGTTCTCTGCTTGATAGATGCCGCGCTGCGTCTCTCCATTTCAAACATACCATTGAAAACTCTACCTGACGGTATTGCCATCCAAGAGGTCGTATCTTTCAAGCGTCTGGAGGATGTCTGTCCGGCCATATTCAAGCCTGGATATCTCCCGGTATAAAGTGTCTCCATTCTGGAGTCTGCTATTGACCGGGCTAATAGCGCTACTTGTCCAGACTATCGCGTCTCGAGCCGTTTTCCTGCCCACCATCGGTCATGCCGTGTCGCATCTGAACTGGAGCAAAGTACAGTCAAACACACTGAGAGCAAAATTGGAAGTCCTTGCCCACCAAGATGCTGGAGGGCATCATAACTCTGAGCACAAGCAGCATGACAACTCTCTGCGACACACATGTCCAGGAGTGCAAAGAGTGTTGAATGTCAGGATATGGCAAATGATGCAAAATCGCTTGCGCACTACCACTTCTGATAAAACCATCGAGCCATTGTTGTATAACAGACACAAAGCAGATGCGGACGCCGGTCGCGGAGAGATCCAACCACTCCTGGTTGAAAGGATAACGGCAACGCCTCGCCGGGCATCACTTCGTGGGTTGCTTGAAGTTGAGCCTGGTGAACTAATAGCCGCCGGATCGCAACACGTGGACGATGGTGTCATGGAGTTTGTTACCGACGAGCTTAAGCTCCACCTACCGAACATCGAGGAAGTCTCCGATGACGGGTATCACTCGGATGTTCTTAGTATCACTCCATAGGGCCAATCTTGAGACTGCTATATGTACACAGTCTCTACCTGTATGGTGGTTGCAGAGTTCTCCTTGTGATATGCTCGGAAGTCATGCCAAAAATACACAGATGTTCCAGACCTAAGATCGAGTCAGGAACTCAGGATTGATCGCCGACCCCCGCGGTCCTGGTCACACGGGCAGATCTCCCGCATTGTAGAGATTTTCCAAGTCATGACCACTTCGCAATCAATTCATCACTCGAGACTTCGCGGGTATGACTGCCATTGTTTGACGACCTGAACAGCGTCTCAGCTACGGTTTTGCACGTCTAGTCGCTGTTACCGGGAGCATTGCCATGTGCCTCGAAAGGAGAGACGTGAAACTCATGAAAGCGCCATGCACGCTGTTCATGCGTTTCCGGGGTACGCATTTGGTTAGCCTGGTATCAGCCTTTCTCGGTGCATGGCATCCATTATTTTGTGGACCATGGTGCCGGCGCCACCGCGCTTGCTTTCCCTTTCCAGATCTCGTCCTCCCGCACTTCTGCATGCAACCGACTGATAGAGACAGTAGTGCGAGCCAATAGAGCCTTTCAATGCATCTAAGCAGGCTAGAGAGCGCCCAAGCGTACCTCGTGCCGAGATGAAAATATGAAGTTCTTACAAACCGTCCTCAGGCCTTTACATCCTGGTCAAAGAAGATCCTCGCTGAGCTCTACTCGCACTTTCATCAATGACCTTGTTGTGACTCCCCCAAGTCGAGCCTCCCACCTACCTTGACAAAACCCCAAGCAACCTAATCGTATACCTGCATCGTTACCCATCACTGTCGCTGAACTCTACCCTGGCAGACTGCCACTGTAGACGTCGCACAACGATCCTCATAACTACGCTAATCGGCATCATTGTGCGACTCCACCGGAAAACTCCTTGCGGCCTGATCACACCTCTTCTTGTTCCTCCGTCATCATGTCTCCGGACCTTCTCAATTCATCATCTTGATTTCTCTTGTCTTTGGTATCAGGACTATTAATCCGACTTTATTTACATATTGCTGGCGCAGGAAGGCCGAACAGCCGCCCTTGCCTCTCACTACACAAGAGGCGTACAAAGGACAGGCTCATTGAGGTGGAAAGTGGATTGGAGAGAGTGTTCAGAACCACATTAATTTTCTTGGTCGCGGACTGGAAAGAAAGCAACAAGAAACTCTGCTCTCTCGAAGACTGCCCTGGATAGCATGGCGCCTGTCTTCTCTTTCGACCCTGCAAGACTGCTCAGTGACCGAGCCGCGACTACAGAATGGGCTAGCGATATCTCGTACAGACCTGGAGATATTGTGCCATGGCACTTCATGCCGGGGATTATTGTCGCTTCATTCTTCGCGAGTCTCACAGGTACCCTACTCACAGTCGAACTGCTGCACAGAAAACGGGTGGGCAAAACAATCATGAGCCGGTATGACTGAGCATTCTATTGCGTGGAGGAATAGATTCCGCTAACCACACCAGTGTTCATCTATTCGTGTGCGCCCTCACTATGGGTCTTATTGGTATATGGTGCATGCATTTTATCGGTAACAGATCCATAGTGCTTGGAAATGGCGACCCGCGCTTGCAGCTGGTCTACAGTCATCGCTTCACACTCCTATCTTGTATACTGCCGGTCATCGGCCTCACCTTTGCTTTTTACATTGCCGAATTTCGCGTCAAGTCCTTCTTGTTGCGGAGGTCGCTCGATGTCACAACTGGCCTTCTTGCAGGGTTGTCCATTGTGGGTATGCACTATGTCGGCAACCTGGGTACGGTGAACTACAGTCTGCTTTACCCTCCAAGGTACATTGTCGCGGCTTGTATCATTGCTGTCGGAGACTGTATTATCGCGCTGGCTCTATTCTTCTACTTCAAGGAACGATGGATCAGTGTGTTTTGGAAGCGCCTCTTCTGTGCCGTGGTTCTCGCAATTGCCGTATGCGGGATGCATTTCACGGCATCAATCGGTTGTCACTATCGACTTAGGCAAGTTGGAGAATCAACAGATACTGAGAGGAACACGGCAGTCGTCGGTAAGCAATACCACATCCGACTTTATGATCGATTCTGACTTTGCTTGCAGTCGCAGCAACCTTGGTAAGCACAACGTCTGACACTCTTGCATGCAATCCTTAACTGTCATCTAGTGTTTCGCAGCTGCGCTCTCTGTACTCTTTGTATTGTGCTACACCACTCACCGCTACAGAACTCTTGCTGGAAGGGCTCAGCTGGTAATGCTGGCATGCGCGTATTTCGACGAGGAGGGTAATATCATGGTCACCAACGAAGGAACTCTGCCCTCACAAAAGATAGCCAAGCGCTTCGCTCTACAGGTAAGGAGTAATTACCATCCTCAACACACATGCATGGCTGACGTTTCAGACTTTTGACGAGGAGTTTGGGGTACACCATCCCGTCTTCCATTGGATATGGAAAGTTTCGCACGATTGGGGAAGTGTGAGCGACCTTATCCCGAAGATGAGGAGTCATATTCGTAGGCATGATCCATATAGCGGCAAAATCTCGTCGGCAAGTTCGACTAGTAGTCTGTACGACGAAGACAGCTACAAGGATACGACAATCCTGTTCCGGGAAAGCTACTGCGTGGCTGCTTCTGACCTTGCGGAACAACTGCATGGCTCCTTGAACAATCTCGGTGCTTTGTACGATCAGGTCATCGGGACAGGCATCATGCCAACCAACACCAAGGCGACGGTCCACGGCGAAGACGGAAGTGGCCCGTCTGCAACTACTTTTGAAAAAGGACAGTTGCTCTTCTTCACTCGAGCTCTGCGTCCTGAAGAAACGGATCGTTTCACGGCTGCTGGATTTCGCTTCGCTCCATTCAACCGAGTCGAGGCCGTAATCGCGAGGACGACACAAATCCCTGCCAGCCTGTCGAGAGTCCACATAGCGAAACTCCAAGAATTCGCCTACAGGACGAGTTCGTCGCTTCCACCCAAGCAAGGAGTGTATTTTGTATGTCTCGCCGCACTTGCCAGAGTTCGCGGCTCGTTTGAGGTACTTGTACAGAAAGACAAACGCGACGACCTTCCGGATGTACAGGTAACGCCTCACCAACTCACACCTTATCAACTGGAATACCTACGAAACTATGACGGTTGGACGGCCGAAAGGTTCGTGAAGATGATTGAATGGAAAGACAAGTATCGCCGTACTCTGTCCAACGAGGAGAAGAGCTTCGTCTTACTCTTGAGGAACGCACTCGCATTGCTCGGAGAGACAATGGGGGAAGACTGGTTTTTCGATCTCGTGTTCAGCGCACAACCAATCTACATGCGATATGGAGCCACAAAAGCCCAGGCTTCCGCTCAGACGACAGTCTTCGGCTTCACGAGATTACTGGACATTCACCACGGCGCGGTCAAGCAGCCTGACCGCCTTGCGCTGGTCAATTGGGAGTTTATCAGGCTACGCCAATTGTACTACCCAGGCTGTAATGACCACGGTCGGATGCGCCACGAAGTACACGCCGAGTTCGGTCCCCTCGTGACAAACGGCGGCGAGGGGCGAGCATCAGAGGAGCGACGCCGCAGCATCGTCAAAGCATTCAACAGGCCCGCCTTCCTACGGCGCGATCGCTCACCCGTGTCACGCAACCACAGCACAGCCAACACGGACAGCTGCTCCGAGCGAGGTCTTATCATGGCCACGACAAAAGAGCACCCGCAGTTTGAAACCGTCGAAGCCATTCCCCCGACCCCGAAACAGCCCTGGGGCGGGATCCTGGCCACGACAAACACGGTCATCTTCGAAACGTCGAAGCCGCGCAGCGCGGTCGAGATGAAGAACATGGGGCCCCAGGTCACGGCGACGGCGGTGACGCAGGTCAAAGAGCCCCGATCCTACGTCGATGCCTTGTATGCCCAGGCAAAGTCGTCCCAGGTGCCTAAGCCTTCGCCTTTGCCCTGATGTGGGCGGGTTGTGACGTTGCGACGCCAGAAGACGGTCCCAGTCCGACTCTGGTCCTACTGCTACAGTATAAATACCCCTTTCTTTCTTTTTCTTCTTCTCATAGCCTTGGAAGCGCCTAGGATATTTCACCTTGATGCCTGCAGGATACCTCGGAATGTGCGACGGAGGGATTTTATTGTACTAAACACTCGGAGCCAGGGGGGTTGTAAGCAGTAATCATCAATAAAGAAACGATTTTCATAATGACGATGATGAAGCAAGTTTTGGCCCACTTCATTCCAAATCCATTAGATTCGTGCGATATTTCCTGGATGTTTCGCCTTAGTATATCCCGCCCATTCCCACTCCCCTTTCCAACGCCCAGACGTAAAAGTCATCATGTCCGCAACGCCCGTCCAAATCACCGCTCTTGAAAATCGTGTACGCACCGATATCGATACGCCCGAAACGTCCGCGGCCGAGAGAAAAGGATAGAAAGCGTCACAAGTGAGTTGAAATAGAAGGGGGTATCCGATTATACAGGAGCATAGGGGCTTTTGTACGCGTCGAAACCGGCGGGACTGGTGAGTACTGCAGGACCCGCGGCCGCAAGGTTGTGCGCGTAGACGCCGGGATACGGCGTCGAGGTCGGGTAGGCCTGCGCGAGCGACGGGTCTAGGACGTCTAGGTCGTGCTGCTGCTGCTGTGGCTGGGGTTCGCGAGGGTCTCGCCGGCGGGTCTTGCGGTGCTGTTGCTGCTGCCGCTGCTGTGGATTTAGAGTCGTGGTGGATCGCGCAGCATCGTCCCAGACGCCTTGCTCGTCGTCTCCGTCGCGGAGGTGGGGTCCTGCGAGGTTAGCAGTACCATTGTCTTGGCCAGCGCCCGTGGGAGAGGACTGCGCCGCGGTGTCGAAGACCACGGCTCCAGGCGCATCGCGATCGTGCTCATGGTCTTGATCGTGGTCTTGGTCGAGAGGAATGGTAATGGCAGCCTTCCTATTCCTCCGCCTGGGTGAGTTGCGCGTCCTGTTGGGCCTGCCAGCAGCCACCCCCGAGCGCGAGATTGCGCGCGAAATGGTAGACATGGAGACGGTGATGTGCAGGCGGTCCTGCAGATGGCGGCGCATCTCTTCGAGCTCCATGCCGGGTTTGGCGGCGAGCAGGCCCTGCAGGAACTTGTCGATGCCCTCGTCCATGACGCGCGGGCGGCCCAGCGTCTTGGTCTGCACGCGGCCGACGGTGCCGTGCTTTTTGTACTTTGCGATTTTGAGGTAGACGTTTGTGCGTGAGACGTTGGGGACGGCGCTGCGGATGGCCATGGCCGACTTGCCCTCTTCTACCATGCGCTCGATGATGGCGTTGTCCTCTTCTGTGACCATTGTCATAGAGGTTTGGAGAACTGCTGGTCGGTCAACATCTTGCGACTGTTGCTAGAGAGCGGGGATAGCGGTCTTACTGTGGTGTGGCTCGTTGCGCGCGTTTGTCTTATAGAAGGGAATCTTATGGTAGAGGAGTAAGCGTAGTCCTGAGTATTTTGACAAGCACGAAAGGTGCACATCTCGATGCGAGGGTCTTATCATCTGCCAAGAATGTTCCACGGCACGGGCCGAGATCCGGACAGTACCAATCTCGGGTCGGAGGCCGGCGCTGATAGCGACGCCGATACCGACACCCCCCGGCGTCAGAGCTCGACCTATTTTGAGAAAAGCTTCGATACGTTATCTGAAAAGACACGGTCAGTTTGTCGACCTTACAGTATATACCTCAATCGCATACTCGAGAAAAAATTCAGTCACTCGCAACGATCTTCGACGCTATATCTCTTTTCCGGGGTGTTCACCTCGCGCAACGGAAAACAACTCGCAATGCCCTCGACAATCAGCCCCGTCGCAACACTGAACCCTCCATCCAACACTCGCGTCTGGCTCTCTTCACCACACCCGAACCTACCAATCGTCGCGACAGCTTGCTCTGATCGCTCCGTGCGCATATACTCCCTCACTTCTTTCAACCTACTCAACACAATTTCTGGTGGACACAAACGCAGTGTGCGGAGCGTGGCTTGGAAACCTGGCAGCGGACCCAGCGGCCCCGGCAAGAATGGCATCGGGGAGAGCGTACTAGCCACTGGAAGTTTCGACGCGAGCGCTGGAATCTGGAGACGAATAGAGCACTCGAGTGAGAACAGCACTGGAGAAGACGACGAGCCTCGAGAGGTTGATTTCACACGACAAGGCACTGAAGACGATGAGGACGAGTGGAACTTTGCCGTCATCTTGGACGGCCACGAGTCCGAAATAAAGTCACTTGCCTTCAGCACCACCTCGCCACTACTAGCCACCTGTAGTCGTGACAAGAGTGTGTGGATCTGGGAAGAACTTGAAGATGATAATTTCGAGACTGTCGCTGTCTTGCAAGAACACGAGGGCGATGTCAAGTCCGTTGCATGGCACCCTACCGAGGAACTTTTAGCCAGTGGAAGCTACGATGACACGGTTCGTCTCTGGCGAGAAGACATAGACGACTGGGGATGTTGTGCTTGCCTCGAGGGCCATAGAGGGACTGTCTGGTGGGTAGAGTTTGAAGGAGCGGAGATGCCAGGTCTATCATCATTGGCCCGTCAGTTGCCCAACGACGAGCAGTCAAGTCTTCTGGACCTAAAAGACAAAGCTGGTCCTCGTCTGATAAGCGCCTCCGACGATCTCACAATCAGGATTTGGCGGAAGATCCCGAATGACCGGAAACCTCTAAGCACAGGACAGCCAAGAATACCAAGCATCATCAAATCAAACTCCATCGAGGAACAGTGGGTCGAAGAGGCACAACTACCTCGAGCTCATGAGCGGGCCATCTACTCCGTCTCCTGGAGCAAGACTACTGGTCGTGTTGTGAGTTCGGGTGGCGATGGCAAGATTGTCGTCTATGAGGAACGTTGGGGAGATCGTCCAGAGACACCAGAAACCGTGACCGTGGATGCAGGAGTCGATCAACCGTCGAGTTCCAATGCTGCTTCGTCAACACCTGAATCACCATTGACCGAATGGGTCGTTGTTGCCGAGCTCGAAGATGCACACGACGTCTTTGAAATCAACCATGTCTGTTGGGCTCCTAGATATGATAATGGGAAGCGTGTTGAGGGCGAGGAGGTCATCGTTAGTACTGGTGATGACGGTGAAGTCAAGGTCTGGTCGTTGACTTGAGTATCTGTTGGGCTCCGAATCTACGGCGTATGGATCGGACTCGGTCATTCATGAGTGAGAGCGGTCTAATCGATCGGCTTCGATAGACTCGGTTAAGTGCTCAGGAGAAAACGGGCTCCCCGATTCGGCGTCCCTCGGTCAATACAATCTCAGTCAGAACTTCCGATCTTGAAACTCGCAAGACCCGCACGCATTGTTCTTTCCGATAATTGCGGAAACGTGCACGTCAAACAAGAGTCACTCCCACGTCTCACTGTGTTGCCTGAGACAGCACATACGAAGCTTCAAATCTCCTGAACCTGCCTGTCTATCTTGCTACTACACTAGTAGAATCATCTTGCAGTCTCGTTTGGTATCAGCAGTGTTTCATAACGTGGCCGTCCAGTGCGCGGTTGCTCACGTTATCATGCGGTGAACTGATTCAGGATGCCGCAAAGCCGCGGGGGGCAAGTTAGTGGTGGTGGCAGCCTGGCGGAATACGACGAGCTGTGCGAACCGTTCAAGTCATTCTCTGGTACTCAAAGTACGGACTCTCCTTGAAGATGAAGATCAGCGAACCCGTTCCAGCAGCCAAGAGGGTGGTCTTATGAGGAAGTTCATGTCCATCAGAGCCGCAATATGTAGACCAAAGGGATATACGCCAAGACTTGCTCAAGTCAGGGGCGCGGCGCGGCGGGGTGAGCGGGTGATATGCGGCGAAAAGTCGCAGAAAACACAGCCGAGATGAGAAGCTGCAAGTTTGGGAAATGTCTCTTCCAACGGGCGCCGTCACATCCCAGACTTACATGCAGGGTTGAAGTCAACCTGCTTTGCGCACATGTCGAGTACGCATCCCGGCGGCCCTGGGCTTGACAGAGCACTGAGCAAAGCGTGAAGAATCCGCAGGGGCGGTTGCCAGTCAGTCAGTGGCTGTCTGAAGACGTGCCGCAACCCGACGAGACGACCGGCGGTCGACGACGCAAGCAGCTGTTGCATGTCTGATGACCTTGGGCGCACGGCACCAATCTTGATTCTTGCAACCTCCAGCCTCGACACATCCCGCAAATGCACAGGCCGATACTCGTTGTTCTTTCCTTCTCTTCTCTGAAGCCCGGACCTCAGTGCGGCGGCGGGGTGTTTTAACAATAATTGCCATGTGCTTATGACTTCCGCTACGTTAACGTTGTGCCATCATTGCTGTCTTTGGTTTTGTTGCCTGGCTACCTCCTTATGCTAACGGTCCCTTCTTGGAACAACATTCTCTTCAACTTCCTTGCTTACTTGGAGGGAGGCTTCTTCTTGACATTTGTGCTTTTCAATCCTCACTCTGCCAGACCAACTCATTCTCTCACCAAGCTTGTCGTCACTCTTTTTTCTTCTCCTTTCTCGTTTGCCTCCAGGCTGTAATCTCTCAATTGTCATCTTCCCTCATTCAAGACTTTCTCCTTCTAGCAACACTACAGGTTGAAGCGACGCGTGCTTGCTTGACATCACCACCACAACAATCCAGTGTCACGTCTTCGGCTTGCCGTTTGTGTCCTCACCTTCACTTAATGTAAGCCCTTTACACTACCGTTATCGTCGCCCTTTGTTATGCCCTTGTCACCCTCACCAATCTCATCTACCCCTCCACACACTGCTTACCTGCCAAATCCTCACTTCACTGCCTCTGCGTTTCCATCACACTGCTCTCCCCGCCCCTACACTACACTCTCTGCCTGCGCCCCCATCATATCGCCTTGTGCTGTATCATTCTCACCCTGCTAGACAAGATCACACAAGCCACTCTTCACGTCTGCTTGAGCCTGAGTACAGAGTCAAAGGGCTTGTCACAAAAGATGGCCGCTTCCAATAGTGGGCGCGCCGGCAGAAGGAATGGCTCCATCAGCAGCGTCATATCTTCTACAGCTGAGAGCCCTGTCTGGTCTCGACATGGCGAGGAGGATGGACTTTCTGAGCCCGCAACTCCGAGAGACAACCACATGGCTTCACGTGCCACCACGGCAAGGTCATATCATGCGCCCAGCAGCAACAGCGAGCATGACCGACAAGTGCCTTCGCCAAACGCTCGTGAAGAGTCACACTTTACCACTTCTCTGGTGGCTGCTGGAACTTCTCCTTCTCCAGACACAACTCAGACGATCGAGAAAGATCATCCAACCACCGATATGGATATTCAAATGAGCGAGACGGATCTTCTGATGTCTGAACTGGACTATCTGAGGGAGATCAATGCCCAGATGAGCGAGCGAGACGTCATGCACGCCCTATATCAGCTCCTTGATCAGCTTCCAGGCTCGCAGGACGTGGATTTGGTTGACTCGTTCCAGCGCGCTTCTCTGCTGCCTCCCATTACCCAAGAGTCACTAGCCGAACTCGAGGTTCACCGCGTCAGGAGCAACCCCAAACTTCGCCACGACGTGAACTTTGACAAGGAACTGCATTTCCGTCCCAACATGGACGGTTCGAGGGGCAAGCAGAAGAGTCAATCAGCTGAGGACTATTGGCAAGCCATCCTTGCTGAACTCGAACTCTATCGTGAGCTTGGTACTCGTCTCACGCAATGTCACGACGCCCAGCAGGAAAACCAACTCACGCAAATGATGAAAGCTTGTCAAATCAGGATCCCCGGCGCATTCGAAACCATCAAGGGTATACTGAAAACTCTGGTCCCCAGCCAGGACCAAGCCATGGTCGAAGAAAGGCTCGACGTCACAATGATCATGCAGCAGATCTCTAATGGTGTCTTCAACCTCATGGACCTTGTACAGTGGCTTGCCACCTTGCTCAAAATCCATTGTGCGCCAATGCGGGATGACTGGATCGAACAAATGGTTGCGGACACTCGTAAGGGTGTCGAAGAGGGCTGTCAGAAGCACGTGCAGCGCAGCCTGAGATGTGCGCTCCATATCCTCGAGGCAATGAAATTGGTATGTCCTTTATACACGTCTTCCCGACTGAGTGACTAATCACATGCAGGACATTGCCAACCACCAGATTAGACAGCTCCGTGGGGCCTTCATTGAACACACTGTCATGTTTGAACAGCAACACCATCTCAATCGGTTACACCAAGGCCGACTGGACCTGAAGCGCTCCCGTACATGGTTCAAGAGGGAGGCATCGTACGTTCTGGCACGTAATCCATCGGCCAACCCCCTCGAAATCTTCACGTCGGCTCTCACTAGGTCTCTCTTCTCTCAGAAT
>Ga0058704_10001337_pt1 | contig 11568 bp, 7 predicted proteins | sample AgamicMgSfe_FD_71363 | JGI IMG/M metagenome (GOLD analysis project Ga0058704, IMG submission 71363) | Agave microbial communities from Guanajuato, Mexico - Mg.Sf.e | ecosystem: Host-associated > Plants > Phyllosphere > Phylloplane/Leaf | place: Guanajuato, Mexico | collected 2012-05-30
GTCATATCACCGACGCTCTCTTCAGCTGTTTTCCTCTATCATCGTCCCGAAGCCCTCATAAGCATCAGGAGCATAAGTAGATCCGAGATCCTCCCCAGTCCAAGAAACTCCAAGATGATGCGGCACGTCTATAATGGTTTACTACTCGCTCCCACATCAAACATGATCCTTGTTCACAGCCTGCCAAAGCGCAAGAACTTTAGCGGCCGTCACCAAAGGCGTCTCATACTCCCACTCAATGTCTAGAACCACGTCAAAGACCCCATCTCCCGTAGCCGAAGAGCAGGTGCGGTCATGATTCAACACCCGCTCGTTCGAACAATAATCGGGGCCAGGCAAAGGATAAGATTGCAATGGTCCTTCGGCCCGGCTTCAATCAGGTGTCTTGGATCGTCTCCCTTACCGCTCCAACGGCCGTGGCCGATAAAAGCGTGTGAGGGAAGACTGAGCCCAATGATGAGCTTGTGGTAGCAGATCTCGGTATTGCCAGGATAAGCGAGGACCTTTTGACAACTAGATTGTAGCGTTCTGGTCAGTGGAGTCGGTATTTGTTAGAGAATGAAGTGGCGCACATAACGCAAGTCTCGTCAAACCCCACGTTCGGTTCATCACTCGGCTCGTGGAAGCGGTGGTTCTTCGCGGTACACGCTCCATGACCATCTACAGTGATTTGTCTCATCTGAGAGACCCTCTTCGGGTCAATGCGCTCCAGCCACACTTCAAGCGACTCCCTGCTAAAGCCGCAGAGCTCGAGATCGACCTCGTCTATAGCTGACAGTAGAAGCAAAACCTCCCGGCGTACGGGTGAGCATACTTGGAGCAGAACCAAAGGAGTGCTGCAGTAGCCGGCGCTGTATGAGCGAGTTGATTGCCTCACACAGAAGTCCCAGGAGTCGATTAGTTCTTCGTATATGATGAGTCGTAGTTCAGGCGGCAATCCCATGAAAGAGGCATCGTTGTGCCCTGTCGACGCATGCGTAGGTGACCAAAGTGTTTTTATCTCGTACGACGAGAGGGTATGACGAAAAGGTTGTGATGTAGAAAGGAAAGGGAGGATATGGTCTACTGTAGCCTCATCCCTGAGCGTAGAGGCGGGCACGCGGAGAACAGACATCTTGGTTACATGTAATCAACAATTATGTCCTTTTGTTTTGCTCATATAGCGGCCAATCTCCGCTTGGCAATGGCGTGATCCCAAGGCAGGGACGAATCGGATGCGCCTACCGAAAGGTATCGAAACACTGAAAGGGAACAGTCTCGTCACAAGCGCAACATCCCCGTAACGCTGCTGGCCTTCCGTACAAGAAGCAGCTGCCGCACATCTTCCGGCCAGTTTTATTTGCTCGCAACCCTTCATCGAGCCTGTCACGGAAGCCCTTCAAGGTATACACAGGACTACCGAAGACTGCCTCTGCTACGCGCCCTATTGACGCCGTGGCATTGCATAGAATTCGTGCTCATATCCTGATTGATGATTTTCGTTCACGGCCTGCCAGAGGTCGAGGATATCTGTGGCTGTGAGCTTCGGCTTCTCCCAGCTCCAGTCGAAATGCAGTACATCCGTGATGCGCTCGTCGGTAGCATCCCAGCAATCACGACGGTAGAAATTGTCGGCGTTTGTGCAGAACAAGATTTCATCCTCTACCACCAGATTCCAGACTTCTGTTGGACCTTCGTCTTTGTACCAGCAGGGCTGGCCTGGTATTGCATGCTTAATGCCGCTGAAAGCTTGCCTCGGCAGGTTGAAGCTAAGCCCGAATTTACGGTAGCAACGACGGCCGCCATTTGGGTGTTCATGGATCAGTACGTAACTAGAGATCTGCCATTAGCTCCTCGTCAATGCGAACGGTAGGCTAGAGGAACGGACGTCTCGCCCTCATCCTCGCTTGGGTAGTGTTTTTCGTGATTACTCGCGCAACAGTCTCCCGTGCCGTCGAGCTTGAGCCGCCGTATCTGGAGGATTCTTGTCGAACCCATTGACTTTAGCCAGGCCTCCACTGCCGCTCTGGTGAAACCATACAGCTCAAATGTCAAGTTAGGTATCTTGGGCAGGAGCGGCGTGACCTCGCACCGTACCAGCGAGCACACCTGAAGAAAACCCCAGACATCGCGACAACAGCCTGTACGTGTGACCTTTGACTGAGCTACTGGCCGCAGGCAGAGATCTTGTTCCGCAATAAGGAGGTCGTAGATCCTCAGGCGGTGGGAGGCCTAAGAACGAGGCATCCGCATATGCGCGCTGTGTGTTGGGATTTGACTGCGTTGGTGCCATGATCTCGTTGATAGCAGGATTACTGCTAAGGATGTAGGCAAGAGAAGATTGTAGCAGCTGTTCGCCATTGGGTAGCAACGCGTCTGCGCGACGCCAGCACGCCTTACCGTTTCCAGATATTCGATATATATGTCGGATAACTCTAGACGAAATGTTCGATAATATTGATGCGGACTCTCAACAGTCTGCGTTTGCTTAACTTTGCATGAACAAACCATGACTAGCTCAGGTTATATTCCGACCCCTGTGATTTGAGAATAGTATGTCTGACACTCATTGCCCGCCGAAGACTGTGAGATGGCAACTGCAACAGCTACCAAGCGTCTCAATTAAACGCCTACGTACAGCAGACGAACATTGCATGTGCCCACTGCGATGCCATGCACACTTGTCACAATTGTGCATCCACCTAACGGCGGTATCGCCAGATCTCGGCGTAAGTTGAGGACCTCTAACCCAATAGACCCCATCACCGATCGAAACCTCATAGGTTTTGCCCAAGCTCATAGCGCCGATTGAAAGGTCAATGTATCTCCAGGAGATAGTTGCTACCGAAAATCGCTGATCCGCTTCCATGTCCTTAAAGGATACGGTACTTGCTCGTGCTCCGGCGTTGAATAATCCTCCCGCGATGAAGAGAGATTCCCTTCACAAAGTGTGCCAGGAACGCCTGTGGTAGCCGTACGATCTGTCGTCATGGACGTGTTCTCGTCGCAATCATCGAGTACTCGACGAAGTCTCTGGATGTTCGCGGGCGTGAGCCTAGGGCTATGGCTTTGCCAGGCTATGTGTTCCAGCGCCAGTTCCACCCTCTGTTCACGACGCTCGTCACATACATAGACGCCCTTTGAACAGAATTCAGATCTTGTGACCAGTGGTTCGACCACGTCTGCGGTATCGTCCGAGATCCAAAAGCTCCCGAACTCCTTGTCGCGACCGGAGAGGTTGGTGGGACGCAAGTTGAGTTTGATAAAGCCAAGACAGTAGGGTGTGCAGTAGTCGCGTGTATGCTCTTCGCGGTGGTGTTCATCCCGTCTATGCAAGATCGCAAGGGTTAATGTACAGCTTCTATACTGGAGGATGTAGAAGCTAAGACTTACTCATAGATGTCTTCGCATTTTTCGAGCAAGCAACGACCTTTTACCTCCAACCGTAGCTTCCAGATCTTCTGCAGACCTCCTTTCCCTTCGAAAGCAGCGAGCCAAGTCGACAGATGCTCAAGGCCAATCTTATGGCTCAGTAAAAGCAGCGTGTTGGGAAAAGGCAGCAGGGGAAGTACCTCACCCCGAAAAAGGGTGCAGACTTAGGCCAAGTTGTGGTCTTTACAGACAGTGCCCGTGGACATAGTCGTGCCTTCGGGTACTACGACTGCCTGCTCGCCTGAGATGACATGTTCGAAGATCTCAAGCCTGAGTTCCGGTGGTATACCTAGAAAGGAGGCTTCCGCGGGTTTGCCATCACGCTCGCTGTTGGAGGCCATGTTGGAATATGTGGTAGTCCGTATGGTCGCAGTGACAAGTTCATGTTCGCGAAAGGGAACAGTGACGATAACCTGCTGCCTTGCACAGCCACCGATCCTTTCTCATCAGCAGTCTTCATCTCGTCAGATACAGGCCATCACGCCAACCCTTTCCGAGACGCCTCATCATCTTTACATTTTCACATGCTCATCCGCCGTTTGTTCCACCAAGCCGTCCTTCTCAGACAAGAGTTACACAATGTCGGTTTGTGAGCATGGTACTACAGCAGACTCCCAGCCATGACAAAGAACAGCGGAATTGGCAAACCTCTCACCGAACGTACGCGGTGCATTGTCAGCAAGTGGAGTCTGAGACCCGCCCGCCAGCAGCCGGCAGAACCTTGCTACGATCTTTGACGCAAGTATTCAGAGTTCTTCAAGCTTCGAGATTTCGCCGACACGAATGACGATGCTGTTGACTATAGGCTCCGTGCTAGACAAGCATATATAGGTAAGTGAGGTTTGCACTTTCTCACATCATCTCGCTCTATCATATCACGTCGACACACCCGGAACTAGCAGCAAAATGGCAGCCGACAAGCCTACGATCGCCATAGTGGGTGGCGGTATCTCTGGAGCGGTCCTGGCGATTGCTCTTATCCGTCGTGGATTCAGTGTACAGATATATGAGCAGGCTCATGCTTTCGGAGAGGTACATACACCACTCATCGCGACACGAGCTAGAACACAGCTGACGAAGCCCAGATTGGCGCCGGCGTAGCCTTCTCCCCCAATGCCGTCCGCGCAATGCAATTTTGCTCCTCCGACATTTACGACGGCTTTGAGAAAGTCGTCACGCAGAACCAGTGGCCTTCGAAGAGGAACGTCTGGTTCGACTTCCAAGACGGCTATGATAAGAACGTCAAGATTGGCGAGGAGAAGGTGCTCTTCACTCTGTCGAACGGCTATGGCGCAAACGCGGTGCACCGAGCGCACTTCTTGGACGAGCTGGTGAAATTGGTGCCGGAGGGTGTTACGCACTTTAAGAAGCATCTGGATACCATCGAGGAACCCAAGGGCGATGGAAAGGTGACGTTGAAGTTCCATGACGGGACAACGGCGGAGGCGGATGCTGTTATTGGCTGTGATGGCATCAAGGCTCGGACAAGAGCTTGGATGCTCGGTGGTGACGACAAGCCTGGTGCCGCACCAGTATATACATACAAGTACGCCTACCGCGGTCTCATCCCTATGCAGCGTGCCGTGGACGCACTCGGCGACGACAACGCCAAGAACGCGAAGGTGCATTTGGGCCAAGACGGACACGTTCTCACTTTCCCCGTCGATCACGGCGAGACGATGAACGTCGTGGCCTTCAAGACCGTGGACAAGCCGTGGCCGGATGCGAAGCACCTTACTATGCCAAGCGAGAAAGAGCACGTATATGAAGACTTCAAGGATTTCGGACCCACAATCCACAAAATCATCGATCTCCTTGAGCCGAATTTGGATTGCTGGGCTATCTTCGACTGCGGTGATCACCCCATGCCAGCATACAACAAAGGCCGTGTTTGCTGTTTAGGAGACGCCGCGCACGCTACCTCACCTCATCATGGCGCGGGCGCTGGGATATGTATTGAAGATGCGGCGGTCATGACGGCACTTCTCGAGGACCCGAACGTGTTGAAGGCAGGCGCGAGAGGATTTGAAGCGGCATTCCAAGCGTTCAATGATAACCGGAAAGAGCGGACACAGTGGCTGGTGCAGAGTAGTCGGCGGACTGGTGATTTGTATGAGTGGAGGGCGGAGGGGGTCGGGAAGGATTTCGAGAAGATACATAAGGAGTGTAAGGAGCGGGATGAGAAGATTTGGGATGGGCAAGTTGATGATATGATTGCGGAGGCTAGGCAGGGGGTGGCGACGTTGTTGGAGGTATGAAGACTAGCTGGCCTTGTCCCTCACATACGAAGTACGTGAGATCAGAACATTCGTTTTCCTTCCTGCATCGATGATTCTCTGTACGCAAGATGGTATGCCACAGTCAATCAACGGACAAGGCAACACTTTCAACAGCAACCTTGAAACCTGGAATGGATGGCGCAGTAAGGCGATGCTGTGAGAGCTCATTGCCTCATCGCTCACTTAAACTGGAATTGTGAACTCACTCAGTAGACAGCGCACCGACTGCGATATGACGTTTGACGTTTGGGAGAACATCAAACCTTACAGGCAAATATACTTCATTAGTATTGAACCTGCCTTGTTAAGCCAGATACGGGAGGTCCTGCTGGAGAACGGTTATAAGAGGCCGAGAGGAGATACTACTGGCGTGGGATGTAGCCATATAATTGAGGAATAGCATGACTTTGTACGGACAAGAGCAAGATGAAACAAGACGGTTACGATTAAGGGTCGCCTAGGTTACCACGAGAGCTTTCACGTCCTTCTCACCACATCTCCCATTCTCCATCTGGTGCCTTAGCAATACTGTATCACCAGAGAATACTGGTCATGAAGCCATCTGTGTCAAGCAGCGAACAATCACCGCTCGTCAAAAGACTGCATGATAATCCGCTGAAAACACCACTGAGATCCGGTAGTCTTTACACGGTCGCGAAAGTCGTCGCCAGCTCTCAACGGTGGGCGGACATCAACCGTATTGTCTCCATCCGCAACCATGAACTCCTCTCGCCCCTCACCTTCGAGTAGTCTCGCTACGTTAGGTCCCGCAGGGCGTCGTGGGCCGTACTGTGAGGCCGTTATGGACGAGCGCTCTACAGTGCTGTCACTCCCGTTGTCATTGACATACTCTGGAGTCTGGAGACAGCTCTTTGATGTGGTCTTCAACTCGGTGAACTGGCCTTTTCTAGCTCTCAAATTCTATCTGATGCGCGATCGGGACATGAAAAGCCGATCATGCAGTCGACATGCAGCCGCAAACACCAATCACGGCGCTATAGACTGCAGGGCCGAAAGGTGGATGTAAGTACGTACACATCGAAGGCACCTCCGGTTCGAACTCCTCACTTGCACAGCAAGCTGTCTACGCAAAACAAGCATGCGCTTCAGAGACGATACGCAAACGATCCCCAAGGACCCTAGCAGCAAAGGCCTCGGGGTAATAGCAGCAGGACAATGGCGGTGTGCAACCAGCAGTCTGCAATTGGCGTTCGAGCAGATACTGGATCCTCCACTCGCCCCTAGCATGCATGGCGCTGTACGTCCCAGATCTGATCGCCTCTGCCTACAAGAACAGTTGCTGAACTAGAGGCCAACACCTACAGTACCTCATGCCATCTCTCAGAATCCAAACAACCATCACCACTCTTATGAATCAATACGACTCCCAAACTCCCGCCCAACGCCAACGCATCCTCCACACCGTCTTCGACGGCTACAACGCCAGCTCTGACTTCCCAGGGTTCCCCATCATCGACGACTTACTAGACATGTACCCCCACTGCAAAGTGATCCTCAACAAACGTTCCTCCTCACAAACCTGGGAGAAAAGCGTGCGCGCCTCCCTCAAATTCTTCTCGACGAGATGGTACCACTTGCTAACTTACTGGAGCCTGCAATCGTACTGGCACTATAAATTGTACCGCGGATATATGCACCTCGCGAAGCAGCAACTAGGTGTTGACGACATCTTCTCCGCTGAGTGCTACGAACGGCATAATGAGTGGGTGCGCGCCGTAGCCGCCGCGAGAGGAAGGGAGGTTCTGGAGTGGCAACCAGAGGACGGGTGGGAGCCACTCTGCAAGTTCCTGGGTCGAAAGGTGCCTGATGTGCCATTTCCGAAGTTGAATGAGAGCGCTGAGATCCAGGAGCTGACGAAGTTCCTTGTGAAGAGAGGCTTGTGGCTTTGGACGAGAGTGCTTGTTGCGGTTGCGGTACTTGTTATTGGAGTGACGATCGTACTCTACCGCTGGAGGATATGATGATACGTGCTGAATGGTACGTGCTGTGGTTGGAGCTACTGGTGTCGGGATGGCCATGATTAGATCTGAGTACGCCGCTCAAAGTCGCCTGAACATGGTCACTTGCATAGGCTATATAAGGAATTAGTCGAGGAGAAGGGTCCTTCCTAGCCTGAGTGTTGAGGGTATGAACAACGTTCGAGCAGTCTGCGGCTTTTGAATACGCAAAACCTTCATCTCCAAGCCCAAAGAAGTACGTTCACATGTCAACGAATCGGAGAAACAGGAACGTTCAGCGGATATGTTGCTTTCGTCTCACACTCCAGCACCACCTTCGCGACTATCCTCCAAGTACTACATGGTTACTCCGGCTTCTGTCTCGAAACTCCGGGAATCCACCTCGTAATCAACTATGACGGGTAAAATCGGTGAAGTCCTGTATTTATCCGTTGATCTAAAACTCGACCTGAAAAGCAGTGACCGAGTGGCTGCCGTACTGGCTGTACCGCATGCGCCTTTGGTCAACTACACAGAAGACCGACCTTGCCGACCTGGCCTAAGCTCGATTCCGCTGCATGGTGCCTTGTGACACGGCTAGACTCGATGCTTGGACCATTAAGTCCTATTCAGCCGATTATGGTATTTGCACCCTCTTACGGAGCAAGTCGGCCAGAGCTTAATATGAAGCCGCTGGTCAGGAGCGCACATGATGAGCCAGGGCGAACAGTCACGCCTGTGAATTACCAGTGGTTATCCGTGTCCGTTCCGAGCAGAGTAGGGCGTAGTCTTCGCTAGTAGCAGTTCTCTATAGTTTCGTGGGTCTCACAGAAACAAAAAGCGCCTTCCCACTAGCGAGCACCTTTCCTTCTCCGTCTTCGATCACAGCTCGAACCCAGATCTTCCGACCAGACAGCTCGATCAACCACGCTCGTGCCAGAATAACACAAGGCGTGCTGATAGGCGCTTTATAGTCCACCGTTAGAGTGGCAGTGGCGGGCGGATTAGGATTAGGCGCTTTATTAAAAACACACATTCCAGCAACCTGGTCCAGTATCAAGGCGTTGAAGCCGCCGTGGGCTCGCCCAGTCTTACCATCCACGCCGTGGCCGACAGAGATGAGGTAGCAGTCCTCTTGGCCACGGATAGCGTCGGGTTCGGAGCAGGGCCTGCGGAAGGAGAGGTGGGCGCGGATGGCGGAGTCGGTGTAGAGGGTCTTCTTGAACATGCTGTTCATGCTCTCGTCTTCGTTGTAGTCAAGTGACTGTAATTGGAGGTCATTGACACTGGGGTCGGAGAGGAGTTTTTTGCACCAGGGCAGGTTGAGGTCGGGATGGTCGGCCATGATGGGTCCGTGGGATCGGGCAAAAGGCTAGGGGTCTGTTGGAGGTCGGTCCTTACACTGCCGATGGTGGTTGTAGAGCGAATTTGTATCATGCTGGTCGGAGCAGAAGACAATGGCTAAGGAAGTCGTTCACTGTCGGGTCGCGTCGGTAACATTATAAGCAGGGGTCGTCTAGATGCACTTTCATCAACCGAGGTCGAGGTCGAGGTCGCACTACGGCATCAAACCTGCCGACGCCATGTTGAGAAGTCGAACACTCTTCTTCCATCCAGCATCACGACCTCCAGCTTTCTGTGTGTAAGTTATGCCCGCTCGAGCATTGGCAAAGTCGTCGGCGACGGCGCTCTGTCGAGTCCGGTCGGTAAGTCGCAACCATTTCCACCTCATTTGTCTGTATGATCAAGGTTTAGTCGATTATGCACGTCACCCCGCTTCGGGTAGCCACATGTCAGACGAGAAGTCCGAAGGTTTTTAAGAGATGTCTATACCAATGTTCTGTTGAGGACGAGACGAGGCGCTTCAACGATACCGGAGACAAAACCTCACGTGGCTGCTGTGGTCTTAGCACACGATATCAATCACTGCAGCCCTTTCCAAGCGCCTGACCTGCTCCCAACTATACCCAACCCCTCCAGTTACACCGCCGAACGATTGAGCAACCGCCAGCACCATGGCGACCTTCGACGCAAAAGCCTGGACCTTCACCTCAGGCTACCCTTCCGGCCTCCAACAAACCACCATCCAACCACCACGGGCCAACGAGATCAAAGGCCTATTCACTACACCGCACATGCTCGTCAAGCTCAAAGCCTGCGCCCTCAACCCCGTCGACATTCAGATGATGAACCTTATGGCCGGCTTCATCCCCGGCCGGAAGGGTAAACCCAAGACCTGCGTATGCGACTTCAGCGGCTCGATCATTGCAGGAGGTAGGACAGGCTTCATACAACACGACGATATCATGGGCTTGACGTTGAAGCCCTACGACGACTGCGGAGGTGCATTGGCGGAGATGGCGCAGTTCAATATGGCGAATACGGTTGCGGTGAAGAAGCCGAAGGGCTGGAGCTATGAGCAGGCGGCTGCGATACCCTTAGTGTGGCTGACGGCGCGGACGTGCATTGAGAATGTCTCCTGGTACGTGGAGAACAGCTCCAGCAAGCGTCTGGCGGTGCTGGGTGGATCGTCAGCGACCGGGATGTACACGATCATGCTCGCGAAGCGAAGAGGCTGGAAAGTTATCACCACCTCCTCCGGCCGAAACAAGGACTTTGTAACCAACACTCTCAACGCAGACGCACACGTCGATTACACCACCCAGAACGTCCGACAAGAAATCCAGAAATTCGAACCCGAAGCCGTGATCGACTGTGTAGGCGGCACAGGATGCGTCGGTCTTCCTTCGAGCAAACGATACGTTACCATCGTCGGCGACAAGACAGGCCGGACGTCCATGGGCGGGCCGTACACGTATTACAACCCCATCTCATACCATACCCCCATCCAGTGGATACGGTGGGCAAGAGGCTATTTCGGTCTGGGCGAGAGTTATGATGTGGTCATGCTCGAGATGAAGACAGAGTGGTTGCAGGAAGCGGCGGAGACCCTGACGCCGGATGAGATATTTATCGATAGCGTGTTCCCGTTTGAGGATGCGAAGAAGGCCTTCGAGAAGCTGAATACCGGGAGGACGAGAGGGAAGGTGGTAGTGAAGATACAGAATTAGTTCCGCAAAACGACATATGTTTAGGCCTTCTCACCTTCGTAAGGGCGCAACGTTTAGTATACCGCCTCCGGTAAGAGCTCATCAGAAGTGCTTCAGTGAGTACATTCGCCCTTACCTCGTCTCTGAAGCCAACTTGTGTCTGCCGGCTTGTAGCATTGGTATGAGCAAAGCTTCTGCTGCGTCAGCGAGTAAGGTACATCAACTCGAAGTAATTCTGAGTTTTGCTAGGCGAGTGAGTGACGAGAGGTTGCCGATCATGGTCGCGCAAGCTGGACCTCCGCCGACACGCTCTATGATGGAACGGCACATGTCCGCTGGATATCTTACTGACAGGTAGAGCAGTGTTATTTGAAGCTCATCCAGCTCCATGACAGATTGCTAAATATGGGAGGGTACATGCAATACAGACGTTGAACGCATGTACGGAGATGTGGCCTTTTGCGCCGGCGCCAAATATTGAAGCTCTGCAAGACTGGAGATCAGGGTCGCATTGGCTCATTTTCTTTACCCGAAGACTGTACTTACTAGATACACACACGTCAGATGTGGAAGGGCAATGCGTAAGCATGGCCGAAACCTCGTGGCGGACGCCACCGGCGCTAAGTAATACTGAGCGAGGCCAAGTTGCCTCGACAAGGCTGAGGTTGTATATGTATATCATGTGGCCTGGAAGCGTTGCTCTGGAAGGTACAGCACCTACCATTTTTACTCCAAGCATCAAGCTTAGACACCTTGGCAGGAAATTCTAAGAAGCGTCAGACATGTACCACAACAACGGTTACGCATACGACTACGGCTGCCAGCCTCAAATGCAGTATCTGCGACAAGCGCAGTATCAGCAGCATCACC
>Ga0058704_10001338_pt1 | contig 11566 bp, 16 predicted proteins | sample AgamicMgSfe_FD_71363 | JGI IMG/M metagenome (GOLD analysis project Ga0058704, IMG submission 71363) | Agave microbial communities from Guanajuato, Mexico - Mg.Sf.e | ecosystem: Host-associated > Plants > Phyllosphere > Phylloplane/Leaf | place: Guanajuato, Mexico | collected 2012-05-30
CTGCTAAGCGGGAAGCAGGCTCATTATGCCTACTCATGCGAACAGCGGCGGAGGCGCCTAGAAGCAGACTGACCATCAAGTCAGCTTGGAGCGAACGCTCAGCCCATAGCAAAGCACACATACACAATCACTACCTCATGCATTTCACAGATCACCCAGTCCACGGTCTACCATGTACAGCATCCCCGCTATGCATACGCACCCACGTAACGCCATATCTCCCGTTCTACCATCTATACCCAATACCAATGCCCCACCAATCCCTTCATAAACACCAGGACACCCAGCGAATGCAACTCATACAAGTCCAGCAAACCACGGGATCCTTAATTTCATCCCTCGACCTTTTCCCTCGTCCCAACCTTTCCAGCGCCCCCTCTCCTCCGCTCCTCCGCCCGCGCCTGCGCGGCAGCTACCTTCTCCTTCTTCTCCGCGGCTACACTGAGACCCTTCGCCTCGTGGGCTGTCATGCCTGAGATGGAATCCCTGGGCTTGCCCGCGGGGATGTCGAGGGGTTGAGCAGGACCAGCGGCTGCAGGGTCAATCTTGTCGTCGCTGCTCTCACTACCGCTCAAGGCAGGGGCGTCGTTGAAAGCGTCAATGACCTTGGACTTCGCGTTGGCCATGTTTCTTGTTCGACTGTAGTATCAGAGGGAGAAGTCGTCAGCGAATTTCTTGCCACTGCAAATCTATCCGTCAACTTACATCCCCCACTCATGCAAGAGAAAAAGAGCGAAGCAGTTTGGTGAGCCAGGAACAGTGCTGATAATGAAGAAAGGGCTACCTACACCTCGCTAGCCTTATCCTCCTGTACCTTCCCACCCACCCCTGATCCTGCCCCAGCACCCGCGTTCGCATCCGCCGTCTGAGTCTTAACAGCGGCCTTCGCGGCCTCCACCTCCTTCGCCTCAGCATCAGCCGCCTTCTGGGCTTCCTCCATGGCTAGCTTGTCTTTCTCCCACTGCCCCTTCCCCTCCGTATCAAACTGATCATTAATCCTCTCCATCCGCTGCTGCTTCGCCTTCTCTTCCTCCTCCCTCGCCTTCCGCTCCTGCTCCATCTCCTCCATATGCCGAATATCATCCACACTCGGCTCATACAAATGCCAGATCGTATAATGCGGTAGCCCTACCACAGAGAACTGCATCCGCTTCGCCATCTTACCGAATCCTTCTGTTTCGGCGTGTTTTTCGAAAGAGAAGGCGGGGAAGTGCACGCCGGCGCGGAAGACTTTGGCTTTGGCGAGGATGGAGACTCCGCCTACGCCGTCGATTTCCATCTCCATGTCAGGATCGCCATAGGGGTCGCGGAGATAGGCGAGATGGGGGCGCCAGGTAGCGTATTCGGCGTAGCCTTCTACGATGACTGCGTCTTCGTCTAGGGTATCGGCTAGAGCGAGCGCGGTCTCGGATTCTTGCCAACTGTTCAAATCGTAGGGTTGTTCGCCGCCTAGCCAGTCCGGAAGAGGGCGCCAAACATTGGGTACGATGATGTCTTTGTTATGCCGCATGAGGTCTTCGAGGATGGTGAAGGGTGCCGTCTCAACATCGACGTCGCGCCAGTAGACCCAGCTGTGTGTGGGCCGGAGCGCGGCGGAGAGGAGCCAGTTCCGGGCTTGCGCCATGGATTTCCGACGAGAGGCTTGGGCGGCGAAACCGTGGCGGGATTCAACGTCTTGGTTGACTTTCTGGCCAAAGTCTTTTTCTATGACGGAGATCTCCCCAAAAGCTTTCTTCGGATCCTCATGTGCCTGCAGATCTGCCAACAGATCCGACAGCAGAGTGATGGTGTTGTCCTTACTGTCTCCCACCAAGAACGCCAAATCGATGAGGTTATGCGCGTACGTCAAGTTCCGCAGATGGCTGAAGAACATGGGTAAGTGGGGTGCCGCGTCTCGTAATGGTGCGCAGAGTAGTATCCTCTCCTCTCGTTCCCAACCTCTGCTTGTGCCGCCAACGTTGGAGAGATCGTAGTAGCGGACCGTCTCTATTTGCCATTCTTCTCCCGCTGAGAAGAGGCCCAGTGATAGCGCGGGTATTATGGCTGTGGGTCGTAGTGAGGGGATGAAGAACATGAGGATGAGAAGGATGACGGCCAGCGCGCCGCCGAGACGGAGGAAGAGGCCTCGTCGTCGTTGAAGGACGTGCCGCGAACTTCGGGGTTGGTATCTGTTCATTGTCGTCTTGTCAGCATGTGCGCTGCCGGCTGGTCTCTTTCCAGCTCCCACTTCCGCAATGTACCCTTCCCGTCAGCAGGAGATGTACGCACTTCTCATATTTGTCCGGCCTTATGTTGAAACTCCTCCCTCTTGATTCTACAAACGTTGGACTCAATGGGTATCCTCCACTACCGGCATGCCCGTTGGCGCCGCCATATCCGTGCCTGTTCATCTTTTCCGATTCCGCGGCATGCAGTGGAAGCATGAGCGATGGCCCTGAGGCCTACTGTGTTTGTCTGCACCGATCGAGGTATATCGCTGCAGCGGCGGGCGTGCTTGCGTGTTTCTCCTGGGCTGATAAGAATGTCGAAAGCTGTCGGGGTTCGGAGGTGGGACCGTCCTCGTGTTACAGAGATATCGCCGGGCCCGGTCGCAGTATGAAGGTGGTGGGCGACAGTATGTATCAATGATGACTGTACGGCAAGGCTGACATATGTCAATTCCTTCGAGAAGGGCGTTCGTCTGCGTGTCAGGCAGTGGTGACTTTTCGGGGATACGTATGGCAGCTTTAGCTTCCGAGCAAGCTGTCGTGTCAAGGGTTTCAGAACGAGCTGGCTGGACCTTGCTTCTTCGAACAATCAACCAATTCTGCCGTGCTACGACTATAGCCGGCGACGATGATACCAGACTATTCGCATTCCAGGCCTCGTCAAAGAGCTCATAAGGTGCCTTGACAAGACATGGACCTCCGACATCAACACTTGTTGTGATCATCCAAAAACCTTCCGTCACCTCACCTCACGCTAAAGTTACCGGCGCAGCGATCAGGCCGGCGCCACACCCGCTCACCACAACGCTTAGCTCAATCTGAAACATATCCTCCGTTTCGCCATGCCTGTCACGTGGCACCACGCATACATACACATCATCCTTCGCATTCTGCCTCCACCTTAACATTCGTTCCATCAACCTCACCCTAGTCCCGCCTCATCATCTCCCCAACGACTTCTCCCAACGTCTGGCTCGCCAGCACTTCACCCTCCCAAGCCTCCTCGCTCACCTTCTGCGGATGCCACCGCCAAGTCTTCGCAAACCGCGCCATGACAGCCTTCTCGGTCATGGGAGTCGGTCGCAGGTCCTCCCAACTTTCACGATCATACACCCGACATCCAGCTCGATTGCCGTGTCGCTATGCGCCAGTCTCGCCCGAGGGGTTGAAGTACCTGCTCCAGCTGACAACCAACCGCCCCGAGATCTCTTGGGGAAACGCGGGTATTGCAGCAGGAGTCCTTCATTGAGATACTCCGGTGATTCAGCACCAGCGTTCTGGACAGGTCGTGCTGTATCGCGGGAGATTGATTGATGGTGAGTTCGAAGGTGGTGTTGACTTGTCGACATTGTAAGAGGGTTCGGGGCTCCGCTTGTAGCAGCATGGCTTCGAGAAGCTCGGGTATGTTGAGGACTGGGTGCATTACACTGATGGTGTGGGACATGGTTCTTCAACAGAACTATCTCTCACGCAACGTTGAGGGATGTGTTGCTGGACTACTATATGTGCGCATTGACCGGACACGGCAGCCTAGCAAGGGATGTTCAAACAGCAGGCAACTACATGCTCGCACAGTCCACCGGTACGCCTATACCGTCACACCCGAACACTGTCCAAATACATCCAAACACATCTTCGCACGACTATGTCGAATCACCTCTACCGCCTCATCATCTCCCCAACAACCTCACCAAGCCTCTGGTCCGCCCTCACCATACCCTGCCACCTCTTCTCAGCCTGGCACATGGCACCCGAGCCCCAGGTATTGCTGAATACGACTCTAACCTTATACTCCTTGGGCAGCGTCACGGCAAAGTCCTCCCAGCTCCCACGTAGGTACACTCGGTCCTCACCCTTCCTACCTCCTGCGTAGGCGTTGATGATAACCCAAAGATCCATGTGCAAGACGACTGCGATTACTAATCGTACACTCTTCTCCTCTTCCGCTACCACCGTCCCGGTAGTGTCTTTCTGACAGCCGCTTCGTTTCTCGCGACCTTCGGTGGTAGAGACGTAAAGGTAGGAGCCCAGGTTATCGAGGCGGATCTTACGGTCCAGTACCAAGTTTAGCAAAAGACGATGCTGGATCGCTGACGAGCGCTCAATGGTGGGTTTGAAGGTACTGTTAACTCCTAGTGTATGAAGGACGCTTGTAGGGTCAAGCCGGAGGAGTATAGCTTCTAAGAGCTCGATTGTAGTGAAGACAACGGAAGTGGTGTCCATTGCCCTCTCGATGGCTGTCGGTAAGCGGTCTTTGGCGTTACCTTCATGTTATATCATGATGTTAAGGTATGCTGACTCGCGGATATGGCAGCCTGGCAATCGGAATCCACTTGGTGTAACGTTGTCGACTCTACGATGCTGGACAACTTCTCAATAGCCGAGCTATCGAGGCATCCGGTCGCTCCATCCAATCTCCAGTATGTTTGTGCCCGTTACAAAGTTCTTATATCTACGTAGCCGCCGTGGCGGGACAACCATGGCTGTTGGCGGAGCGCCGGGTGCACGAAGGCGGGCTTCATCTTTCGTAGTGCAGAGCTTCTTTGGTCTAGACTGAAGCCTTCGCGTTGATCTGAGGTGAGTCTCATCGTCATCACACTATTCAGTATCACTGTGCTGACGTATGACCACATAAGCCTCTAGGCTTTGCTTGTGGGCGTTGAGATAGCATTGCGAACGGTATGATCTTTCCCATCTGTCTACGAGTATGTCTTCGTTGGACGCCCGTTCCCTGACGGTGATGGTCACTGACCGGACATATTGTGTATCGTAACGAACAAAGACGCAGCACGTCGATTTGAGCGACCGATGGTTAGCCAAAGAACAGGAGAGGAAGCACCCACGACTGCTATGATCCAGTGGCTCCTACATACTAGAGTCAACGGGTATGAGTTGCTATTTGGTAAGCTTTGCGTCTCATCCTGGAGTCACTAGGGGGTTTTTTCACGCTTTTACACTCGGTTCATCAAACCTTCACCCTCAACGATGGGACGAGAGCACGCTTTTGTCGGTTCAGAGATGCACATTTTGCAACCACCATAGTTTGTCTTTGCGTTGGATGCGCATAATCCGTTCGCATTCACGCCTCGTGCGTGGATAGGCGAACACTTTCCGAGATCGCGGTAAACATATCAGACTGCCCATTCATGTGTCCATCACACACGATCTGTTGCCGAGAATATTAGACATGGGATCTGAATCTGGATTGGTGAGCCTTTGTTAATACGAAGGATGTCTCGAGTGCACATCTTTCGCCCCTTAGCTCTGATCCTCGTAGAGCTTGACGTTCACTGACCCTTGCTGGACCTTTACACCTGACAGTCACAGCTTCTGCTCGACTATCTGTATTGACCGTGATATGAAACATTCTCGTTCGTTGGGCCTGGAGTGATGGAAACCGACGTTGAAGCGGCGGCGGTACTCGAGACGCTTGATTAGCAGGAGATACCGCTTGGGTATACGAGCAAGATGGCGAACCTCTTGCTCTGCAGTTTGATCGAGTTTGCCGAAACGGAAGGTCATTGAAGTGTAAAATGGCTTCAAAGACTCGTCGCGGACTTGGCGGCAGGTCATAAGCACACCGGGAAGCTGAGATTGGCCAATGTCGAAAGGGTCGTCGAAGAGGTGAGAGAAGATTACGTCGCGCAGCTCTCGCGGCAAGCTGAGTAGTTATGACTGATCCTGTTGCGCCATGGCTGTCATTTCGACCTGAAGTGCTGTGTACGGTGGATAGTGAGAAGGTCAGCTTAGGGATTCGAATGGTTCACGGTAACAGCGGTCATAGATGTGGTCTACGAACACTTGAAGTGACCAAAGCAGTGCAGCTTGTGCCATGTTCGTACAGGTAATGTCAAGGTCACATGGTGGCGCAAGCATGGCTCTTGTGCCACATCGCTCTCCACCATGACATTGCCCGATAACATGTGTACCTTTCTCGAATTCTCTAAACTGCCCTCGCAATCATGACGCATAAGTGCAGAAAGGCAGCCTCCTGCTTGTCCTCGCTCAGATTCCTTCGCATCAGCTGTCTACTCCTTTCCCGCAGCGCCAGCTGCGATCATTGCTAGCGAGACTTATCCCTGAGAGCCGCAGTGTGCAGACATCTAGTTGTTTACCCTAGTGCTATCCCAAAGACGTCCACGCTTTCTCAATCAACAGAACCCTCAACGCCCCCGGCCTTAGCTTCACTCCCAGCATATCATGGCCCAGCTGCTGCTCGATGCGCCTCCTGACTCGCTCCCGCCCGTTCTCATCCGGAAATACACACACATGTGCGTAGTGACACTCAAGAGAGTTCACTAGCATCAGGTCGTCCTGAGGGATGCGGATGATGCGCCTCAGCTGCTCCACGATTGTGTCTCTACCGTGGACAAGTCTGCCGAAGCGGAAGGTGGTCGAGCTCCAGAAGAAGGATTACGTCTCCATGCGAAATTGCCTGCTAGCCGCCATGATGCCAGGTGACGTGGACTTGCCGATGTCGAACTTGCTACCTTCGAAGAAGTACTTGTAGATAAGATCTCGAAGCTCTCGAGGTAGGTTGCGCAGGCGAGAGCCGGTCTGCTGCGCCATTACGACGAAGTGCTTCGCAGTGTTATGGTAATCTGAGCAAGTGATGAGCTGGAAGCTGGATGACGAGGTTCTAGGGATGCCGTATCTGCGCAGACGTGGTGTTTGGGTGCAGCGCCGGGAGTGGCGAACGACATGCAAGGGCGGGTGGACTAGCGCTGCAAACCTGACAGACACGTTCGAATCACACCCTCTCACTGCGTGGCTTAGAGATGCTTTGGTGCCATTCCACTAGCTTTCCGATTACGTCCTCGCTCAGCCCTTCGTGTCGAAATCGCTTCCTTCGCATGCAACAGCAAGCTCAGCTGTTCACCAATTCGCTGCATACGAGTTATCTTTCGAGCTCGCATATCCGCCTTGGAAACGTCAAGGTGCCAAGTGTCCTCCGTGTCCAGAATTCAGTCTGCTCTCATCAGGCGCTTACCACGTAACGGTGGTCGTTCCGGACCTGTGTTGCTGTTAATCAAGCTCAATCCAAGCGACTTTTCCTTACTCAAATCAACCACCTCCACCGTTATGGGGTCCCTCCGCAATTCTTAGAACATCTGGCGCCAAAAAAAAGCCCAACTGCTCGAATGGCTTTTCCAGCGGAGCTCTGGCGGCAGGTTGAGAAGCGGCGAGGCACTGTTTTGCGCCATGGCTGCTTGCCGAGACCCCAGTTGTGGATGGCCAGAACGCAGAATCCAAAGAACAGGAAAGAAGACACGGAATATTAGCGGGAAGCGATAGATGGCGTGGTTCGTCAAGTGGAAGACTGATGCGTGAACGTACGTCATTCCGCACTACTACCGGTAGTGTCACATGCTTTCACATGCTTGCATATGCGCACCACGTCCTACCACATGCGACCATCGCGTAATACTGGCTCGACGAAAGTAGTCTCCTCGTCCCGAAGTGCTATAAGCTGGAGATCGAACTATAATCAAGCGCCCCACGACCATAATCCAGGTATGCATAACGCACAACTGTCACTGAACAACAACCCCATGTTAGCTAGAAGCTGACCGTCAAGCCAGCCTATGAATGACTCACCACCTCCGTCGCGGCCTCCCATCAAGTCCACCGCACCCTAGCCCTCAGCACGCCCGCGTGCAAGCTGATACCCAGCTCCTCTGAGAAATCTTCCCTCCTCTTCCTTCACCACCCTCTCCTCCTGCCTCTCCCTTAGACTCCGGAACAAGCGTAAACCCTGCCATGGCTTGGTGTTCCAAGCACTCAATCAACGCAAGTTTCTCACTAAGAAGACCAGTAAGGCGCTCATCGATGCTGTTGTCAGAGCACCAGAGTTCGCTGTAACGGAACATTGTGAGATTGAGGAAGGGCTTCTCGGTCTCTTTGCGGAGCTGTTTGCAGGTCGTGAGGACACCTGGTAACTTGCTGACGCTGATATCGAAGGTGGTATAAAGAAGATACTTTCGTAGACCAGGTCCCGGAGCTCCCTTGGTAGGGCGAGCAGTGGTGATGAGGTCCACTGCGCCATGTTCGAGTACAGTGGAACTGGTCGTTATGCAGAGCGTAGAGTATTCATCGAGACAAGTTTGAAGAAGTTGGGACGGTGTATCTAGCCGTCCTGCGGGGCCACGAAAGGGTAACTTGAATATTGGGTCATTTAGAAAACTTCAGTGAATGTGAATAGAAGCGTGCAGCTACCATCTCTCGTTCCCGTGTGTTCCTCACATGCCCATACGTCAGTCAGTCAGCCTGCCTCTACTCACAAGATCTCGTTCCTGATGTGCAGACTGGATCGTTACCCTGCGCTTTCGTGCACTGTCACAGCACAAGGCCTTCCTTCGGAAGCCGGTAACTGAGAACCTACACAGCCGCCACAATTCCCGACCATCAGCGAACGCCCTACATTGCAATTAGCAAACCCCGTTGCCATGATCGCGCTCGGCGGAATAGCTTACGAATACGCCGTCCTTCACCCAATACCCAACTGTAGCTCCCAGCACACCGGCGCCTAATACAACGCCCGCACGCTCACATTCCCACTCCAGCACCATGAGCATCCTCGCCTTGTCCACCTTCTCGGATGCCGTTTCCGTTGTATCAGATGAGAATTCGCGGCACTCAAGGCGATGGATGAATGCAAGCTGAAATTTGGGGATTCGACTGATGCGCTGTACGTATTTTGCGACTGGGGCAGTGTGAGGGTCAGGCTGGAAACAGAAGACTGTCAGGCTGAAGAAGGGCTTCATGGCTTCGTCGCGTAGTTGTTCATTGGCGGGTAGCGTAGCGGGGAGCTTGGTCTTGCTGATTTGAAAGTCGGTATCGCGGAACATCTGGTCGTAGATGAGGTCGCGTAGTTCTCGCGGCAGCTCGAGGATGCGGCATCTCGGTGGGTCTGCCATGGTGAGCGAGAGTGGGTAGCTGCCTGAGCGTGTTCAACGGTGGATTGGAAGCTTAGAGATTGAAAGTCGAGCTTTAAGTTCAACTGCGGCTTTGACTCCCTGTACCGAGTCACAATTTTCGCTTGAGCCAGCCATAGTGGGGCCGCCGAACAGGCCCTGTTCGTTCCTGCTGATTGCGGAAGGTACGATAGTTAGGACATTCTTGCGCCGGTGAACGCAAGACGGTGTTCCCCGTCGAGCGGTAACATGGTCAGCGTGTCTCCAGACCTATCTGGTATACTGCAACGCCCTTAGAGCGGCTAATATTAACACTGTCAATCCGGTGCACAAGGCGGCGCTTACCAACGATAGGTGCTCATTGGTGGCGGCACCGGGGGTGATGGTAGTAAATGTACACTTGTATACAAAGCCAGCAACAGCCACAGCCACAGCCACAGCCATGAGAGATGAGATCCCAGCGCCAGCTTCTTGAGTCTACGCCGCTAATGCAAACCACCCACGCTCTGCCTCGCTTACACCAAGCTATCAACGACACAGTCGAAGTCCTGTTATACATCATCTTCCTCATCCTTACTCCACAGTAGCATGTCCAGCATCCGAGCTCGATCCGGAAACAGATATGCTCGGGTCAACCGCGATCATCTCGGCCAGGATGTCAAGGATAGGCTGCACTCAAGTTAGCATCTCTGCTGATCCAGCAAGCGTACAATGTACGACATACCTTCGGCACAGTCTTGTCGTATATGCTGATAAGCTCCCTCGGCTGCGGGTAAACCTTCAGCGCCTTATAGAAGCACAACGCCGCATCCACCGGATCACTCCCATCCGTGCACATGCCCTCTCCCCTCGCGACCTCCTGCATGAAGTACCCCTCCGTCTCCTCCGGATCCCGCGGGAAGCCTTCCTCGTTCGCTTCTTCCACTACGCGCTTGATCTTGTCCTTCTGCGAACGTTCTGACGCCTTGGCCTCCTGTTCGCTAGCCTTGGAGACCTTCTTGTGCTGCTTTTTTAACTGGCGCCGGAACTCGACGTCGTTGCGGCGCTTGTAGTCGAAGTAGAAGGCGTAGGCGAGGCAGCCGGAGGCGATCACGCCGGTGGTGGCTAGGGCGATGGTCGTGAGGGAGATTTGCTGGGAGGGTTGGGTGGAGGCCATGGTTGTGGAGGGGGGTTGTGTACGGAGCGCAGGTGCAAGGTGAGTAGGTCGCTATGTGCTGGAGGGTCTGGCGACTGTAACGGCGATGATTCCAAGATGTTCGCGCGTGTTTCCGAGTGTGTGGATGGTGTTTGTAGATGAGATGAACATGGTCCCTTTGGAGCAGGGCCAAATTTCCCTTTCGGCTTCCGCAGCTCGGTCCAAGCTCCCATGGGCCATCCATCTCCGTCACCGCGCCGCAACACGTGTCTCACCTTACCTCTCCACCTTAGCTTCACCTGTACCATACTCATTACAACAATGCCCGAAGACAAAAGCAGCAAAGGCATCTCCCTCCGCCGCAAGAAAACCGTCCGGCCAACCATCTCCGCCCCACGCCAAATCACCACTCCCTCCCAATCCGAATCCCAAGTGCCCACTCTATCGCGAGAACGCAGTGCAGATGGCAGGAATCAGTCGCAATGGGAGACGCAGTCCAATCGCTCGGGCAACACGACGAACTTGTCGGTACCGGGTGCTCAGCAACGGCCTAACTTAGGAGGGGACAAGACGAGCGATTTGGTGAAGAGGAGATATAGCACGCGTTTCGTGACGCCCGCGGAGCAGGGACGATGGGGCGATGGAGGCCTGGCGCCACCTATGCCGGCTATGCCCAGCTTGCCGGCACAGTATGCGCGGAGTAAGAGTCCGGCAGGCAGCAGGAGTCCATCACGAGATGGACGGAGCCCCGAGAGGTCTGGGGCGGGTAGACTACGCGTAGATGTTCGAGCGATTAAGGATCCCAACTTGCAGGCGCAGCAGTATGTGCAGTCTATACTAGCCGATGCTACCGAAGAAGACATCCACGCCTACCAGAACGAGCTCCAGAACGTCAAAGCCCACACCTCCGCCGACTTGCAGCACAACGTCTACCAAAACCGCACCCAATTCATCAAAATCTCCAAAGAAGCCGATCGCCTCAAAACCGAAATGCGCACCCTCCGTACCCTAATGTCTGACCTCACCACCAGCTTAGGCCACGCTACCAATGCCGCAGGTCCCACCGACGTCTCCACCGGCCTAACCCCAACCAGCGCGTTATCCTTAGCAGACAGGAAGCGCGCGAATAGGAGCAGCGTCGCCAACCTCGAAGCTCTCTGGACCACACACTTACAAACTTTATGGAAGAGGGTGGAAGGCTCTCAGAAGTACCTTCCCGCGTTGCCGGGTAGGCATATCATAGTGGAGAGTCAGCGGTGGGTGGAGTTGAATGCCGCGACGTGGAAGCCGAGGAGGAGGGTGGCGTTGGT